>Ga0116231_10011567_pt1 | contig 13485 bp, 10 predicted proteins | sample S1TSphgellanicum_2_FD_89695 | JGI IMG/M metagenome (GOLD analysis project Ga0116231, IMG submission 89695) | Host-associated microbial communities from peat moss isolated from Minnesota, USA - S1T2_Fd - Sphagnum magellanicum MG | ecosystem: Host-associated > Plants > Peat moss > Unclassified... | reverse complement strand
TCATTTTCAAGCTTAACTACTTCATAACTTCTTTTTTTATAATTACTTCTTTTTCCCATTAACTTTTATAATAATTATTTCCCACCTTTCCTAATAACTACCTCCATTATAACTATTTCACTCCTTTTTCCTATCCACCTACATGGATATAAAAAAAAAAAATTAACATGTGTCTTCTCATGTCCTTGAAATGTATATTAATTTAAATTAAATTTGACATCGACATAAATATATAAAAACATAAGAAAAATTAAAATAGTTGATTTTCATTACTATGCATAGCAACATGGAGCTCAAATTGTTATTGGGCAGTTTTGAAGATGGTTGAAAATGTGCCCAAATGTTGTGTTGATGTGGAAAATTTCTAGTGGTTGTTGACTATGAAAGGATTGTAGCCATTGTTTGTTCCTAGGAAGTTCAACAAGAAACATTTGATTCACAAAATTGCCATCACCATAAACATCACTTGCATTGTGGTATTCTTTTGAGTAACATTACCAACACCAAAAACTCCTAACACTAAGGCATAATAATTTCTATCAACTTCTATAAAGAGAACAATCCAAGATTATAAGTAAAATCCCCCCATATCACATTAAAATACAAATATGTTCAAAAGAATGGATCAATTTTATTAATATAATTTTAAGTTTTCACAATCTTAAATCTTTGGAAGCAAGAAAGTGAATTTGAAGTATAGGGCATTTAAATACCAACAACTTTAAACATTGGGGTAAAAAAATTTGCAATAACACCACCAACATGTTTTTTTTTAACAAAACCAACATTGACAACAAGATCCTTCTTGACAACACCATTAACATTCACACAAACATCTTTAGCAAAACTATCTTCCACATTAACAAGAATAATCAAATTAACAAAACCATGTTCAATTTCATCTTCAACATGAATTTCTTGTAAAAAAAATTAAAAATTAAAAACATTTTAAAAAACCCTAAAGAAAAGCATAAACACCATAGTCTAAAAAAACAGAACACCATCAACAATAATAATATTGAATTCCTACATTATTAAAAAAAAACCAATTTAGCACACAAAAAAACCTAAAAAACACAAATAAAAAAACAACAAACAAAACTTACATATGTCTTCTTAAATGCCTATTTCTCCTTGTTGAAAACTTCATCATAACAAAGGAGACGAATGCCTTTCAATTCACCTACTATTGGCAATACATTATAGAAATTTATTTCACAAGTGTTTATTGATTTGATTGTATTTGCAAACAACAATTAAAAAACTTAAATGAAAACGCATGAATTGAAAAAAAAAAGCAAATGAATGGAAACAAAAAAAGGAATATATATTCAAATCCAAAACCATAAGTTTTAAAAAATATAGAAAAATGGAATAACTAACTTCCCATATGAAATTGGGTTTCAATGACCTATCACCTTTGTCCTATACTTGCATGGAACAAAAACCTCTTCCATTCATATAATCCCACCCCTCTTCTAATCTTCATGGACAATATTTTCTCTTTCAAGGAAGGAATGTTAAATGTCAAAGTCATCAACAATCAATTAAAGTTGGTTGTGGCCAACAAAATAAATAAATAAAACTTCATCACTTCTTTTTCCATTTAGGTCAAGGGTGTAAGAAAAAAAGGTGAGAATATAGTTCATGATTAGGCTAGGAAATATGGCATTGGTAAACAAGTTTTTTGAAAATGAAAATTACATCATCCATAGGGCAATCAACAACAAATGTATGCAAATCAAAAGTACATTGTGTAACATTAATATGTCAATTTTTATAATTGTTTGGGCAAGTCTTCAAAACCACCCCAGTAGGCAAAGAAACCAACAAAAATTCTTTAAAATCAACATTTTGAATTTAAAACATTCCATGATAATAAAAAAATCTCATTTAAATTTTTTTTTAATTAAATCTAAATAGAACATGGACTATTAATTGAAATAACATCTCTTGTTTTTCTTGAATAGAAAGAACATCCAACTTCTTGATAGATTTCCTAAAACTTGGAACATTAAATGCTCACAATCCAACTTCTTCATTGGAAACCTTGATTTAATAATATTTTGCATTGGTAAGACTATTAAATGGAAATGTAGGAACACTACATGATTTGAAAAAAAAAGGTGAAGATTCCCTTTTTTTTTTGCAACTTGAAAAAAAAATAGCGGGCAACATATCAACAAGTCCCTCCCATTACAATATCTTTATTCTAAGATAGATCTACAATAGAGTTTTTTGTGTGTCATACCTTCAATATTTTTGTCATTCATCAAATGTGCTTTTAGCCCATACTTGCATGTGTTTGTTAGTTCTATGATTGCTTTTTGTTCACATTATTTGCTTCAAGAAAACAAGACTTCAAAAATACCTCATTAGGAGTAAATTCATCATTGATAACAAAAATTGCATTACAATAAACCACAACAAGAGAATTGGGACAAAGTGACTAATCCCACTAGAAGAAAAATTATTGTTTGCAAACAATAGTTTTTAGTTGCAAAAATTGATTGCAAACGACATTTTTTCTTCTAGTGTCCTTATAATCATCAATTGAAGCAAGGACATCAAAGTCCTCAACTTCAAAAAATTGTAAAAGTTTGAAAAATATCCATAAACAACATCTTTGCTATGAAAAATAACTCAAAAGGTTGCAAGTAAAATTTATAATTGATTATCAATCCATAAAAGATCACCACCTAAACTACTAACAACAAAAGATGTAAAAGTAGAGGTTTTAGAAGTAGAAGAAGGTGTAAAACTAAAAGGTGTAAATGGTGCAAGAACATTTGAACTATAAGCTTCAATATCATAAATAAGTTAGTTGTTAATTATGAAAAACCTTCAAAAAAGTCTTCACCAACAAAATCTTCAAACTTTCATTACAAAGCTTCTTGGAAGTTGGTTATCATGACGATGGAACATTGAAAAATAAGAAATATAACAAAAAAAGGAAAAAGAATAGAAAAAATGTTACATGGTATTGCAAAAAGAAAAGAAAAGAAAAGAAAATTTAGAAGTCAAATATCTTCAATAACATCCCCACAAAAATTGAAAAGGAAATCCCTCTTTTATAAATGAAAAAAATCCAAAAATCAACATTAAAATCATCATTGAAACATGCACACAAAACCAAAAAAAGGAAACCAATGACAACTAATTCAAAACAAAGAAAACAAGAATATGATGCCAAAAGTAAATGTGCTAAAAAAGAAATTGTGTTTTGACAAATAACTCACACAAAATAAAACATAAAATTCATACAAAGCAAGAAGATGTGAAGACATAGAGTTTGAGCAAGGTAGGAAAATGAAAAGAAGAGCTTCAAGAAAACCTAACAAAAAATATGACATGAGAAATTGAAAACATGTAAGTGAGCAAAGCAAAAAATTAAAAAAAAACAATGAGAGCTTTAAAAATAAGTGCTTTTAGAGAGCACATAAAAAATGAATGCAAAAAATGGGAGCTTTTAGAATCAAGGACATAAGAAATTCAAAGTGAAAAACAAAGGATCAATGATAACTACTTCATAACACAAAAAGAAAATGATTTAAAAAAAAAATACTATGCCAAAAAAGTGACATTGTTCATGCAAGACACTTGTAGAATAAGCAAAGTCAAAAACAATGAAAAATAATAAGAAGAAGGAAAAAAAAAAAACAAAAGTGAAGAAGATGAAGTTGCATTTGGGCACCTACACACGTGAACTTCAATAGAAGCAAAGGATAATAATGTGAAGCAAATACATTTCAAAAAAAAGTTTGCACAAAGCAAGAAAACGTGAAAACACATAGCTTACATAAAGCAAAAAAAACAAGAAGAACTTCAAAATGAATGTTTTAAGAAAAACTTGTAAACAAAAAATGACACAAAAAAAATTGAATGCAAATGAATGAGCAATGCACAAACCCAAAAAAAAACCCAATGAAAGTTTTAAAAATGAACATTTCCAAAAAACACATTGAAAATGAATGTAAACCCTAAACCCTCAAATTCCAAAAGGTATATATGGAAACCCTTCCATTTTCCTATACATAATATTTACATAAATTACAACATTGAATAAGAGACACAAAACAAAAAAATTCAAACTAGACTTGTCACCCCACCCATGACAAATAGTTTTCGCAAATCACAAGTCATCAGTCAAATTGCTTGATTTGGGCTAGTCCCAAAATCTATGTTAAATGTGAAATATTCATCTCTATCTATCAAAATTTCCAATTGAACCATTGCCTTATGAGAAATTTTTGGTAACAAAAAATTGCACAAAGTTGCCCTCCAAAATGCAAACATGAAATATGCATTGCTTTCTAGTAAATCATTAAATCCGTTTAGGTCTTCCACAAGAATGTGATTGTTGTGAAATTATATATGCAATTATTGATCAAATGTTGTAAGTTGACAACAAAACATATTAATGTACACATGCTACAAGTTGGCTCATAACATCTTATCATATAGACATACTATCATGTAGGTTCATCATGTACTCCAAGTATTATTGTTGCAACCCTAGCTTTGGGCTTGTAACCAAAGCAAAGGGGTTATAAGGTCGTAGGCCAAAAGGAAGCCTAGGAGTCAAGGCAAAGAAGCCGCAAGGGTGCGGGCCAAGAAGAAGCCCGGGAGTCACTCACACACTCCCGGGAGTGTAAGAAAGTGTGAGGGAGTATGAGGGAGTGAACCCTCACACTCCCAAGGCAACTCCCACTTTGGGAGATGGAATCCCCATGGACTCTCGAAACTTTAGAGAGCAATTTCAGGGGTCAAAACTCAAATTTTTGTGGCGTTTTTTATATCATTGAAATTTTTTTGGAACATAATTTTTTAAAATGGGTTCGCATTGCTCAATTGGACATCTAAAACATAAGTTATGGCCAAAAGAAGGGCCGGGAGTCAAACTGTCAGTTTGACTCCCGACCAAAAAAAGTCAGGAATTGACCTGATTTACTTGGTTGCAGAGGGCATGTGACATACCATTGGAAATTTCTCGACAAGAGCTACAATTTTTCTTTAGACCACATCTCAATCCAAGGTCTGTTCGTAAAGTTATTGAGCTCCAAAGTCGCAGGAGTCCCAACCGGCACAATTTCGGGACTCCCGTTCGGGAGTCTTGGGAAAGAAAAGCCATTTGGATGTAGGCTCCGTGGCCAGCCACACAATATACTATAAGGGGGAAGGTGGTGGCTTCCCCCAAGTTCGAGCCATGGTTAATCTAATGTGTTCGTGTTACTCGTGGCTCGTCCTAGCACCAAGGGTGTTCCAACTATGCACTAACCACTTTGTGTGGGTTATGTGCAAGCTTGTGTGAGTGAGTGAAGCTTGTCAACTCTTCCTAGTCCCATCCCGGAGCTCCAACACACCCCTCTACCCTTCAAAGTGTTGTGAGCTAAGGAACGTGCCCCGATTCTTCCCTCTTCCGATGTCTTCTACTTGTATTCACATTTGAGTTTTTCAAGGAGTTGGGAGTGCATCAATTATCCTTTCAAGGATGGTATGTTCACCATTTTGAAAATATCACACCAAGTATATCTACCATCCAATCCATTTTGATGATGCCATGTAAAATGGGTCTCATAATCTTCCTATAGAATAACACATTGCATTGATGATTACAATATTACTTCTCATTTTATCAATCTTGTCACAATATTGGAAAACTTAATATATCATGAGAAACATTCACATGTTCCAACCATTGGTTAAATGCCATAGGTCTTGTTGTTGTTTACTTCTCATATTTTGGTAATTTCTTACAAAATAACATATTTACGATATTACAAAAAAAAACTCCACAACATTTTGAAAACCAGAAATGAAAATTCATAATGTAGTCGTAACCTTATGAATGTTGTTCACAAAATGTTAGAGTATCACCTTCATCATCAATATCAATAATGAGCTACATGACTCCCCAATTAGTTCCTTACAATGGCTGTAAACAAGTATGTAATAATTTGCCCAAGATTTTCAACAAAACCATATATCTAAACATTTTTGTTTTGAGTTGTTTTGTCCAAGTCTCCCATAATAAAATGATAAGGGGATCATTCAAAAAGATCATTGTTGCACCATCGTAAATGTCAACTCCTTTCATTGATTTGTTATTGTGTAGATTGTTATTTATTATAAAATCAAACACATACATGTGCACATAATGACCATTTCTCCATCCTAGTGTTTACACCATAATTTCCAGGCTAATTTACAATTGTAGGAAACTATGTATATATGAAATTGTAAAGACAGTTCCAGAACAACAATTTGAAAATAACATGACAATAAGTGTAGTCATAACCTTATGAAAACTTGTTGCCCGATGAATGGTAGAGATTCAACAAAATAGGATTTAAACATTTGTTTAATTTTGAATTTCAAATTACTTTTGGAGGGAAAGGAACGAGGATTTAGATCTTGATTGTGATGAAGGTGGGAAAATTGTTGATACACACACACATAGATTTAGAGAGTTGCTAGAGAATAAAATAGAGACACAATATGTAGTTTGAAGTTTTGTTAGGCTATGAACAACATATTTTCATGTTTTACATTTTTTATTTCTACACTTTATACTACATATGTTTGATATGTTCACTTTTGAATAAAGAAAATATTAGAATATTGATGAAAAAATAGTGAATATATTCTAAAATTGTTGTGTTTTCTAAACTGGAATGATTAAAATCTAATCACAAATTTTAATTAACAAGAATAATCAAGAATCTAGGAAATAATGAAACAATATAATAATGATAAAAATGTGTGAATGCAATTTGTAATAGAACTTGAATGGGTTAAAATAACAAATTGTATGTGTTGTATGTACTATTGGGAGTATAATTTATATTGTTTGTTAGTAAACATAGAATAAGTCTAAATAGAATATGTGCCTACTAGAGCTGCTCACAAAAGATCAAATGGTCACCTTCATTAAGAATAACAATGAAAGAGTTGTCATGACTAACCATTGACTTCATCAGCTCCTAATAAAAGGAGTAGAGAAATAAATAATAACAAACCCCATTTTTTTGGATGAATGATTCTACAAAATCTACATCTTAAGTTTCCAAAAGCAATGGGAAGATTCAATCATGATGTTGGTTAGCATTCAAGAAACATAATTCAAGAGACTATACATGAATTATGTAAGACTCCTTCAAGCTTGGATGGTGTATGTCATCATGCTCTTATTATCCCTCCATCAAGTTTGGTTACATTGACTATGATAGGTTGTGCAACAAATGCAAAGTGATTAATAGTGCCAAAATTGCATGTTTACTAGATGTCAAACCAATTGAGTTATTTTGTGCAAGACATATATATTTACTTGCAATGTCTATTCACAAGATAAGTAAAATTCAAATGGATCCCAAAGCTTGAATGAGATTGGTTTGTCATGCCACTATTTAACACAAAAACCATGTTACTCTTTTGACCACCATAGATTTATTGAGGCAATTAAAGAAATATTTTTCAATTTCCAAACACACCCATTCATTAGCAAAACAAACCAATCAACAAAATCTACTTTTGAATTATGCATTGGAAACAAAAGTTAAATCATAGATCCATTGATGATTGTGCATGGCATATAATTGCCAAGAATAAGGCAAAGCCCATGACAAGAGTAAGTGGCCTTCATGCTTGACAAGCACATATTCCTTCCTTGTATGCTTTTCAAAAAGGATTTGGGTAGACCAAACATATGTGATTTTCCAAAGAAACGAAGAAAAAACCCTTAACCAAGTGAGCACTTCTTCTGACTCTGGTTTGCTAAAGAAGATGATGAAGTTGTAATGATATGTTTTATCCCTACCACACCTCAATAACTTATTTTCCACCCCCTCCCTCCCTCTCTTTCTTTCACTCTCATTCCTTCTTTTCCTTCCATTCCTTCCTTCCTACTTCTGGTGGACTTACTTTTGCATCCAACAAATGTAATATTAAATCGTTTTTTCACAAATTTTTCCTACAAAACTTAGAACAACAAAGCGACTTGCACAATCCATTGCGGTGATGCAAGCTATGAAGGATTCAAGATCCATGTTTGATGAAACGCATTGTGATGATGCATTTGGATTGCGTTACACAATGCTCCTCACCTCGTCCTTTCTTTTTGTGCTTTTTCACATTTGTGAAAAACACTTTTGATGCATCTTATTCTATTACAATGCTTCATTTGTTTACAAACGTATCTAAAGTGTTGTGCCACGACTTGCTTGTCCTCATCAAGCTCCCTATCCCACCACTTAGAGAAACCCTAAACCCTAAACCCTAAACCCTTTACAATCTACCCTCTATGAACTATTTCTTAATCCTCTAGCTCTTGCATTTTAGGGTTTCTCCAACCTACCACCTCAGTTTTTTGACCCAAATAAGGCAAGACAAATTGGGGTGCTAAAAATAAATAAATAAATCTAGCCATAACTACAAATTGGGGTGCTAAAAATAAATAAATAAATCTAGCCATAACTACAATTTATATCATGTCCAATAAATATACACCTTATTCCCAAATGAAGAACATGTCAAAATCTGCCCTTAAACAAAAAATATCCGGTGACGGGCAACTGGAAAAAAGAGACAATCCTGCATAGACCAATAGGGTAAGCTATATTTTATTTTTATTTTATTTTTCCTAACTACCCGTTACACCAGCCCATATAGGTACTTAAAACAGACCATGACACAGTACAGAAAATGGTGTTAAGGGCCGTTTCCTCAGCCATAGAGGTCCCTAGACAGCCCTATCCCTAAGTACTGAACACCCTGTGAAAGGCCCTTTTCCCTTGTAGTAAGAAATCTGGGCTTTTAACTGCCAAAGTGAACCAGCACCCACCAGTGCACCATCATCCACTGGATGTCCCTTATGACTTCAGTTGGTGGATGAACCTCAACTGAGTTAAAATCTGGTTTCAAATTGGTAACCTATTCTGTAAAAAAGTAGGTCCTATATGTAGGGAGATAACTAGGTAGGGAAAAAAATAGGTGACTAATAGGGTAACTAGATAGTCTATATATATAGGTAAGGGCTGTTTTTTTACTACCTACCTCTGAATAACCCCAAGCTTGTGGGTGGGTTATTTACTTTTTACGAGTCAGTAAGTAGGTAGTAATTTAAATAGCAACTGAGCCTAACCACCATGGTTGGTTAACTATGGAACTGGAACCCAACAGAAAATAATTTTCTGTCCATTCACCATCCATCCTTCATCGTCCGCTGCTGGGTGCTGATTCTCTTTGGCCGGGACGCGCTTTGAAGCTCGCGGGAGGGCGGGGGTTCTTCAGTCCTCGTCCTGGAGTACGCGAATTGGATCTGCGTCGACATTCTTGGAAGTGGCAACGACAGGCTTTTCTGTTTGGTAGATAGGCATGTTTTTCTTCCCTTTGGAGCAATGGCGATAGCAAATCTGATCCAGTTTTGGTAGAGGCTGCTATGTGATAACCAACAACAGGCAGCAAAGGATCGCCCTCGCCCTATTATTAGCGTTTAGTGAGCTGCAGGAGGTCGGTCGTCGCCTTCCTTGTCAAACAAAATCGGTCTGCTATTCTGCATAAAAAACGAGGCTTTGTGATTTTTCCAAGTGTGAGTTTCCATGTCGTTGAAACCAAATTGCGTACCCTTGCATGTATGTGTGTGTGTGTGTGTGTGTGTGTGTAGAGAGTTAGAATGAAAATAATTCAGAGAGAACCCTTGAAAAGAATTCTTCTGCTTAGGGCTTCTGCTTAGGGTTTCTTTTTTTTTGGAAGCAACTTTGATCTGGGGTTGCTAGCAGTTGGTACCAGATGAGTTTAGCATTGGTTCAAGGGTATACATCTGAGGAGGATGAATCAAGGTTACCAGCAGACAGCTATTCTTCAGAAGAGGAAGAAGAGGTTGAGGCCATCCCTGTACAGTCGCCGAAGCCTTGGTTGCCACCTGATGTGTCTGCTGCCCGAACATCTTTACTGCCCTCTGCAACTCACATCTTTTCTGAGGTCTGGTACAATTTTTCCAGCCCTAATTCTCTTGAATTGGTCCAATGAAGGAAGGAAGGTTCATCAGAAGGTAGCATGAGTCAAGGGCAGAGACCAAAGGGGACATCTCCTCATGTGATGTCAAAAATAGGGTTGGGTTCCTTAGAATGACAAGGATGCTCACATTAATGGTTTTCACTGCTGTCTCATGGAATGTTCCCAATGATCTTTACAATGCCAAAGCTATTTTGCCTCCAGGTTGCAGGACCTCCAGAGTTTTTGAAATGCCATGCAACAGATCCAATTCCCACTCGCCCACCTCGTCAAAGGTCAGCTTCATCCTTCACTGAATCAGTTGCCAAATATGTGCCAAAAGAATCTCAGGAGCAGCGCCCTACATCCACAGGTAAATCATGGATCTTGGTTTCCTCTGCAACTTACTTGGGTGCAAGATTTGGACTGTATTCCCTGAAACAAACTGGTCAGGTTCAGGCAAACTAGATCTACTGAAGTCATTTTCTTCATTGAGTATTTGTCATGAATGGTACTCATGCTTTTTTGATCCCAGACATTTCAGAGAGGTGTGTGTTGTCCCAGTTCCATTTATTTTTTTGTATTTGATGTTAAGAGGAAAGATGCAAAAGAAGAGTTTGAGATTTTGTTGGAGTTCCTTATGTAGCATGTTGTTAGTGGTGGGAAACAGGTGCAGTACTGGAGGCAAAAGCCCTTTTAGTGAATGACTCCAACAAACCACTAGAGGAATCTGTACACCGGAATCCAAGTGTAGGCTTGCCTCCTCCAGATGAAGCAGCAAGCCTCCTGAGGTATTTTGATTCCTCTACTCCCCTTTGCAAATATATTTATTTGTTTGAATGGATTCTCTCACCACATAAGGAAATGTGTGGCACAGCAGTTCAGGGTTGTAGAGATTATGTAAATTCACATGGACACATCAGTATTTATCTCCTGCCTCACTGTGAAGTAAATGTGTTTAAACTGGAGTTTCTGGGTGCCGGGATAGAATGTGTCTGCAATGTGGAGTGCCAAAAACATATTCTGGGGTGAAAGAGAGCATGGTGTGCCCCTTATGTGGAGACCGGCCAGTAACTGTTCCAATACCTACTGAGAAGAAAAGGGGCTCCAAGGTGAAAGATAAGGAACATAGCAAGCGCATGAAAGGCCAGTCCACTCACTCTTCCTGGAAAAGTGAAACAGAAATGCACCTGCGCCAGCAATTTGATTAACATGATTTTTGGTCTGCTGTACACTAAGAATCTGCAGATGCTCAACTCCAGAACTCTCCTCCTGAAGGCAAGGTTTTACTGTGAAGGCAATTAGAGTGTAAGAGGGACAAAAGAAGCCAAATCCAACAGATAGTGACATGAATAGGCCTAGTGGGTTTCTGCCAGTCTAGCTGTGTGAGTGCGCAAATTTGGAGCCATATTTGGATACGATTGCCATTGTGTTGAGCAGTCACTTGGGAGCAGTGTCTATAATGATGTTACACTCTGAACACTACAGGACGGTGATGTTTACCTGATCCTACAACTGCAATGAATGAATTTCTCTTCAGAAAAATACTTGTTATCTTCATGGTTGCCTGACCTGCAGTTTTGGGAGGAGTTATTGGCTAATGATAATTCACAGGGTGGGTGTAGTCTGGGTTTGGTTATGTTGATTGCATATAGAGTTACAACCTCAATTGGGAGCTGATAGGAATGGCAGATTGTCAATGAGCATATGTACTTTTTATTTATTGACTATGTTGTTGACGCACTATCCAATGTCATCATCATTGAGTCTTCCCATTTCTTCTGCATATGCAGATGTTTGTATTATGCTTTGCCTGAAATTTTGGGCAGATTGTTATAGATTGAACTACACCCACCCACACCTGCAGCTGATGAAGTGAGGGGGATGCATTGCTAGCTCATGTGTTCATCACTGCTATATAGATGATGAAGTTGATAGTCTCACTTTGTGAGCAGCAGCTGTCACAAGGTTATGTTATCTTCAAAACATCATTGTGGGGATATTTGTGCAATCTTGTTGACAAGAATATCGATCAATTGTCCATTTTTTCTTACTTCAACTGAGCAATAATGAGTCTCTAAGGGAATTGCAATTTTCACTGTAAGAAAATACCATTCCAATGCTATTCTTGATCACTGGATGAGATTTGTGATGTAAAATCTTGCAGGTGAAAATTTAGGGTCACAGCTGCAGTACAGGATTCTGGTTCCTTAAGGGAAGAAACAAGGCAGTCAAGCGGTCATAAAAAAATTCGCGGTTCTTTTGGATCCTGTTGCCTAGTGTGGAAGTTTTGAATCATTTAAAATTCGCGGTTCTTTTGGATCCTGTTACCTAGTGTGGAAGTTTTGAATCATTTCCTATTCGCGGTTCTTTTGGATCCTGTTACCTAGTGTGGAAGTTTTGAATCATTTCCTATCTATTGCCAATGAATTTGTGTTTCTGACAAACCGAGATGGTGTTGAGATTTAGATTGTGACTTGTGTCTTTGATTCATAAGCTTGCCATGCAGTGCAGAAAAGACAGATCCAAAGAAAGCGCTGTAAATGTGCATGGACTCTGAGACATATCCAAGGCTCTGTAAGAGTTTGTGGAACTCTTCCATCATATCAATACTGGAGACATTGGGAATAAAGATTAGGATTTACTTCATCACCACTTTCTGGAGTGGAACATGGGGTCAATTGTACTATGCTTTTAAGGTTCTTATGCTCTCCTACTTTTGCTGTGCACCTCAATGCTTGGAAGCCCTGTTCACAGAGATTTGATGGCAGAGAAAGCCTCTGGAAGAAATCAATGGAACAAGCACCAGAAACTTTGTAACATCAACAGGGAGTCTTGCTCCTCTGGAAAAAATTGCACCATCCATCTGGTGCCTATGATACAAACCTACAAGGACAGTGTCTTTTGGTAAATCGGGCGTCTCATCTCCAGGAGGTCTTTTAGGTGAGGACATCCTCTTCACCTAAGACATCTTCTTCTTCTTCTTCACCAAAGAGTGTGTTTCTTTGCCTATGAAAATTTCTGGACATGGGGAAGTAGTTCTAAACATGGTGTTTGTTTAAAGAGCCGTAATAGTTTCGAGCTGAGAGCTAACACCACACAGAGTTTCCATCCAGGGGCTGCGCAAAGTCTTCAAAAGCTCCCGGGCTTTGAGCCTTGTTCGCTGTGAGCAGTCAAGCTGAAGGAGCAACAGTAAAGCTGCAAAGGCTCCTGACTGTAGAGCTGCCACCAAACAAGCTGGTGAAGCTTTGCAAACTGACCAGAGAATTGCAACACTGAGTTCTGTAGCCAAGTTGGAGACTGTGTGTAGATGGTGCACTAGAGCAGCCATGGCTAAGGCATGATTGGCAACAGCTGCTCTTCCCTCTGCTGTGGTGCAGAGAAGCTCCAGAACCCCTAAAGCAAGCTCCACATTGCTTCTCTTGGCATCTGGAAGAAGCTCTATGAGCAAAGGAACCACTCCAACCTCCACAACCCTAATCCTGTTTCTCCTTG
>Ga0116231_10011566_pt1 | contig 13487 bp, 4 predicted proteins | sample S1TSphgellanicum_2_FD_89695 | JGI IMG/M metagenome (GOLD analysis project Ga0116231, IMG submission 89695) | Host-associated microbial communities from peat moss isolated from Minnesota, USA - S1T2_Fd - Sphagnum magellanicum MG | ecosystem: Host-associated > Plants > Peat moss > Unclassified... | reverse complement strand
CTCCTTTTTTCAACACCATATTCACAACTAAATTTTCAATATTTATGTGTCTCATTTCTTTTCAATATTTAATTCAAGTTGCATTTGCATTACATCGTTATTCATGCCTCTGATAACTAGATTCTAATTTAGTCAAAAATAATCGGAAATAATCCCAAGAGGTATTAAATTGTTCCTCGAATAAAAGTGTATCCATTTATTATATATTTCATTTGTTAATTGTGTTGAGATCACAATGAGGTTAGCATTTGTGACCAGATGTTACATGTGACCACACTTAGGCCCGCTTTACACTGGGAGTCAGGGTCAATGTTGAAACCAAATCCAGCATTCCTATTCGTGCAAAAGTTGAAATCAGTCCCAAGGGCTTTACTAGTAGGTGTCAAGGTTGAAATAGAAAAAAAACTTGTCGATCTGCCCCAAGTACTAATAAATGCTGAACTTTATGGCCTTGTATTGGCCCCAAGGCTGAAAAAAGGATACCATCAAATTTGGGAGGCCAATTCACAACGCCTGGGGTCGATGTTCTAGCAATTATTAGTAACTTGGGGCCAATGCGCAACCCAAAAATGCTCAAAGTGGGCCCCAAGTTTTTTTCGCCCTGCATCCTAGTGTAAAGCGGGCCTTATGCAACCCATGTAGTTTTCATTGTTAATGTTGTTTGCAAGTATTTTTTAATCACAAATTGCATTTTAAATTTTTATTTATTTATTTATTCTAGTCCCCCTCCCCTTGCCCATTTTTTGTGTGGAAAAAAAAAATCCCAAATGCATTGGAAATTGTTCAACAGAAATTCAGCCTCAATGCACCAAGCCCCCACATAAAAAGGGCTTCAAAACTCATTTCAAACAAAAGAAAACCAGAAAAGACCCACAACCTACCCAGTTGGATTTTCAAAATTCCAACCATTTACATGATCTAGGGCGCAATGCAAAGGGACAACTGACAATTAGTTACATGCTAGCCAACTTGTTTGCTCAAAAAGTTTATTCAAATTTAAGAGAAATGAAAAATAATTGTTTAATATTCACATCAATTAATATCTGTTGTCTTAAGAGCAATTGGAATTTTTTCTTGTTCAGGAAGAACATTTGACTTTTTCTTATTTTTCCAATGCTTTTAGTTTTGGTGCAAAAAAGGAGGATTTATTTTTTTGTTACACATCCCATCATATCATTATTACCCATTGGTCCAAACTCATTTGTATCAAGGTTATTTTAACATGTTATATTATTGACATATGAGCGTGTGTCGTTTAATTAGGCTTCATGTGAATATGTTGACATTATGGTTGTTAACAAAGGAAGAGATGCCATAATTTGTGGGATTTTTTGTAATTATGTACATATCATGTGAGAGTTATATGTAGAAAGCGTGGAAGGACCACTTTTTACAAATTACATTTTCATGAAACAAATGTAAGTGAGAAAAATTCAATAGTTGAAAATAAGATAATTCATGTGATGGTGGTGATTTTTCACATGCATACATAATTGTGCATGAATATTTTAGTTTATCAGCAAAAACGTAAAAAATGCCAAAATGGGCTTCTAAAATCAATTAAAGATGGTTTTTCACGTGATTATTTCTTGCGCATGTGACTTCAATCTAAAGTTGGAAATTAAAAGCCTAATGAATGTTATTAAATATGCGAATGATTAAATAAAAGAATCATTTCCCTTGCAACCCATTACTTCAAAATATGAAGACTTTGAAATTTTTGTATGATTTATTTTTTCATCAAATTGACCTAATGAATATGTAGTTGCAAAAAGGGAAACATTGTTTTTTTGTTTTTTTTTTCAAATCAATTGCATTATTTTATGCATTATTTATAGTACTTTTTAAAAAAATTGTAATTAAGATAGTCAAGGACTCAAAAGGACTTTTATACAACATCCAATGATTATTAGAGTTTTTTAAAAGCTTGTTCTTTTAATCTTTCTATTTTAGGATCACAACAATAAACCATGATTTTAATATATTAAAACACTACAAAAATCTAAACTTGTTGTTTTTAGTTTTGTTTTAATTAAATGTCCTTTTTTGGAACCCCAACCTTGAATGAACCCACTTATTACTAGATTCCTACTTACTTACCTACCTAGTTATAATTTTTACAACCTAATTTGTTTTATCTTATGTAAAATAAAATTTATAGATTTTACCATCAATTTTTTCTTTAAATTGATTTCCTAAAATTATATCAATAATTTATTTACTTACTTACCTACCCATTTTACTCTACATTAACCCACCCTAATATTTAATTACCATGTACTTTACATGGATCAACATAATCAACTAGTTATATACCCTTCTTTGTTATACCTATCTACGAATTTTACTTGCTTTAATAATTAATGCAAAATATTAAATATTTACTCATTTACCTATCCACGTTATCTATTTAGTAGTTACCTTATCATGCCTAAGCCTAATTAGATTTTTCCAAATCATTAATTAATTAACTCCATTTTTATTTATTTACCTAGCTTAACTTAACTTACTTAACTAATTACCCAACTTTATGAGGATCGACCTAATTCTACTTATCCTCTCTAATTATATAATTCTCCTTCCCTATTTATACATAGCTACCTATTGTATTTGATTTAATAATGAATGAAAAATATTATTTATTTATTTACCTAGCCACATTATCTAAATATTAGTTACCCTACCCTACTTAAGTTTAGTTTTAAACCTATTCAAATAATTAAAGCATAAGATATTATTCATTTATTTATTTACATACCCTACCTTATTTTGACAAAGGTAATAACGACTTAACCTACTTGACAAACTAATTATCCTTCTAAACTTTACCTAACTACCTACTTTACTTGTGCAAATAATTAGTGAAAATTATTAATTAATTAATTATTGACCTAACCCCCTTACCTAACTAGAACTACCTTACCTCAATTAAGTATTATAAACCTACCCAAATAATTAAAGTATAAACTAATAATAATCTATTTATTTACCTATGTACCTACCTTACTTATAACCTATTTCCTTTTCTTTTTTTTCCAAACTTTGTGATTGCATATTTCATTTGATTACATGTTTTATTTTATTACACCCATGACTTTTATTACTAGAAATTTCCATTTTGATTAAATGTCACTTTGACCAAGTAGTTAGAAAGACCATTTTAGTCAATTAAAATAGTCCAAAAAAACATGTCACTTCATTTACTAGGGGTGTTTAGTCGAATTTGCCAAAATTTTAATAAAAACGGACATGTTAGTCAAATTGAACAACTTAAAAAGCCATGAATTCTTATAGTGCACTTTGCCAACTTGCAAAGTCGAGGTTATTATTTTGTTAATTTGCCAAATTGGCTTTACCCATAGCCAAATCCACTTTGCCAAATTGTAAAATCAATAATGCCCAATTGTTAAGTCCATGTTGTTAAATCTTTATTGCCAAGTTGTTGACTGCACAACGTTAAAGGAATGTTGCCATGTCCAAATTAATATTGTACGGGTATATCATTTACCCATATATACCCACATTTTATAAGGTATGCGTCAGGGTATATTATTTATCCTACCATATTTTTTCAAAATCAATATACCTTATCAAATGCATGCCCAAAGGTATACAAAATTGGAAAAAATACCTATTTCATAACCTTGGATATATCTTTTAAATACCAATACTTGAAACCATGTATGTTTCAAAATTCAAGTAAATCTTGTTAGTGTAAGTTTAAGCTAAACCTTAAAATCACAGCCTAAACCTTAAAATTGTTGTCGTTGTTATGTGTGATCATTACCCAATATTGAGAAAAAGTGTGTCCCTTGATGACTTTCGAGACGTTGAAGCAAATTTCTTACATCATATTGAAAAGGAGTTTAAACACCAATTAAATCACTATGTTGAACTCATTGACATTGCATATTTTGATTTTTAGATTTGTTTTTATGTTTAATAAGCAAGTTGCATGTTGTCAATTTGATTTCAATGGTTTCTCATTTTATGTATGCTTAAGAATAAAAAATGAAATATTGTAATACAATTTTATGCATTGTCCAATTAGATTTAGGCTTATGAAAGTTGTTAAAATAAATTCCAGAATGTGAGAAAAAATCCCATTTTTTATTAAATAAAATAAAAACTATTTGCCTTTTTTTAGCATTTAAAAAACCTTAACCAAAGGTATATGATAATGAGTATCGAGGTGCTTCCCCTCCACCCTAATTATTTTAAAACATTATATGGATTTTACTCCAAATGGAAAAATATATATAATATACCCTTACCCGATGGATCAATACATTGAAAATTTACATATACCTTTATTTTAGGATATATCAAAAAATATATACAAACACAATATTGGTTCAAAAGAAAATTTCAATTGCCCAAATGAGCTTCAAGTTGCCCAAAAAATCAAAACTTTTAAGTTGGTCAATGTTTTTTTCTTGATCTATTGAAACTTGTATCCCCACAAAATCAGACTTGCCTTTCATTTTATTTCTTTCATAGGTTGCTTAAGTGCCCATGTTCTTTTTACTTCTTTTAAAATTTTCTCTCTTTTATTTTTTTTAATTTGATGGTTTTTTTAAGCTTGAAAGGAGCCCTTGCAAAATTCAAACTACCTTCTAACATATTGAGAACAAATTGAAAGGCTTGGAGTTCATATTTCATGTTTTCCTTCTATACCTTTTTAAGAATGATGAGAATTTGAAATTATATATGTACTTTGTGAAAACTAAAACACCTTGAAAATAAATAATTAACAAAAAAAACCCATTATCATCTATGATAATAGGTTGTTTAAAAAAAATTAATTAAGGTGCCTAAGATTGAGTTTTAATTTATTTCAAAAACATATTATCATCAATGAAATTAGGTAATTTAAAGGTATTTAAAGCATTCAAAATTCATCATTCTTATCACATTGATTATATTTGAAAAAAACAGTGGCACTATCACAACCCTAGCCTTGGGCTCGTGACCAAGGCAAAGGCTTACAAGGTTGCGGGCCAAAAGGGAAGCTCATGAGTGAAGGAAAGTGTGAGGGAATGAACCTTCACACTCCCAAAGGAGCTTTCACTTTGGGGACATGTAGTCCCGGTGGACTTTTGAATGTTCAGAAAGTGATTGCAAGGGCCAAAACTCAATGGCTCCAAAAAAAATTTATACCATCGGAAAGTTGTTGAAACGTAGATGTCTAATGACCCATTTGGAATCTGAAACACAAGTTATGGCCAAAAGAAGGGCCGGGAGTCAAATTGCCAATTCGACTCCCGACCATTAAAAGTCAGGAATTGACGCAATTTCCTTGTGTTCAGGTGGCATGCAACATACTATTGGAAAGTTCTCAATGAGGGCTAAAACTTTGTTTTAGACCTCATCTCAATCGAAGGTCTGCACACAAAGTTATGGGGCCCCAAAGTCACAGGAGTCCCAATTTTGGCAATTTCGGGACTCCCACTTGGGAGTCTTGGGACAAAAAGTCATTTGGATGTGGGCCTCATGGAAAGGCACAAAGTATACTATAAGGGGGAAGGTGGTGGCTTCCCCCAAGTTTGGGCCGTGGTGAGTCTTATGAGTCTGAGTTGCCCGTGGCTCATCCTCATACCAAAAGTGTTCGAACTATGCACTAACCACCTTCTGTTGGTTTTGTGTAGGTCCGTGTGAGTAGTTGATGATTGTCAAGCTTTTTTGTCCCATCCCGCAGCTCCAGCACGCCCCTCTACCCTCTCAAAGTGCTACGTGTCAAGGAGCGTGCCCCGACTCTTTACTCTTCTGTTGTTTTCAGTTTGGATTCACATTTGAGTCCATTAAGGAGCTTGGGGGTGCGTCACATGGTATCAAAGCTCCAATAGAGCTCAATCCACTTATTGGAAAGTCCTGATGGCACTAAAGAAAACCCGCAAGCCAATCTAAAAGACCATGGTGGAAGAACCCACCTAAGACCTAAATGTCCCACCTGAGACCATTAGGGAGGAAAAACAAGATGATTTTGAGGAACAAAAAGATCAAAAGAACCTTGATGATCATGAAAGTGAAGAGGAGCAACCAACTACAGTCCTTTTCACCCCAAAACAATTGGAAGTTCTACTCAAGATGAATAGGCTCGATTTCACTAGGTTGGTTGTGGCCCTCAAAGGAGGATCATTAAAAGGTATGGGATTCCAACCTACTAAACCTAGGAATTTTGATAGGATCTGAGATTGAAAGGTTGTAGATGCTTGGCTTGCAAAAATGGAAGATTACATTCATGCCGCCAAGGTTGGGTAACAGATCAAACATTCATCCATAATTTTCATGGAAGTTTTATTTATTAAAAACATGTTAATTCAAAAAAAATCATCCATATATTAAATGAATGAAAATATCATTCATTTATAATGAAGATGAATGCTTACATTCATCCCCATGTCATTATGAGAATCATGTCCGCAGAAGTTAGACTGGCATGCAACTAGATTGCCACAAAAACTATTATGTAACTTGGGTACAATTATAGTATGGAAATACAATGAATTAATAATTAAAATGCAACGTTAAAACATTTCCCAGTTGTAATTTAATTACACATTAGTTGCAATTAGACTCTATACGAATGTATGTACGCAAAATATATACAATGATAGTATATCGTATTTTGACCATGATCATAAGTTGAAGCAAAGTGGTTAATTTCAATTGTGTTGCAACCCATGTAATTTTAATGTTGAATGAACAATTACTTTGCAATTAACATATGACATTGATATGTATGATCATGCCACGTGTATGGATAAGTAAAAGTCCATAACATCTGGAACTTGGAACTTGTTTACAATTAAGAGTCAATTCAATTGGTTAATTTTACAACTAAGTACCAATTAAATGTGTCATTATGGTTTCACTACATAACTACTACTTGTCCACTACTTTGGCACTAGAGTGTTCAATTCATCTTGAATTAGTTTTCAAATATGTGGCAACTCATATTATTAAAAGATTTGCAGATTCAGCACTTCATTGAAAGTGTAAATGCAAGCCTTCAATTGGATTAGTATGGTGTATTAAAGTGTTTATGGGTATTTACATATAGATATCATTGCTTTTACACTACAAACTTTTATAGACTAGATTATTAAATGCTTCATTAATACAAACCAATTCTTTTATTGAATTAATTAATTAAAATAATTAGTTTTCAAAATTATCTAAATAACTAATATTTAAATAATGAGTAAATATTATAGTCTTATTTTTTGTGATTGATGTTCAATTGTTGTGTTAATAATATTTCACTACATTGGAATTCACAATATTATGTTGGTATACATACATATCAAACCATAAAATTTCAAGAAAGGTGAAAATCTAATTTTGAATTGAAATTAAAAGGAATGTATATATTTTATTAAACATTCAATAACGGTGTACATATGAATATGTCTTTATATACTTCAATGTCTTCTACTCAAATTCATGTTTATTATTTAATATTTGAGGATGAATTATTTGTTACTAAATTTTTTATCAGTAATTAATACGTAACATACTTAATTACCATGAATTAATTAAGTAAAATATTGATATGAATTCATTAATGAAATTTGATTAATTATTGATTAATTAATTCAGATAATAATTAATTAATTATCTATCATTATTTAAATAATCATTCATCTAATATTTATTTTGATAATTAATTCATATAATCAATCTTGATAATTAATTATCATATATTTAATTCAAATAATTAAATTCAAAATAATTATGTCAAACGGTTAATTATAAATTTCAAATTAATTACAAAATTAAAATCAAACAGAAAACATGTGATTTTTTTTTTTTAATAGTTACAAGTCAATTGCAACTAGGATGCCATTAAAAGATTTAACCCATTTTTTTTTTTCAATGTTTCATTTCATAAATTATATAAAGCAGGTGTCTCCTCCTGCATCTTCACATTAAAATACGTGTGCCATGTTCATATGAGTTCATAGAAGTTTAACACTAAAGGCAAAACACATAATAAATTTAAAAACTTATATGGTTACTCTTTAGTTCAACTACTCTTCTAATATTCTACCTGCCTACCTACCCACTTACCTACTTAAATAAGTAGGTCTTACTTTGTTACCTACCTAAATAATAAATAAGTAGTCATGTGAATAGGTAAATAAGTAGGTAGGTCGGAGCTATATCAACTTACCTACCTATGGCCATGTATCGACCTACCTAGGTACATATATATATTGTTTCCAAAATTCAATTAATATGCCACATGGCAAGTTTTGATTATGCCACGTGTCATAATCCAAGATCATTTAAAATGAATAATCATAATGGATGATGGATATCAATATTTCAAAAAAGTCACGAAAAATCTTCATAATACCACATGTTAAATTTTGATGGATGGATGAAAAATGATCTCAACATGAATTACGATTGTAGTCATGAGGGAGTTGTAGAGTAGTTGAAAAAATGTTGTTACGATAAAGTTATAATTAAGTTGTAATGAATTGCATCGTATATACAATGAGTTGCAACTCTTGCAACTTTCATAACTTGCCCAATGCATTCAATACGGTGAGTTGCAATTGTCCGATGTAATTCAAAAATTGTGTTGCAAGGCCAACTGCAAAACACCTTTTTTTTCCTAATGTTAGAACTACAAAGCCAAAGGTGGCTTCAAAACCACTGGTTATTGAACAAGTCAAGACTATAGTGGAGGAGAAAGATGATTAGAACATTGTAAATTATATTTATTTCATTTTTTGTCATTTTCCAAGGATTTCAGGGACATAATCCAATGTAGGAAAAAGGTAGTGTAAGGGGTATGATGATTACATGATTTGGATGAACATGGCATTTAGGACATGGACTGTTCATGGAACATTGTAGTTTTGAATTTTGAATTCTTGTTGGTTTTGAATCATGATGATGTGATTTGAGATTACCCAAAGGGGGAAGATCTGGGGAAGAGGAGGATTATTTTTGGACACATAGTTTTGGGAAAAAAAAAAAGAGGAGCTATAAGTATTTTGAAATAAAAAATCATTAATTATGTTTTGATATATTATAGATTTTATTAATTGTTTTGATTTCATTTTCAACAAAACATGTAATTCTACTATAATTTTAGTTAAATTTTCAGTAATATAGAAAAGCACAAACTTTTGCAATGTTTTTTATGTTTATATTGTTGTGTGAATTTTTTGTAAGATCAAAATATGAGGAAATAAATTGTATTCTAGTTTCTAAAGGTTTCTTACAATGTATTTTGAAGTGCAAAATTTGGTTTAATGAAATAACCATGAATATGGTGTTTTAATGAATTGTAGAGGTAAATGTGTTGAAAATCAAGGCAAAAATAATGAATGATGCATGTGAAATGCAAATATGTTGTTATAATAATGTGGAATAATTTTGTAGGAATTAAATCCACTTCTACCATAAACATGCATGAAATTCAATACTCTTTGTTCCATTAAGCAAGGCTTTCCTTGCTAGCATCCAAGACTTAGTTCATTCATTAAATAACAACTCTTTTCAACCCTATGTGCGAATCCTCAAACCCTATTGGAAACTTGTCATTTAACATGTAACATGCATATTAAGTGTTCAAGAACATAAAGTTACCTCTTGCAACCATTCCAACTATTAAAAGTGAATTATTCCAATATTGTCCCAAACTTTTATCTTTTGTAGTAGAAGGTGAAAATTTGGTACTCTCATTGATCTTTGAATAAATTTCTTCCATAGAAGACCTTTTATGGCATTGCATGCAATACCTCATTTTTTTTGTAATGTAACTTCCATGTTATATTTTTTCCTTCCCTTCACAATTTGTGTTTTTTTTCCTCTTTGATGACTTACCAATGTTTAGATCTTAGATTATCGATATTGTTGTATTGATTCCTTACCCTCCTCATTTGATGGTCCATCATTAATGAATGAATTAATTGAATTCATTTGAATATAATTTCAACCAATTGAATTTCAATGCAAATTCAATGTAATTCCAATTTAAATTGAATTCAAATCAATCGATTTCCAAACAATTGGATTTCAATTTAAATTCAATCAAATTTTAATTGGAATTGGAATTGAACTTAATTAAATTGAATTCCAAACAATTGAATTAGATCAAATACAATTAATTCATTAGATTTGAATCCAATCAATTGAAATTGAATTTAATTGAATGCAATTCCAATAAGTTGAATTTCAATTTTAATTCAATCAAATTCCAATTGAATTTTCATTGATTTCAATCATATTGAAATTAAAATATTCAATTGAACTCCACTTTGGACAAGCAATTTAATTGAATTCAAATCAAATTTGAATTAAATTAAAATTGAAATTCCTTATCCATGGTTGTTGATGTTCATAATTTGACACACAAGAAAAACATCCAAAGTCTACTTAAAGGGAAATAGAGAAGGAGGCACCTTCATCCTTTGCCTAACTATCCTTATTAAAGTGCATTTTTATTTAAAAATTGATTGAACATGTGGAATTGTCAAGTTGGTGACCATGCTTGAACTATTAAAGTGAGGATCACTTATGGAGCTTCTACTTGTGTGACCTAAACTAGTTATGATTATCATCATTGTTAGAATTATTTGTCAATATAGTGATTATGATTCAAATATGAGACAAATCTTAATGGAGAAGGCCACTTTAATGATAGGTAGGTGAAACATGAGAATACAATAAGAGGATATATAGACATTTTACAATTTAAAAAAAAACTATTAACAATGATATTGCCATCCAATTGAAGTTGGCACATATCTAGACCTTTTTTGTTATTATTATCATTAATTAAAAAGCATTGTGACCTTATATATGTGATTATAAAATCACATTGATTCCAAAAGTTAGCAAAATAAAAGGGATATTATGCATACTCTTAAAAGTGGGCAAAATCTTACATTGAAAGGATCAAGTACACCTACATAAGGTGTATAATCGCTCCCACTCTCAAGGAATATTATAACCCTCCATTCTTACTTCTCATAATTTACATATGTTTAGGTTCATGATAATTTTTGCCTCATGCTTCATGATAAGTAAAGCCCTTGAGTGGGGGAACATTCCCAAAATGTAGGGTTGGCATCAACTATGACCTCATCCTAGACCCTTTATCTTGGGAATATCTATTCCTTGGAATTTTGCCCTACAAAAACAACCCATGTTTATAGCTTACAATTCTCCCCCATTTAACATCTTTATGGAATATTATTTTCTTAGTTAAATTGCCAAGTTGACTTTGTTTTTTTAGCAACTCCACTTAGCAAAATTATCAAATTGACATCCATTTCATTAGTTTGCCAAGTCCAATTTGTTTCAAGTCATCAGCCATCAGGTTCACCAAATTGTGAGCTACACATTGTTAGGTTGCCAACTCCATGTCATTAACGTTAAATTGCTAACTTGCCAAGTCTATTGGATTACCCAAAGTGATTTTCAAATTGCCCAAAATTTAAAATTTTATAAGTTGCACAATATTGCCTTATATATATTCATCAAATTTCCACCCAAATAATAAGAAGACCCAATTTTCACACATTGTTAAATTTTTTTAAAGGGCTCGTAACTTTTTATTTTATTTTAATAAATTTATTAATTTTGTTTCATTCATGAGAGTTCATCCAAACTTCATTCATGAAATTCCTTGTATCAAAATTCATGACAAGGTTATTAGCTTTATGTTAGTTAGTTCTTGTGTTAGTTGTGTTGATTTCACCAGGAGTTTGACAACTTTTTTCATCGATGTGCTAACATGGCATGGACATCAAAAGGTATCGGAGGCCTTTCTGGATTAATTTTGTGTTCCTTTTATAGAGAGAGTGTGTCCATGATGTTACACAAAGCATAGGCCACCTCCATCTGGAGGTGTGTTGTTACTATATGGAAGGGTTTTTCAAGGTTTGGAGTTTTATTGGGTTTAACTCCAATGTTTTTAGTTGATGTGCTTCATGTGATTGGTGGAGGTTTTAACATTCATGGTTCCTTTACCTCCATGTGGTTCACCTCTTTGGGGCTATTTTGCATGCCTCGACTTTAATCAATGATCTTTCTTTCTTTTTCTCTCCCTTTCTTGGGTGCGTTTTTTTTATAAAATCTGGTAGGGTTAAATCATCATCATAATTTAAAGGATCCATGGCTATGTAATGCAATTGTATATTTCATGTCATTCCAAGTTTGGGGTGGGAATAAACTTCATGTGACAATGTAACATGTATTAAGTGATATGAGGTTTGTTGTCAACAAATTTTCCAACTAGATTGGATTATAATCTTACATAATACTAGGATGTTCTTGTATTACAATTCATAGATGATATTTGGATGAACTTTCATGTATGGAATAAAATTTTAGATAAAATTTCATGGATGATGTTTATTTCATCTAGAATATTTAGGAAATTTTATTCATGAAAGTTCATCCATTGAAGATTCATAAATGATAACTCATGAATGTTAATCCATAAAATTTGAATATTTTTTGTTCAACTATCATGTCAAGTTCACTTTACCTACTTCCCAATTCCATATCAACAAGGCAACATTGGGAAATTGTGAAGTTCAAAATCACTTTGTGAACTGCCCAAACAAACCACCGCATAAAATGTTTTTGGTTTGTCCTATGCATCAATATTTTGAAATTTCTTCCCAAAAAATCAAATTACCTTAATGGTTCCCCTTGCCCCTTGCCCCCCAAGATTTTTCTTTACATTATTGTTTTTTGATTTGATGGTTCTTTGAAGCTTGAGAAGAGTCGTGCAAAATTCAAACTACTCCATAAATTAAATTTCAACATAGTGAAAGCCAATTGAAAGGTTTTGAGTTCACAATTCATATTTTTTTTATGTTCATTTTTATGAATGACATGGATTTGAAGTCTTTTGAATGGAATGAAAGTCCATCCATGAAAGTTCCTAAAAGATGAAATTCATTATAAAAATAATACTTATGATTTGATTTCATCTATGAAGTGCAATTCATTCATAAATTTTCTTTTTACATAAAAAATGTAAATTCTTTCTATTGATGCATTTGAAAACTATTTTTATTTTTGTCAATCTTATGTACATATACCAACTTGGCTATCATTGTTTTTGTTGAAATTGTCACGTTAAGAATTGTAATAATGTAGTCCATGGGCTAGTTTGACATTAACTAAATTATTTATGAAATTTTTGTTAAGTATCCAATAGGTATGTGCAAAGTCCTTGAAATTTTAAACATGTCAAAAGTTTACTTAGAACCTGGTGGGGGTTCTTAGACAATTTATTATCCTAGGTCCATCATGGTAGCATGCACATTAATTTTCAACAACACATTTTGGTTTGGGGGGGGGGGTTGCTTAGGCTTTTACTTCTTAGTGGTTTTGGGTGTAGTTTTTTTTTTTTTTTTTTGAATAGTTTCCTTTTTGCCTCCTTTTTTGCATTTGATTTCCCCTTTTCCTTCTTTTTTTATTCTTTTAACTTTTGGCGGCGTTTTGTG
>Ga0116231_10011564_pt1 | contig 13488 bp, 15 predicted proteins | sample S1TSphgellanicum_2_FD_89695 | JGI IMG/M metagenome (GOLD analysis project Ga0116231, IMG submission 89695) | Host-associated microbial communities from peat moss isolated from Minnesota, USA - S1T2_Fd - Sphagnum magellanicum MG | ecosystem: Host-associated > Plants > Peat moss > Unclassified... | reverse complement strand
TTTGTCACACAACCTCGCGGCAAAATGGTTGATGTTCTTGTTGAAGTATCTCGACAAGAAGATCCTTCCTCGAGGACAGAATATGGCATGGAAATAAGAGGAGACGATAGTAGGGGTGAAGCTGTGAGAATGCAGCTGCTAGATAGCTTTGTGGCTCCTGAGGATTCATCTATAGTTCCCATCCAAGTGAGCTGTCAGGCTTCTCCCAAGCCTTATTACATTGACTCTTCCATGCAGTCACCAGAGGTGACGATGGGTACTGTTGTAGGTGAGCTCAATTTTGTCAACAAAGTTGCCAATTTGAGTTCCAACAACTCTGAACAGAAGGTGGGAACCATGCCATTCAAGCAACATTCAATTGCCCTTGATCAAGATCTGGTCACTAAGGTTAGTAGAAAAGGTGATGTTATTTTCTACAACCTGGCCCATGCCGGGAACCAGTATTCTGTTTTGGATGCAAAAACGGTGGAAGCTAACAGTCATGGTGATGTTTCAAATAGCTCTGATCCTGGAGAATTCAGACATCAACAATATCTCTCATTGGAACCGCAAATGGAAGTGCATTTCACTGATCTTGAACAGGCAAAAGTTGTAGTCCCTGAAAGTGACCAACCACTTTCAAATATGGAGGTTGTGATGCTCAACAAGAATATTGTCCAGGACGAGTTTGAAGAGACTTCAAATGCACTATGTTCTACAGATAAGTACAAGGAAAGCCCAAGACTGAGTAATATTTCTGAATTCGTTCCGTCTGCAACAACAAAGAGCAAGGAGATTGTTGTGGATGCTGAAGCTGCATTATGTGATTTTGCTGTCCAAAATGAGTTTCAGAACAATCCTACTCCAATCGAAGACAATGAGAGCTCAAAAGGATCTGGGGTTCTGGAACAGTTCCTTGTGTAGTGGTGGAGAATGAGGTAGTTGGTATCAGACCTGCATATTGCAAGAGCAGTGTCCAGAACAAATTTGAGGATTCAACTACTGCACATAAGGACAATGAGAGATCAAAAGAGCTTGAGCTGCAAGAGGAAGTTCATGATGGGCACCAGTGGGAAAGGTCTCGTAGGGAACTTCAGATCTATCATGTTGAACCAAATCGTATGAAGCTGAGGGACTCAGCTTTTTAAGAAAGGGAGGGGTTACATATGTGACCGAACAGCGGGTCACCGCACAATGGAGCTATACTGCTTCTGATTCTGATTTTTGCAACCATCATTGGTTTGGTTACGCATTACTCTCATTTATTGCAGAAATGCATGGCAGCTGCTTCTGAAAGACTAAGGAGGATCATCGCGCGTAAGGAAGACGGCACACAATTATGGTTTGAGGAGGTGTTGCAATTATGACTTGAGGCGGTGGAGAGCGCATGGCGGCAAAGGAACTAGCAACTCAAAGGCTAGGAGAAAGGTTGCAGAGTGGCAAATGGTAGTGGTGCGAAAGAAAGAGCTACAGAGGAAGTAGCAAGTTTTTTTTGGGAGAGACCATGTTGTTGGAGAGAGAAGGCATATTGTGCTAAACGCCCACAAAGAGGTGAAGATTGAGGAGTAGATCGATTGGTTTTGGAAGAAGATTGGATTGGTTACAGACTTTTTCCGCTGCGCCAGTAGCCAACCAAGTACTTACAATTAGCATCAGGAACCATAGTTCGAGGGAGTAATGGAGTGAGATTAGAAACCAGAGAAAGATTGAAGTTGTTTTGCACGAGCTGCTAGGATCTGTGAGGAATGCTGGGAGGATGTACCTCAGTTGTCTATACATTCTGTGAATAAAATTCAAGTTCTGAGTCCCCTGATCCAAGTGATGAATGCTTCAAGAATGCAAATTGTGCATGTTTGAAGATCTAAGTGTGCACATCGATTGAGTCTTGAACAGAGTTTGAGAGAGGGAGAAGATAGGGGCCGCGATTCAGTTTCGGGGCCTCAGGAATTTGAGCTCCGTGAAGATCTGTGTCTTGCCAGGGTGTTCGATTAGGTTGTGCACCCTCTTTTTCGGTTACACCTCTTCAAATAAATGGGAACTATCCATTTTCACAACAATATTTTTAAACACAAGTAAAAAAATTAATTTCAATCTTTAAACAATTTAAAGAAAATGATGATATATCATTTTTAAAAAATCTAGATTCTTTAAACTTTGATGAAAGTACATATATTAATTTGGAGAAGTAAATTAACAAAGTCATAGATTTAAAAAAAAGGATTACCTAAAAACATAAAAATTAATTCATTTAGTGTATGTGATATTCATTTATGGTTTGCAAATATGTAGCTGCAACATATTGCATGTCATATATGACAAAATTAAATAAATCAATAGCATCATAACTACATTTTATTATAAAAAAATGCATTGCAAATAATATAGATGCAAATACAAAAATTCAAAAGTTAAATAATGTTTTTCTTAATGCCCAACAAATGGTTGCTTAACTTATTACTTACCTTGTGTTTTCTTTACCATTATATTAGTCATTTCAAACATTTCAATTCATAAGTACTTCTCCTTTTGAAGAATGGGCTTTTGTGTTAAAATCACAAGTTGCATCAAATGAATTGGAACCAAATTCAACTAATATAATGTGTTCATTAATTATAGACAAATATATTAATCATTTTAGTCAATATGATTTGTTGTCATTAGTAGAGTTTAGTTTTTTTTATAGCATTAAAAATTTGTTAGAAATACTATTCGTTTTTAATTCCCAATGTTGATGAATGTGTTAAACATTCATAAAAAGGATGAATAATATTCACATTCTTATAGTAGTTAGGTTAGGGTTTAGAAGTGGAAACTACTTAGGGTTTGGCGACGACTAGGGTTAGGGTTTGGTGGTGGTTAAGGTTAGGCGGTGACTAGGGTTAGGGTTAGGGTTAGGCTGCGGCTTGGGTTAGGGTTAAGTGGCGGCTACTTTAGGGTTAGGAAATAATATATAACGGAGTGGTTTTGAGTTGTCTATTATTCTCTCCTTTCATGGTTTTGAGTGCACGTAAAACCTTCAAGTCTTGTTAGTAGTTGCAAGCCATAATTTTGTGATTGTAGCATTTGAAACATACAACCTTTGTGATTTCTTGTTAGTTAATACAATTGTTCCATTTCATGAACCTTGAGTGTTTCAATTCTTGCTTGTTTTCAAGTTGTTTCCAATAGGTTATGGGCCCACATCAAGTAAGAGAAAGGATATTGTGTTAGAACAAAAAATAATCAAAGGTTTAGCTTGTATAACATAGAAAGGGAGAATCCTTTTGAGGGAAGGCTTTTAGTTTGCAAGGTTGCAAAGAGAGTAAAAGTGCATTTCTAAGTGAGTGGGAGGTGTGGAAGAGATTTCTTCAAGGTGTTGTAAGTTTTTCAAATGTGAAAAACTTGTTCTTCAAATTTTTTGAAAGTATCAAATTTCAAGGTGAAAGTGTGTGGAAGAGAGTTCTTCGATTCATTGAAAGTTCAAGGTGTGTGGAAGAAAGCTCTTTGAGTTGTTGAAAATGTGAAGTTTCAAATGTGTCAAAGAGAGTTTTTGCATTGTAGTAAGTTTCAAGCTTGTGTAATAGAAGATTTGCAATTGATTGAATTTTTTTTTTTCCTTTCAAGTTTATGTGAATGGTCAAAGATTTCTTCCAAAGCTTTCAATCTTTTGAGAGAGTGTTTGTTGTAGCATTCATGTTCAAAATGTCTTCTTTTCAAATGGAGTCCTTGAAAGTCATGGAGAAGTTTGATGGTGGCAACTTTCACCTTTGGAAGTTCAAAATGCACATGATGCTTTCCAAACATGGGCTTTGGAAATTTGTTGATGGGAGTGTCACCTTGCTAAGTGAAGAAGTTGCAAAGGCCGATTATAACGAAAAAGAGATGAAGGCTTTTGCATTGCTTTGTGAACATTTCATTGATGCCCAACTTGCACACATTCAATATTGTGATAATGTGAGAAGTGCATGGGAGGCTCTTTGTGGTGTGCATGAAGCTAAGACAATTGGCAACAAGTTGTTCCATCAAAGGAGATTTTTCACCATCAAAATGCGAGAAGGAGATGACATACTTGTGCACATCAACACGGTGAAAGCCCTTATGGACCAACTACATTCCATTGAGGTGAACGTTACGGATGAAGATGTTTACATGGTACTCCTCATGAGCCTTCCTCCATCCTTTGATAACTTAGTCACAAGCTTGAAATCAATGTCCACAAAAGATGTAGATGTTCAATTCATTGTAGCAAGGTTGCTTCACGAAGTGTCCAAAAGAAAAGAATGTGAGAGTTTCGAGACTACCGCATTAGTGAACAAAACTCACAAGTCAAATGAAAAGCTTTGTTTTTATTGTAAGAAACCCGAACATTTTGTGAAAAATTGTTTGAAGAAGAAAAATGATGAAAAAGAAAAAGCTAATTAAGCTTGTGAAGATCACGAGCAAATGTTTGTTGTGGCATTGAGTGCCAATGATCATACCACGTATGATTAGATTGTTGATTCCGGTGCAACCCAACACATGACATTCGAATAAGAATGGTTTACCACGTACAAACGCATTTCCCCAAAAAGGGTGTTCATGGGCGATGAATCATTTTGGAGGCCATTGGCAAAGGGAACATCAAAGCCACAATGCAAGTGGGAGGCAAATTGACACACATAACCATCATCCAAGTTTTTCATGCTCCAAAAATGAAGAATAGTCTCATTTCCGTGAATAAACTCATTTCCGAAGGTTTCAAAGTGGAGTTTGACAAGGATGGTTGTAAGGTCAACGATGCTCGAGAAGTTGTGGCACAAGCACGAAGGGACAAGAACTTGTACCTTCTTAATGTGAATGTGTGTAAGGACACGACACACATTGCAAATTCTTTGGAAGAAGGTGCGATGCTTTGGCGTGAAAGACTTGGCCATCTCAACATGGCAAGCCTTAAGGAGTTAAATGCCATGGTGGATGGCATGAATTTGAAAGAAGTGTTGTTGCATCGCATTTGTGAAGGATGCGTCAAAAGCAAACATCAAAGAACATCATTTCCCAAGGACGGAGCAACAAGGGCTTCACAACTTTTGAAGATTGTCCACATCGATGTGTGCGGGCCAATGAGGATTACATTGCATGGTGGAGCGTGATACTTTCTCACTTTCATTGACGATTTCTCAAGGAAGACTCATGTCTATCTTTTGAAGGCCAAAGGAGAAGCATTTGAAAAATTCAAACAATACAAGGCATTGGTGGAGAACAAAATTGGTCACAAAATCAAAGTGCTGCGTTTCAACAATAGAGGAGAATTTGTGTCAAAGAAGTTTGATGCATTTTTTGTGGAATGTGGAATTCAACAACAAACAAGTGCACCCTATTCCCCACAACAAAATAGTGTTGCAGAATGTGTCAATAGAACCATCATGGAATGGGCAAAAAACATGATTCTTGCACAAGGGTTAAATCTTGAATTTTGGGGCGAAGCGATGAACATGACGGTGTACATAAAAAATCGATGTCCAACCAAGGCTCTTGATTCCAAGACTCTTCAAGAAGCGTGGAGTGGTAGGAAACCCGATGTGTTTCATTTGAGAGTCTTTGGTTGTAAAGCCTTTGCACATGTCCCCGATGAAAAGAGGACCAAATTAAAGTCCAAGTCCATGCCTTGTGTGTTTTTAAGATATTATGAAGGCACCAAAGTGTATCGCTTGATGTGTGTAGAAACCAAGAGAATCATCAAAAGTAGAGATGACGTGTTCATTGAAGGGTCAAAGGAAATAGGTGGTGTGCCCCATTTCGAGAAAGAAGAAAATATAGTTGTGCGTGAAGAAGTTGAAGAAGAAGAACCATTGACCTTTAGTCGAAATACACCTTTACATGAAACAAGAATGGAAGGTGTGCAAAGTGAATTCACACCAAGTTTTTCATTGGAAGAATAATTTGTTGTTTCAAATGATAACCCGTTTAGTGAACCTTCACAAGATGTGCCAAGGGCAAGACCTCAAAGGCAACGAAAGGAATGGCTTCGAGATTGGCGGAATGCTACCAAGGAGGTGGAAGTGCCACCGTTGCATTTTTGGAGGAGCCTCAAAATATTGAAGAAGCATTGACATGTGAAAATTCCAAGGAGTGGGAATGTGCGATGCAAGAAGAATATGATTTCCTCATGACAAACAACACATGGATTTTGGTACCACTTCTCGTGAGTAGGAAACTCGTTTCTTGCAAATGGGTGTTCAAAATCAAACAAGGCGCAAATGGGGAGGTGGAACGCTACAAGGCCAGATTAGTGGCAAAAGGTTTTACCCAAACCTACAAAGTGGATTACAATGAAACTTTTGCACCGGTCGCAAAGTTTACATCTATTCGTTGTATTCTCGCATTGGCGGCCTTGGAAGACATGGAGATCCATCAAATGGACGTGAAAACTGCATTTCTCAATGGCGAGCGTGAAGAAGAAATTTACATGGAACAACCTCAAGGGTTCGTGCACCAAGGAGGTGAACATTTCGTGTGTAAGCTTCACAAGTCCTTGTATGGTTTGAAACAATCTCTAAAGGCATGGAATCAAAAGTTAGATGCGTTTCTCAAAAGCATTGAATTTATGAAGGGTGAAGCCGATCCTATTGTGTATGTTGCACAAGTGGGAGATGTGAAGTTTTTCATTGTGGTCTATGTGGATGACCTCATTTTGGTGTGCAACGATCAAAACAAACTTTTGTAAATCAAAGAGGAATTGAGTCAAAAGTTTGAAATGAAAGACGTCGGGGAGTTGCATTTCTTTTTGGGGATGGAGGTGGAAAGGAATCGTGATGAACGACTTCTACACATCAACCAAATCAAATACCTCAAAGAAATATTGAAGCGTTTTCGAATGGAGGAATGCAAGCCCATTGGAGTTCCATTCAATCCCAAAGAGAAGTTACAAAAGAATGCGAATGGAAATGATGAATCAAAGGGATTTCCATATCAAGAAGCGATTGGGTCCTTGATGTATGCCATGTTGTGCACACGACCCGACTTGGCATACCCAATAAGTGTGTTGAGTCAACACATGGTGAATCCTAACATGGAGCATTGGATGGTTGTTAAACAAATTTTCCGATATTTGCAAGGTACGTTGCAAATGAAATTACAATTTGGTGCAACACCATCCAAGGAAATGCTTAGATATTGTGATGCAGATTGGGGTGGTGATCTTGAAGATAGGAGGTCCACCACAGGGTTTGTTTTCATGATCGGAGGGGGAGCCATTTCTTGGAGTAGCAAACGACAACCTACAATAGCATTATCCACCATGGAGGCAGAATACATGGACAACACACAAGCCACAAAAAAAGCCATATGGATAACAAAATTGATGATGGATTTAGGATACATGGAGGACAAGAAAGTGATGGTGATTCGATGCGACAATCAAGGTGCGATATCATTGACCAAGAATCCTACTCACCATGCACGAACAAAACACATTGATGTACAACATCATTTTATTTGAGAACGAGTTGAAAATGGGGAAGTTCAATTTGAATATTGTCCAACGGAACACATGGTGGCAGATGTCCTTACCAAGGCATTATCCAAAAAACGACATCATAAGTTGATAAACATGTTTGGATTAGAAACTTCATAGAGTGGGAATGTTAGAAATACTATTCATTTTTAATTCCCAATGTTGATGAATGTGTTAAACATTCATCAAAAGGATGAATAATATTCACATTCTTGTAGTAGTTAGGTTAGGGTTTAGAAATGGAAATTACTTAAGGCTTGGCGGCGGCTAGGGTTAGGGTTTGGTGGCGGCTAGGGTTAGGCGGCAACTAGGGTTAAGGTTAGGCGACAGCTTGGGTTAAGGTTTGGTGGCGACTAGGTTAGGGTTAAATGGCGGCTACTTTAGGGTTAAGAGATAATATATAATGGAATGGTTTTGAGTTGTCTATTATTCTCTCCTTTCATGGTTTTGAGTGCACGTAAAACCTTCAAGCCTTGTTAATAGTTGCAAGCCATAGTTTTGTGATTGTAGCATTTGAAGCATACAACTTTTGTGATTTCTTGTTAGTTAATACAATTGTTCCATTTCATGAACCTTGAGTGTTTCAATTCTTGCTTGTTTTCAAGTTGTTTCCAATAAAAATAATATTTCAAAACATTGCAAATCCAAAATTATTAGTTTTATTATATTCATCATTTCGAAATTCAAAAAACTCACAACTTGGAATTAATGTAACTTGGCATGATGCATATTGTCAACAACTTATTAACTACTAAATGCCATATCCAAATACAAAAGAAATGGATGATTCAATAGATTCAAAATCAAAACCATTATGTTTAATTAACATTTGGACTAACGATATAGATAATGAAGTAAATGATCCACGTCCTACAATTCCAGTAATAAACACAATCTTTATTAAACATTATGACTTATGATTTAATTTTGTCATTCAATCACATAATGGATCAAATTAAAAATCATAATTTTAAAAAAATGAAAATTTCACAAAATCATCATATTTCATGATGATGGAAAAACTTGAATATCGTAGTTTGTTTAGACAATTAAATGAAGAACAAAAACTAATATTTGATGATGTTATGCATAAAAAATAATTTTACTTTAATGCATTGATAAATGTTTTTTACAAGGGGTGTTGGAATTGGTAAAACTTTTACATTAAAGCTCATAATTCAAGGATTATTATGATTATACAATAGAGACATGTTTTTTGATTTAACAAAAACCAAGGTTTTATTTATGGCATTAATAAGTAAAGTTGCTTTCAATATTGATGGTTTAACAATACATTCAGCATTGAACATATTTGTCTAACAATCATTATCTAATTTACCAAACTTATCATTAGATTCATTAAATTGGCTTACATGTTGATATGAACAATTACAACTTATTGTCATAAATGAAATATCACTTCTTGGTGTTAGAATGTTTAATGTTATAAATAATAGGTTGTCATTTTTATCAAGCACCCTTTGTGAAAGATAGTTATATCTTTTAAAATATCAAAGATAATGTTAATGCATTAACACCAAATTTTTGGCAAACATATGTCCAATGTTATGAATTAAATAAAATTATGCCATAGTCGAATATGATCTTTATACAAATTTTCCTCGTACTGCAACAAAAAACACAAAGGATATTCAATTATAAATTCAATTTGTAATCAATAACCACCTAACAATTTTGTTATTTTGTATTTGTTTTATACAAATAAACTTATGCAAAAACACAATGAAAATGTGTTCATTAACACATTAAGTCCCATGTTTATTTTCAAAGCAATGGACATCAACCATCAATCATGCCCACCAGTGCAGTCCAATGGCTAGCCGATAGCTGCAACCGCCTGTAGCCGCCCACAGCTGCATATTAGTTGCAGCTGCAGCCATGATTTTTAGCAACAGCTGGGTGTAGGTGGTTGTGCACTTCAATGAATGACTATAGTTGCAACAGTTATTCAAAGAGTACATCCTAATTAGTATCAATTTTCAAAGCATCATGCATATTTATTATAAAGAAGCCAAATTAGCGTCATTAAAACAAGATATTCCGCCTTGGCAATTTTAGAAGTTAGTACTAGAGTTCAAACTCTAGAGTTAATGCTACTTTGCAACGCATTTTGCAGAGTAGCATACGGTGCTCATTGCTTCCTAATGCAAGTTTTTGATTTTGAGATCAACATTCTCAGATTTTGCGTCTTGACTGGCACAACACATCATGCAGTGCTTCGAGTCGCTTGATGACGCTAAAAAGAATATATCCGTTGATTTGACTAGCAAAAACCCGCAGTATGTAGTGATACCCTTTACGTCGAAAAATCGGCCATTAACCAACAAGCTATGGGATCGCATGGGCCAAGTGGTCATGAATGCTAGTGGCGAGTGGGTGCACCTCGATGTGGAGGTGGATGGCAAGGGGCGGACCAAGATGGTGTACATGTGTGCTTGCATCAAGCCCACTTGCCTTAATATCTACGTATACAACTTGGTGGACGACACGTCGTCGATGAGTGGCCACACCTGCTCGTGTGCGGCTATTGTAGCTTCTTCTTCGAACAGTTTAGCCATTTAGGCGAGTAAGCGTGGCATGCCAACCGACTCTGCCAAGTACAACATGACCAATGCCCTCGTCAACATGTGTTCGTGGGACATTCGCTCGTTCTCGTTGGTGGAGGGTGTAGGTTTCGAGAACGTCATCCAGACCGCCTTGGACATTGGCTTTGCAAGCAAGACGCCACTATTTGCCAAGGACTTGCTATAGTCCTGACAGACCGTCAAGCGCAATACAATGGTCTGATTTGACAAAGGTGTTTTGAAGCTACAAGTCATCTTGCGCAAGCACTTCATTGACAATGGGCGCATTACATTCTCCACTAACATTTGGACGGACAACGCCACATAGACGGCATACAGTGCTAACGCCCTGCACTTGATCAACGATAATTGGGTCATGCATGCTCACGTCGTGTCTTGTGATGAATTCAGCGAAGGCACGAGCCACACTGCGCCAGTGATTCATCACGACTTTATCAACAGTGTTCGCCCGTTCATATCCTGGAAGGAGGATGAGGTGACGATTCAGGTGGCAGACTGGCAGGTGGTGGTCAAGTCGGATGCAATGTCGAACAATAACGGAGCAGAAGGAATGTCGTCGCAATTTGAACTAGACCTGTGCTATTGCCATCGCCTATCGACATGTATTAGCTATGTCCTGTGGAAGCAGACCCGCGTGGTGGGCGGCATCAAGCAGCCAGCGGCCTACTTTTTCTACGAAGAGTTCGAGTTGGTCTTTGACACGATCGATGATGCAAAGGCGCTGGACACGTACATGAAAAAGACGCTCTTGAACAAGAAGTTGAATAACAAGATGAAGCAGGACGTGGCAACGCGCTTTGACGGTCTCCTCATCATGTTGCTGTTTATGGCGCCAAACTGGCTACGTCCATCGAGCTGTTGAAAAAAAGGAAACAAGAGGAGTGCGTTGAGTGCATCATCGAGCCACTGTTCATTGAACTTATTCGACTACTGCATTACTTCAAGCTAGCCAGCAAGTCCTTGGAGCCGTTCTTCATGCCCACCATTCATCTCGTCGGTATGTGGTTTGCCAAATTAACGGCCCACCTCTAACCGCGAGTTGAACCCATCACCATCGACGGTGTAAACGGCAAGAAGGTGACCATTGCAGCTGATAGTGATGAGATTGGCCCCATCAAAGCACTCCTGCTCGGTTAGCTCAAGGAGAAATACTTCCTTAAGCCGCTCCACGTTGCCGCCACCTACCTGGATCCGCTGCAAAAGAATCGCTCCACACTGCCACCACCTACCTGGATCTGTTGCAAAAGAACCGATCCACGCTGCCACCTACCTGGATCCGTTGCAAAAGAACCACTCCACCTGCCACCACCTACCTGGATCTGTTGCAAAAGAACCGATCCATGCTGCCACCTACCTGGATCCGCTGCAAAAGAACCACTTGCTCGATTGCGGCTTCACTCAAGAGCTGATCGACCATGGCCTACTCTACCTCAAGGACATTATGCGCAAGGTTGGCCCACCCAAACAAATGGCGGTGTCCAAGTCCGGTGACAAGCGTCCACTACCAGCAAAGAAGATCCGCGCCAAAAAGCCGCGCACCGTCTTTGTCCACGTTGGCCTTAGTCGAGATGACAACGATGTTGATTCTTCAGAGAGCGACAACGACCACGAGCAAGGCGAGGCGACCCAACTTGAAGCCCTTATCGAGCATGAGTTGGCCTCGTATCGCTTGCTCAAGGCTGACAAGAATGACAAGAAAGTTCTGCTTTAGGAGGATACACGTAAAAGAGCTCGACCAGATGGCGAAGTCAAGCATGACATCGGCCTATTGCCATGGTGGAAAATCAAGTCCGCTAATTTTCCCATTCTAGTTCGCGCCGCCCGTGCCATACTCTGCATTTTGGCTTCAAGTTTGATGCCAGAATGTACATTCTTGTACGTTGAAGCCCAACACGCTGAACGCCCTCCTCTACCTCCGCTCCAATCAGGACCTAGACCGTTCACAGTAGGCTGACATTTTTTTATAAACACATGAACGGATATGATGAAAACAATGATGCGAGGGAGAAGGCTACAGCTGAAATGTTGTGGTGGTGGGTGGCTGCGATTGCGGCTTGATATCGCTAGGTAAATCGGGTAGCTGTGGCTGCGACCGAGAATTTAGCTGGAATAAAACGGCTAGGCTACAGCTGGATCTTGCAGGATGTGTGGACAGCACTGATGCCCACCATCTTACCAATTCTCAAATGATCTGAATAAAATTGCAGGTTTGCATTTTATAATTCGTATAAAAAAAGATATGTCGATTGAATTATGTGTTGGTAATTGTGCAACATTTGATGGTCTTGTGAATGGAGCTAATGGCATTTATAAAACATCAAGAACATATTGTGAAAAAATCATTATATGGATAATGTTTTAAAATTCTAAAATTAGAACATTAACAAGAAAAATATATAGTCATTATTACGACAATAACATTGAATCAAAATGGACACCAATTAAACCTATCATCAAAGATATAAGAATTGGTAAATCCCAATAATTTATTATAACAAGGATTCAATTTCTAATACAACTTACAGTAGTAAAAACCATTTATTGTTTTCAAAGATTATCACTAGATGAATTGGTTTTTGGTCTCACTGATGTTAAAAAACATGGGTTAACATATACATCATTATCCCGCATTCAAACCAAAATAAATAAATTGATAGCTCTTCTCCAACATGAAAATTTCTATGTGAATCCAAAAGTACATATAGAAATGAATAGATTGAAAACAATTGCAACTTAGATACCATTAATTCCTCAATTTAAAAAATTACATAATTATCATGTAATTATATAAGTTTTGAATACTTCTTTATTCCAACATTATGAAGACATCAATCATGATCATAACCTTCAAATGTTTCATATTTTATGTTTTATAAAAACAAGAATATAGCATGAATCAATAGATGTGTACAAATTTATAAATTCATCAAAGTATTCATATATTTTAATCCATGATGGTCATGGGTTAATGATGATGTATGACATACACATGCATTTAAATTTTTTCAATACAATAAATAATGATGGTTTAGAATATATAACATCAATTTTTAATATTAATACATGAAAAGCAATACATATTGTATGTGAGTATAGAGCTCATTCATGTTCAATTTCTGCATTCCTAAACAATCTTCAAATTATAATTCAACAATCCCCCAAACATTATCTAATCATCATTATGGGAGATTTTAATGTTGACATTCTTAAAAACAATAACCAAGCAAAAAAAAAAAAAAAACTATTATATTTCATGGATAAATTCCAATTAAAATCACAATTTAATGAAAGCACCACAAGAGCTTGATCTCAATTAGACCATATATGGACAAATGTCCTTGGAAATGAATGCAAATATGGTGGAATAGAAGGATATTGGTTAGATTTTCACAAATCGATTTATATTGCATTCAAATTACAAACACACTTATG
>Ga0116231_10011563_pt1 | contig 13489 bp, 13 predicted proteins | sample S1TSphgellanicum_2_FD_89695 | JGI IMG/M metagenome (GOLD analysis project Ga0116231, IMG submission 89695) | Host-associated microbial communities from peat moss isolated from Minnesota, USA - S1T2_Fd - Sphagnum magellanicum MG | ecosystem: Host-associated > Plants > Peat moss > Unclassified... | reverse complement strand
GCGGCTTGCCGGCCTGAGCGTCGGCCAGGAAGATCTTGTAGGCGGTGATCCAGTTCCACTCCGCGCCCGTCAGATAGCCCTTCGGCGCCAGGGCCGACTGGTTGGCGTGATAGCCGCAGGTGTAAAGGCCGCGCCGCTCCGCCGTCTCGATGACGACCTTGGGACCATCGACATGGCAGGTGATGACGTCGATGCCCTGGTCGGCTAGCCCGTTGGTGGCTTCCGCTTCCTTGACCGGCATCGACCATTCGCCGGTGAAAATCACCTGCGTGGTGATCGACGGATCGACCGACCGCGCGCCGAGGGTAAAGCTGTTGACGTTAATCAGCACCTGCGGGATCGGCTTGGCCGCCACGAAGCCAAGCTTCTTGGTCTTCGACGTCATCGCCGCGACCACGCCGCTGATATACTGGCCCATACCAATATAGCCGAAATAGGAACCCGCGTTCTTGGGGTCCTTGTCGGTCCACAGACCGCCGCAATGGCGGAATTCAACCTTCGGGTATTTCTTCGCCATCCGCAGCATATACGGGTCGAAATAGCCGAAACTGGTGGGGAATAGCAGCGAGGCGCCGTCCAGCTGGATCATGCTTTCCATGGTCTTCTGGACATCGTCGGTCTCAGGAACCCGCTCCTCCTCGACGATTTTCACGCCCGGCATCTTCTTCAGCATCGCCGCCGCCTCGGCGTGCGCCTGATTGTATCCGTAATCGTCCTTGGGGCCGACATAGATGAAGCCGATGGTGAGGTCCTTCGCCAACGCCTCGGTGGCGCCAAACGAGGACCCGGCGGCTGCGAATGCCGCGCCCTGAAGCAAGCGGCGGCGCGAAAGGCCTGTGACATCAGGCATGGTTGCTGCTTCCCCTGCGCCGCTGCGCGACAAGTTGGGCCGGGCGGCGCTCACCGAACCAACTGCTTTGGTTCAGCAAGGCGTGTGCCATCTATGAGGGATGCGGAGGCGGCGGGGCCGGTAACGATCAGGCCGGCAGGATCGCGCGTCCCTTGGCGCGCGGATTGAGTCGCCAGATGGCGAAATTCAGGCAAGCCGCGAACGTCACCCAACAGAAATAAGGGACGAGAAGCCACGCGGCGAGCGGATTGACCGTATGGAAAGTCAGAATGGTCGCGAGGATCGAGCCCCAGAGGAGGATCACTTCGGCGAAAGCGATGTCCGGGCGGCGAAGTCCGAAGAACAGCGCCGACCACGTGAAGTTCAGCACCAGCTGAACCGCGTAGACCGCGAACGGCCCGGCCGCGCCGGAAAGGCCGGCGGTACGCCAGACCATCCAGCCGGATATCGCGATGGTCGCGAACAACACCGCCCAGGCCGGCGGAAATAGCCAGTTGGGAGGCCGCCACCAGGGCTTGGCCAGCCTTTCGTACCATTCTCCGGGTTTGAAGATCGCCCCGGACGAGGCGGTGAGGAAGCAGATGCCGAAGAAAGCAGCCAACGCGACGATCGAATCGGTTTCCATGAAAATGGCCTCCGGCGCTATGACGCAAAGCGATCAGCTTCGTTCCCGGTCAAGCTGCTTCACACGTGAGATCATCTCCGATCCCGAGCATCGCGCGAAACCCGTCCTGGCCCGAGCGCGTCAGCCGCAAAGCCCGTCCCTCGCGCTTGGGCACGAGCCAGCCGGTCTCCAACCATCGCCGCAACATCGTGTTCCCGAGCGGACCGGCGAGATGATATCGCCGTTCGGTCCAGTCGAGGCAACGGCACGCGAGCCCGTTCGCCCCGGGGCGTAACGTCGTCACATCGAAGCCAAGCGCGTCCGAGAACCAGGTGGCACCGGCCTGGCTGAGGCGAAGTTGCTTGGGGCCCTCCGCCACCAGCAACCCGCGCGCCTCCAGCGTCGCCGCAACCGCCACGCCCAGTTCGCCCGCCAGATGGGCGTAACAGCGCCTCGCATACCGCAGATCCCGCGCAGCCAGGGTCTGGTTCACGGCGAGACGAGGGGAGGGCGGACCTGAAGCGGCCGCGATGCTCTCCAGCACGGCCGCGATATGAGGCCCGGCGAGACGGTAATAGTGATGCCGCCCTTGTCGCTCGACCGCCAGCAACCCGCCCGCCACCAGCTTGGCAAGGTGAATTGTCGCCGCTTGAGCCGTACGTCCCGATATCCCCGCCAATTGCCCGGCAGGCAAGGCGCGCCCGTCGACAAGAGCGGCCAGCATCGCCGCCCTCCCCCTATCTCCCATCAGCGCGGCAAAGCCCGCGATGTCGGCGCCAAAACTCATGGTTCAGATTTGCATGAACCATCCGACCGGACAACCAAGCTAGCGTGGCCACCAGCAAAATCCTGATGGAGCCCATAAAATGCGCAACGAGGACCACGCCCATGTCTGGACCGAGTGGCATCGCGCGGCGAGCCAACGCGATGGTATGGCGCTGCTCGCGCTCTACGCGGATGACGCCGTACTCGAAAGTCCGCTAGTGGCGGTCGTGTTTCCGGACCGCCAGGACGGCGTGCTGCGCGGTCGAGCCCAAATCGCCGCCTTCCTGCGGGAGGGCGCGCGCAGACTTGCCATTCCGGACGTGCGGTGGTGGCGAGACGAGACCTGGTTCAGCTCAGACGACACGCTGGTGTGGGAATATCCCCGTGAGACTCCCGCCGGCGACCAAATCGATATCCTGGAGGTCATACGGGTGCGGGCGCGCCTGATCGTGAGCCATCGCATTTATTGGGGCTGGAAAGGCTGCGCGTGGCTGGCCGGCGCGAACGAGAAGCGATCCAATCTCCCCGATACGGTCGTCGGTTGAAGTCATCTTTTGTTGCCATTCCTCTCATTCCTTCTTCCGGCTGCTGCTGATATCTGACGGCAAACGTTGGGGTGCCGCGCGATGAGCCGTCGGATATGAGCGACAGCACGACGACCTACCCCTACGGTACGATCGTCTACATCACCGACGAAATCGGCGGCGTCGAATACCAGGCCTCGGGGGTGCTGATATCGCCCGACGAAGTGCTAACGGCATCGCATGTCGTCTATTCAACCGGCGTCGGCACCGCGACCGACATCGAGGTCTCGCCCGGCTACGAGGACGGCGCCATGCCCTACGGCACGGTCGCGGGCGTCAGCTTCCATTACAACGAAATCGACGACAGCGACGACAGCATCACCAACGAAGACTCGCAAGACGATTACGCGGTCATCCACCTCGCCAGCCCGATCACCAGCGTCGGCACCATGGAACTCGGGGACAATTACGGCGGCGGCCAGGTCACGGTCAGCGGGTATCCGGCCTCCGCCAACGGCACGCAGGTGGACAGTCAGGAAGATCTGACCGTCGATCCCGATTACACACTGTTCGAGGGCCGTGCGCTGGGCGAAGGCTCCAGCGGGGGGCCGGTTTGGATCACCGGCTCGAACGGTCAGGCGGAAGTGGTCGGCCTCGTATCCAGCGGATCCGGGCGCGAAGGTTATTTCGTCCAAATCACCACGGCCGATTACAACCAGATCGAAACGTGGGTCGCCGAGGATGACGGCACGACGACACCCGGGCCAGGCGGAACCACGCCCACGGCACCATCGGGCACCGTCGCCGAAACGGTGACCGGCGCGGGCGGCGCCACCATCACGCTGTACCTGCCGGATGCGACAGCCACGCTTGGCGGGACGCTGCTCGCGCAGCTGAGCGGGGACATCGCGGCAGGCGCTGTCGCCGCGGAAAACGCGACACCAGGCAGCGCGCTGCCGGGGGTTCCGTCGGGCGAGGTCGGTGAGCTCGTGATCAGCCAGAGCGAGGCGGTGACGCCCTCCGCAGCTTACCAGGCCTTTATCGACACCGCCTCCGGATCGTCCACCATCGTGCTCGCCGCCGATGCCAACGATTCCGTGGTCGCCAGCGGCGGCCCGTTGACGCTGATGGCCGGAACCACCAGCGGAACGCTTGCCGGCGGCAGTGCCGGGACGCTGTTCACCGAGGCAGCCAAGGGCGGCGCGTGGGATATCGCCCTTGGCGGCGGCGCCAACACATTGGTGGCGGGCGGCGGCAACGACACGATCGCCGCTGGAACCGGAAACAACCTGATCTTCCTGGGCAGCGGCGTCAGTTCGGTCGCCAGCACCGGAACCGACACGATCATCGGCGGTTCCGGCGCGGCGACCGTCTCCGCCGGCGCGAATCAGGCCCTTGTGTTCGCGGGCGGCGCTCCCCTGAGCTTCTATGCCGGAAGCGAAACGAGCACGGTGATCGCCGGCGCCGGCGGCGCGACCGTGCAGGGCGGTTCCGCCGGCACGCTTTTCTTCGCGGACGGCGCGAGTTCCTATTATGGCGGTGGCGCGGCGGACACCGTGCTGGGCGGCTCCGGGCCGCTCACCGCCAATGGCGGCGGCGGGGCGGTGCTGATCTTCGGCGGCACGAACGGACACAACCGTCTGACGAGCGGCGGCGGCAAGGCCACGCTGGTCGGCGGCGGAACCGGCGACGTGCTGACCGCGACCGGCAACGCGAACGTCGTGCTCGTCGCATCCTCCGGCGCCGAGACGCTGAACGGCGCCGGGGCCTCCGGCGCGAACATCTTCTTCGGCGGCGTGGGCAACGACGTCATCGAAGGCGGCGGCGGCAACGACCTGATCCTGGCCGGCGAGGGCAACGACACGCTCAGCGGCGGACGCGGCACCAACGTGTTCGAGTTCATCGATGGCTACGGCGGCGGAACCGACACGATCACCGATTTCTCGGCGTCGCGGGACTACGTGGAACTCGCCGGTTTCGCCACGGGGTTGGCCGCCACCGTGCTGACGGCGGCGATCATCAAGTCGGAAACGGTCACCTCATCGGGCACGACGATCGCCCTGCCTGACGGCACGCACATCCTGTTCAGCGGCGTCTCCGGCCTGTCCGCCACGTCGTTTCTATAGGTGGAACAATGTTGGTCCGCATAGAGAGTGCCTCTCGGACCCGCCCCTCCCGCAAGGGGAGGGGTGCCAGCTGTACGTGAGTCAGTAACAAAGCGGGCTGGTGTACAAGCATTTAAGATTCAGCCAGCCTCGGTGGCGTCCTCGAAAGCGACGCGCTCGTAGAGTTCGCCCACCGGGATTTCGATGCCGATCTCTGGCATATGCAGGCCGTCGTCCGCCTCCGCCAGCGTCTCCGAGAACCAGGGTTCATCGGCCGTTGCCCGGTGGAACAAGGTGAGTCCCAGTCCGGTCGTTTCGATGATTACGTAGCGGCGGATGGAGTCAACAGCCGCGTATTCGCGCACCTTGATGATCCGGTCAATGCGGCCTGAACTGGGGCTGACGATCTCGAAGAGGACCACGACACCCGGTACTTTGTAGGCGGTCCAGATCATCTTGGAGCATGTCACCAGTCCGTCGGGGTAGCGGATCGCGAATCCGACGGTCTCGACGCCAGCGTCCGGACCCATGGACTCACACATGGAACCACGCAACCGGGAACGCAAAGCGCTGTAAAGGTTTTGCGCTATCCCACCGTGGTTCACGCTCGCATTCGTCATCGCGACCGGCTGGAACCCGTCGAACTCGTAGCGGCCTTCATTATGGCCGGCCCAAGCGAGGAACTGGTCCTGGGTCCAGGATTTGCGGAGTGCGATGTTCATAGGGCCAAAGCCTACCTCAACACCGTGCCCATCGCATCAGGGGCGTGCGGCCCGCCCTCAATGCCCCCGCAGGATCTGCGACAGGAACAGCTGCAGCCGGTCCGTCTTGGGGTTCTCGAACAGCTCGTTCGGCGGCCCGCTCTCAACCACCTCGCCGCGATCCATGAACACCACTCGGTCCGCCACCTTGCGGGCGAAGCCCATCTCGTGTGTCACACACACCATCGTCATGCCGGTCTCGGCGAGGCCCACCATGGTGTCCAGCACCTCCTTGATCATCTCGGGATCGAGGGCGGAGGTGGGTTCGTCGAACAGCATGATCTTCGGCTTCATGCACAGCGCACGGGCGATGGCGACTCGCTGCTGCTGGCCGCCGGAAAGCTGGCCGGGATATTTCTTCGCCTGCTCGGGAATCTTCACCTTCCGCAGATACTCCATCGCCAGTTCCTCGGCATCCGCCTTGGGCATCTTGCGCACCCAGATCGGCGCAAGGGTGCAGTTCTCCAGGATGGTCAGATGGGGGAACAGGTTGAAGCTCTGGAACACCATGCCGACCTCGCGGCGGATGGTGTCGAGCGCGCGCAGATCGTCGGTCAGTTCGGTCCCATCGACGATGATGCGGCCTTCCTGGTGACTCTCCAGGCGGTTGATGCAGCGGATCATGGTCGATTTGCCGGAACCCGACGGCCCGCACACGACGACACGCTCCTTCGCCGCGACATTCAGCGTCACGTCGCGCAGCACATGCATCGTGCCGTACCACTTGTTCACCTTTTCGAGCACGATGGCCGGAGCCTCGTTGCTGCCGGCGCCGGGGCGGGACAGTTCTGCGGTTGCACTCATGATCGATTCTCCTCTGGCGCCTAGCGCTTGTGGCCGCGGTTGAGCGAACGCTCAAGGTTCTGGCTGTATTTGGACATCGCGAAGCAGAACGCGAAATAGATCACCGCCAGCAGGATATAGACCTCGGTTCCGTAGGCCTGCCAGTTCGGGTCGGCCACGGCGGTGAGGCCGGATTTCAGCAGGTCGAAGATGCCGATGATCAGCACCAGCGACGTGTCCTTGAAGAAGCCGATGAAGGTGTTCACCAGCGGCGGGATCACCAGCTTCAATGCCTGGGGAAGCACGATCAGCAGCGTCTTTTTGCCGTAGGACAATCCCAATGCGTCGGCGGCCTCGCCCTGGCCCTTGGGCAGCGCCTGTAGTCCGGCGCGCACCACCTCGGCGAGATAGGCCGCCGCGAACAGGATGATGGCGATCTGGGCGCGAAGCAGCTTGTCGATGTCGATCCCCTCGGGGAGGAACAGCGGAAACATCACGCTGGCCATGAACAGCAGGCTGATCAGCGGCACGCCGCGGATCAGTTCGACATAGATCACGCAGACCAGCTTCACGGCCGGCAGGTTGGTTGAACGCCGCCCGAGTGCCACCAGAATGGCGAGCGGGAAAGCCAGCGCGAGACCGAAGGTCGCCAAAATCAGCGTGATCGGCAGGCCGCCCCACTGATCCTGCGCAACGTACGGCATGCCAAGGATGCCGCCCCACATCAGGATTCCGATGGCGATTAGGGCCACCAGCCAAAGATACGCCAGCTCCTTCCGCCAGAACCGGCGATTGGCCGACACCGCGAACAATGTCAGGAACAGCGCCACCACGATGGCCGGGCGCCATTGCTGGTCATACGGGTAGAAGCCGAAGAAAATGAAACGGTATTTCTCGGGCACCAGCGCCCAGCAGGCGCCCACGCCCGCCACCGCCCGGCACGATGACGTGTCGGCGCCGTTCGCCCCCTGCGGCACCCACCACACCGCATGGACCACGCCCCAATCCAGGAAGGCCCAGCCGAACCGGACGATCATGTAGAGCAGGATCAGGCTGACGATGCTGGACGGTATCGAACCGAAAAGATTCGTCCTGATCCAGCCCACCGGCCCGACGAGATTTGCCTTCGGACGCTCCCGCGCGGGCACGGAAGGTCCGGCGGTGACTGTTGTGGTCGACATCTCTCAGCGCTCCACGAGCGCGATGCGCGCGTTGTACCAGTTCATGAACAGGCTGATGGAAATGCTGAACGTCAGATAGACGGCCATGATGATGGCGATGCCCTCGATCGCCTGACCGGTCTGGTTCAGCGTGGTATTGGCGACAGACACAATCTCCGCGTAGCCGATGGCGACGCCCAGCGAGCTGTTCTTGATCAGATTCAGATACTGGCTGGTCATCGGCGGGACGATGACGCGCAGCGCCTGCGGCAGCACGATCTTGCGCAGCACGCGGCTGCGATGCATGCCCAAGGCGCCGGCGGCCTCCCATTGCCCCTGCGGCACCGCGAGGATTCCGGTGCGGACGATCTCGGCGATGTAGGTGGCGGTGTACAGCACGAGTCCGATCAGCATCGCGCCGTATTCCGGCGTCACCGTTATGCCCCCAGTGAAGTTGAACCCGTGCAATTCGGGAACATCCAGCGTTGCCGGCAGTTGCAAAGCGATCCAGACAACGGCCGGCAGTCCGATGAGCAAGCCCAACCCCACGGGCCAGACAACCGGCCGCACGCCCGTCGCGTCCTGTTTCTTCGCGGCAACCCTGGACCACAGCCACGTGCCGATGATGCCGACAACGAACGCCACCAGAACCCACAGATGACCGGCCACCCAGTCGATCGTCGGGATCTTGATGCCGCGGTTGGAGAGGAACACGCCCGGTAACGGATGAAAGGACTGGCGCGGCGGCGGCAGCGTCTGGAGAACGGCGGCCCAGAAGAACAACTGCAGCAGCACCGGGATGTTGCGCAGCGTCTCGACGTAGAAGCTGCAGACCCGCGACAGCAGCCAGTTGGGCGACAGCTTCCCGATCCCCACCAGCGTGCCGAGAATCGTGGCCAGCACCACGCCGACAATCGCGAGCTTCAGCGTGTTGAGGACGCCGATCACCAGGGCGCGGCCATAGGTCGAGACCGAGGAGGTGAAGTCCAGCAGCGATTCGCCGATCGGAATCGAGGCGGCCTGGTTAAGGAAGCCGAAGCCGGTGGCGATGCGCCGCGCTTCGAGGTTCTTGCTGGTATTGTGCGCGAGATACCAGACCAGTAGGACGATGATCCCGATGATCACGATCTGCCAGACGATGCTGCGGAACCGCGGGTCGGACCATTTGAGCTCCAGCTTCCGCTTTGGCGCGGCGCGGGCGTTGATCAGCCGGGGATCGAGGGTCGCTCCTGACATCGGGCGGTCTACTCCAATCGGATCATGCAAGGCAGCCGCGCATCAGGCGCAGGGGAACCCGAGATTGGGGCAATGCGGCACGCGTGGCAAATGGAACAATGGCCTTGAAAGAACTAAATGGGGCCGCCCCGAGACAAGGCGGCCCCCAGATCAGCAATTGCCTGAAAAATCAGCGCATCGGTGGCGCGTAGAGCAGCCCGCCCTTGTTCCACAAAGCGTTGATGCCACGGGGCACGCCCAGCGGGGTGATCGTCTTGTCCCAGACCTCGCCGGTGTTCCCGACCAGCTTGACCACGTTGTAAGCCCACTTGTTATCGAGCCCCAGCGCCTTGCCGAGATCGCCGTCCATGCCGAGCAGGCGGCGGATATCGGGGTTCGTCGTGCTGCCGAAGGTATCGACGTTCTTGGAGGTGACGCCGTCCTCCTCCGCCGTCATCTGCGCGTATTCGACCCACTCGACGATATCCAGCCACTTGTCGTCGCCCTTTCGAACGGCCGGAGCCAGCGGTTCCTTGCTGATGATCTCGGGGAGCAGCACGAAGTCGGAGGCCTTGTCGCCCTGGGTGTAGCGGAAACCGGCGAGCGCGGAGCTGTCGGTCGAGTAGGCGTCGCAGCGACCGGTCAGGAACGCCTGCTGGATCTGCTGGAGCTGCTCGATCTCGACCGGTGTGAACTTCAGATTGTTGCCGCGGAAGTAATCCGCGATGGCCAGTTCGGTGCTAGTGCCGGGCTGCACGCAGATGGTGGCGCCATCCAGTTCCTTGACCGACTTCACGCCGGCGGCCTTCTTCACCAGGAAGCCGGTGCCGTCATAGAAATAGGTCGGCGCGAACTTGAAGCCGAGGCTCGCCTCACGGCCCAGCGTCCATGTCGTCTCGCGGGCGAGGACGTCGACCTCGCCGGACTGAAGCGCGGTAAAGCGGTTCTGCGTGGTCAGCGGCGCGAACTTGACCTTGCTGGTATCGTTGAAGATGGCTGCGGCGAGGGCGCGGCAGACCTCGGCGTCGATGCCCTGCATCACGCCCTTGCTGTCCGGCAGCGAGAAGCCGGCGGTGTCGGCGGCGGTGCCGCAGACCAGCTGGCCGCGCGCCTTGATGGCATCGAGGGTGGGCGAGCCGCTGCCCTGGGCTGCGGCGGTGCGGGGCAGGCCGGCGGCAAGCAGAAAACCTGCGAGCAGCCCGGCCGTGGCAATCGGTCGGATCATTCGACGTAAACTCCCTTATGCCCGGGCAGACAACTCGCCCGAATGTTTCGCACAATGCTGTCATGAGGCGACGGACGCAATGGGCTGCGTTGCGTCGGATGTATGGCTGATCACGGATCGCGCGCCGACACCTGTATGCTTGCGAGACCGCCCGGGATGCCCGACATCCCCCGCATGCTGCATATCGCCAAGCTAGCCGTCGGGATCAGGGACATCGCGCATCTGCGGGAGGTGCAGTCCGCGCGTGCCGCCGCCCGCCCGCCGCTGCGCCACCACACCCGCAATTTCCCCCGCCGGGGCGACGAGGTCACGGATGGCGGGTCGATCTATTGGGTGGTGTCCGGCGCGATGATCGTCCGCCAGCGCGTGCTCGAGATCGCGGAGGACAGCTGGGACGACGGCACGCGCTGCGCCGCTCTAATCCTGGACCCCGAACTGGTGCCGGTGGCCGGACGTCCGACCAAGGCGTTCCAGGGCTGGCGCTACCTCCAGCCGGCCGACGCCCCGGCAGACCTCTCGGCGCTGGAGGCGGCGGACGGGGAGGACACGCTGCCCCCACGGATGCGCCAGGAACTTCGCGCGCTGTGCCTCCTCTGACGGCGCGCCATAGACCGACCTTGCAATCGATCTCAGAACAGTTCATAGCATTCGCAACGAACTACCGGTTCGAGCTAATTTGTCACCTGAGATTTTGGAGCACCTGCCGTGATGATCTCCGGGCGTGCCTTTCTGACGTGCCTCGCCCTTGGCGTGGCGGCCGTTGTGTTCTCGCCCGATAACGCCGAGGCGGCGACCCGCCATCGCGTGGTGCATCACCCGCGGCACATCGCGGTCGTCGCCCATCGCCGTCCCGTGCATCATCCCGCGCGTCTCGCCCGGTCCGGCGGCGATACGGTGCGCATCATTCGCGCGCATCCCCATGGCAGCGCCGACACGGCGCCCGGTCGGGTGATGCCCGGCTAGCCGCCCAAAGCCGGCTCAGGCATTCGCCTCCACCAGCGCGCGCAGACCCTCCAGCATCTGGCCCGGCGTCGGCGGGCAGCCACGAATGACGAGATCGACCTCCAACGCGCCGTCCGCCCCTCCCGCGACGGCGTAGCTGCCTTTGAACACGCCGCCATCGATGGCGCAGTCCCCAACGGCGACCACCCATTTCGGCTCCGCCATGGCCGTGCACGCGCGCGTCAGCGCCTCGCGCATGTTGCGCGTCACCGGGCCGGTCACGAACAGGACATCGGCGTGACGCGGGCTGGCCACGAAGGTCAGGCCGAAACGCTGCAAATCATACACGGCACTGTCCAACATCCGGGTCTCCAGCTCGCAGCCATTGCAGCCGCCCGCCGCCACATGTCGCACCTCGAGGCTCCGCCCGAGCCGGCGCCGCGACGCCGAGTCGAGCCGCTCCGCCAGGGCCTGGACCGTGGCGGCATCGACCGCGCCGGCCGGCTCCGTCACCGGCCCATGGCGCAGATGCGACAGCATGCGTCGCCACGTCACAGATCGACCCCCGAATAGGAGCAGTTGAAGGATTTGTTGATCAGCGGGAAGTCGGCGACGATGTTGCCCTCGATGGCTGCTACAAGCAGCGGCCATTGCAGCCAGCTCGGGTCCCGCATCGCCACGCTGCCGATCAGCCCGCCATCCAGCCGCAGCCAATGCCAGATGTCGCCGCGGAACCCCTCCGCCCAGCCAATGCCCTCGCCCGAGGCCATGGGGAGCGGCACCGAAATCGCGCCGCCGGGCAGGGCGGCCAGCCAGGTCCGGAGCATGTCGACCGACGCCGCGATCTCGGCCATGCGGATATGGGCGCGGGCATCCACGTCGCCCTCGCCACGCACCGGCGGCGCGAAACCCACCGTATCGTAGGGCGGATACCCCGGCGCGCGGCGGAGGTCGAAGTTCCGCCCGGCGGCGCGCCCGATGAAGCCGCCCGGCGCGAACGCCGCCACGAGCGGCGGCGCGGTGACGCCGGTGCCGGCCATGCGATCGACGAGGCTCGCCGTGTCCTCCCAGACGCGCACGAGATCCGGCAGAGCCTCCTCCACGATGTCGAGGGCGCCCAGAATGGCGGTGGGTCCGGGACCCGCGATGTCCGCCACAACTCCGCCGGGAATGACGACATCCATCATCAGCCGGTGGCCGAACGCCTCCGCCGCCGCGCGAAGGATGGCCTCGCGCAGCACGCCGCATTGCGCCGGCACCGGGTTGAACGACGCGTCGCCGGCAATCGCGCCGAGATCGCCGATATGGTTTGCGATGCGTTCCAGCTCCGCCATCACCCCCCGCAGCGCGTGGGCGCGCGGCGTCGCCTCGGTCCCGGCGGCGGCCTCGGCGGCGCGGGCGAAAGCGATGGCATGGGCGACGGTGCTATCGCCCGAAAGCCGTGCCGCGAACCGCGCGGCGGCGCGGGGCGACTTGCCGCGCATCAGCCCCAGCGTGCCCTTGTGCGCGTAACCCAGGCGGGTCTCCAGCCGCGCCACCGTCTCGCCCACCACATGAAAGCGGAAATGGCCCGGCTCGATGATGCCGGCATGCACCGGCCCGACGGCGATCTGATGAACGCCGTCACCCTCGGCGGTCAGGAACTCCATCTGGTCCGGCGGGCCGGGGCGCGGCACGGGTTTGGGCGACATCGGCGCGGTGACGCCCCAACGCCCATGATCGAGCCACGGCCGCGCATCCAGCCCGCCCTCCGCGCGATGCCCGAAGAGATCGGTGATGGCCCGCTCGAACCAGGCGGCGGCGGGCCGCGCGGGAGATAGCGCGGGATACCGCCCGGCCTCGACGCGGACCGAGGCCAGCAGAAAGCCCTCGGGCTCGACGACATGGAACAGCGCATGAACCGTGATGGTGTCGGCCCACATCCCCAGCAATTCCGGAGATGGTCCCTCCGTCAGCGCTTCCGCGAGGGCGGTCCATTGGTCCGTGGTCAACAGATGGCGCGGCCAGGGATGGCAGGGTTCGACACGCCCGGACGCGATGATGGCGGCGGCGCTCACGGCGTTGCCGCCACCAGCGCGAACCACGCCACCATCGCGGCCGGCATCGCCAGACCCAGACCGATCACCAGTGCCAGATGCAGCCATGCCGGCGCCAGCGCCGCCCATCCCGGCGTCGGGCCATGGTCGGGCGACGCCGGGCCGAAGCACAGGCCGATCAGTCGCATCCCGAGCGCCCATCCGCCCACCACCAGCCCCAGGCCGAGAGGGACCGCCAGCAGCGGGATCTGGCGGATGGTGGCCAGCACCACCAGAAACTCCGAACTGAACAGCCCGAACGGCGGTAGGCCGGCCACCGCGACGATCGCGGCCGCCAGCGTCAGCCCCAGCATCCGGTGGGTGCGCGCGAGGCCCGCGATGTCGGTGAATGTCTGGCCGCCCTTGAGTTGGCTGGCGCGGCCGACGCAGTGGAACAGGGCGGCCTTCGCCAGCGTGTGCAGGGTGAGATGCAGTATCGCCGCGAACGTGGCGCCCGCCCCGCCCAGGCCGATGGCGAAG
>Ga0116231_10011562_pt1 | contig 13490 bp, 7 predicted proteins | sample S1TSphgellanicum_2_FD_89695 | JGI IMG/M metagenome (GOLD analysis project Ga0116231, IMG submission 89695) | Host-associated microbial communities from peat moss isolated from Minnesota, USA - S1T2_Fd - Sphagnum magellanicum MG | ecosystem: Host-associated > Plants > Peat moss > Unclassified... | reverse complement strand
ATTGTACTTGTGTTAGCAATGACTGTGAAAACCGGTAAAGTACCGGGTAAGTTACCGTCTGTGCATTGCCCGGTTCTGCCATAGAAAATGCAGAGGCCGGTTCTGCATTTTCTATGGCAGAATTGTCGACGGACGGACGGACGGACGCACGCACGCACACACGCAACAAGTGACTTTATATATAAGATTTGTAAAGACTTGCTCCAATTTTTTTAGTGTAATCGGAGGGCATGTTACCTTGTGAATGTTTCCTCCATTGTTTTGGGGTGAGCATTTCAAAAAACAAAATGCCCCCATCGGCAGGCATTCCATTCTTTGAAATGCACTCTTTTTTTTCGTTCTTTTTTCTTTTGATTCCCAACAGGTATCATGGGCAAAAAACATACAAAATTTGGAGCACATTTTTTGTGCTTTACCTTACATGTAAAAATCGGTGTTGAACAAGTATCAAAATTATTCTCAGGTATCATTTGGGTGTCCTTATTTAAACCCCTCAAGACACCACTTTGAATGATACCTTGAGTGAGAACCTGATCACTAGTTCTCACTTGTATGATAACCAAATGGTGAAAATTGGTTCAAGCAAAGAAAATTTAAAAATATAGACCCAATTGAGATAACACCCCCTTATTTCAATCAGGTTTTCAAGATATTGTGTACCTTAGGTAGTAGGTTTAGTTAAAATTTGGGATTAGATCTGGAGTTTAGAAGTGTTGTCTTTTTCTAACAGTTGCGTTTTCTTCCCTTACACCTTAAATTTTGTGAATATAAAGGAAATTGAGGTTTTTTTTTTTTCCTCCTCTTGTGTTGTTTTGTGTTTTGCTCTTTGTGTTTTGGGTTGTTCTTGTTTTGTGTTGTTACAAGTTTTTGTTTTGTGTTTTTCTTTTTCTTTTTCTTATTCTCTTCTTCCCCCTCCCCTTTTTTATTAAAATTTTTTTCTCTAAAGTTTTTTCTTCTTTTCCTCCCCTCCTTTTTTTTTCTTTCTTTTCTTCCCCCATGCTATTGTTGTTGGGCTTCACCATCGTCGCTTGATGTTTCATGCTTCATGCTTCACATTTCGCCTATTATTTTCGGCTTGTCATTTATTGTTGTGTTTCCACCTATTATTCCGTAATCTCACCTACTACCTCACCATGTTATTGTTTTGTGCTCCCAATTGCTATTGCACTTCTATTTTTCATTCCCGTTTGTTACCATGTTGTTATTTAGCATTCCCACCTTATATTCGCCACATTAATGCTTCACATTCCCATCTATTACTATGCAGTTATTTTGCACTCCCATCTATTACCATGCTATTATTTCAGTTTCCCTACTTGCTACTAGTTTGCGCTCCCCACTTGTTATTATTTCACGATCCCCGCCTGTTGCTTCATGTTTCACATTGTTACCAAGTGCTCCCTAGGCCTCTTGTTATTGCACACTCCTCATTTGCTACTATTTTGCATTCCTTGCCTATTACTACTTTTGGTTCCCCACCTGTTGTTTTGCACTTCTCATTTAAAATGTTTATTGTCGCTTTCACCCCCCTGTTGTTTCATGGCCTATTACTTACCTTGTGTGTCAACTAGTACTTCCCACCCACCTTTCATATATGTTGGTGAAGGAGCCTGAAGTAAGTTTTTTTTTTAATATATTGTGTGTTTATTTTTATTTTTATTTTTTTTGTTTTGTCATTTTAGAAAAAAAAATTAAAAAATTTGTCACTATTTTTTTATTTTCTTTTGCTTGTTTATCTGCAGGATTTAATCTTTTACAACAATTAGCTTCCCTTATACATTTTTTTATCATGATGAGAAAGAAAAGTGAATCATTTTTTGATTAATTTTCTAAACCCTAAGACAATCAACCATGTACTTCAACCTTTAATTTACAATAACTTAACTTGTTATATATTACAAATTGACAATTTTCATGCAACAAATTCTATTATTAAATCTTATGACCTAAAAATGGATTAGTGTTTCATGCATTAAACTTGAACCTCCACATAATTCTATTTACAAAAAGGGGTCACATTCATGGTGTCACCATCAATGTTAATTGTTGTTTTTCTATTAATGTCCAACCTACTATCTACAACTCTTGAGGCTTAACCTTCAGTGGGGTTTATCTAAGCATTTCCTAAATAATGTTTGAAGTATGTTTTTATATACACTTTATCTTTTAGAACAACTTTTGGTTCATATTTGTTTGAGGTCTCTCACTCTACTTAAATTAATTATATACTATGATTCTTGATTTCTATATTTTTGTGGTTAGACTCTATGGTTTCTACAAACTGAAATGTATTTAGTAGACTAATGGTGCCTATGGAAAACAATTATGGTTTTGTAGCAAATATGATATCCTTCTCCTCATCAATGATACCATTTTGGTAATTGTAGCATAACAACACTTATGGTTGTTTCACCTTTGCTCCCAAGTGCTTAGTCACCACTATGGTTTTAACCATTCCATTCCCTTGAATAGTCATTCTGTTGTTCCCCCAATCATGAACTATTGTGGCATCCCTCACCCATGGTTTCCTTAGCAGCATGGGATAATTTATGTCTATTACATTATTTTATAACATAGTAACATAGGGTATCTTAGGAAGATATTTCTTTAGATCACAAATCAATCCCACTAAGTAATTGCAGACTACAAAATTTATAAAATTTTGTAATGAAACAATTTTTTTCACCACCTCTAAAGATTAAAAAGTATGGTGCATACATTTATTATAACAATTATGTGGAGGGACTCAATAATATTCATCCTTATGTGAGTTACATTTACTTTTAAAAGAAAAAATAACAAAATTGAAACTATATAAACATTTTAAATGGGGGGTTTTTTATTTTATAGCTAAAATCATAATAGTACACAAAGGGTGTGCACATGGACTCACAACTTCTTGAATTTGTAATGATTCAATGGTATGTTGAACCCAAAGCCAAAAACATTGTAAGGAAATTTAAATGTATGCTTCCATATCCATTAAAGCCATCAAATGGACTTTGAAGGACTTTTGAGTACAATAAAGTGATTTTGGTTTATGAAGTCTTCTTGGACAGGGTTTTTTGAAATTTTGCTAGATTTTGTTTTTCTCATTAATCTTAAAGATAAATGGGAGGTGCATAAATCATTAAATTGGAGAAATATTGACCTTTAGATTTAAGGTTCACAATGAAGATGATGACATCAGTTGTTGCAATTATGTCACTTGGGTTATGCATGGGTTGGGCCTAGTTGACATTTGTGCCCACTATTTTGAATTAATAGGTTTCTCCTTGATGCCTTTCCTACCCACATGTATTATCTTTCTTAGGTTTCCAATTTCAACTTTCAACACAACAAGCAACATGATGTTGAAAGAGACATTGGCTTTGACTCTCAATGTGCAACAAAGACATTGATGTCAACTTTCAACATGGTCAAGGAGACATCAACAAAAGAATTCATGCTTTCAATGCTACCTAATCAAAAAGAACCCCTTGGACAATTAATGTACCACTGATAATTGTTTTTCAATTTCACATATAACATGATTGTACTAGTTCAATAAATCAAAGTGTTTCTTGTCACATTAGGATTATTATTTTTACTTGAATTTGTGCTTACTAATGACCTTGTCTTTGATGTAACAAGGCCTATCAACAAATTGCATCAAGGACTTATATTTTGGTGGTTTGTCCAAATATTACATTTCAAGTTTTGAAAGTAAGGTAATTCTTAAGTCAAGTGCAATTCTATTTTCTGTCTCTTTGTTTAAATCAACTTGCTTGAATATGATCCTTGCATGCATGTTTTTTTTGGCTAATCTAAATTTGTTTGATCTATGTATGTGATAGGTTGTGTAGGTTTAGTGATGGGTACCTAAAGACAAAAAGAGAAGAAAGATTTTTCAAGGTTACCCTCACAATGGCAAAAAGAAGAAATTTGGCAATAGAATGTAAAAATTTGGCAACCCATGTTAGGCAACCTAGGCTAGGTGGCTTAGATTAAAAACAAATGTCGAACTCCTAGCCCAAAAAGCCTAAACTAAACTACTTAACCTAAGCTAAATGGCCTAAGTATCATAGGTTGCAAGAATGAGGATTTCCTTCACCTTCACTTTCGAGTTCAAATCCTCATCCATTGCATTATCACATTTTTTTATATTAATTATATTTAACACAAAATTATAAAGCTCAAAATTTTTAACCTTGAATTATCCTTGGCCACCCTAGGTTTACATAAGTCAACCTACCTACTACCTACTAACCTAGTCTAAACTTATTTACCTCCTTAGGTTGACTGTAAATGAACTAATTTGTCAACCTGTCGCAACCCTACTTGGGAGAGTGTGAGGATGAGACTCACACTCCCAAAATGGGGACTTGGGAGTCCTTCGAGACTCCCAAAACTTCAAAGTTAGATTTCAGGGGTTTAAACACCTTGCATTGATGCATTATTTATATCATTGGAAAGCTATTGAAGTGTAGATGTTGAAAATGGCCTTGCATGGACCATTTGGACATCTTCAACACAAGTTATGGCAAAAAGAAGGGCCGGGAGTCAAACTGGCGGTTTAACTCTCGACTACTAAAAGTCGGGAATTGACTCGACCCCGGTGCGTGCAAGTGGAGTGCGGCACACCATTGGAAAGCTCTTGAAAAGAGCTACAAGTTTGCTTTAGACCTCATCTCAATAAGAGGTTTGAGCAAAGAGTTATGATCCTGCAAAGCCCCGGGAGTCCAAACCGAGACAGTTTCGGGACCCCTCCTTGGGAGTCCAAGGACAAAAAAAGCCATTTGGATGTGGGTGCCGTGGAGAGGCACAGAGTATACTATGTGGGGGAAGGTGGTGGTTTCCCCCAAGTCTAGGTCGTGGTGAGTCATGTGAATCCAGAGTTGCCCGTGGCTTGTCCTAGCACCAAAGGTGCTCCAGAAAGTGATCTAACCAACTTGTTGGTTGGTTGTGATGCAGGTTCGAGTAAGTGAATAGCTTGTCACTCTTCCTAGTCCCATCCCAGAGCTTCAGCATGCCCCTTTACCCCTTTTAGTGCTGAGAACTGGGAGCGTGCCCTAAGTCCCCCACAATTCCATAACTTGAGTAACTTAGCCCCAACTTGGGACTAACTAGGGACTTGGGAGTGCGTCCCAACCTATACTACTTATTAACCTAGCTTAGGTTAACCTATGCATTCTTAGGCTTTTAAAAAAAAACCTAAAATAATTATGTTGCATCTAGTCACATCTAATCGCATCATAATTGCATATAGTTGCACAAACTTGAAGTGGTTACAAACTTGATAAAATATCTTGTAATGAGGCTACCTAAGTTGACTTGGAAAAAACCTAAAGCTAGGAACCTAAACAAGCCTACATAGGTTAACCTATTAATAGGGTAACTTATTTTAAGTATATTTAAACATATTAAATGTAATAAATTCCTCATGTTTAATTAAATAACTTACAAAGTAGCTTATATTACAAAGTAGGTTAACTTAATAGGTATGTTAAGTTAATGTGTTAAGTAATTAAAAATTCAAGAAATTGTGTCACTTTTTTTAAAACAACTATTAACATTGTAATCATAATTACAAGTTAACAAAAGATTATTTAATACACATACACATGCATGTGAATTCATGACTTTAAAAACCTCATGACACACAAAAAATTATGGCATGCCATGACAAATTTGGTGCCATAAATTCAAAACACACAAAAACTTATGGTGTCACAAAAAATCATGGATTACCATGAAAATTTGTGACACTTTGTTGCCAAATGGCATGCCATGTCATCATCGCATGGAAGACCAAATCATTATTAATTGCAACGGACAACAATATTTTTGACTAAATAATAAATGAAATTTATTTATCAAATGAATGACATGATCATGATGTGAAGTTAGTGTCACAAATCATGAGGTGTTGCGACAACTATTTAATCTCATTACAATGTGGTATGCCACATTAGCATCATATGATGTTATTATTCACCAAAAGTTGCAAGAATGGATGGAATTTTGTAATTATCTAATTTTGGATGATTAAAAATAAATTACAAATACATTTTGGGTGTAAGCATAATCAAGTAAACAAAAAAAGTAGTTTGCCCAAAATGCAATTTAAAAATGATAGAATTTTTGATTAAACACATGAAAGTAGATTAAAAACTTGTGTAAGTAAAAATATGAAAAAATGGCCCTCCATTTAATTTATGGTAAGTTCAATACAAAATTTGAAAAATGTTGGTATCATAAATAAGGTGAAATGTAGATTTGAACGTAATTGGGTCAATTTGGTGTTCAAACCTACTTTTACACTAATTTTTTAATTTATTATGAGTATGACATGCATAATTTATAGTACACAAGTGTTTTTTAAATCTTTCATAACTTGAAAGTAGAAAACATTCAATATTTCATCTACTTAGAACCCATTTTGTAAGATTGGACATTACCTACAAATAAATGTAATTTTGTAAAATCTACTTAATTAAATTTACATGAAATTGTTCATCTTTCAAAGTTATAATATTAAAGTGAAAGTTTATCTTCATATTAATCCTTGAATAAAATAATATTCCAACTTTCAATGCATGAAATGTTTTTTGTGTTTTGTAATTTTTTGTGACAAGGAAGATTTTTTGTCTACTTGACCATGCCTACACCCTTTTTGAAAATTTGGTATTTGTGTAAAACCATCAAGTTGTGACATTGACTGTAGCCACAAAACCATAATGTTATGTGGCACCACAATGTCCTTTACAACTACATAGTCATTGACATGAACTTGTAGTTATAATTGTAATTAAAAAAGACAATAATCGTTTTGTTAACTGGTTGTAAAACCCGAGATGTGTTGTTGTGCTTGTTGGAAAAATGTCATAGTCTCCTTCTATTTTAAGTTTCTTCAATGTCTCTACCTTATCGCCTGACTTGCCGCCTAACTTGCCACTATTAATGGGTAGAAACTCTATCACCATGATTCCCTCTATATACGTTATTTTTTGCAAAGTTAACAACAAACCTACGAATATTCCCTAGAATGAATACACAAATAAGAAAATGCAATATTGAATATGAAAACAAATAACTCATGAAAGCACCTAGGAATGATTTGTGGTTTAATATGCCATCTTCAAATTATATGGTGAGGGTTTAAGCTTTGGCAACCCCAAGCTCAATTTCAACTATTTTGTGATGATGTTAACCCCAAATCCACCATTTAACAAAACATCCTCTACAATGTTTTTCCCAATATGTACCAAAATAACTGCCATATGGTTATCAATAACTACTACTACTACTACTACTACTACTGTTACTTATGGTACTACAAATGGTATTGTTTTTTCTATACTTGTTTTGGCTACATTCTATGGTTTATTTGGTTTCATTTTTTGCCAATAATACATTTTCAACTCAGGAGCCATCTTTAGTGATTATCCCAAGTTCAAAATATAACTAGTTTCCAACATCTATCTATGATATCTTGGAATATCTCCTCTATCAATGTGATCTTACTTTAAGACACTACACATTCCTAAGGTTTTGAGGGTTCTATAGAAGGTGTAGTATTGAACATACTCGGCCACATTGTGTTCCATCCCACTATTGATTTAAAAAAACCTTTGTTGGTAATTTGTGCCTTTTGCAACTCTTGAATGGTCTTTACCATTGCCTTCTTTAATTTTTCTTCCTTCTCCCAATCTACAATACTTTTGTTCTTTTGTGGTTCTTTTTCTTGGAACACTTTGTATTCTATGATCATACTTCTTGTAACAACATTGACGTCTACTACATTCACATCTACAGTGATTGTCTTAAGCTCGTCTACCACTTTCCCCTATGAGTTTGATGCATTTTTCCCTTGGAACATCTTTTGCATCTTTATAAACTAGGGACAATCCGTCATCTTGTGCCCATCAGACCACATATATGGCATGCATTTAAGTTATTCTTCTAACCCTTTTGAGGTTGATTGGTAGCCTATGTTGTTGTTTCAGTTGGCTCATTTTTTTCCTTTACTCTACACATCTCTACATTGTGGTTGTTTTGTCCATAGTTTGTGCAATGTTTGCCATTCTTTCTTGTTTCCATCTATGGTTTTGTTATTAATGTAGATTTTGAAATTTGTTGTACCAATAATGCACTTTGAGCTTATGCAAGTGTCATCCTTCTTCACATAACAAAGTCGCCTCCTTATGCAACTATAACATTGTTTGCTTCATTCTTGTAGTTGCAATCCTTAAATAGGACAATAATCCTACTCGAAACACAATGGTCAAAAAATTGTAGGTGGTTGGTGTTTACAATCCATAAACCAACTTTTGTATGGGTTCATAATACACCTTAATTCGTTCAATTTTTCCTTGCTTGATATTTTTTGAACTCCATGTTAATCTTTTCATCATTCTAAGTCTTTTGATGATGTTTATAAAATGCAACACATATTTAATTAATTTAGGACTTTACTCAACTTAGTGGATGGTATGAACTTTGTTTGGTGGCCACCAGATTTTTAAAATGTAATCTTACATTCAAGTAAAAACAACAAATTGAATATTACATCCATGTATACATTTTGTTTCAAAAGAATTCATACCATTTTTTTTATGCAACATTTTCAATCTGTGTTTTTAATACATTAAAGGACATGAATCCAATCCAACAACACCAACATTATCAATGGATCCATCCGTCTTGCTCATACTATAAGAAATATAATATGTTAGTTTCAAAATAAATACATTAATATGATGAAAAGAATATTTTGCTTGGTGCCCACCAAGTGAAAATGATAGGTTATTCATTATCAAGTTTGGAAGTCAATGCTCCTATTCATGATAAACAAAAAAATTATTTTCTAAATTAAAAGTACTAGGCACAATGCCAATTCATAAATCGTAATAATGTCTATGGATCCAAAGTTGTTGTTCATACTATAATAAAATCATTAATTATGTTTGGCAGCTCTATGCCATGAAAGAAAAAAATAGACACCTAGTGGCCACTAGGGATTAGGGTTAAGGTCCCAAAAAAAGATTAGTGATAGCTAGTATCCAAGAATATACACACAAAAGTTTTGCAATGAACAAATTCTTAATGCCATGTTATGCCATGAAAGAAAAAAATAAACGCCCAAATGGCCATCAAGGATGCAACAAAAAGATCATTACCACAACTATCTAAGAATATACACAAATATTATTTTTATAATCAAAACATTATTCAAAAATATATCACATCAAACACAAAAGAACCCAAAAAAAAATCTTACTAAATAAATGGAGTCAATGCCATGAAAGGGAAAAAATAGATGCCTAATGGCTATTAAGGATTAATGTTCAAGTGCAACAACAAATATCATTAATCATGATTATTAGGAACATTGTACACAAAATTATATGTGATGAACAAATTAATTAAACAATATACGTTGTCAAATATAAAAACACAACAATAGTTTTTCAACTAATGACAAAGAGAAACTTAATAAAGACCACCAAGACAATTTGAACTTTATATATTATTTTGTTGCTAGATGATACATCAAATAAAAATAATAAAAAAGTATTGATAATGAAGTCAATAACCATAAAAAAAACTCAATTCTTTGAGTTTCAAATAAAGGCAACCATACCTATCCAACAATAGCTACACTCACATCTATGAATCTAAAAATGGTGTTCATAGTGAAACATTTCTTAGTAGATTAAAATTTTATATACCATTTGTCCTTGTGGCCACTAGGTGCAACAAAGTAGATTATTAGTTTGAAAAACAAAGAATGAGAGGTCCAAAGTTTTGCCTCACCTACACACACAATTATAAAAAATTCACACATTTAAAGACACCAATGCCAGAAATGAATAAGAATCAATAAATTGTTATTAATTATGAATACTCAAAAAAAATTATGAATAATTTGGTCTATAACTAAATTCATTAAATAACAAATAATAAAATATTCATAAAAATTAACATAAGAACACAAGTGCAATCATGATTTAAATGAAAGAAAACACATCAAGCAAGAAAAAATATTTTATTAGCATCACCAAAATAATTCACAAATTATTGGATGCATTAGTAGCTTCAAGATTCATTTTCGCTTGAAAAGAAGAACTATCAAAAATAGTAATTTGACTTTTGTTTGTTGTATTTTTTTGTGAAGGAAAAGAAAAAAGAACAATTGAAATCTCAAGCCACTATTTTGGATCTACCAAATTACATTTCCACTTGTCATTCCAATAATCTTCATACAAGCATTGTTCATCTAAATTTGACCCTTTCTTCACTAAATTCCACCATTGAACCCTCACCATTTTGAAAACTTCATTTTGATCAACCTTCACAACATCACTTTGTGTTCTTCCCATCCAAACAGTGACAAGGAGAGGATCATGAGGCCTCACAAGAACAAAATCTCCATTGTTGAGATCTTTAAACGAAATGTATGTGAAAACCAGCTTCAAGCTCTTGGGTCCACAATAAGGATGAATGATTGGGTCTTCTGAATCAACAACCAACTTTGTGGATGGCAATTTAGTTCTTGCATAATCCAACTTATAATTACTGGAAGGCCAAAAACCTTCCAGAAGAATGGACCTTTGCGTAAGCAAGGGTTTTGACAAATGCAACAAAATATCTTCCCAATAATCCACATATAGACTCATCTTCATCGAATAAGTTGCACTTTCTTCAATGACTTGTTTCCAAAATTCCACATATTTGGATAGTCCAGCATTGATAAATTTCTCTCTCTCCACTGACCTCACCACATCATGGCCCCAAATTGGGCAATATGGAACAGGGTTGGGGATTCCAATAGGAAGCTTTGGAGACACTATAAGAAAACGCGACTTTTTAGAAGGCCAACTTGACCGAAGTGTCCACATTGACTAAAGGGTATGTGGGTATGTCCATAATAAAATGAGCCAAACCCAATTCCTTTGTCCTTTTCAAAAAGATAAGGACTTAAAATTGGAAATTGAGGTGGCATGCAACAATTGCACAAAATTTATGGTTTAAATGCATATTTGACTTGTGAAGTATATTTTTATAATAAAATTTAATTTTTTTGAATTTTATAACTTATTTTTATATTTATCCAAAAGTTATTGGAAAGAAAATTGCACATTTTGAATTTTGCAATTTATTTATATATCAATTCTAATGATGATCAAAAACCATGTAAAGTCTAATAATTATTCAATCTATATGAATATGAAAAATTTCAAAACAAATCTAAATTAATTTTGATAATGCTTATGTGACTTACTCAGGACCTTAAGACGGGTTATAAATGTTTAATTAATCATTTTTCACCTTCAAATGTTGATATAATTGATTCATATTTTTATATGTCATTTTTGAATGTATATTACATCACATTATGTAAATTACATGAAAAACATTTAACCTTAAGTGAAGTTAAAAATTAACAAGTGTGTTATTCAAAAATGGTTACATTTGTAGTGGCTCATTATATTGCAAAATTACCCATGTCCATTTTGACTAAAGGTTTAGGGCATGAAAAACACATGTTACATTTTACTAGTACATTTTGCTAAAATGACTTTTTTTACCAAGTGTCAAATCAAAGATTTAGTCAAAATGGACAAATGTCCATCAAAATGGCCACAACTTAATCAAATTGGCCATATTGAATGGGTAGGGTTTAGTCAAATTGACCATCCTGATTTGACCCTTAGTCAAATGAATAATACTCATTTGACGACTTAAACCTATTTAAATTAGGTTACCTACTTAACCTAACATAATGAATAGGTTAGGTTAAGCCTAGACTGCCTATCTAGCCTAGCATAATTAACAAGTTAATAGGCTATTTGTTAAGTAATAATTAACCTAACTAGTAACCTAGTTAAGTAATTTAACCTAGACCTATAGATAGTAGGTTACATAAGACATAACTTAGGACTACTAAATAGCCTTTAACTAAGTAATGTAAGCCTTCTAAGTAGGTATCTTAGGTAACCTAGGTTTATTAGGTAGACCTATTAACCATGTAGGTAGCCTACTAGCCTAGGCCTACAATAGGTATGTAACCTAGGCCTACTAGGTAAATAACATAAGCCACCTAGGCCTATTAGGTAGGTAGCCTATCCTATTGGCTAAGTAAATAATTTAAGCCATTTAAGCCTATTAGGTATAAGGTAGCCTAACCTAGATCATCAAGGTCTATTTGGTAGCTATGTACATAACATAGGCCACCTAGGTTTATACGGTAGGTAGCTTAACCTAGGCCACTTAAGCCTACTAAGTATGTATGTAGCCTAGCTTAGGCCACCTAGGCCTACAAGGTAGGTAGCCTAACTTAGGCCACCTAAGCCTACTAGGTAGGTACGTAACCTAACTTAGGCTACCTAGGTAGGTACATAGCCTCAACTAGGCTATTTAAATAGATACGTAGTTCAACCTAGGCTATTTAAGCTTATTAAGTAAGTACATCGTTTAACCTAAGTAGCCTAAATAAGCTTAACCTAGGCCTACTAGGTAGGTATGTAGCTTAACCTAGGCTACTTAAGTAGGTACATAACCTAGGTAACCTTGGTTAGTTTAATTTAGGCCTACTAGGTAGGTATGTAGCTAACCTAGGCTATTAGGTACCTACATAGCCTACTAAATAGCATAAGCATAGATAAGTATAAACATAGATTTAGTAGGTACCTATAAGGCTTAATAAACTATAACCTACATGTTACATAAATACACGCATTTATTGCTAGGTACCTCCTACCTACATAGGTTAACCTAGCTATAACCTACCTATTTATGTAAGTATTATTAAAAAAATCAAATTCATTTAGTGCAATATGTTAAATTTTTTTTTATGGAAGTTGATTACAATACGTTGGTCCAAAATCATGTTCAATACAATATGTTGTCCAAAAAAACCTCCTTATAGGGTGGTGGTGCAATGGTTAAGGATTTGATTCCTCAATGTGGAGGTGAGGAGTTCAAGTTTCCACACTTGCAACCTAGGCTACCTTGGCTACTTAGGTGACCTAATTAGGTAGCCTAGGTTGCAAAGCCTACCAAACCACCTAACCTAAGCTACTTGGCCTAGCTTAGGCCTAGGACACATGGTTGGAAGGTAAATAAATAAATTATTTTTGGTATTAATTTTTAGGTTTATTAATTAAGTAGGTAGGATAAGGTAGGGTAGGTAGGGTAATTAATTAATTAATATTTTCATATTAATTTTAAATAATATATATTTATGGTTGTTGCCTAAATGATATTATTATCACGGTGGTTCAATAAAAAAAACCTAGTCAAAAAGACAAACTAAAAAGACCTAGTCAAAATGGTCAAATCTAAATCGACTTGTCCAAAATGGCATTTTGGTCAAGTTGGACATGGGGGCAAAAAAACCATAAGGGGGGGGGGGGGGGTTGGCCCCAAATTTTTTCAAAAAAAAACAAGGGGTGTTTACTGGTAACAACATCGCCCATATTTTCCATTTGAGGTATTGGAGCCAT
>Ga0116231_10011561_pt1 | contig 13490 bp, 14 predicted proteins | sample S1TSphgellanicum_2_FD_89695 | JGI IMG/M metagenome (GOLD analysis project Ga0116231, IMG submission 89695) | Host-associated microbial communities from peat moss isolated from Minnesota, USA - S1T2_Fd - Sphagnum magellanicum MG | ecosystem: Host-associated > Plants > Peat moss > Unclassified... | reverse complement strand
GCGTCCGTCGCTCGAAACCTCGGGCGAGAAATTCCACTCCTTCTGATCCGGCCGCTCGTAGATCAGCTCGTCGGCGGCCTGCTCCGTCCCGAGCCGATGCAAGAAAATCTTGTGGAAGTAGTTTGCATCTTTGAATTGCGCGCTCTCGTCGGGCGTGTCGAAGCGCCCGTAAAAGAATCCGCTCCCATCATGCAGCCAAGCCGCCGACGTGAACTTCGACCAGCGAATCTCGTCCGCAAGATCGGTCCCGGTGGCCACATCGCGCACGCGCCAGGTCTGCCAATCCGACCCCGATGCGGACAGAGCATAGGCGAGCTTGCTCCCGTCTTCGCTGAACGACGTCGCGTTCAGCGCGACCGTCCCATCGTCCGAGAGCGTATTCGGATCGAGCAACACGCGCGCACCATCACCGCGCGGCGTATCCGCGATATACAGGACCGCCTGATTCTGCAGCCCGTCGTTCTTGAAGTACGTATAGTGTGAGCCTTCGCGTGACGGCATCCCGCGCCGCTCGTAATCCCACAGCGTCTGCAGCCGCGCACGAATCGCTTCGCGCTCGGGCACCTCCGCGAGAAACGCCTGCGTAACGGCGTTCTCGCCCTCCACCCACGCAACCGTCGCCGGCGCATCGAGATCCTCGAGCGGCCGGAACGGGTCGGGTACAGCAACCTCCCCGTAACGGTCGACGGTATCGGCGCGCGGCGCAGCCGGGTAGGTGGGAGCAACAGATGAAACGGGCACGGGCCTCGCTTCCACGCCGCGGCCCCCGTTCCTCAGCGAGCGTTACCCTGGGGTGGTCGTACGATACACTTCGTCTAAACGGCGGCGGCGCTCGAGATGGCGCTCGATAAATTTGCGGCCATCCGAACCCTCGCTCATGCCCTTCAAAGCGCGCATGAGCTCGGTAAATCCATGGATCCGCGACGCTCGCTCTTGCCACGACGGCGCATCGCGATATCGCTGGTTCCCGTCAGCCCGTCGATAGAGCACGAAGATCTTCCCGAGGCGGAAACTACAATGGCCATGCGCTAAGAGGTCTGCTCCGGGACCGGCCACGACGGGACGGAGTTCGATGTCCTTTTCCGCCGCGTCCTTTTCGAACTGGTCGAGCGTCGCATCCACCAGCCAGCGGCCGTTGACAACAACAATCAGGTGCCCGTACCAGAGCAAATCGGTGTCCAATTCCGGGCGATCGAATACACCCACGACCGAAGACCCGATGGCGGAATCGGCCTCTGCAATCTTGCCGAAATTGATGAAATCTTGAATTCGCGCGTTCGCGGCCACCACTTCGACGGATACGCATTCGGCGTCGACACCGCACGAAAGCAGAACATCGCAAATCGCGGCCGAGGCTGCGACGCAACCCATCGTGGGAATTTTCGCTCGTAAGTCGCTGACGCACAGGAGCATATCCCGTAGGATCTCGGCCGTGATCGCCGGCGGGTAGGCATGCTCGTGCGGCTCGATGATGACGACTCGGTCGAGCGCGGGCTCCACCTTTCGACTCTGGCCGAAAAATCTCATGAGGCGGTATCGGCGGCGAAGACGGCGAATCCGCCTCGATAAATGGGGACGTAGCTCAGTTGGTAGAGCGCCTGCTTTGCAAGCAGGAAGTCAGGGGTTCGAATCCCCTCGTCTCCACAGACTTTCTCCGATGAAGGGGCCTTCTTTACAGCCCGAAAATTAGGCTGTATGCCCTCTGAACCGGCAGAACAGGGCCAAAAAGCTCGACGCAAACGCGGCCCGAGAGGGTCCGGCGTCTTCTATTTTCACGAGAAGTTGAATCGCTGGGCGTGCGCCGTCGAGCTGACCAGAGGGGCGAACGGCAAGAGGCGCCGCCGGGTCATCTACGGCTCACCTGGCGGTACCGAAGCCGACCTGAAGCGCAAGGTCGCCGACACCGCCGCACGCAACGGCGGGACGCTGCGGCTGAGCGTGCCGACTCGACTCTCCGACCACATGACGCAGTGGCTCGCGACGATCGGGCCGCGGCTGCGTCCGAAGACGCTCGAGTCCTACGAGTGGGCTTGGAGCCATGCGAGCCCGTTGGTCGGCGGTGTCCGCCTCGATCGATTCAACGTAGCCGTCGTCGTCGAGATGATCAGCGAGATGCAGCGCAAGGGCGCCAGCGCAAACACGATCCGCCATGTGTGCCGGGTGATGCAGACCGCGATCGGCGATGCGATTGCAGCCGGCCTGATTTTCGGCGAGAACCCATTCGCGCATCCGGCCGCGACAAAGAAAAAACCAAAGCATCGAGTCGATAAGGGACGAGCGCTGTCTGTGGCCGAGGCGAAGCGATTCATTGAGGCCGCACGCGAGGACTGGCTCGAAGCCGCTTGGATCCTCGGCCTCACCGGAGGCTTGCGGATCGGCGAATGCTTCGGCTTGAAATGGTCCGATGTCGACTTCAAGAAGCGCACGATCTTTGTGCAGCGTCAGGCTCTCTTCGTGAAGGGCAAGGTCGTTGTCGACGAACTCAAGACCGCCGACTCGCTCCGTCTTCTTCCGATCGGAGACCTCGCGCTCGATGCTCTGCGGCGCCGGCGGGCCGAGGCGAAGACAGAGGGCAAGTCCGAGTGGGTCTTCCCGAGCGAGCGAAGCGATCTCCCCGTGAGCCCGAACAACGCACGGCGCCGGAACTTCGCGGAAACCGTCAAGCGCGCGAAGATCTCGGGTCCATTCACGCCTCATGACCTCCGCCATTCGATGAACTCGTTTGCCGACGCCGCCGGGATCACGGAAAAGGTCCGCTCCGAACGGCTCGGTCACGCCGATTCGCAGATAACGCGACGGACCTACACACATACGATCGACGGCCAAGCACGGGACGCTGCTCGCGCCATCGACCGGCTCCTGCGCGGTGCAGCGCGATAGCGCGAAGCCACGACGACCTCCTGGCGAAGTTTCTCCACGAGATCGAGCGCGCTGTCGAGCGTCATTCGAGCGTTCCACCACGCTGTACTGGACGTTTTTCGCTCTTTAAGACTCCCGGAACGTCCGGATTCGCGTTCGGTCAGCGCTAAACACACGGCAGACCTTCCGATGGTGTAAATTCCAGCCATGAACAGTTCCACAGCGACCGGCGTTCGCCGGCTGAGCGCGGCCAGATCAAAGCGCGATCACGAGACACCGCTCTGCGGAGACGGTCTCGTCACGATCGTCGAAGGTGCCCGGTTTCTCGGCGTCAGCAAAACAACGCTGTACGACATGCTTGGCCGCGGCGAAATCGCGTACTCGCGCGTAGGGCATCTCAAGCGCATCCCGCGCCGCGCACTGATCGAATATGCAGAAAAGCACCTCGTTCGTCATCGCGATGCCAGCTAAGGATCGTCGACGGGAGTTGACCCTCATTTTCGGCCGCGACGGTTATGCGAAAGCATTGGCGTTCGAAACCGATCAAGCGTCTAAGCCGACGCCTCCGCCCGCCGGGCAACGCGATCGCTAACCGGGATCCATAGAGATCCTCGAGGCTTACGCGCCGACACGATGTCGGCAGCGAGCCTACGGCACAAGACGAGCATCGAATCCTCACAATCGGTCCTGATAGCAAGAAAAAGCCAGCCGTTGGAGCGGCTGGCGGGAGTGAACATTTGCAAGCCGATCATAGCCGTATACGCGCTGGCGATCAAGTCAAGGGCCTCTTTTTCGCATGCGGAGTCGTGGTTTGATTGGTGAGCGATTCGCTCTTGTCACGACGTCGGCGCTACTCCGGTGCAAGAACTTTTCGGACGCGAAGGTGCTCGTGGCGCTGCTGTCTTTCAGGAATCGAAGAACTGGACGGTGCGACCCCTCCTTCAGCGCGATCGCCGCGGAGGTGAAGATGTCAGCGAGCCATGTGGCGGCGTCGATCGCGCGGCTTGAAACGGCCGGCTTACTAATTCGGGCTGCAAAGCGCTCCCGCAATGAACGAAATTCCTACGTTTTCGACGCCTCCATAATCGTCGCGAGAACGGGCCAGACCGAGCCGACCGAGTCCAGCAATACTCCCGAATCCGGTAGTACCGAATCCGGTAATACCGAGCAAGGGACCAGCGCTATAACCGAAGCCGGGAATGCCCTATTCCCGTATCCAGTACGTCCATCTGAACAGACAAAAGAACAGAGGACTATAACAGAGAGTGCGTCCACTCAGCAGCCCAAGGCGCTGAAGTTGGTTCAAACGGATCGAAGAACTACATCCGAAATCGAAGCCGACAGAGCACTGCAGCTCATTCGCCCCAACGTCGAGCCGCATCTCATCGGCAAGACCTGGACTAAGTGGCGTACAGAAAATCGAGCCGCGGCGATCGATATGGTCAAAGCCGGCATGAACGCGGAATCGATCCTTGAAGCCTATCAGTCCGAGTGCGAGCAGCGACGAAGCACTTTCATTCCCGTACTTTCGTGGGTTCAAGATGGTCTGCAAAGGCGAGCGAGCGCCGCGGATATTGGCGTCAGCATCGACAACAGCGGCACGGATCTTGATCGCGCCTATAGGCACCTGCGAAGCCGGCGCTACAGCCTCATGGATTGGCAAGACGAAATCTCCGAGGCCGATCTAGAGACTTTTTGCTCCGGAGGGCGACCTTCGGACGAGGCCTTGCGCAACTATATCCGCTTGGAACCAAGCGCAGTAAAGCCGCCCGATGCGGCGCGCCAACGTCGACCAATGTCATACCCGGACAACTCGCGGTGACATACGTCTCATCGGCGCAGCGCCTTCGCGGCCGGCTACTGCTGGTTCGTGTCAGCGATGAAGCCCATCCCACCCCCGACCACTTACTGGGACCGGACGCCGGCGGACGATCCGTTCTTCGCCGCGCTTCGACAAAGCGCAAACTGGAACCGCGTTGCCGCTTTGTTCAGCAGTTTTTCCGCCCTATGCGCCGCCTGGAGCGTCTTCCTCCGGATCGGCCAACACTAGCCGCCCCGCCCCCTCGAAGAAAGGGTGACACGGGCTCGTCGCATCGCTTTGAGGATTTCCCCAACTCGTCGCTAAAGCGAGTTTTTCGTGCCTTCTTCCGCCGAAACTGCGCGCAGGTAGAGCATTCGGCCGACTGCGAGATCGCGGGGGATCACGATCGGATCCCGGTCGTCGAAGCCGAGCGCATCGGGACGCTCGGGTTGGTCCGCAAATTCGACTTCGTGTTCGCGGCATGCCGCCAGCACACACGCCGGCAAGTGGCCGGGATCGCCGGTCCCGCGAGACTGGCATCCGCAGGCCCACTGCAGCCCGATCGTCGTCAGCATGAGATCCGACCCGAACGTAACGCTTTCAACGGGGCGCATGAGGACCTGGGTGAATGGCCCCACCGTCGCGATCACATCGTCCAGCGCATAGGGGCCTCGAAAGACAAGCGCCATTCTAGCGCCCCTGCGACTGGTAGAGCATCGAGAAGATCTGTGCGCCGGCCACGACGCCCGATTCCTCGACGGCAACCAGCGGGATCGCTAGCGTCTCCCCGCTTGGCGTCACTAAGCTCGCGAACCGTCCTCCGGTCGACGGCTTCGCCGTACATGACCGATCCCCGAGGCGCCAACCGGCGGCCTCTGCGGTGCACTCCGTGACGATTTCGACGTTCGCAGCCTTGGCATGGCCGACAGCCGTCTCCGTAGCGACGGCCGCCCAGCGTTCAAACTTGGTCATAGATTCACCAGTAAACCCGCCGGCCGTTCCTGTCAAGCTCGCGCCGCGCGCGGTGCCCCCCGTAACGACGCCCGTGGCGAGATGGTATGCTGAACACAGATAGTCGTCGCTGCGCCGAGTGCAGCGAGTCGCTGGCGGGACGGCCACCGGATGCGAAATACTGCGACAAGAAGTGCGGTGCCGCGTTCCGGATGCGCGCGATGCGCGCCCGCAAAGCGGGTCGGCCGGCCGAACTCGAGATCGAGTTCTCGGTGACTGTTCAGACCGTCGACTTCGAAGACGACGGTGGCGACGACGTCGATCCTGAGGTCCTCGACCTCTTTCGCGACGACGCTCGGCGGTTTTCGCATTTCCCGCTGGGTCGGTCAGCGAACGGCGGTCGAGCAAAACCCCGGCAGCCCAACAAAATCGAGCCCTGGTATCGCGGCGGGCACCGACGCGAAACGTGACTCGCTCCCGGGAGACGGCAATGAGACTGACGAGCATCACCGCGACGGTCACGGTGCGCGGCACGGATGATCGAAACGCGACGGCTATCGCAGCGACCATCAGCGCGGCGATGGCCTCCGCATTGGCGTCGGCTTCGAAGCCAGCCTAATACACCTTCGCTCGCAAGAGCGGCAAGATGGGTCCGCGCTCGTTTCGCCCGAGCGTAGATCCTGGCGGCGGCGCGCTGTTTCTCCTTTCAGCGCGCCGCCGTGGCCTTCGAATCTGTTCAAATCGCTCCGCTGGCTCCGGCCGGCAGCGTACGCGGTCGCGCGCGTCCTGTGGATGCTCGCCGCGCGACCGCTTTACCGCACTCTGCTTTGCAAAACGACGAGCCGACCTCTCACCGGCTCCGCTCGCCCCGCGCCTGATGCGGGGCAGGAAGGCACGAATTTAGATGGCCGTCATTCAGGTCGCGCAGATTCCCGTGGTCATCGTGGGGCTGCCAACAAGCGATCCTTCCGACGTCGAAAGCGATGTGCAAACCGCCGCACGCTCGACGATCAACGTCAACATCCCGGGCTCCGGCGGATACCGTGGTCTGCTTACGATCGAGCCGATCGCGCAGCCGGACTCCGGTCTCGCGACGCCGGTCAACGGCGCGCTGACCCAGACCGCGGGCGGTTCGCTCGGCGCAGTGGCCTATTACGTGCGATCGACGTACGTCAACGAGAACGGTGCCGAGTCCCCGCTCTCGGCCGAAACGAGCCTCGCGGTCTCGGCGAACAACCTGCTCAACGTCGCTTCGCCGGCCGCGTCGAGCGGCGCGGTCTACTGGCGCCCGTACGTCAGCACCGCATCGGGCGCGGAAACGCTACAGGCGCAATTGCCGATCGGTACCGCGTTCGTCGAGCCGACGACCGGCCTCGTCGCCGGCGCGGCACCGAATCAACTCGGTACTCTGGTCAACGGGCCGGCCACCTTAACAATCACGCAAGGGGCCGGAGCATTCTCGCTCACGGCGGTCCAATAACCATGGCGAGCTGTCGGCCTGATGCAGCGCACGGTGACTATGGCTATGGCGGTGTCTGCGAAAAGCACGCGCTTCCGGGAACGCCATCTGAGAATATCTTTCGGGGCGGCTGTCCGCTCTTCCAAGATGGTAGGAGCACCGCCGAGGTCGCCGCGCACGATGCGTATACCGAATCGTTTTTAACGCTCGAGCGCGCACGCCAAATGCACTTCCCCAAAGGCGAGATCGCGCATCTCGAAGATCGCTATTCCGAAGCGTGCGCAGCATACTACATCGAGTTCATCAAGACGAGTGCCGTCGAAAATCGGAGTCCCTCGCATCCCCCGGTTTTGTCGGCGTCCCAGCGGCAAACGGCGGAAGACCACTTCCGAGCTCACCTTCAAGCGTTCATTCTTTTACGTTTACGAATGGGACACACAACGGTCGATTCGTTCTACGAAGAAAGGGCCTCGGATGCCGAGCGTAACTTGTGCGTCGCGTTGGGCACGGTATTCGGTTTTTCGGCGACCAAGTATTTGAGCGAGAGCACGTACCTAGGCGGCAAACAAGAACCCATTGCGGGGCAAGGACCTTCACAAATGACGAAATTGACGACGCACTCGCGTGCGATGATCGATCAGAAGTTGGCTGAGGCGAGGAAAGATCTCGCCGCCGCGATGGCCAGTCGTGACATGGCGCAGCGCGACGTCGCCGAGCAACACCTTTCCGGTAAGAAGACCAATCCGATCGTTGCTGACCAGCAAGAAGAGGCACGTCTTCGCAACGTAATTGCCGGCCTCGAGCAAATCAGTGACGAGCGAGAGTATTTCGATACGCGCAAGACGATCGAACTCGGAGTCGGTGCCATCGAAGTCGGCTATCGCACCGGCATCTCAGATCCTCGCATGAAATTTCGAGAACTGTACGCCCGGCAAGCCACGCTCGAAGACAAATACCCGGACTTCTCTGCTCGCTACGAGTTGAGCAAATAATGAACGCCTATGAGATCACGCTTGTGTCCGGTGCAACTTTTCGGGTGTCGGCGGACGCGGGTGTCAAGATTCAGCAATGCATCATGGGCAACGGCCCGCACGCCCTTGAGATCGATACCGAAGGTGGGCGGTCGATATTCATCGCGACCGCTCATGTGGAGTCGGTTGAAATCGTGCCGGAACCGGACGGCGAGGCGACCCAGTGAGGCACACTCTTGTGCCTGATAACGTCCAGTTATCACCCACACCAGGCGTGATGGTCGTCGTCGATCGCGGAATCGAAAATGCGATCCGCTCGCTCCGAAAAGTCCGCGACGCAGAGCGCCTCGTGAGCGACGCGGCTCGTCATGAATTCTTCGAGAGTCCGGGTCAACGCCGGCGGCGCAAGCGCGACGCAGCGCGTTCTCGCATGAAAAGGGACCAGGGCCCAGTCACTCACTAACCGCGGCGTGCTATCGAGGGCGGCCCATAGCCTAAAGGACATCTGATGACGCAGACGATCGACGTCGGAACGGCCCCGCTCGCGCCAGTAGCGTTCAACCCGGTCTACGAGTCGAACGATCCGCGGTTCCTGGTCGTCATCGACGGCGACACCTACGTCCCCTCGGCCATCCCGCGACTCGAATGGGGAGCGCACGGTGTGACCGATGCGGCAACGGTGACGCTGCCGATCTCAAACAACCCGGACTTCAGCGCGCAACTCTTCCGGGACGCGGACGACAACAGCCCGGTCTCGATTCAGATCTACGGCGGCTTCCCGCAGAACCCGTCCGTATCGATCACGACGACGAACCAACTCTATCTGCTCTTCACGGGGCAGGTCGATCTCTACACGGCGCGGTTCACCGCGGATAACGTGACGTTCCAATGCCGGAACGCAGCGGCGCCGCTTGTCGATACGAAGATCACGACGTACAAGCCGAACTGGACGAGCGCGCAGTTCATCGAAAGCGTCGTACCGACCCTCGGACTCGGCTACACGGTCAACCTGGCAAACTCGCCCGCGACGCTCCAAGAGGTCCTCGGCTACGACCAGATCGGCGGCGCAAGCCTCGCCGCGGCGCTCTACGGTATGCGGATCATGGACCTGATCCTGCGGTGCGCGCAGTTCGACGATGCGGATGCATGGGCGGATACCACCGGCGTGTTCCACTACGCCTCACCGACGCTGATCCAGCGCAACCTCATCCCGCTCGTCTTCGGCCAGGACATCGCGCTCGAGGACGGTCTCGAAGGCACGCACTCGCCGCAATTCTCGAAGAACATCCAGGTCACGGTTCACACGAATCAGCGCCGCACGCGCACGTCGACGTCGACGCGGATCACTGGCGGCCCGGACGGCTCGCTGATCTCGGAGCAGCAGTCCTCGGTCATCTCGACGACCTCGATGCCGATCTTCGGGACGAACGAATCGATCACGACGAGCACCGCGGCCGATGGAACGGTGACGGTGAGCAACTCGTCGGCCGATGGCGGGAGCAACACCTCGACGACATCGTTCGGCACCGCCGCGGACACCGGCAAGGAGAAGTACGTCTTCTTCGAGCGCAACGTGACGCCGGCGCGCGCGAACCAGATCGCGCTCAACTACTGGCGGCAAATCTCTGCGCACGAGTACTCGATCGTTCTGCTGGTTCCGATGCGCAAGGCGCTCTTGCCGCAGCTCAGCATCACGAGCAAGATCAAACTCTCGGGCTGCCCATACGCCTACTTCAACGGCATCTACTACCCGCGTCGGATCACGCACGAGATCTCAACGGACGAGGGGTGGATGGTTCGGATCGAGGCCGTCAATCATCAGCCGTCGCTCAATGGGGTCTAGGGACCTGAAATGACCGAAATCTCGCAAAACACGGATAACGTCGTACCGATCGACCGATATAGTCGTTGGCATCACGAATCGTCCGGTGATCCGATCCTCCCGCTAATCGGGATCATGGCCGATCGTTTGCGCGACGATTTGGCAGGTCGAGGGCGTACCGCGCTGGCCACGGCCACTGAACGGGTGGCGGCGTCTCAAATTATCCTGAACTGCATGAAGATCGCACTGTCCAAAACAGGGTGCGATTCAAGTACCTTCTTGCGGCTCACTCTCGAGGGCGAAAGCCCGAAACATCTCACGAAGATGAACGCTGGCGATTGTGCCAACCTGCGTGAGGGCGACTGCTTCGTGGCACTAGACGACAAGCGCAGTGTCGAGATTGCGGGAATGATCGGCAATCTCGGAAACTTGCTCCACGAGGGTCAGTTTGACCGGCTACTGGAGATCGCCGTGACGTACGTGAACGGTCGGACGGAACCGGTAACGCTGGCATGAATGACGACGTGCTCGAAGCATTCAGCGCGCTCACCGAGACGCAGCGCACGCGGCTCGCGGCGCACCTCGCCGGGCGATCGAACAAAGCGATCGCGCGGAGCGAAGGGGTCACTCCGCAGTCTGTCAGCGAGACGCTCGCGGCGCCGGCCGTTCGTCAACTGTATTTCAAAGTGGCAGGACATCGCTTGCGCGCAAGAGCGGGTTCAATCGAGGAACTAATTTCGGAGTTGCTCGTCGGCCTTCAAGAGGCGGCCCTTCGTGCCGAAAAGCCGGTCGTTTTCGGCAACAATTTACGCATGGTCCCGGACCATCGCATGAGAGTTGAGGCCACCGTGCGGCTTCTCTCTATGATCGAGCCTCCCGATGCCTGCGAAAAGCAGCAGCGCGTCGACGAGGTGGTCGCTCGGGAGACTCACACCCGCGAGATTCGGCACCGCGCGGCACGCTGAAGCCGACCCTGTTTTTCCCTGTCCCCGAGGCGGGTGCGCCGCCGTCAACACGCTTCCCGAAAGGAACCCTTGATGTCTGCTCTTGACTTCGTAACCGGCGTTGGCATCCCGTTCGAATCGAACGGCGTCGAGGTTCTTGATCTTCTCATCGGTGCGTCCGAGCGGTTTTCGGCATCGCTGACGCGTCAGACCGCGGCACTCGGCGAAGCGACCGCCGCGATGGCCGCCTACGCACGCGAGTCGAGCGCTGCGCTCGCTGCCGCCGTTCCGCGCAGTGGTGGCAAACGCACCGCGGCGGCCGAACAAGCGGCGGGACGCGAGTCCAAGGGCGCCGCCGTAGCAAGTTTGATCCCTACTGGCACGGTCAAAGCGACGCCTGACAGCAGCAGCGCGCAAGACGCCACGGCTCGCGAACGTAAGGCCGCCATCGTTTCGAGCGCACTCCCCAGCGGTCGCAGAAAGCGACCCGAGCCGGGCGTCGGTCCATCCGCCGAAGAAGCCGCTGCTGCAGCGAGTAGCGTCGGTGGCGCCGGCAGCCGCCTCCCGTTCGCTGGACTGTCGGCTGAAGAGACGGCCGCACGTAAGCGTGCTCAAGAGGCCGCCCTGACGAGCGTGCTGCTCGCTGAGGACAAGCGCGCTGAGCGAGAAATGGCGATGCAGGCTCGAGTCGATCAGGCGACGGAAACCCGCGCCGAACGCGAGATGGCGCTCCAGTATCGCATCGACGCCGCCGTCGAGACGCGCGCAGAGCGTGAGCTCGCGCTACAGATGCGCATCGAGCGCATGCAAGAGGCGCAAGAGGCCGCCCAAGTCCGCGCGGCAGAGAAGGCTGCCGCGATTCAAGAGCGTTCGTTCGAGAAAGGTCGCGAGCAGCTTCAGTCCTATTCCGGCATTATCGCCGCGATCGGCGCGGCTACGATCGGCTTCAGCGTGACGGAAGCCGGCCGCCTGCAAAGTGCGATGACGGGCGCGCAGATCGCGACGGCTGCGACTCCGGAGCAACTCGCAGCCCTACAGGCTCAGGTCATGGGCGTCTCGGGCCAGACGGCGCAGAGCGCGAAGACGATCGCCGACGAGATGGCTGTCGCCGCGTCGACGGCGTTTCACGATCCGCAGCAACTGATGTCGGTCTTCCCCATGATGGCGAAGTACGCCGACGTTCGCTGGATGTCGCCGAATCATGACGATCCGACCAAGAGCGTCGAGCAAATGTCCCAATTCGCTCACTTCTTCGGCGCGTACACGCCCGATAAGATGCGGCCGCTGCTCGATGACACGGCGAAGCTCCAATACACGACCAAGGCGGAGCTGAACCAACTCGTCACGCAGGGCAAATACTTCATCCCGGTGGCGATGGCTGAGGGCGTAGACGAGAAGACGATCATGCAGTACCTCGCGATCATGGGGCAGCAGGGCATGCTGTCCGGTCGCGGCGGTACGTCCATGAAGAACCTGATCGACGGCGTGATGGCGATCTCCCCAACCGGCCACCTCTCGAAAGCGAAAGCGCGAGCCGCCGCCGACCTTAGACTTCGTGATAAGGACGGCATGATGAAATATCTCACCAAGGACGGAAATCTGGACCTCGTAGGGATGGTGAAGGGGCTGCGCGCTGACTCCGATCGATTCAAGAAAGAGAATCCGCGGACGGCGAACGCTCGACTCGAAGCGGACATCGGAGCCGTGTTCGGACAATCGGCGCTGCCTTTCATCGAGACGCTCATCAACCAAACGACGCGATCGCAAATGAACCAGAACACAAAAGCGATGGCGAAGATCCCGGGCGTCGAAGGCCAATGGAAGGAGTTCTCGCAGAACTTCCTCTACCAGTTTGGCGCGTTCACGACGAACGTCGAAAACCTCATGACGGTCATCGGACAGCCGTTCCTGAATCCGCTGACGCAGTTCTTCGGGGCGATGGCAACGGACATCGGCGGCGCCGTGACGTTCTTGTCCAGCCACCCGATGATCGCCAAAGACATCGGGGAAATCATCGCGGCGCTTACCGGTATCGCCGGCGTCGCTTTCGTTGGCACGAGCCTCATGGGCGTGGCAACGGGAATGCGCGCGATCAGTTCGGTCATCACTGTAGTTCCAGCCATCAACGGGCTAACCGTTGCGATCGAGCGGATGGGCGTGGCCGCCGGCGCGGCAACACCGGAGATCGCTGCGGTCGGCGTTGCTGAGGCGGGTGCCGGGGGCGCCGCAGCGGCAGGTGCTGCGGGCGTCCTGACTCGCGTCGGCGGTGCGCTAACGACGCTCTCGAAGATCGCGCTGCCTGCCTGGATGCTGTACGAGTACGGGCCAGGTCTCGCCGATAATGCACATCAGGACGGCGTCAATCGGATGCTCAAGGATGGGAAGCTCGACCGGTCCGACCAGCAGCAACTCGACAGCATCCGCGACCCGGCAAAGCGTCGCGCATTCCTCGAATCGATCGCTCAGGACACGCCCTCTCTTCGGGCGCTCATCACGAAGATCGAGAAACAGGATCAAGCCCGCGTCCCGCGGTCGCTCAATTCCGGCCACGGATCTGACCAAATGGTCACGGTCAATGGTCCGCTCGTGCAAGTGAACGGCGAGCATTCGGATCCTGAAAAACTCGGCAAGACTGTCGCGAAGCACGTCGAGAAGGCGCTCCAGAAAACGCGGCGAGTCGCTG
>Ga0116231_10011560_pt1 | contig 13492 bp, 9 predicted proteins | sample S1TSphgellanicum_2_FD_89695 | JGI IMG/M metagenome (GOLD analysis project Ga0116231, IMG submission 89695) | Host-associated microbial communities from peat moss isolated from Minnesota, USA - S1T2_Fd - Sphagnum magellanicum MG | ecosystem: Host-associated > Plants > Peat moss > Unclassified... | reverse complement strand
CTTCGATGGCGCGGATCCCAAGAACCGCCTCGATCCCACGCTGAACTTTTCGGCGCAGGCAAGTCTGACCGCGCCGGCCGTGGCGACCGCGTATTTGGACATCACGGGGCTCGCGACGGCGCCGGTCTTCGATTTTCGCAGCGACCCTTCGCTGCCCCAGGACGAGATCCTGTCCGGGCTGTTGTTCGGCGTGCCCGCATCGAGCCTCTCGGCCGTCCAGCTCGCGCAAATCGGCGCCGCACTCGCGATCATGAGCGGCGTCGGCGGCGACGGCGGCTACAATCCGATCGCTTACCTGCAGAAGACGTTCGGACTCGACCGGTTGACCGTGCAGTCGGATACGACGACGAGCGCGACCGGTACGACGACCAGCTCGGGCTACAGCGTTGCGGCGGGCCGCTACATCACGAAGCGCGTGTACGTGCAAGCCAAACAGAGCACGACGGGCGCATCGCAGGTGCAAGTCGACGTCGACCTCACCAAACGCCTGAAGCTGCTCACGCGTCTCGGCAACGGCACGGCGATCACGCAGGGAACCACGCCCGAGAACGATCCGGGCAGCAGCATCGGGCTCTCGTATACGATCGAGTATTAGTGCTTCGCGCTCTCGATCACGATCCGGATCAATTCCGGTGTTGCCTCGCTGAGCTGCAGGATCAGCGGCTTGCCGCCCGGCAGGCTGTATTCGATACTCTTGCGAAACAGGCGACACTCATGCCAGCCCGTGTAGGCGCTCGGCGCGATGGTTCCGTCCGGCCCGACGACGTCGATCCACAGCGGCGAGTCGACGGTGATCCGATATTGCCCGTCAGCCGGTACCGTGAGCGTCGCGAGGCCGCCCAAAGGATTGTGCACCAGCGATTTTTTCGTTGAAACTTGCGGGTACTGCACACTGGTTTGCGGGCTCAATTTGAGCACATAGAGCACGCCCAACTCGAGCGGCGGCAGGTTGAATTGCCCAACGGCGGCCGGCAGGTTCTCGGCGGTGCTCTTGAAGGCCGCGATTTCGCCGCTCATGTCCCAACCGTTTGCGCGGCAACTGTCCGCCGGATCCTGGGCGCGCGCGCGGCCGGCGGTCAGAGTCGCCGCGAAGCCTAGTCCGATCATCACCACGCGTGGCCAGCTGCCCATGAGTCACCCGATCATGTAATGATAGCGAATCGTATATGCCACAGTACGTCGCCGCAATCGATCAAGGGACGACGAGCACGCGCTGCATCGTCTTCGATCGCGACGGACACGGCGTGGGGCTCGCGCAAAAGCCGCACCACCAGTCGTTTCCGCAACCCGGTTGGGTCGAACACGATCCGCTCGAAATTTGGCGCAATACGCTCGAAGTCACGGCCGCGGCGATGGCGCAAGCGGGCATCGGCGCCGATGCTCTCGCGGCGGTCGGTATCACGAACCAGCGCGAGACGACGGTGCTCTGGGATAAACACACGGGCGAACCGCTGCATCCCGCGCTCGTCTGGCAGGATACACGCGTCGATGCGCTCGTTGCGGGGTACGTGCGCGATGGCGGTCGTGATCGCTACCGTGCCAGGACGGGTCTGCCGCTCGCGAGCTATTTCAGCGCGCTGAAACTACGTTGGCTGCTCGATGAACTGCCCGGCGCGCGGGCGCGCGCCGGGCGCGGCGAACTGCTGTTCGGCACGATCGACACCTGGCTGGTCTGGAATCTGAGCGGCGGCGCGTCCGGCGGCGTGCACGTGACCGATGTCACGAACGCCAGCCGTACGCAGCTCATGAATCTCGCGACGCTCGAGTGGGACGAAGATCTGCTGCGCGAATTCGACCTACCGCCTGCGGTGCTGCCGCGCATCGTCGCTTCGAGCGGCGTGTATGCGCAAGCGCGTGTCGCGCCGCTGACCGGCGTCCCCGTCGCGGGCATTCTCGGCGATCAGCAGGCCGCGCTCGTCGGCCAGGCCTGCTTTCGGCCCGGTGAAGCCAAGAACACTTATGGCACCGGCTGCTTTCTGCTGCTCAACACGGGCACCGCGCCCGTGCACTCGAACGCGGGACTGCTGACGACCGTGGCCTACCGATTCGGCAACGCGGCGCCGTGTTTTGCGCTCGAGGGTTCGGTCGCGATCGCGGGCGCGCTCGTGCAATGGCTGCGCGACAATCTGCGCCTGATCGCGAGCAGCGGCGAGATCGAGACGCTCGCACGCGAAGTCGAAGACAACGGCGACGTCTATTTCGTGCCGGCTTTTTCCGGACTGTATGCGCCGCATTGGCAGGAGACCGCGCGCGGCATCGTCGCGGGTCTCACGCGCTATGCGAATCGCGGCCATCTCGCGCGTGCGGCGCTCGAGGCGACCGCGTTCCAGACGCACGACGTGCTGAGCGCGATGGCGCAGGATTCCAAGATCGCGCTCGCGGAGCTGCGCGTCGACGGCGGCATGGTCGTCAATGAAACGCTCATGCAATTTCAGGCCGACATCCTGGGCGTGCGCGTCGTGCGGCCGCGCGTCGTCGAGACGACGGCGCTCGGAGCGGCGTATGCTGCGGGGCTCGCGGTGGGGTATTGGGCCGACGAGGAAGAGTTGCGCTCGCATTGGGCCGTGGACAGACATTGGGATCCCGCGATGCAAGATGAGCGTCGCGAAGTTCTCTTGAGTTCATGGCGCAAGGCGATCGCTCGTTCGCTGAGTTGGCGCGACTGATAGCTCGTTGCCGTCAACCGACGCCGCGACGAAGCGTTTCCATTGTCATGTGTCGTGAATCGGAGGAGTGACCATGTTCGAGAGAAAGTCTGTCATTGCTGCATTGCTACTGGCTGTGAGCGCCGCGAGCGTGCCCGTCGTGTCCTCGGCCGCCGTGGCGGTCGACATCGATATCGCGCCGCCCGCGCCGCGGGTCGAAGTCCTGCCGCCCCCGCGCGCGGGCTATGTTTGGGCGCCCGGGTACTGGGCGTGGCGCAATGGCGCGCACGTCTGGATCGGCGGTCGCTGGCTCGTCGAGCGACGCGGCTATCACTGGGTGCCGGACCGCTGGGAGCAGAGGGGCCCGCACTGGCACTATTGGCGTGGTCACTGGGAGCGCTGAGACCTAAGGTCGCTGTGACGGGCGGCGCCGCTCCTCGCGACGACGAGCGAGGAGCGGCGTCGATGGGAGCGTTTGACGCCAATCGGCGACAGCGCACGGCCTGCCGCGCGCCGAACTTGATTGCAATGCGACTGTCACATCGGCGAGACTCGCTGCAACATTTCTAGGAGCGTTCGGGATGCGATCAAAGCAAATTTGGATAGGTGCCGCTTTCGCGTCACTGACGGTGGTTGCGGTCGCGGCCACCGCGCTCCTGCGGCCGATCAACCCGCGCCACGGCATCGCTCCCGCGGCCGGCGCCGCCCCGCTGCGCGCTTTCGGTGGCCACAGCTGGAAAAGCGGTAAGACGAGCGGGCATCTCGATTCCGCGCTCGCCAACATCGCCGACAATGCGGCGGTGCTGGACCCCGCGAAGGCCATCGCGCAATTACGCACCCTGAATCCGGCGGCACGCTTCCGGCAGAGTTCATCCGGCGCAACGCCCGAAGTGCTCGTCGATGCCGCGACGCGCGGCGATCCGCAGCAGTTGAAGGCCGCGCTCGTGAGCCTCGGACTCGAACATGCGTCGGTGTTCGCCAATGCGGTTGGTGGCTGGTTGCCGGTCACTTCGATCGCGGCCGCCGCCGCGAACCCCAAGGTTGCGTTCATCCATGCATCCCTGCCGCACCGGCGCGCCGCCGTCGCGTTGCAGGGTGATTACGTGCAGCACAGCTATGCGCTGCGACAAACCTATCCCTCGTTGACCGGGACCGGTGTCACGGTCGGAGTAATTTCAGACAGTTTCGATTGCTACGCCGTCTACGCTGAACCCAACAGCGGTGTACCTGCATCGGGTCTCAATGGCTACGCCTCGAATGGCTTCACGGCGACTGCGGAGGACGATGAAGCGGACGGTGCGCTGCCCGCGACCGTGAATGTATTGGCCGAGCCCTATAACGAGAACGGAGGCCCCGGCAGCCCGGGAGGAGGCGCCGGCAACTGCCTCGACTACGATCCCCCGACGCAGCTGCCGTTCAGCGACGAAGGCCGCGCGATGCTGCAGATCGTGCACGTCGTCGCGCCGTCCGCGAGTCTCGCGTTCTATACCGGCGATGACAGTGAAGCGGATTTCGCGAACGGCATTTTGAAGCTCGCGAGTCCGGTCGCTTCCGGCGGTGCCGGCGCGAATATCATCGCGGACGATCTCGGCTACTTCGACGAACCCTTCTACCAGGACGGCATCGTCGCTCAAGCCATCGATACCGTCGAAGCCGCCGGCGTCGCGTATTTCTCGGCGGCCGGCAACAATGCGAATGCATCCTGGGAAAGCGCTTCGCCGAGTTTCACGACGCAACAGTCCGCGACCGCCGCGAACAATGCCGGCGAATATCTGTTGAATTTCGACACGAGCGGCGCGGTCAATGCGACCGCGTTGCCGATCACGATAGATGCTTTGGTGCCGGGTGAGTTTGTCGCGATCGTCGTCGAATGGGATCAACCCTATGTGACCGGCGCGCCAGCGAGTGGCGGGGCCCAGAATCAGGTCGACTTGTGTGTGATCGGTGCGCCCAACACGTTCATCGTTCAGGACTACGCCGGCAGCAACACGAACTGCACGGGATTGAACTCGATCGGTAGCGATCCCGTCCAGGTGATCATCCTCGGCAACTCCGCAGCCGCGACCGCCAATACCGCACAGGTGTCGCTGAACGTCGTCGTCGGCACGGCAAGCCTCACGAATGCACCCGGTCGGCTCATCGTGTCCGTCGAGACCGACGGCCAGACGAGCCCCGTGCCAATCGCGGAGTACCGTACGAACAGCGAAACGATACAAGGGCATCCGAATGCCGCGGGCGCGGCTGCGGTTGCGGCGGCGTTCTATTTCGACACCCCGCAATGCGGCACTACGCCCACCCAACTCGAGGCCTATTCCTCAAAGGGCGGCGCGCCGATCCTGTTCAGTTCGGCCGGTGCGCGTCTCGCGACGCCCGAACAGCGGCAGAAGCCGAACTTCGTCGGTCCCGATGGCGTCAATAATACCTTCTTGGGATTCCAGCTCGAGCCGGGCGAAGTGACGACGACGGATGCCCAGTGTGAGACCAACACGGGTCTTCCGAGCTTTTTCGGCACGTCGGCCGCGACACCTCATGCCGCCGGCATTGCGGCATTGTTCATTCAGGCGAACCCGCAGGTGACGCCGACGCAGATCTACACGGCGCTCGAGACGAGCGCGCTGCCGATCGGTAACGTGCCGACGACGGGCGCGAGTCCGACTTACAACTACAATGCGGGCTACGGGTTCATTCAGGCCGACGCAGCCCTTTCGCAGCCGAGCTTGACAGTGAGCACCGATACGATCGCCTTGGGCGGCTCGACGACCCTAACGTGGTCGACGATCGAAGCGAGCAGTTGCACGGCTAGCGGTGGCTGGAGCGGTACGCTTCCGGCCAGTGGTACGCAGACCGTGACGCCCACCGCAGTGGGTAGCGTCACCTATACGCTGACCTGCACCGCGGGCACGACAGCGTCCACGCCGGTATCGGTCACGGTGAGTGTGGGCGAAGTGCCACCGGCGCCGACGCTGGCTTTGAGCGCGACATCGGTCGTAGCCGGCGGAACGACGACGATCACCTGGAGTTCCACGTATGCGACGGCCTGCACCGCGTCGGGTAGCTGGACCGGAACGCTCGCCGCGAGCGGCTCGCAAACCCTGACGGCGCCCGCGACGGCCGGTAGCTATAACTATGCGCTGGTGTGTACCAACGCGACGGGGACCTCTCCAGCGACCTCGGTCAGTTTGACGGTCACCGAAGCGCCCCCACCCACACCGACCTTGACTCTCTCCGCGACCTCTATCGCGGTCGGTAGCACGGCGACACTCACCTGGTCGTCGAGCAACGCGACGAGTTGCACCGCCAGCGGCAGCTGGACCGGCACGCTCGCGACCAGCGGCTCGCAAACCGTGACACCGACCGCAACGGGCACCGATACCTATTCTCTGACGTGTTCCGATTCTGGTGGGACATCGCCTGCGGCCTCCGCGACGCTCACCGTGACCGCCAAACCGAGTTCAGGCGGGGGCGGTGGGGCCTGGAATAGTCCGTGGCTGCTCGTGCTCGGCGGTCTCGTCGCCGCAACCCGGCGACGGAGGAGCCGGCTCGGCGCGACTTGAGGCGCGACTTGAGGCTCAGGTCTCCGAGCACGCCGTATCGGCGTGCACATGCACGAGCGCGTCGTTGCCCAGAGTCAGCGCGTTCGCGTGACCGCAGAGCCGCGTGTCGTGATCGACGCTCGTGGCGGTCCACGAGACATGGCCCATTCCGTCGGGGCCCGCGGTTACCGAGACCGGAACCGTTGAGAAGCCGTTGATGCGCTGGCCCGAAACCACGACTCGGTGCGGGACGGTATTCATGTCGTAGACCGTCACGAGAATGTCGGTCGTGCCGTCGTTCGTGATTTTGATCGGTACGCCGTCGTCGGCGAATGCAGCGCCGCTCGTGAGCAGCGCGCACCCCAAGGCACAGCCGGCCACCACCTTTGTGAACGCACTCATAACCCATTCTCCTCGCGAGACCAAATCACAGGTATCAACAATAGGCTCGGGCACGAGCGCGCGGCAGTGCAGAAGATCGCAATCGGAGGTGAGAGAGCGCCTACAGCAGCGGCCCTTAGGGCCGGGTCGCTCTAATGGATGCGCGCGCCTTGCCGGCGCAATTCCGCTTGCACGGCCGCCACGTCGAGTTCCGCGAATGCAGTAGACGACCGCACGGCCATCGCGGCGGCGACGCCGGCGCCTTGGCCGCTCACGGCGCAGCACATCATGTTGCGGACCGCCGCGTGCGAAACCTTGTCGCCGCCGATGCACCGTCCGGCGACGATGAGGTTGTCGACGCCTCGCGGCAGCAGCGAGCGATAGGGGATCTGAAAATAGCGGCCCGTCGTCGGCAGTATGAGGATCCCATAGCCGTCGACGAATTCCGGGAAGATGCCGATCGAATCGGCGAAACGCCCCTGCTGGCGCACGTCGGCGTCGGTGAGGTTGTAATGCGCGTCGATCTTGCGCGTATCGCGGACGCCGAGCGTCATGCCGAAATTGCGCAGTTTCGCGATCTCACATCCCGGCATGAAGCGCCGCAGCGCTTCGACCGCGGCGATCGCCTGCCGACGCCCCTCGATTTCGCCGGCCGTGAGGTCGTTGGCGTTCGTGCCGTCGCATCGCGGCACGTGCACGAGATTCAGATAGGTGAGGTCACCCTGATCCGAGACCGAACCCCAGGTGCCGGCGATCGTCGACAGATTCGCCGGAATGATGCCGGCCGCGACGGCCTGTTTGAACGGCTTGCGCAGAAACGGCGAAAACAGCGCGTCCTCTTTTCCCGTGGTTTCGATGTCCAACTCACCGTTGCCGCCCCAGTCCTTGTAGGTTTGCGGATCGGCCTTGACGGCCTCGATGAAACGCTGCTTGTTGACGCCGGTCATCGAGAACATGACCGACGTCGACATCATTTCCTCGATCGGCGTCTTGTGCGTCGGTGCGCCGGCGCGCATCGCGACATCGGCGTCGCCGGTCGCGTCGACGACGCATTTCGCGAGCAGCGCCTCGCGGCCCGACTTGCTCTCGGTGATCACGCCCTGGATGCGCCGGTCCTGCATGATCGGCGTCACGCAAAGTCGATGCAGCATCGGCGTCACCCCGGCCTCCGCGACCAGCACGTCGGCAACGTACTTGAACATCTCGGCATCGAGCGCGTAGCTGATCGACTGAGGCTCCGGGCTTGCCGCCCCCATGGCCTTCGCACGCTGCTCGAATTCTATGCCGATGCCCTCGCTGTCCACGGTGTGCTCGTGGCGGTACCACGCAAACCCCTCGACGCCGACCTGCGTGATGTTGCCGCCGAAGCAGCCGTTGCGCTCGAGCAGCATGACGCGTACGCCCGCGCGCGCCGCCGCGAGCGCCGCGGCGAGACCCGCGGGCCCGCTGCCGACGACGAGCACGTCGGTTTCCGCGACGACGTCGATCGCGCGGGAGGGTTCGATGATCTGGGCGGCCATGCACGCATTCTAGCCGAACGCGGGTTCCTTGCGCGTGAGCCAGCGCGGCACTTCAGCGGCCGTCAGCGGCTTGCTGAACAAATAGCCCTGACCCTTCTCGCAGCCGAGCCTCTGCACAGCGGCCGCTTGCTCGCGCGTTTCGATACCCTCGGCGACCGTGTGCATGCCCAAACTCTTCGCTACGCGCACGGTCGCTTCGATGAGCACCCGGTGGTGATGGCTGCTGTCGGCTTGACTGACGAACGAGCGGTCGATTTTCACGGTGTCGATCGGTAGCTGGTGCAGGCTCGCGAGCGACGAGTAGCCGGTGCCGAAGTCGTCGAGCGCGAGCGTCAAGGAAAGCGCCTTGAGAGCGTGCAGATGCCGCTGCACGCGCTCGTCCTGCGCGGCGAGGCTTTCGGTGACCTCGAGCTGCAACTGGGCCGCGGGAATACCGCTCGAGTTCAGGATCGACGTGACGGTATCCACCAATTCCGGCCGCAGGAGCTGGGCGCGCGACAGGTTGACCGCCAGCAACTGCGGCGCGCGTGAGCCGAGCGTGCGCCGCCATTCGGCGAACTGATGACAGGCGGATGACAGCACGAAGTCGCCGACGGCACCGATGAGTCCGCATTCCTCGGCGATACTGATGAAGTCCAGCGGCGGAATGAGGCCGCGCGTCGGATGGCGCCAGCGCACGAGCGCTTCCACGCCGGCGGCGTCGGCGGCCGCCGTGTCCCCGGGGAGCCAGACGATCGGTTGATACATGACGAACAGCTCATCCTCCGCGAGCGCGTGGCGGAGCGCGATCTCGATGTCGCTGCGGTGTGTCGCATGTTCCTGCATCCAGGGCTCGAACGTCACGGCGCGACCGCCACCCGTGCGCTTGGCTTCGACCATCGCGATGCTGGCCTTGCGTAACACGGCGTCGGCATCGGCCTCGGCGTGCGCGCGCAGGACCAACCCCAAGCTCACGCTGCAGTGAACCTGATGATCCCCAATTCCGTAAGGCTTCGAGAGCCGCTCGAGCAGCCGCTGTGCGACCGCATGGACGTCGTCGGGACGCATCAGGGCATCGAGCACCACGACGAATTCATCCCCCGTGATGCGCGCGGCGAGCTGCGCGCCGTCGTGCGGGCGCCCGAGTTCGTCGTGCGCGCGGACGACCGAGCGCAGTCGTTCGCCCATGAGCTTGAGGACCTCGTCACCGACGCGATGGCCGAGCGCATCGTTGATGCGCCGGAAACGATCGCAGTTCAGGAACAGCACGGCGAACTCGCGCGAGTCGCCGGCGCGCGCTCGATCCAGGAGCTCCTGCAGGCGCGCGCAGAACTCGGCACGCTCGAGGATCTGCAACAGGGGGTCGGCGTATGCGGTTTCGCCGCGCCGGCGCCGGTTTTGCCTCTGTTCGCGCGCCACTTCCTGGGTCACGTCGCTGACGATCGCCATGAGCCGCGAGTCGTCGACCTTGAGCAGACTCAAGGAAAGCGTTTGCGGCGAGGCGTTGTCCGCCAGCCCGAGATCCAGATGCAGGCGCCGCGCCTCGCAAATGACCCCCGAACCCGGCGTGAACGCCGCTGCCTCGGCGGCGAGCTGCGGCGCGACCTCACGCAGCACCGTGAATAAGTTAAGCAGAACGCCGTCGCGCGCGAGCGGCAACAACAAGCGTGCGGCCGTCGGATTCAAGATCTCGATCGCGCCGTCGGACAGCGTCTGGACGAGACCGATCGGAGTTCGGTACAGGAACTGGATCAGGGCGTCATAGGTCTGGGCGGCTGATGCCATTCCCCTTGTTTCGGCCGGTCAGGGCGAAAGTTGAGATTCTCCAGAGACTTAGGCTTCCTGAATCGCGGCCTTTTTCTCGCCCTGAGTGATCAGACAGGAAGTTTTCGTGCCGGTCGTGTAGATCCACAACCAGCTCAAGGCGACGGCGAGCCGATTGCGCACGCCAATCAAGAAATAAATGTGCGCGAGACCCCAGATCCACCACGCGAAATGCCCTTGCAGCGTGATCCAGCCAAAGTCGATGACCGCGGAGCGCTTGCCGATCGTCGCCAAATTGCCGGCGTGCTTGTAGCGGAACGGGCGGCTCGTCATGTCCCCCATGAGGCGGCGGCGAATCGTCGCCGCGACATGGCTGCCCTGTTGCTTGGCCGCCGGTGCGATACCCGGCGCCGGCTTGCCGTGCCAGGCGTTGACCGTCACGGTGTCGCCGATCGCGAATATCTCCGGATGCCCGGGTACCGTGAGGTCCAGTTCCGTCTTGACGCGGTTCGCCTGGTCGGCGGCCGCACCGAGCCAGGTTGCGGCGGCCGAAGCGCGCACGCCGGCGGCCCAGAGCACGACCTTGGATCGCAGCGGCTCGTCGCCGAAAATCACCCCGTCCGCGTCGCAGGCGCGGACCGGACGCCCGAGTTCCACGGTGACGCCGAGTTGTTCGAGCGCGGCTTTGGCATACGCCGAAAGCTCGGGTGTGAAGCTCGGCAGAATACGCGGACCTGCCTCGATCAAGACGATCCGGGCGCGGCGCGTGTCGATGTTGCGAAAGTCCTGCGGCAGACTCTGATGCGCGAGTTCGGCGATCGCGCCGGCCAATTCCACGCCCGTGGGACCGCCGCCCACGATCACGAAAGTCAGCATGGCGTCCCGTAGAGTGGGATCGGTTTCCCGTTCCGCGTGCTCGAACGCGAGCAGAATGCGGCGCCGGATCGTGGTCGCGTCTTCCAGGGTCTTGAGTCCGGGTGCGTGCTCCTCCCATTCGTCGTGGCCGAAGTAAGCATGTCTCGCGCCGGTCGCGAGGATCAGCGTGTCGTAGGCCTGCTCACCGCCGTCATCGAGCAGAACGCGTCGGCGCTCGAGGTCCAGCCCCGAGACCTCGCCGAGCAAGGTCGTGACCTCGGGCCGCTTGCGTAGCAGGTGGCGCACGGGCCAAGCGATCTCCGAGGTCGCCAAGGTCGCGGTGCCGACCTGATAAAGCAAGGGCTGGAACAGATGGTGATTGCGTTGATCGATGATGGTGACGGCCACGCGGGAGCGGGCGAGTCCCACCGCGGCGGCCAGGCCACCGAAGCCGGCACCGACGATGACCACCTGATGTAGCGGGGATGATGCGCTCATCGCGGGATCATAACCCGGAAGCGAGATGTCACACAGGGATGAAATCTGTGTAGGCTACTATGTTCGCCTGCACTGAACTGCAAGAATGCCGGATGCGACGCCGCCGGCGTTTCGAGGACCATTGTTTTTGACCGAATCCACGCGCTCGCAATTCAAGACCTTCGGCTTCTTGCGGGACCTCGCGACTCGCTGGGACGTGATCGCCTTCATCGTCGTGATCGGCCTGATCGCCTTTTTCGGCGAGGCTGCGCGCGACCTGTTCGTGCCCCTCACGCAGCTCGACGTGACGCCGCTGTCGCTCGATCCGATCCATTTACCGGAGTACGCGGCGCGCACGACCTTGCGCATGCTCGCGGCGCTCGCGCTGTCGATGCTCTTCACGCTGACCTACGCGACGTGGGCAGCCAAGAGCGCGCGCGCGGAGAAGCTGCTCGTGCCCCTGCTCGACATCCTGCAGTCGGTGCCGATTCTCGGCTTCATCTCGATCACCGTGGTGTTCTTCATGTCGCTCGCGCCCGGCCGCGTGCTCGGCGCGGAGTTCGCTTCGATCTTCGCGATCTTCACGAGTCAGGCATGGAACATGGCATTCAGCTTCTACCAGTCGCTGCGCACGATCCCGACCGAGCTCTCCGAGGCGGCCGAATCGTTCCGGCTCTCGCCATGGATGCGTTTCTGGCAGCTCGAAGTGCCGTTCGGGCTGCCCGCGCTGGTCTGGAACATGATGATGTCGATGTCCGGCGGCTGGTTCTTCGTGGTGGCATCGGAATCGATCAGCGTCGGTCACACGACCGTCGCGTTGCCCGGGGTCGGCTCTTATATCGCGCTCGCGATCGAGCAGAAAAATCTGGTCGCCATCGGCTGGGCGATCGGTGCGATGCTGCTCGTGATCCTGCTCTACGATCAGTTGTTGTTCCGCCCGCTGGTCGCCTGGGTCGACCGGTTTCGGGTCGAGCAGGAACCGGGCGTGCGCGTGCCGCAATCCTGGGCGCTCACGATGATGCGCCGCTCGCGGCTCGTGCAAGGCGGCAAGGTCGCGTTTCAGTCGTTCGTGTTGTGGACGAGCCGCGCGGTCACGCGCCCCGATCGCGAAATCGGCGCCGCCACTCCCGCTCGGCGCCGCAGCTTCGATTGGCTCTGGGTGCTCTTGGTCATCGTCGCCGTGGCGCTCGGCGTCTGGCACATCGTGGCCGTCGTCGTGCTGCACACGACGCTCGAGGAAGCGCTGTTGGTCGCGGGGCTCGCCCTGATCACGATGTTCCGCGTTTTCTTTCTGATAGCGCTCGCAAGCCTGGTCTGGGTACCGATCGGCGTCTGGGTCGGGCTGCGGCCGCGGGCGGCGCAGTTCGTGCAGCCGATCGCGCAGTTCATGGCGGCGTTCCCGGCCAATCTGCTGTTCCCGATCTTTGTGTTCGGCATCGTCTCGTGGCAGCTCAATCCCGACGTCTGGTTGAGCCCGCTCATGATCCTGGGCACGCAGTGGTACATCCTGTTCAACGTCATCGCGGGTGCCTCGGCGCTGCCCGCGGAACTGCGGTACGCATCCGAGAATTTCGGCGTCAAGGGCTGGCTCTGGTGGAAGAAAGTCGCGTTGCCCGGCGTCTTGCCGTTCTATGTGACCGGCGCCATCACGGCCTCCGGTGGTTCGTGGAACGCCGCGATCGTCGCGGAAATCGCTTCCTGGGGCAAGACCACGGTCGTCGCGCGCGGCTTGGGGTCGTACATCGCGGAGGCGACGACCGCGGGCGACTTCCATAAAATCGTGCTCGGGATCGGCACCATGAGTCTGTTCGTCGTCGTGATCAACCGGGTCTTTTGGCGGCCCTTGTATTACTACGCCGAGCGCAAATATCGTCTGACCTGAAGGGAGTATTCCCGATGAATGCTAGTCCGCTACTGCAGTGCACCGACGTGCGCAAGGCCTTTCCGAAGCCCGACGGCGGCGAGCTGCTGGTTCTCGAGGGCATGAACCTGGAATTGCAGGCGGGGCAGATCGTGGGGCTCTTGGGACGTTCGGGGTCCGGCAAATCCACGCTGCTGCGGCTGATCGCGGGACTCGCCGAGCCGAGCGCCGGGAGCCTCAACTACCTCGGCCAGCCGATCTTCGGGCCGGCGGCCGGCATCGCCATGGTGTTTCAGAGCTTCGCCTTGTTTCCGTGGCTGACCGTCTACGAAAATGTCGCCATCGGACTCGAGGCCCAGCGCATGGCGAAACCCGAGATCCGCAAACGCTCGCTCGCGGCGATCGATTTGATCGGTCTCGACGGCTTCGAATCGGCCTATCCGCGCGAACTGTCGGGCGGCATGCGGCAACGCGTCG
>Ga0116231_10011559_pt1 | contig 13493 bp, 12 predicted proteins | sample S1TSphgellanicum_2_FD_89695 | JGI IMG/M metagenome (GOLD analysis project Ga0116231, IMG submission 89695) | Host-associated microbial communities from peat moss isolated from Minnesota, USA - S1T2_Fd - Sphagnum magellanicum MG | ecosystem: Host-associated > Plants > Peat moss > Unclassified... | reverse complement strand
TTTTTTTTTATTTTTTTTTTATATATTTCAAATATAAAAAATTAAAAAAAATTTAATATTTAAAATATTTTATTATTTTTTTATATATAAAGAGATTATATTATTATTATATATATATATATATATATATATATATATATATATAGGTCATTTACATTTGATAGTAAAAATAATATTATTATACAATTGAACATTATACTAATTAAGGAAACTAGTGTGCTTGAGAGTTTCTTCCAGATTTTTGGCACAACAAGCAAATTTTTTTCAGAATTTTCAAAATTTCCTTCAAAATTTAATTTGTGCCTATCCAGAAATGTGTGTGTGTGTGTGTTCTTTTGGCAAATTTTTGGAACTTGGCAAGGATTAAAAAAAGAAAGAAAAAAAGTGTGAAACATTGGAAGGATTTTTTTGGGAAAAAAAATGGGCCCACGTCATCAAATAATGAGGGAATAAATAAATAAATATTTAAAAAAAAAAAAAAACTGTTATCCAGGCTAGGTACTATGGTACCAACCAGGGTTTCTTTTAAGGATTTTGTGATGTAGCCAAAGTGATAATCATCCAGAAAATAATTTAGCCAAATTTGGCTACGTACTAAATATGAAAGTAGAAAAAAAAAAAAGACAGAAACCTTCTATTTTCTTGGCCTACTGGAACTCATCATAAAAATCTGGAGATTTTGATTTGATTCAAAATCTGGCGAATTTGGGTCATTTTTTTTCACTAAAAATTCTTTTGTATAAATTGGAATCATATTTTTCAGGTCGAAATTTGGCGAAACACTGGTACCCACTTACTTCAAAATATTGAACCCAAAAAAAAAACTGTTAACCGGGCTAGTTACTATGGTACGGATGAAATTCGTTACCGCACGTAATATTAACATGTCCCAAGGATGAATAAAAATAACGGGACCGGGGTGGCAGGGCGGTGGAACCCGGGTAGCTGACCGGCCGCAGGCGGCAGGGTAGTATACCACCAAGCAGAGTGCGGGGGAAAACGCGGAGAGACAGAACGAAGGAGAAGGAAAAGAAGAAAAAGGAGAGAGAGAGAGAGAGAGAGAGAGAGAGAGAAAGAGCGAGAGAAAAAGGGAGCGAGGATTTGCGCAAGGAGTTTGGTTTGATATGAAGCGGGAACACATGATGGAGGCCGTGGCAGCAACGATAGAGGCGGGATTGCAGTCAGGAGTGAAAGGAATCGCGAACTGGTGGCAGAAAGTGAACGCATCCCCTTCTTGGCAAGAGAATATATTTCTCGGACTTGCGATTGCGTACGCTGTCATCGGCCTCGTTGCGCTTGTAAGTCATCTTCATCCTCCTCCTCCTCCTTCTCCTCCTCCTCCTCATCATCATCATCAGCATCATTGTCATCGTTTTTTTGCTCCTCTTGATCATCTTCCTCCATTCATTATTGCCCTGTTCCTTGGCTTATTATATGGCCTTTCTCTCTCCCTTCCCCTCACCGAACAGGTTTATTTCCTTGTCTGCTCTTCTCTGCTGCTTCCGATACCCTAGCATACATGCCTTATCTCTTGCCAAAAGGAAAACCCGATCCGGTCTGCAGATTTGTGAAAGTAGATGATGATACTAAGCTCTTGCTCTCCTGGTTCTTGAATCGTTTGTGTTGTGCATGCATGCCGGTCAGTTTCGTGAAGGAGTGAGTCGTGCACGGGGATGTGAAATGGTTGTAAATAGGCTCGAATGTCTTCTTGAGATTTTTTATTAGCTATCAACGCTCTGGTGATATGCCATTTGCTGTGGCTTCTTATGGATATTAGATTTTGCAGAGTTTTTCAGGGTTTCGAAATTGAGAATTTTTAGGTCATTGGAATTGTTGTGCCAAGTGCATGAGGTATTAGTTAGTCTCTGAAATTGAGAGATTCTCTGGAAATGGTGAAATGGCAGTGATCTTGTTCTGTGATGCCCTGTATGTGTGCATTTTTTTTTCAAAATGCAAATGAGATTTGCAACCTTGTTTATGCATTGCCTGATGATGGCTGCTATGGAGTTTCAATGTGCAGAACAATATCCAATTTCATGATATGAGGACATAGAACATGTGCATCTTTCATGGATTATTGCAAATCCCTATGATTTGCCTTTTTGTAATTTGAGAAGGTTTGGGCACCCTCATTTTGGGATGACCAAACTCCAGGTGCTCTTTTTTTCTCTTGCTCACAAGTAATAGTGGTTTACAGATTCAATTGATTCGTATTGAGCTACGGGTCCCAGAGTATGGCTGGACAACTCAGAAGGTGTTTCACCTCTTGAATTTCATTGTTAATGGAGGTGAGTTGCAGTGGCCACTCTTCTGCAGACATTTTTCTCTGTTGCATGCTTGCAGCAAAATAGGTTTTCCCCTAATGTTTTTTATATTGCTTGCTTGGCGCAGTGCAAGCTGCAGGTTTTTCACAGCAGAATAGGTTTTGCCCTAATGTTTCTATATTGCTTGCTTTGGTGTAGTGCAAACTGCAGTCTCTTTGCAGCAGAATAGGTTTTCCCCTAATGGTTTCTATATTACTTGATTTGGTGCAGTGCGAGCAGTAGTCTTTTGCTTCCGAGAAAGTGTGCAGGCATTGTCTCCTGAGGTATGTAGTCATGTGAATTTCCTCCTGGGGTAATATAGGAGTTGTCAGACACATGATGTCCAAGGGTTTCATGGCAAAGGCCCTGACTGTACGTGAATTGTTACTCTACAGGTTTTACAGCACATTCTTCTGGACTTACCTGGACTTCTCTTTTTCACCACATATACCCTACTGGTTCTGTTTTGGGCCGAAATTTACTACCAGGTACAATTGTGCAATCCAGTTGTTTGTTTGCAATGGTCAAAATTGTCAGTTTCTGTACAGGGTATGGTCGGTAGGATGGGTGCCCATAACTTGCATATGAAACTTGGATTCCGATCAGTATGCTAGCAGGTGTATTTTGGAGTGTGATCACACATGCTATCAGCACCTGCTACTACAACTTTCTCCATGGCTGGATCTAACATGGGCATTTTTTCCGGGTTCACAGGCACGTAGTCTCCCTACAGATGGTCTCCGGCCAGCCTTTTTGATCACAAATGCTGCCATCTATGTCCTTCAGGTAATACATTTGTGAAGATTATGCTGGCATTAAGAAGCTTTTGAGAAAACATCCCCATAGTTTGCTGAGGTATGTATTGAACTCCAAATCATATCTTGGTCTTCAATTTGCAGGCCTGCATCTGGGTCTGTTTGTGGTGGTCACCAAGCTCAGTGGTCCTATCTGTGGCAAAAATCTTTTTTGCTGGTATGCAGTTTCTTCCTCCTTTCTCAATGAGGATTGGATGATACTTTTGCTATTTGGGGATCACTTTTTCAATGCACCAGGGTAGTTTAATGAAATTATGCATGGAATTTGCAAGTTTTGGTAGATGTTGATTGTTGACCTGGATCATAATCACACATGGATTGTGGTGGTTGCAGTTGTGTCACTAGTGGCAGCTTTCGGATTTTTGCTCTATGGAGGAAGGTGTGAGCTTTACTCTCTCTTAGATTGGATGGAACTCCCACTGCTAAAACATGTTGTGTCCCATTTCCAGTTCCCTTTTAAGTTGTTTCACTCCCTCTTGTTTCTCTGTCTTCTTTGGGATATTGAGGTATGTCGATCTCTGGTTTCTTGGTGGTACAACACAGGCTATTTCTTATGCTAAGGCGATTTCCAATTGAGTCAAAAGGTCGCAGAAAGAAGCTTCGGGAGGTTTGTCTCATTTACCTGAGCTCTTTTCTGTTCTTAATCTTGCCACATGGGAACAAGTGGTGTTACTGTTTTTTTGCTGTTTTGTATTCCTGGTACAGACCATACAGTGGACTTTCTGTATAAGGCAATCTGGAATATTCTGTAACAGCATTTGTGATTGTCTTTTTGCAGGTCGGTTTTGTAACAGCAATTTGCTTCACATGCTTCACCATTAGATCTATCATGGTAAGTTCTCCAAAAATATAGCTCTTTTATTATTCTGTTGTGCAGGGTAAATGTTGTGTGCATGTTTGCATCTATTACCCTATAGGTTTTTAGGTTCACAGCTGAGATACATACAATTTGACACTTGGATGTAGTGCACTAGGTTGTCCTCTTTTGTCAGTGTAGTTTTTGTTATGAAGCAGGGCCAGAGTATCTGATCAACCTTGCAAAATTGCAGATGACATTTTCTGTTTTCTACAAGGGAGCAGATTTGGATGTTCTTTACCATCCGATATTGAATGCTATATACTACATGGTAAGGAGCCCTGAAAACACTCTGTAGATCACAAGTGCTGTTTTCTGTCTTGTGAATTATCTGCCAATGTAGCGATAGTTGCATGGTGTGTGCAATGTTGTTTGCTGCAAACTGCAGGCAACATTGAGGCATACCATGGGTTGTCATGAAGAGTTCAAGATGTGAAAGGTGGAGGAAAGCCTACTTATTTTCCTTCCTTGGTGTTGGGGTTTGTTTTGGACTAGCTTGTGGAGATAATTCCATCAGCTCTTGTTCTCTATATATTACGGAAGCTGCCACCAAAACGTTCGGGTCAGTATCATCCAGTTCGGTGAAGAAAGCGGCTATGAGCCTCCAGGAGGATAAGGTGTACAGTAGTATGTGCTAACGGCACTTTCCATAAGCTGTGCACTTGATTAATTCTGAGGAAGTGACCAGCACAGAGGTTGACGTAGATCACCACACTTGCTGACAGTGTGGATGTTGTGATTGTAGCTTTGTGGTGTTATTGCAGTGCATACTAATTCCAGAATTCCAGTTGTTTACTACTACTTCGCTGATTTTCCAGCATATCTCTGTGTTTGTTATGCAACTATTTTTCTCTCATTAAGCAGTAGTTTGCTGCTTTTTACCAGTTCTACATTTATGCCCAGAGGGCTGAAGCCAAGATAGATACAACTTTAAATCAGTTCAATGCAGTGCGGCCTGCTGTGTTGATAGGGGCACTATAACTGACAATGTAATGTTGTCACAGTGAATTACTTTGTAGGTTGAAATAGTCTTATCTCCAGGCTCATAACACAAAAACCTTGCTGAAAATTCAGCACTAAATTTTTTAGACCAAATCTGAGTCTCATTGCCCTGTAATTTACCCAAGGCTAAGTACCTTACTTATCTGCACTTCTTGTTGACGGAGTCAGATTTGAACTGACCAAGTTGCTTCTGTGGACCAGTGCTTGACCAAGTCTGAGTGGACCCCCCAAATAAGGACATTTTACCTCAGGCAAAATCATGAAGAACCATGGTGGTGGACTCTCTCTCTCTCTCTCTCTCTCTCCAACAGGGACCTTTTACCAAATGCTAGTGGATCAAGCCCTTTGCTGAAGAGTCTTTGAAATTTGAGTTTACCAAAAGTGTTTTATGCTTTTTGTATGCTTGTGGTGAATCCCTTGGCTGTGGAGATAACCTTTTCCTTGATCGAATTGCAGAAAGTTGGAGTACAGCAATCTCTCAAAGTGGTAAACCACATAACGTTTTCCTTCATCAATTCTCTTGAATCATTTGTAGAAACTGGAGTACTTTTCCCTTGATCAAATTTCTCCAATTCAATTGTAGAAAGTTGGAGTACTTCAATCTCTAAATGGGGTAACCAGATACGCAAGAGTGTTTCACACACTTTTCAGGTCAATAAGTGATGTTGGAATCACATCTTATTTGTTAGGGATCCATTCCATCCTTATGATGAGAGACTTGCTGAACTGCAGAGCTCAGGAGAATATGTCTGCAGGTCATAATTTGCTTGTCACGCCTCAGTTGTTATCTTCCTTTGAACATCTCAGAATATTTGTACCTACAATTCCTTATCTTCTTGAAGATTGCAATTGGGGGGTCCCATTAGATGCTGTACTTTTGTCTCCAACGTGGTGGGTTCAAACTTGCCTTATATGATGCATTCTATGCACACATGGTACTCCAAATGTCACTCGTAGATTGGGTCAAGAATTTGGTCATGTAGATCTTGTATTTTGCCTCAAGCAAAAATTTATGCTCAAATCCTATGATTTTATGCTCAATTCACATAGTCTCTTCCATGTGAGCAAAGTCAGACAAACCAAAAAAAAAGAACTACCTCTTTCAAAAGCTTTGAGCCAAACAAAGCTCCAACATTAAAACCCATGAGAATTGAAGCTCCCAAAACAAACATGAAGACAACCAACAACTTCAACTTGTGGGTTCTAAGAGACAACATTAGTTTCAACCAAATTGAGGGTTTTTGTTCTTGGGTTTGACCAAGTTTACAAATAACTTTAATGACTTTCAAGAGGTCCAATAAAAAAATATGATTGCTTTTGATTGGTCAATCATAATGATTAACTTAGGTGGTGATGTTTTAATAGCCCTTCACATTATGATGTTCAATTTTTCATGTTTATGAGTGGGGATGAAAAAGAAATTAAACATTGTCTATTGGATGTTACAAACACTAGTAAAGGTGGAAATAAAACTATGGGTAAAATCGTTTTAAGCATGTTCAACATTTTCAATTTTCATTTTTTTCCAAACTTTTGTTTCAAGTTTCAACACTTTGTTATTTAATCATTTCAGATTCGAAGGTGAAATATTTTGAAATTCTTATGGCATTATTTAACAGATCATTCTATGAAAGAAGGTTGTTTGTTTCTTTATTTTTGTTAGAAACATTAGTTCAGTAATCTAGTTAAATCACAATTAATTTAGTGATAAGTTGAGTTATAGTAATTAATTGTGTTTTTATCTTGAAACCAATTCAAGTGTGAACATGATTCAAGTTATTTAGTGTTTGAAATATAATTTCAAGTTGGAGGTTTTCAAATCACTTTTGATAATTTGAAATTCTAAAACATATTGTGTTTTTTTTTGCTTTGTAATTTTTTTTAGTTTATGCAATTTTTTGCTTTGCATGCTTTTGTGTTTTGGGTTTGAATTGTTGTTTGTTGTAAATGAGTCATATTTTGTTGTTTAGGTATGATGCCCGAATTAGGACGTTTCTATGTTATTTTGTGTGATGGGTGAACAATGATAGGTGGAGGCATTCATATGGTAGTGCACCATATTTTGTTTTGTTTGATTGAGATTTCCCAAAGCATGGTACTTACCTCTTATTATGCTCTTAATATCATTGGAAAACCTTGATAAGTAAGTGTGCATTAAGTTGGTTTCATAATGTTTTGACCTTTGGTGTAAAAGTGATTGAATATTGAACAAATTTTTCATTGAAAAATTATTTAAATCAAAACAAAAAGTTATAAGGGAATTTGGGCTCACTCTTGGCATTGTTGGAAAGCCTTTTATGAGTAGGATTTAATGAAGGTGATTTGGAAGTTTTAAGACTCAAGGTGTGAGAAATATTGAATTCTGAATAAAATTTGTCATTGAAAATCAATTTTAAATAGTCTCTTTCACAAATCGGGCTATATTGCTAAGTTCCTATTCACACTTGGAATAATTACATAGTCCTATTTACACTTGTGCTAGCAGCACAAGCCACAATAGGAAACCTTTATTTTGAAAATGTTGATGGCCATTTGCAGTTTTTTTTATTTACAAAAGAGTGGTTAATTTTTGCTAGAGAAAACACATCTTACACTAAAAACACAATTTCCCAAGTTTTTCTCAGAACTTTTTTGGGTAAAAAAAGAAATATTATTTTTAAAATTAAATTAATGAAAAATTATTTTTTAATTTTATTTAAAAATAATAAAATTAAATAAAAAGTGCCATAGAAAAATTACTAGTTGAAACAAGAAATTTCAAACAATGAATTTCAACAATATCAAACTACTATGCTTCCAAATCCCAACTGAACCACCCATCCTCCCCATGTTGTATGAGGACAATAAGCTACCCTTGTGGTTAAGGTCAAGGTTTTTGGTATAGAGTTACTTAAAAAAGAAAAGCAAACAAACAAACTATTTTTTAAAATTTTAAAATTTGATTTCTTTTTTAATTAGTTTCCACCAGCTCCATGGACAAGAACAATACCAAGAATCTAGAGTGTAAACTTTAAAAAATGCTTGCACTGGAGTCCAGGGTTTTTTTTTTAAAAAAGTCCAATTTACACTCGAAACCTGTATTTAATCCAAAAGTTTGCCAAGTTTTTTTTTAAATTAAAGTAGAAAACAACAAAAAAAATTCCCAAAAAATCACTGATTGGGAACTAATGGAAGATTTGGAAAAAAATAATTTAAATTTAAATTTAAATTTAAAAAATTTAAGAAAAAAACTTTTCACAGCCAGGCAATTGTGTTTGTGCTAAGTAAGACCTCTAAACCCTAAACCCTAAACCCTTAGACCAAGCACAAATAATCAAATAATTTTTTTAAAAAATCTACATTTTTTTGGGGGTTCTAAACCAGACACCAGAAACCAGAGTAGCAGCCTAAATCACTACCCTTGGTTGGTCTAGTAACCCATTCCAGGTTCAAATCCCACAGCAAACCTAAGTACCTACCCATGTCTGGTTTAGGTTCCAGCAGGGAGACTGAACACTGAACACTCCTCCTCCTCCTCCTCCTTCTCCTTCAATGAGAGAGTCCATAGGAGGAGGGAGGAGGAGGAGTGATGAGGAGGTTTTTTTAGCAGGAAAACTTGATGAATGTTCTGGTTGTCTTGCTGAAGAAGAACCTGAACCCACCTCCAGAGATTCAGGTTGAACAGCAAGGCTAATAAAACCTGACATGGGTCAGCAGCTTCAGCTGAAAACTTCCAATCTGCTTTACATAATAGAAACAGGACTTGGAAACACTGGCGCCCAACATTTTGGTTTGGTTCATAATTGCTACTCAATCAATGTCTAAGGAGGTCCAGAGTGCATATAAAACCATATAGTCTTTATGGAACAAAGCAGAAGCTCATCATCATCACTTTTATGACTCTGCCCCTTTTTACAACTGGTTCTAACTTCAAACTGAGAAAGAAAAAAACAACTTCCTTTTTTACTAGATCTAGTAGACCTGGTGGTTCTAACTTCAAACTGAAAAGATCTTCTTCCTCTTTTACTAGATCTAGAACTTCTCACATAGATGCATATACTTGTATAGAAATGGGCTCATCCATCGTAGTACTCCAGATGTCACTCACACATTGGTTCAGGTTTGAGCCAAAATGCTATGCTCAAATCGTAGACCAATGCGCTAGTCTATTATTCCCTACATGGGCAGAGCCAATAAATGTATCACACAGGTATTAAATTCCCAACTGATTAGTTAAATAATCTATACTTTGTCCACCGCATGCGAAATTGAAGTTGCTAGATATGAAGAATCTTTAGTTCCACTCACACTACTAATAACATAATTAAATTCACATTGTTGACAAAAGTAGATTTTCTCTGCCAAGAAAGTTGAATTCTGTTGCCCACATTGGTAAGCAACTTAATAGAATTCATGTTGTTGATTAGGTTTTTAGGGTTTTCCCTAAAACCCTAAACCCTCCTCGCACATTCTTCTTATTGCATTTGGGTTTTCTGTTTAGGAGCAAACAATTTTACAACCATCTCGAAAGAGGCTAACCTTTCTTTTTTATGTTCAATTTATAGAAAATATCCCTGACGATGCACACAATGAGGCACAACCATTACTACAATCAGTGATCAAACACATAACAAAATTCCTTGGTGCACATAAAGAGTCACAAACCATTACTATGATAGGTTATCAAAGACATACTAATAATGAAATTCCATTATTCACACAAGACATCTAACCATTACTACAATAGGTGATCACATGCATAACAAAATCCCTTGATTTTCACAGAAGAGTGTAACCATTACTATGATAAGCAATCAAACACAATGACCAGCCAATTTTCAGGTAGAAAGCCAAGCTGGTAGTGCTGCAACTTTGTAAATCGTTAAAACTATTCAATATTCAGAGAGAAAAAGTATATGCCTGACTTTCCACCTCCTCTAGATGAATTGAATCCATGCCTCTATTAATAAACATGACAGATGTGTTACAAGGACACTCAGATCTGAGCAGGCAGAGATCATCATCAACATTGACATCCCATGTTATACTTGGAAAAAAAATACATCCAACAGCAAGTATTGAAATGTTGGCCTACATAAAAAATTTGGCAGACACTTGATGCATCTTCAATTTGGCACCCGGGTGAGAAATGTGATTAAATCCAGGAATTATAACCAACCTGCTTGGCTTGAATGGAAGCCGAAGCAAAGAATATAATTTTTTTGTTGTACAGCTTCTCAAATTTGTTGTTTCCACTGCCCAGTCTGGCATAATGCAACTGCTATGTGCTTCTTGATCTCACACCCTAGTGACCCACAAACTTCCTGCACATCTCCCGACTCCCATATCAGCAGTCTGCCTTCCACCAACAAGAAATGGTTGCAGAAGACCTGGAACAGCAAGAGAACTATTACTATTTTCCTCAAAATGACTAAAAGGTTCAGTATTGATTGAATCAGAAACAAATATTCAGCAGGCTGGGTGCTACAACTGCTCACCGTTTTGAAGAAATTCAGTAGCGATGGAAGCAGATGGCTGTGGCAGGGACATGAAAGTGATGGGCAGCTAACTCACTGAAGATAGAGGAGTACAAAAAATGGAGTTGTGCTCTTGGAGATGTAGCTTGGTAGACGATCAAAGCACTTCCACCATCAGGCTTTTTCCAATGGTTCATGACTTGCAGCATGGAAGCATCCGGGACTAGGAAAAAATTACTGTAGCATGGGCCCAATACCCAGAATAAATTAACAAGGGGTTCTGACAAACTAGCTACTTACATCCAAGTTATCGCTCTAAACGTGGTTGTCTCCAAATTGAAGAGCTTTTTTCAGTTTCAAGGCCATTATGTCTCACTGCAGCCACAATGGAAGGTTTCCCTTCCTGGACCTAGTTGAAGCTCCACCCTTGTCCTGCAGCCTTGCATCAAATGGCGCTTCTCTCAAATCTTGCAATACTTTCTTGATCCACTTCTTCTTGTTGTTCAACCCAGCCAGGTGCACCATAAAATCCCCCCTAGCATAAACCCCTGCAATCAACAATAGATATTGTGTTTAGAACATACCAGAAAGCCCTATCAATCCCTACCCAATAACCTTCTTCCACTACTGGAGCCCCTCAGCCAAATGCTCTTTTTCTCAGGTACAAATCATCTGTCTTTTTGTTGGACGTTGATTCAAAATGCACCACAATAGTAGCTAACCTTGCCAAACTGATTTAGTTGCAGTAAGCAGCCGATGGTAACCCCTCCAGGATGGTCTCCACAAGTTGGAGTTGAAGAGGCATTGCATCCTTGATATTCGTACATGCTGCTTTCTCTCATTTTCAGCCATGTTTCTTATGAGGTACTTGAGAGCAGTGTTGTCCCCACTTTTGGACTGCCCAAATGGCTTCACAAACTCTGTTTGGTTCCACCAGAGGTCTAGAAACTGCCTACTCCATTCAGAGTTCCGGAAAAAAAACATGCCTGCATAATATAATTGCAAAAAAGTTTAGGAAGCTTGAATACGGCAGAAGAAATAGACTATCTCCTGACTCCAGTTATTTTACAAGAGCACAGGTTGGCAAAACAGTAAGGTACCTGCATTTACACCTGTCACATCCTCGGAGACAATGAAATCAGGCATGTCCTCAAACGCTGTATCTCCCACAACTGAGTATATTATGTCCTCCTGTGGCCCAGAAAAAACAAAACATGACAAGATTCTTGCTCAATTTCTCAGATCCCTTCAGATGGGAGATACAAAACTCAAAATGCTTAAGTAACTTGATGTCCTTGGAATGGAAACTGAGATACTGAGAATTCCTTCTATGAGCGTTAAGAGTAAACACTATCATAACAACAATTCAAAAGTGGAATGTTTTGAGGGTTTTTTACTCACCAGTGCTATTGAGGGGTTGGTCACAACAGAGTCCTGTGATGACAAAAACAGTTCCATGACAGCGAAACATCCCCATTAGGATATCGGTATCTGTCTTCAGGACTTTATAATAAAGGGCTGCTAGCCTTGGTCTAACCTATTCATCATGACTCCCTCTGTTCAATTGCAATTGACACACTACAATGCCATGTAGACTCTTGAAATGAATAGACAGATTGTTCCTAGATTGTTCTTAGATTGCACACTGACTTTTAGCCCTTATGAGGAGACTACAGAACTCCACCTTCAGCCTCAGTAAGCAAATTCCTTGCAATGACAACTTTAAAGGGTTTGCAAAACCAACAATACAAAAGCTCACAAACATTGTGTAATAGTAGTAGGAGGGGCTGGTAGAACATACTACATCATTCCAGAACACCCAGTCATAAGCCGGTAAGTGTGTCTTCACAGCTAGAATCTTGCTCCAGCTTGGAGGCCGGTCCTTGTCGAGAGTGCCACTGGCATCAATGAAGTGGTACCCATGTCTCTCGACATACCTCTTCTTGTTTGGGGTTACCAACTCCATCATTCCTTCAAAGGATCGTTGTGGGATAGTTGTCAAACCGTCTGAGCATGTGACCAATGCAAACTTATTGTGTGGTGGATCATTATTATTTTTCTGTGATGGCCAGCTCTTTCTCACCTCTAAGCATTGCCTTCCCAGTTCATTGGCTCTTGTCAGCAACAATCCTGGACCGTAGAAGCAGAGGATACACACCAGCAACAGGCTTCCAACCAACACTAAGAGAGCTCTCAACAACCTTACAGATGAACCCCACCAGTATCTGAACTCCGCAGCCTCTTCCTTCCACGATTCCGACCAATGCAGAACCGCCATTTCTTCTTCCCCCGTACTCTCCACCTTGAACAATAGCCTTTCTTTCTTTCTCAGCAAACGGACCTTCGCGAAAAATATATATATATACGGCTTCTTCTGCGGTAGCAAGCACTCTGCTGTGCAGCAGCTGCTTACAATGAAGAAAGGACCATGCTCTATTTCCTCTTTGGAGCTTCCCTTCCCGGATCGGGATGACTCCGCCCGTCCAAGAGCTTGTGAGAAAAGCCTGTTGTCTCTTTGTCACGTTGTCGCAGGACAAACGGATCCTTGAAAGCGCAATGCGAATGTCGGAGCCTAATCCCTACGGCCGCATCTAGCTTTTCCCGTTCCGCTCCCTCCTTCGTGTACTCTCTTTTCTTCTCAGGGATGCGCTAGTTTGTTCAGCCTGGCGGTGGCAACGGAGTGCAGAGTAGAGATTTGATGCCTGAGAAAATACCGGAAGACAACCAAAAGAGCTTACTTACCGAGGCGAAGCTCCAAACCAACGCCACAACAGTTTTGCAAAAGCGAAAGCATTCTTCCTCTTTTCCTATTCTCTTCTTCCATCAATATTTTTCTAGATTTCGGCAGAATACTTTCGAGATGGAGGTCCGGGAGAGGGAGCGGGGAGTCGAACAAATCGCACAAAAACGAAAAAGAAAGCCATCAAGAAACTAGGACAAAGAACAAAAGCAAAATCTCCAAGAACGCCAAAAAAAAAAAAAAAAAAAAAAAATAAAAAAACAATAAAAAAAAAAAAAAAGAGAAAAAAAAAAAAAAAAAAAAAAAAAAAAAACAAAAAAA
>Ga0116231_10011558_pt1 | contig 13494 bp, 16 predicted proteins | sample S1TSphgellanicum_2_FD_89695 | JGI IMG/M metagenome (GOLD analysis project Ga0116231, IMG submission 89695) | Host-associated microbial communities from peat moss isolated from Minnesota, USA - S1T2_Fd - Sphagnum magellanicum MG | ecosystem: Host-associated > Plants > Peat moss > Unclassified... | reverse complement strand
GCCGTTCGTGCCCCTGGGTGGGGTGGCTTTTTTCTTTTTGGCCCAGGGGGGGTTCTTCCCGGGGTTTCTTTTTTTTTTTTTTTTTTTTTTTTTGAGTTCTTGAACCTCCTACTTTGAGAGGCCATAACTTTCTCAATTTTAATATGTTTTTGTTGATTTTTAGTGTGCCCGATTTTTTGACCTTCTTACACCTACAAGTAGGCAAAATTTCCCACCCATCCTTGAGGAGTAGGCATAATATGCTTCCCAATTTCTAGGAGGGATATTGAAGGATGTAAGGTGCCCTCCAAATACACTACAAATTTTCTCCGAGTGCTTTATATTTGTTCTAAGTCTTACACTAACTAACGACCTGGAAGAACAAATTGACTCAATACTTGGTGCAAAAAACAGGCCCCACGCACCCCAACCCTTTTTGTTTTCAATTGAAAAAAAAAAAAACTGCACTCACGTGTTTGAAAAAGTCCACCCCAAAAATTGATAGCATCACTTCAATGCCCACCCCAGGCATGCAGAATGCTGGGCGGGCAAAAATTCTTCATTGTAATGGGCCCTCTCCATACACTAGAAGAAATAATCTACCACATATTTTAGTCTTGAGGAACTTATAGTATTTGAGTTTGTTCTTATGCTAACCAAAATGGCGCAAATGAATAAATTGACAAAAATCTCTGGTGCCACCCACCCAACTGAACTCTTTTGTTTTGAATTGAAAGGTGGCCTCACTCAAGCCCCCTCACAAGGATCACATGAACTTAGTCCAACTTTTGAAAGATCTTTCACAAGTCACCATATGTCACCAATTCGACAAGAAGTCGGGATACTCGAGTCACACCCCCCCCCCAGTTAACCACCGTGGTTAGCTAGGGAACTGGAACATAACAGAAAACTGTTTGCTGACCTCTTACCATTCATCCTTCGGAGAAATTCATCCTTTGGGAATCGGAGAAAATTCCAGCTTCGGAAAGGCTTTTTCTTCTCGTGTTTTCCTGCGAAGCGAATCCGCAGAAACGGGAAGGAGAGCTACTTCGGAACTTTGCAAGCTTTTCGACTGTGTGCGTATTCCTCTCTCTCTCTCTCTCTTCGTTTGCATCCTTGAGAATGCGAAATACTTTTGGTGATCAGTATACTTTGATTGCAATTATGAGGAATTGAAAGACGTCGGTGATCGGTGTTGCACTTCTATTACATTGCAGCAGTTATGAGGAGATGAAATGCTTTGGTGATCGCTGCTTTTTGCAGTTGTCTTGGATAGTCTGAATTCAGCAATTTGTGGTGACTTTGCTTGGATAGTTGGAAGGGAAAGAAGTTGCAGCTTAGAAAGCAGACTCGGGGAACATAGCTTTTCGTCAGGCGTCATAGAGTGTCTTGTAGTTTTATGAAGCGTTGAATTTTCATTGCACACAACAGTGGGAGAGAGACGGGGTCGCGGTGGTACGCATTTCTCTCGGACGACTTTGTTTCTTGCACGGGAAGAATTTTTACTGATTGTTTTCTTTCGCATTTGAGAGCAGGATGGTGGAATAAACGCTTGGAAAACGCATGTGAAAGTGTTTGTTATTCGCATACGTGCGGATCTTGTCAAACGCAAGCGAGAATCCTGACGTTTCCTCCCTCACGAGAGCTGTATGTTTGAGCGCAGGGATTTGTTTCCAGCTCAAAGAAACGACAGCAAGTTTGTAGACGTAATAATAAAACAGCGTTCTTTGAGAGTGAAGAAATCCTGCAAAAACTTCCGGAAGAATGGCATACAGAGTGGCGAGCTCCATGATGACAGGCAGCAGCAAGTCGGTCCCTATCCACCACAGCGGAAGCTCCTTCCATGGTGACTCGCTTCTATGTTCCTCGCCGAAAGCTTGCGGTCTCAGTTCCAGTCCGAAAACGAAACTAGGTCAGCAGGGAGTGATGGCGATGGCATACACAACAGAAGGAGGAGGAGGAGCATCATCAGTGAAGGATCACTACGCAACCCTGGGAGTGAGCCCTGGCGCCAGTATGCATGAGATCAAGAAGGCATACCGACGACTCGCTCTTCAGCATCACCCTGATGTATGTGACGGTGACAATTGCACCTTGAACTTCCAGCAGATCAACACAGCATATGAGGTAGAAACACATCTCAATGGCCAAGTGACACTGGTCCCTTTGTCTTCTTGTTGTCAGAAATCCCCTAAGTTCCCTCTACAACTGGTTGAACCCCTTCCCTTGTGCATATATATGGTGACCTTGATCGATGGTGGCAGACATCTTTTGCATGCTCTCATTGATGATGTTCTTTTGCATAAGTTGGAAGAAAATTATCCAGCAGCTGTCGATTCTTATGTTTTGCAGAGCTTGCTACGAAAATCAACTCTGCAGTTTGGAGAGTTTGAGGATGATCTTTCTGATAACTTAGAAGGGTTCATGGGAGTTGGAGATGATTCCTGGCAGGATTGGGAAGAGTGGATGGGATGGGAAGGAGCTGGAACCCGGGACTATTCCACCCATATCAATGTATAGTACACAAAACCACTCATTCTCTAGAGGGAGAGAGAGCCTCTGTGAATACCTTGTAATTAAATCTGAAGAATTCATGCCATCCCAGGAATATGCGCAACTAAAGGAAGGACCATGACATGATAAACTGTGTCAAATTAGTCGATGCACCAGATTGGGTTGCAGATGATGCATAACGCTACTTTTATGTACTTCCAAGGATTGTAGTGGATCACAACAAAGGGTAGTTTGCCCCACCTTTTCCAAGGCTTTTCAACCTGGGACAGGTCAATGTTCTTGCAGTGATTTTATGATGCCATCTGCTGCAAGAACTATGAGGCAGTCAAAAGCTTCATGGAGAATGGAGAATCATCAAGATAAGGTAGAGTTGTGATAGCACTTTCGCTCTCTCATCTTCATGTAGCTGTGTTTGTAAATAATTAGAAGACTGGTGGTGGCAAAACTGCTCTGACCTCTCTACCTTGATATTTTGTTGCTTTGCTTATTAGCATCTCCTGTCTTAGCCAGAATATGCAGGTCAATAACATGTGATTCATAGGCCTAAAATGGATTCCAATATTTGAGATCTTCCAAATTTGAGTAGCCAACAATCAGTTTTATAGGTTCTTCTTCAGGATTTGTAACTCTTCAGAGCTTCAAATGGCAAAACCTTTAATTAGTCTCCTGAAGAGAAAATATGCTTTTTAGAGTTTCTTTTAAACCATACCAAGGGACAAAAGACTTCTCTTTGGTATTACTGCTCTTGGAATCTTCAACATGCTTATTGGAAGGGCTAGGTAAAATCCTAACTGAGGAGCTAATGGGAGCCAACTTTGTGCTCAAAAGAGCCTGCTCATAAAGGTCTGGTTTCTCTGTCCACTCTTCCTCTTTTCTTGTTTGCGTTTTCCTCTTCCTTTCTCCTTTGCTTACTGTTCCACTTTCTTATTGAGTCTTTTTTGTCTTGTTCCTCTGTTTTAGGTTTTGTTGAGCAAGAGAGCCTCATGGCCCAGGTCCACATTACAGCTAGGCAATGGTCTTGTGTGTGTCTTGTTAGAGATGTTCCTGTCTGTTGGTGAATGTTTGACATTGATCTCCACCATCCAGTGCTGAGAGCTGATGAAGTCAGTGGGGGCATATTACGGTCAGTGGTCAATAGTCAATACCATGCATGTCACTGTTTTAGGTCCCTGAACATGGACACAAAATATGTACATGATTCTCAGCTGCAGTTCAAACCACTTCAGTTTTTTGTTTGCTTTTGCTTTCTCTGTTTTTTGCTCTCAGATTGGAGTTTTCTGTCACTTGATCAAGTGGGAATATAAATGTTCAACCAAAACTAGGAGGCACAAAGAAACAGGGGAACAGGTGGAGACAAGACAATGGAGGCTGCAAAACAAAAGATTGGGGGGACAAAACAAAAGGCTGTTCCTCTCCTGCTTAACTATGATGCAGATGTCAAGTAGACTTTCTCAGACAATACAGGAGAAGCTAAGATCTCCAAACCATGGGTTCTGCTGGAAAACTTTGCTGAATATTTTTGGAGAAATAACCTCCAGTTTGTATTCAAAGCATCAGGAAGGTAATCCTGGAACATCTGCATAGATTGCTATTGCACTTTTGTTCTCAAATTCAATGAATGGTTCTGACATGAGAGTGACAAACCTGATAATGAAAGTACAAATGTTTGGAGTTTCTGCTAACCAAAGACTCAAGCTGGTGAAACAGGTTGCCAGAGTCAAATATCCAAAGAGACAACATAAAGATGCAAACTGGGATGATCTCTGTCAGAGTTTGTGTATGCACTCAAAACAGGACCAAAAAAAAAAAAAAAACCAAATCCTTCAACTATTCACAAATGAGATCAAATTCATTCCTCTGAGTAATTCCTCTCATGGCTGCCCTTTGAGTTTCAGGAGTTTCCTGTCATGAGTTGGACACTAATTACATACAAGATCAAGCTAAGCTACCTCTCCTCTTCAAATCTGGAAACAATGAACTTCCCTAGCAACTTGTTTCCTCCAATAATCACATGAAGTTTCTTGGTAGACCCTAACTGTTCACCTACACCCTAACCCCAATGGCAGCTTTGTTTCCTTAATGATTTTTTTGGATTACCCCTGCACCTAACCTTTTCTAGGATGATTGATATTGATGTTATGGAACACAATGGACACAGGTTTCTATGAACTGGACAACTAGAATGGAAGGAGAGTTAACAGACCTAGCAGAACTTCCAGTGATGGTTGCAATTCACACAGGTGACATATGTTGTCATTGGTTCATCAGCACTCCTAGTCTGCATTTGGAAGTAGGTTGTCTTTCGTTGTTTACACTTGGCACATTTGAACTGGTCAGTTGATGCTAACTGCTTCAGCCCCCGCTCACACTCAAATAGTGCTTTGGCTTTGATGTCGTTGTTCTCTTTCTTCCTCTGGTCACTGGCCATGTCCTCTGCTGTGATCACTACAATTTGCTCAGGCTTTATCTCGCCAAGTAATACACGACGCCTGAAGTCTGGGTTGTTTGCATCCTTTATGTTAAACATGATGGACCTATACCCCACAATTCACAACACACAATGATTAGTAACAGTCACACATATGTTCAGAGACCTTCTCATTCACCCATCTCACAACAAATTTCACACCTCTGATGAGAGATTAAACTAAAAATTGTTCTATTTTGCTTGATTGCAATAGTGTGGTGATAGTAACCTGTATTTATTCTTCTCCTTGCCAAAGGAAGCAAACATTGCATTTTCAATGGACACTGCAACTTTGATGGGGTCAATTGCTTTTGCCCGCTCAAGGTCTCTGTCAGTTGCCTCGTTGCAGACCTTTGCAAGTGCCTCCACTAGAAGTTCTCGAACTCTGTCACGTGTCGGGTCCCCACCTGATTTTGGTATATTCCCAAGCTTTAGTCCTGCTCCAGAAGGGGAGGCAGCAGCTGGTGAACTGGGTACTGGAGTAACATTAATTTTGACCTTTGATTCAACTTTTGTCACTTTTGTGTCCACTTTATTGTGTGCACTTTTCTCTGTCTTCACAAGCATGCTTGTGGACTTTGTAGTTTGTGTTTCCTTCTTTGCAGATGGACTTTTGTTTGCTACAGGTGATGTTGCATTCTTTAACACTGCTTCTGTTGCAACCACCTTTTTCCAGGCATCCAGAAGGTCCTGTGCTGCATTCCCAATTTTCTGGCTTGGACTTTTTGTCAGCTTTCGTAGCCGCTTCCCCACCTGCTCCAAAAAGACCAAGAATTGCAAGTTTGTTTCTCATTCCATTGAAACAGAAACAAAGAAATAACAGACAAGAAATCAAATTACTTCCTTCTAATACCTGCCAAATCCCATGCTCTGCATTCTTCAGGGCAGTCTGAGGGTGCGAGAAAAGATGGGAAGAAGCCGAGGGTTAAAAACCTGAGTACTCATGAGGATGGCTGTGGAGACAGGCAAGGATCCCACAGCTTTGAGCGCTTCAGTACATCGCACCTCCTCAGCTCCCACCACCCCTCCATCTCCTACTGCTCTCTCAGCTGCCTTGCTGGCTTTCTCAAAAAGCTCCACCAGGTCCACTGCTTGTCCATTCTCAGCCATCTTCCTCCTTCACAAGACAACAGATCTGTGTCAAAACCTACCACCACCAAAATATTCTCAACAAGAAACATAAACACATACACCTTCTTCGGGATCAATCTGTGGAGCTTTCAGCAAATCCCATCTTCAAACCATTTCATAAAAAATGCTCACAAAAGAAACAGCTTCAAGGCTCATGAACATAGATACTGCAATGGGTGGCCAGAAAGCTAAAATGATCTCAAATTTTAGATCATCAGAAAGCTATTCAGAAAAATCAAAGGAAATCCAATAAAAGCTCAAAACCAAAATCTTCTGAAGATGAAAATGTAGGCCCCTTTCCAAAGTCCAGAAACCCTTGAACTACTACACAGAGTTTGTGACTGCAAACCTGATGGCAACTTCAGAAAATTTGGGAATGTAAACCATGAGACAAAAAAGAATTTAAGAAACAAATAAACAAACACATATTTCTCTGCAGCAACCTTTGTAAGCATGGGAATGGAAACCATGAGAATAATTTTTTTTAAAAAGAGTTTTCTCTGATTTGATCATTTTGATCATTTTCAACTAGAGCTTTCTCCCTAACCTAACTTTGGCAGGCAAGCAAGCAAAAACAAACAACTGCAAATTGTTTCGAGTAGCGAACCAAATCACAAAGGATATCCAAAAAACGAACATGCAAGAAAACCAAAACCCTAAAAGGAGAAAATGCACCAACAACACACCCCCAAAACAAACAGTTTTTTTGTAAAACAACAACAACAACAACACTTGCTCAATCCTTTCAGCCATTTGGAAGCTCTACAAAAATCTCCAAACATCAATACATCCGCAACCACACCATTTTCACTCCTCCTTTTTCTCTCTACCGCTTGCTGTGTTTTTTTTTTTTTCTTTTTTTCCTTTTTTTTTTCTTTTCTCCTACCAAAAAACATTCAACCCAAACAAAGAACACCAAAACCAAACAAAGAGTTTGGAAAAAAAACAAAACAAATCACAATTGCAAGAAGGGAAATAAACATTTTTTACCTTCATGTGTGTTGAATAGCTTGTCTATTCCCCTTCTCCCACAGGAAAAAAACACAAACCTTCACCGCAACACACACACACACACACACACAAACACACAAAAACCTAGGCTGCGATGAAAGCGTCTCGTGCGCTCGAAATCTCTCTTTCTCTCTGTCTCTCTCACGCAGCTTCCTTTTTCCAATTAGTGTATTATGTAGTGACCTCCTGAACCATGCCCTCCAAAAGACCTCTATTTCCATTCTCTTTGATTAGCATAATAATGCTTTTAATCCTGTTTTTTAATCATGTTTCTTAATCCTGTTTCTTAATCTGTTTACTGTTTACAATTTTACATCCGTTTGGGACCAGAGAGTCCATTAGACGAAAGGTAGATCATGGAGGACCGATTATCCTCTCATAGTGGCAGCATGCCACAAATTTGGCCAGGGCAACCATGTTCATAGTCTGCATGAGTTCAGCAAGAGTGCTCGTCAAATTTGGCCAGGGCAATCGTGTTCATAGTGTGCATGAGTTTAGCAAGAGTGCTCGTGTGAGTGAGGGGTAGGGTCAAACAAAAGCATTCCTTAATTTTCTGTGTATTTGGACACATAAGGAGCAAGTGCTTTTCATCCTCTACCTTCCCCAAGTCGTAGTCTCGACAAAGCCTTTCTACGTATGGCACACCTTTTCACGCACCTAGCATTGCCTCAAGCTACGTGTTGCCACATCGAAACCGGGCCAAAGCTTTCCGCAGTTGGACACAGTTGATGTCACACAAGTATCTCGCTTTCGTACGACATACCCTTGAAACGCAAGTATCTTGTTTGCACACTAATCCCAATCTCGCGGTTGGTAAAGAGCTTTTCAATGAAAGCCAGTTGCATATTATCCTTCACCCTTTTTACATTCAACACTGTGTGGGGAAAACCTAGAGGGGGTGGGGTCCCAATCTCATGGTTGATCGAGCCTTTCGTCGTAGATCTATCACCAACTGGCTGCACTAGCCTTGCTAGACAGGTTGGATGTATGTGCGTTGACCCAAGAACTGTTCCCAACAGTAGTTTAGTAGTCCCCACCTGGAGCGCATGGGTCGTTGCAAGCTGAAGTGTCGTTTCTAGTGGTGATTGAGTCGGAGGCAGAAAACCTGCCACCTCTTGGGGCTAATTCTGGAGTAGCCATTTTTTCACAGATCCAGCCCAACATTTCTTTCTCGCAACAAGCATAGCGAGCTGGGCTTCCCATGCCTTTCCTAAGATGCGATCTTTAGTGATCGTGTTCACATGATTATAGTACAATAATGCTTGTCCCCATGCAAAGTGTTCAAAGGGGAACTTGCCAAATTCTACCAGCACGATGGGCATGTTGGTTGTTTTTCACACCCCGAGTAAGGACTTGAGGAACCCTTGGTACACTACTTCAATAGCCTCTATTTTCTTGGAGTCCACCCAAATCTCACAGGCGTAACTTGTTGTGGAACACACCAACGTGTTGAAGAGGTCACAGCGTAACTTAACGTCCATAATACGTAGTTCTGCACAATGGCGGTTCAGTGCGAATAGCAAGCGCCTACTAGCAGCCGTTAGATGTTCCACTGCACTATCCAAGTTCGGGGTGGTCTCGAGTAAGATCCCCAAGTAATTGAAGGTCTGCACACGCTCAATAATGTCACCTTCAAACACAACCTTTTTGCCCATGTTGTTTAGCCCATTCGCTCAGCCTTTTGTCAAGGATCATAGCAAACAACTTTGTTAGGATAGGCCCAACCGTTATCCCCCTGTAGTTGTCAAATTTAAAGGCATCGCCCCCTTTAAAGAACACGTGGACCACTCTAATGGAAAGGGCTTCTGGAAAGCCCTCTGCTAGAAAGTAATTGAACACTGTCAATAGTGGCATGTGTAGCAATTCTCTCACATCCAAAATGAACTCAGCTTTCATACCATCCAAATTGACAACCTTGTTCCTTTGTAACTTTTTCAACGCCTGAAGCAGTTCAGCAAGTGTGATATCTACAATCAGGGTGTGGCTAGGTGAAGATTCAGTCACCTGAGCTGAATGATCAGTCTGTAATTGTATGGGTGGCGGAGAGTGGCCAACTAGCGCACGAAAGCCCTCCAAAAGTGTAGCTGCACTGATCTTGTCCATAATGGGCGCCCTTGGCTGGTATTTTTTCCAAAACAAAAGCACATCCACCTTAGCGAGCGCACACATATGTTGAGCTCTTGTAATTTCCCAGAAAAAAAATTTCTTTTTTAATAAATTTTTGAGTTTAATTTTCTGATGTTTAGCGGCATGTGAGTCGAAGTTGGCTTTCATCCAAAACCTTAGTTCACGTTTTGCTATACATCAGTTAACATCAAACCAGGGTTTATGGCAGTGTCTTTTCCTACAATTCCCTCCCAAAGGCTTGTTGCCAAAAGTAGACTTTGCTACAACACCCATGCATAGCTACAGTAGGTCAACTAATTCGTCTATCCCCAGATGCCCCATCGAGTTAACAACCCACAGGTTTCCAAGACTCGTTATTAGGGCAAGCTAATACTCTTCAACTTTTGATTTATCATAATTGAACCTACGCAAAAAGAATTTTTTTGTTACCACCGTATGTTACGGTTCAACAAAACTGCAATCGTAGGCGCAACGACTTGTGGTCAGAATTGCCCCCCATCACGCGGTAATGGGTGTCATCTATTATCACCTCGAAGTGTGTAGCAGCTTGCTAAACTGCAGGTGAACCAACAATATAATCGACAGCACTACGCCCCCCATTTGCTAAATAAGTGAACTCCCCTGATTGGTCGCCATGTGTCCTGCCATTGAGGATGAACAACCTAGCATCACAACATAGGTCCAAAAGCTCGCGGCCCCAACCACCAACACTAGCATCACAGTTTTATCACATAGCCACAACATTTGGTTGTTTAGTCTCAACGAGCTCAGGCATTTGTAACAGTTCACAAGGGTCGCTAGTGTCAAAGGTATCTGGTAATGCTACAGAACGCACATTAAAATCCCCTCCCAATAGTATAATGCCCCCCAGAGTTTGAACTTTAATAATATCTGCTACCAAGTTTTGGAACAAGGATTCATTCTCGTGTTTGGAGCCAATAGGGGCAACGTACACCACGCAGACAAACAAGTCAAAGGCAGCACCCCTACTGACCCGTAGCCATAGATAAGAATCATGGCTTCCTTTTTTCCACTTTGACAGGTTTGGCTTAAGGTGGCTATGAAAGTAAGCAACAACCCCCCCGTTATGTTTTGTCGCTTTTGTATTTCCCAGCTGCACAGTGTGTGCTACTGCAAGTGAGTCAAACCCTTCAACATGTGGCAAATGTTGGCATGGGAAGTGTCAAGTTTCGGTTAATAAGACGAAGTCAGCACCCTGAAACAACTTTAGTATTTCCACCCCCGTTTCCAGTTTATTTACACCACCCTCGTGCACGTTCCATAATACCACGCATAGGTTTCTCTGGTCCCTGCACCCTTAGATAGAAGAAGGCGGGTAAATCTGAGTGCCATCAACAAAAAGTTTGATTGTGCGCCAGAATGCGCCTTTACTTGTTGCCTTGGCCTCCTTGAACAATGGCCAGAACTCTTACTTACGCGCTTGGTGTGTGGGCGTGAGGTCTTCATCCAAGCCCAACTTAGTCCCTGCTAAGCCCTTGTGCCCTCGCAGCGCAGCTTAGCGGTCCTCGCTTGTTGCAAACTTGAGTAGCACCGCGCTGGGGCGTGCGCTTATTGTCAAGGTGGAGGCCCGCAAAGTCATAGGCTGTTGCCACGTGGCAACAACGACTTTAACGCGTAGCTTCATTTGGCCCTGCAACAGCTCTGTGTTGAACCGTTGCACCAGCTTATTTTCAATCTCGCTTTCTTTAGCCTCAAAGCCTATGAGGCGCAACTTGAGCTTACGTTCCTTTTGTTTGGGCGCATCAGCCAAGGTCTCCACAGCTCAACTAACCACCTGACGCACGTTCTTGGTCATCACCGTGGTCCATTTGGGCTCCTCTGAAAACGTAGCCTTGGTTGTGACAATCATTGATGTGCCCCCAAGTTCCTTATTAAACCCCAAAAAAGGTCCAACTATGTTAAAGAGCGGAAATAGTTGGAACTTGGTGTCGTTCCCAACTTCTAACACTAAAAAGGGGGTGAGAGGGGTGTGCTGAAAGCTCCAAGATTAGACTAGGAAGAAGGACAAGCTACTTAGTTATTCAGTCGTGCATCCAAATCCAACTAACAAGTTGGTTATAATTCATTCTGCACACTTTTGGTGTTGGGACAAGCCACGAGCAACCTTGGACTCACATGATTCATCATGGTCCGAACTCGGGGGAAGCCACCACCTTCCCCCATATAGTATTCTCTGCGTCTCTCCGTCGCACTTGCATCCGAATGGCACTTTTTCCCGAGACTCCCAAAGTGGAGTCCCGAAACTGTCCAAATTTGGCTCCCAAGACTTTGGGCATTCATAATTTCTCGCTCCGACCTTTGATTGGGACAAATTCTAAAACAAACTTATAGCTCTCCTTGAGAGCTATCCAATGGTGTGTTGTACTCCACCTACACACACCGGAATCAGGTCGATTCCCGACTTTTAATGGTCGGGAGTCAAACTGGTAATTTGACTCCCGACCCTTCTTTCGCCCATAACTTGTGTTGCAGATGTCCAAATGGCTCATGCAAGGCGATTTTGGACATCTACACTCCGAGATCTTGCCAAGGGTATAAAGAACACCTCAATGCGAGGTGTTTTGACCCCTGCAACCGAGCTCTGAGTTTTTGGGAGTCCCGGAGGACTCCCAAGTCCCATTTTCAGGAGTGTGAGTGATGACCTCACACTTCCCTCAAAGTGGGGTTGTGACAATCGCAGTCACCTCGCGCTCTATCAGTTGGTTAACTTCAAGGTTGCTAGTGATCGTGAGAGACATAATGTTCTCGATGGCTGCCTCCATCTTGGACAGTCGCGTGTCAATAGGTGAACTGTCGATCTTGAGACCCATCACTAGCCAATGCCCGACTAGGGCTACTTGGTAGACCGCTAGGGGTGCATTGTTTGGGACGTTGAACCCGGCGTTGCTACAATGCATTTCGGCAGTGTCCTTCTTTAATGTGAAGACGCTATAGTGAAAGTACACAGCAGCGGTGTGACATTGAGCGCCATCGTGGAGTTCTTCAAATCTTAAACCATGTTACTAGTTGTAACCAAGGGCGAAACACCCATACGCCAAGAAATTTTTTAAAAAAAAACTAATAATCTTTTTCATTTTTTGGAAATGAATTTTTGTTTTCTAATTAATATTTTAAAACCTATTTCAATAAAGAAAGAAATGAAAGAGAAATTGAAAAAGAGAAAGAAAAGGAATGCAAAAGAGAAGGAAAAAAAAAGGAATTTGGATTAAAAATGGCGGACTTGAACGGTGGGCCTATTAAACAAATGTAGGTTACCTATAATGTAGCCCGACGAAAGAAAGGGCAAGGGAGGGGTACCAGGTGAATGAACACAGGGTGGGGGTTGCTCTGCTCCTCCCATTCCTGCTGCAACGAGCTGGCGTTGCAACGAGGATAGTGGCGATGGCGGGGCCAACCGCTTTCAGCACACCCTGTCGTGATCTAGCTCCCTTACTTTTCGGCACTTCTTCTTTGCCACTTTTTTGTTTTGGAGTTGTCACGCCTTGGGACCAACAAGATTGCTTGAATTGATTGGACCTCTGACCACCCCCTCGTACATATAAAACTTCGTTCCGCACCTTAGCACTAACAACTCTCCTCTCTCTCGCACGCTCTGTCTCTCTTGCGCTCTCGATTGGAAGGCATGTTTTGGCAAGAAATGTTTAATTTTTAATCCTGTTTCTTAAACCTGATTCTTAATCCTGTTTCTTAATCCAATTTTTAATCCAGTTTCTTAAACCTAATTCTTAATCATGTTTCTTAATCCAATTTTTAATCCGGTTTCTTAGTCCTGATTTTTAATCCAGTTTTTTAATCCGGTTTCGTAAACTTGATTCTTAATCTAGTTTCTGAAGCTTCATTCTTAATCCTGTTTTTTTATCATGTTTCTTAATCCAATTTTTAATCCGGTTTTGTAAACCTAATTCTTAATCATGTTTTTAATCATGTTTTTATATCCAATTTTTTAATCCGGTTTCTTAAACCTAATTTTTAATCGAGTTTTTTAAATCCTGTTTCTTAATCCTTTGTTTTCTACATTAATTTATCTTTATGGTTTTTTCTGATTTTTTTTTTTTGCCTTTTTACCATTTAATGTATTTATGAAGTGGCCTTTAAAACTATACCCTCTATGAAGTAATCCCCTATTTTTGTTAACTTTAATTACCATAATCCCTGTGATTTTCTCCACCCCCCCCCCCCCCCCCCTCCTCTCTCTTGATGTTTTTCTTCTTTTTTTTTTTTTTCTTTTTTCTTTTTTTTTCTTT
>Ga0116231_10011557_pt1 | contig 13494 bp, 11 predicted proteins | sample S1TSphgellanicum_2_FD_89695 | JGI IMG/M metagenome (GOLD analysis project Ga0116231, IMG submission 89695) | Host-associated microbial communities from peat moss isolated from Minnesota, USA - S1T2_Fd - Sphagnum magellanicum MG | ecosystem: Host-associated > Plants > Peat moss > Unclassified... | reverse complement strand
TTTTTCTCTATTAATCACCGAACAAGGTGCGCACTAATTGCGTGTATAGCCATGTGCAATTGCAGTTGTCTTTTTGTAGTTTTTGGATACCCCTGAAAATGATCGCCCTAAGAATAGTGCGTTTTATGGAGAAGGAGGAAAGTTGAGAAGTGTTGGGGGGTTGGTTGTTTTTTTTAGGGGGGTTTTTTTGCTTTTGTGAGGAGCAAAAGCATCAATTATTGTGGGTTTTATTGGCCTTTGCCTACCAAAGGCAAGTTAAGTATATTGTTTGTGTTTGGATTCATTATAATAGAGTATATAGTAGTAGCTTAAGGGATTTTGGCCCCCTAGATAATAATAATAATAATAATAATAATAATAATAATAGGTCTATTATTATTATTATTAGGTATTTTTATATGAGGATTTTTGAAAGATGATATTTTTTTGGCTTGTGTTGAAACTTGAGATTAGTTATTATAGAGTTATAATAATATCTTGAAGGATTTTGGTTTCTTTTTAGAGGATTTTGGGAAGATTATATTTTTTGGGTAGTAGTGAAATATTTGAGTTTCCATAATTCTTCTTTTGCCCTAAGATACCTTTTTTAATGTAATTGGCAAGGCCCCTTGTTATTTTGTATTGGCTGCGTAAACTTCGCTCCTTGGGTCTGGTGTTGCTTTTTTTTCGCTCGCTCGCTTTTGCGCGGCGCGGGCAATGGTGCGCATTGTGTGATTGTGTGTGTGTGTGTGAGAGAGAGAGAGAGAGAGAGTGAGAGATTGAGAGAGAGAGAGAACGAACGGGTGGTGTGTTGTAGCTAGTTTTCATTCGAATCCTTGGTTTCATATCTTTTGATATTTCGATTTGTTTCTTAGTTTTTGTTTTGCAATGGCTTTTTCCCCCTTGTTTCTAACCTCTTGTTGTTGGCATGTTTGTTAAGGAAGAAGAAGAACCAACGAACGAAGAACGAAAGAAAGAAAGAAAGAAAGAAGAAAAGTTTGGTCACCTTTTTTTTCTTTTTTTCTTTTTTGTTTGTGGGTGCTGCGATCGAGTTTTTTCAGAAGTTAGCTTACCATTGTGATTTTCTGTTTGTATCGGTGCAAGGACTCATTCATTCATAGTGCGACAAAAGTTGTCTTCGTTGTTCTCGCCATCTGTTCCGAAGTTGAGTTAAGAGTTTTTGAGGTTTTTAGAGGAGTCTGGAATTTTTTTATTCTGATAAGAATGTGTTGTTGTTGACGATGCGCTTGTGGGTTTTGTTTCGTGGGTGACGATGATGACGACGACGACGGGAATTCCTTCCCCCTCGTTGCGTGTGGTTTTTTTGTTTCTTGGGTGATGTTGAGAATCCTTTCTTCCCTTTCAACGGGAGTCGGTGAACAACAGGAACTAGTAGTCGCAGTGTGGGAGAATTTGGTAACGAACGGCAGCAGACACGATGAGGAAGAAAGGCTCTTCTTGGACGGGGTGGAGGAAGCAGTTGAAGCAGTATGTTACATCTGGCGGCAAGCTGCCAGCGGTGGTGCAGCAGCCGGTAAATGGCGAGAGCGTTATAATGAAGGAGGTGGAGGATGACTCGGTGAATGATCATTCCGACATGCTTCAGCAGCAGCAGCATGTTGGAGATAGAAGCAGCACCGAGCCGCCTTCGTCTTCCGAAGATGTCAAGTCCGATGATGCAAGTCAGATTAGAGAAGAGAAGCAGCAGCAGCTACGGGCATGCATCAAAGCAGACGCTGCTGAGGATCATGCTCAGCTCGCCTTGGCGCATTTCTCACCTCTAACGCCTCCAAGACCCAATTCTGGATCTGCACCGCAAACAATATCACCACCAACTCCCAGTACGAGGTCAACTCCAAATCCAGCAGGAGTCGCCACCAGTGCAGTTTTGAAGAAAGGAGCATTCAAGCATGTGTACAGATCAGGACCTGTGCGGAAGCTTTCGTCACGAACCAAAACTTCAGCTGCAGCAACAGCTGGGGTGCGAACTTCGTCTGGAGGAGTCGAACAGGAGAACATGGCAGCCACGGCTATCCAAGCAGCTTTTCGTGGATACAGATCACGTCGCAACTCATCGGAAGATCTATGGTCTCAAGCTGGGGCAGTCTACTGCAACAATAATAACAGGAGGTTAGAGAAAGAGCTGCAGGGACAAACAACACAAGCCTCAAGCTGCACACAGACACACATGTCCCAAACTGCAGATCCGCATCTAGAGTTCTCAACTACTGCAGACAACAAGCTGAACATCAACGGGGAGTGGGATACTGACACACGCAGTCCTGCAGATATTGAAGCTAGTGCGCAGTACAAACAGGAAGCGGCTCTCAAGAGGGAGAGAGCAAGAGAATATGCGCTTGCTCTTCGCCGTTTGAAGTATGGGCTGGAACAACACAAGGGTGGTGCTAAAGCTGCTGCTGGAACTCCTGCTCCAACTGCTGCTGCTGATTGCACCAACACAATGCTTGACAAGCCAGGCTACGTGATGAACTGGTTGGAGCGCGCACAAGGAGCTCGCGACGATCACCACGTACTAAAGAATGTTAGTGACGGTACCCGAAACCTTCTTCCTGCATCCAAAAGCTTGTCGCCCAAAACGACAGGGGTAGTCACCGACGGTGCAGAGAAAGCGAAGTTGCAGTCCAGTGGTGAGAAAGACAAACCCAAGAGTGGCGAGAGAATGAAGCTGCAGAAGAATGGCGAGAAATTGGAGAAATCCAACAGTGATCAAAAGGGAGTATCATCGTCATCATCAACAGCAGCAGTAGCAGAAGCTCGTACCCCTAGATGCAGAAATGGGGATGCTAGCGAGCGAGCTTTTGATACTAATGAGCATTTGCAAGAGCATTCATCTCCTGCTACTAGTAGTGTTGCGGGTCCTACGCCCAACCATGGCACAAGGCGCTTGAGCTTCACAAATGGAGCGGCAGCAGCAGCAGGTCACACAGGAAAAGGAACAGGAACCGTGAACAATGAAAGAAGAAAGAGCGTTGGAAGCTGTGTTTCTCCTGCTCCAATGGTGCTACCACCACCAGCTGCAATGGACCGCAGACTTTCTTCCCCATTTACAGGGATGAAAGCTCCACTTCACTCTACCACTCCGAAGAAACTTCCCTTCAAAGTCTAACAACAAAGGCAAGGTCAGATCACACCAATTGCAGGTCATCCTGAAACTGTCTCTGCAGACCCAAAAGAAAAAACAAATTCTGTGCAATCCAGGCCTTGATGATGAAGATGAGTGCCTTTTCTTCTTGACCTTGATGAAGATGAGAACTTCTTGACCTTGACGAAGAGATGAGAACTTCTTCTTGGTCATGATGAAGATGATGAGAGCTTCTTCTTCATCTTCTTCTTTGTCTTCTCATAGAACTAATGTTTCTTCAAAACCTGAAGCCAGAAATATTCTGTGCAATTTGTGAAGGTTTTTTTTTGCTTGGTATTCTTGAGCTGGGTTTGATGCAGTTTGGCAGCCAGAAATTTAGTGGTGAACAACTTGAGGTCCAGAGCAAGAGAGTTTTTGTAATTGCCAGCTTCTTTCTATTTTCTTTGGATCATTATATGTTAAGTTGTGAAATCAACAGAAAAAAAGTCCCAAAAACAGCTAGTGTTTTTTTAATTTGAGTTGAGTTTGCACATGGATTATGACAGTGGTCTGAGATGAGCTACTTCTCCTTCATCGCTAACCATTTCTGTAGCGATTTGCAACATCTGGAGCACAATCTGGTGACTTGGAACACAGACTCAGGAAAGTGTCATAAATTGTAAGCTTTTCTTTAGTCTGATATAGAATGAGGATTCTTTGCTATAGAGGCTTGGATTCTTCTTCCCCTTAGTCTCTCCTCCCCAAATGTGGAGCTTGTTAACATGTAGTGCTCATCATTGTCAAAAGATAAAAGATTGCTTTTTGTTGGCTTGCTCTTCCTGTAAGGGAGACACTATGGAACAATGTAGTCTTCTGTTGGTCCCACATTTTGGAGAATGTGCACTGTTTGTTCCTGTGAGACAACTACTGAATTTGACTATTTGTGCATGTGACCATCTTGCATCTCAACAACTTGATATCTGATGGAAGTCTTAGTGCTCAGTTTGTGCCTAGATGTGGATATGGAGTACCTTTCTTGTGCTCTTCTTATCTTCTACACCATACTACAAGTTTGGAGAATGCTTGTACAAGAATTGTTCAGAATGACACACTAGCAGGAATTGATCATAGTAAGAGAGTGAAGTATTGTAAATGACAAATAGCCCTCAAAAAGATGAATCAAGCTCCTAAATCCCCATATTTAGCTTGAATTATGATGCCTGTATTAGTTCCATGCTCATGAAGCAACAATCAAATCCACCACAATAATTCATTTAACATGCTAATTGTTGTGAGTCCTACAAAGTATGTGAGCAAAATTCACTGTGTAAGCAACAATTCCAGTTTTTTGCATCCGATTTATGATGTACTCAGCTCCTATGCATTTAACATTTTAAGTGTGGATAGAAGTACACAGGTTGGTCTATGCTCTTCTCCCTTATGTGAACCTGTATAGGTGTGTGGCCTTGCCAGCACAATGAAATCAGCTTAATGACTCTTGCTAATGACTACACACTATTATAACTCTGCTGATGGGGTTCTGACAAACCAAATTCCCTATGTTTAGACACAGGAGATAAAGGTCAGAGGGAAAATCCACAGTCAATCATTTCATTAGTGCAATAGTGGCCCCTCCCCTGCCCCCTCCCATAGGCTATATTGTTTGTGCTCAACTCTATCTATAGACTTTAAAGGTGGCAGGTCACTCTTAGGTTGGTACTCCATTTAAGCACACATGAAACAGCTTAGACTAATTGCACAACAGCAGCCACTCGGAGTGACCCTCCCTGTAGAAGGTTTGGCAGCTCATCAAACAGAAATGCAGTACGCCATCCCCATCCTTTAGGAGCTTTGGGCAGAAGAGTACCTGCCTGTTTGGGGCTGCCAAGTATGAGAACTTCCCGCTTTGCCGGACATATCAACTGCAAGTCAATGCACAAGGCCCACAGGAGCATTTGAGGAAGACAAATGCCAAAAGTAGCTGCAACCTCTCCTTTTAAATATATACATCATTCAAGTTCATCTATAAAGTTCCCTTCTATTCTGCTGAACAAGCTTTACTGACTTTTTTCTGGAGCAGCTTCCCCTAATGGTTTTGACAGCATTGATCAAGACCATTTTTTTATGGATCAAAAACCCTTGGGTTCTTGTAGAAGATTAATCAGTGAGCCTTAACAACCATCATGAGGAAAGGTGGAGATGACTGACTCGGTAGCGTGCAGTGACTTTTTCTCTGGTGTCCACATAGAATGAGACCTGTTAGAAAATGGAACTGTTAGGTTTTGAGGTTTGATTTAACCTCTGGTGTTGCTTATGAAATCACTGTTCAAAAAGTCCCTTCTTTTGGTGCTGAATGCCATGAGAATGCAAATAGTACAAAGCCTCTTTGCATTTACAAACATTCTTCTGCATTCAGTCTCTCTGGAGCAATATCCATGCAGTCTGATATGGCTTGGTGTGAGTAGCTACTTTATTCAATAGTAAGAATCCTTCATTGAATGTACAGCATTGAAGATGTATTCATGACATGATTTCCACAGTTTGTCAAGACAGAGGAAAGAGGAGAGATGATTACAGAAAAGAGGAAAAAGAGGAGACAGTTAGGCATAACAGAGAATTGCATCCAGACTAACACAAGACAACTACTGCAATATATTACTACCCACAGGACATACCTTCCTGTGAGGTCCAACATCTTCTGCTTTGCGACGATGTAAGAACAAACCTGCATATAAAGATGGTGAAATCATGTGAGCGAGCCTTGATGCATAAATCAACCAACAAAATGAAACCTATGAGTGCAGCCGTAACCTTGTGAGTGTCAGTCAAGAAGCATCACCTTCATCATGAATGGCAATAACTAGCTGCCATTAATCCCCACTGATTTCATCAGCTAATGAGGGTGGGTGTAGATAAATTTACAATAAACCTGCTCAAAATTTCAGGGAAACAATTATACTAAAATCTGTATCCTGAGTCTCTGTCACATTTCCAGAAGCAATGGGAAGACTCTGTTATAGTGTTGGCTACCACTCAAGAGACCTAGGAAAAAGCCAATAAGTATCCTCATTCAAGCTGCAACAAGTTTGTGTGGGTAAGCTTCATTTCGTATTAGCAGGCCCCTGTACAACAAGCAGCTATAAGGCACAGAGAGGACTACATGAAGGGTAGTGATTGGGGCCTCTAGCACCCAGAATACACCTCAAGCACACCATTTGTTACTACTTGGATGCAGCACATGCAGGTTAGATGCTGGACAAAAAACATATGAGATGCAAAGAAAAATCTTCACATTAACACTCCGAATGTAACCAAAATGTCAGTTTCTGGCCAAAACAGAACCAAACGAAACACAACAAAATTGAGTGTGGTCAATCCCCTCCAAGTCACAGTGCTGTGTTAGTTTGACAATTCACATTTCAGTACCTCTGGCAATAGAAATCATCACATGCTATGACACCATTAAATTTTGCAAGGTCGGGCTAGTTGGAACTCTGCAAATCTTTACTTGTGCCTTGTCGACAAACCCAGACATACTCTATAAACCATTGGAAGTGAGGTGCTTGACATCCAATGCCTATCACAAGATTCACAGCAGTTGAGCAGATATATGATGGAAGGTAGAATACCAAGGGTGCGCCGACCTCGTGGATCTTCATCGTTGAAAGCTTGCACACTCACCTATCCCCAGAAACCAGCCCCAGTCATATGATCAGACAGTTGCCTGTCTGGTTTAAAAACTCAAGTTCTCCTTTTTATCTTGAGAATTACTTTTTGGGTAATTGATCATAATGTCACCAGATTCCTCTACCTTGCTTAGTTGATTTGACTTGTGAAGTTTCAGCTACAGCATTTCACAAAGGAAAATCGATCGCATAAATCTTGGTTCATAATCAAATCACAGATGGAAACATTTCAACAATGACCATGAAAATCAGTTGGAAGTTATGGATTGAGCTCCAACCTTCCACAGAGACCCTGCATAGAAAGCTTCAGGAGAGTGCTTTGACTGGCCATCTCCAAGCCGATGTACATCATCAAATTCAACCCTTTTCAAGCACAAAGGTATATTAGACCAACATAGATCATAATTCATCAGAGCTCAATATTATTGACAATTCCTTCATTAAAACATGCTGCACAGGGAGGCTTTGGTAAATAAAGAGTAGAGGCCCTGTATTGTGAAACAAGCCCACTTCAGGAAAGGTAACCAGAGAAGATTTCCTGAAGATGCATACCCAAAACGAAATGGAGGAAAGCTGCGTAATGGAGTATGTAGATCCAACTGGATGGATGCTCCTTCACAACCCTCCCAGTCACGCACAACATTAGATTCCTGAGGAATACTTTTCTGAAGTACAATGTTGCAGGATGGTTCCAAACCAGCAGGCTTAGCAGAAAGAGGTGACTCCTCTTCCACTCTCCCTGTGAGGTCTGATTGGCCAGGAGCCCCACCATTTCCAACACCAGGGCCCCCTTGGCTTAAGCTGGCTGCTGCAGTGAGACTATCCATTCTGCTGTGAGCAGGCAAGTCTGTCTCTGAAAGATCTGACCGTCCATCTAATTGGTTGCTACCTACACCACTCTGCTGAGTTCCACCCCTTCCACCATAAGCTCCTAAGGCAGGAATATAGAGGAATCTGGGGGCAGGCCAAACACCAGCAGGTCCAAAAGTTGTTCCTCGCCCAATTCCTGCAAGGCCATCCATTGCATTGCGAGTATGAACCCGCCCAGGGGACTGCATGTTGGCACCTGCTCCACCAAGCCCCTCTGGACCAGAGTAACTGCCAGTCAATGCAGGCCCAGCAGCTCGGTCCTGGCTCTCATCACGATAGTGCACACCCGGAATCCTCCCATGCGAATAACTAGGATTGAATTGCCGGCAACTGCAGTTTACATAGATAAGACTACAGTTCTTGCAGGTGTCTGCAGCTATTGTCAGTACTTGTTGCCGTAGGAGTGTCTGCCAGCCACAATTGTACACAAGCAGATGAGAGAAGAAGAAAGAGAAATAGATAGGGATTTCCTTTTTTGAAATGAGTCAGATGATTAGGATATTAAAGTGGAAGCTGTCCCATCAGAGTGAGGGATGAAATCATACTCTATGTATGGTAACATGTTGGTCATCCAAAATGAGTCTGGAAAAAAAATACTGGACGAGGGTTACCTGCAACCAGAGGCTGTCAGCAACTGATTTGCATGGAAATCCAAGCTCTTCAAGCCGGCCACGCATATATAGCAAGTCCTCGAAAGCCATGTGACAGTAGAGTACTCCTCCTCTTTCAAATATCCCCAGAAAAGCCTCCCAGTCCTCTGTGTTGCACCAGTCCCTTGTATTGGGACATGCTTTCTTCAACCTCCTCTCCACCACCCGTCCACCCCATGACAGTGATGGGCATGCACTATCTCTAGAGGTACATGATGAATTAACACCATTGCGCAGCAGCATGTCAGAAAACTTTTCTTAAGTCAGTGGGAGAACCCTGTGTTTGTTTGTGAGCACAACACTTGACCACAAGAGTGAGCTATATAACAAATCCAAACTCCATCACTGCTGAATGACAGCATTTAGCATTTACCAAGCTGGTACAGAAGTTTCACATGTCTCCATGGTGTTGCACACATAATTTCAGAGGAAAGGCTTCTGTCAATGACCTGAAGTTACTTTCAATTGTGACTAGAACAAATGACATATCCATCCAAATAGCAGAAATCAAGAAGTTATCCAAAGAGGTACCTTGACCACTGGTCCTGCAGTATTTTAGCACATGTTGAGGATGCTGAAGTATGTGATAATGAGCAACATCCCTGACTCAGCTGATCCCCAGCCCGTGGAGGACGCCATGCCTCCTCATATGTAAAATGCTCACAGAACCCCAATTCAACACCCTCGAAACCCACTTGCTCCGGAGTAGGACAGGTATCCTCACTTGTGCAGGCCTCTCCATTCTTACGGATCTCAATAATTGATTGTGCGGAATCCACTCCCCTCAAGGGTTTCCCAACCAGTGGATGTATAACTTGGTCATATGTAACCCTAGATACTCCTCCAAGACCTTGTTCCAGATGGTGGAGGGTACTAGATTCTGGACTCTTGGAGGTTGAAAGGCAAGAATGATTTGCAGACATATTTTCAACTACTGTTTCCATAAGTTCCATGAGGATTCCACGCATGGTTTTAATGACTTCATCACTTTCTGTCAGTGTCACCCTGTCAACAGCCACCTGTCTTGACAAATCATCTGAATTACACCTGAAACAAAAACTTGATATCAGAAGCAATATCACACATCTGAAGCACATATTGGAACCAGAACAGCAAGTCTTGCTGTCCAAAAATAACAGGGCAAGCCCATGAACCTCAACTGATCATGCTGACCTGGAGCTAGATTTCTCAAGAATCTCCTCAGCTTGTTGACTTTTGTGCGGCACAGTAGAAGGAGTCCCATCACTGTCCATAGCAGAAGTGTCAGGTGAAAGTGAGCTTGAGAGCTGAGGCATCTCCAGTACCACACCCCGAGCCAACAACACACTCAAGGCAAGCTCAAACCTGCCATGTCAAAAAAGTTCATGTTGATCTCAGTCCTCCATTTCAGATGTCAACATTTACATACTTACAAACCATCTTTCTCTCCATTCCTAGTGTTTTGGACTCTCAGAATAATAAATTCAAGTCTCCACATTAGCACCCATCCATCTCATCCTCTTGTTCCCTCCGATCATCTCCAAACCATGTGTTTCTTTGCATGAGTTCAAGAAACAAACTAAAGTCCTTGCAGTTAAATGCTCTGACCAGTACCTGCAATTAAAAAGTGTAGAAGCCACCATAAGAGAGAATAGTGGAGTCAAACCTTTTCTCTTCACTTGGAACCCAAAGCTCATCTGAAGTCAGAAGAAGGCTCAAAGTTTGTGTTGAAAGCTTTGGCAGAATCTGCAAAGCAAAAAAATTCATGCAGCCCTGTCAACTCAAGTTGTATCCATGATTTTAAAGAAGCACACACTAACAAAGCTTCATTGGTTGGGATTGGTGGTATCCATCACCAGAAGAACCCTAGTATGTTGACAAATAGGGTAAGGCATACCTCTCGAAGCTCAACTGCACCACCTCGGCAGAGATAGCCCCAGCAGGCCTTGCGAACACGTTCTCCATGTACTCCATAATCTTGGCTCTCAGCAAATGCCTGCATCTCGAGAAGCATGGATCATGTGACACTGTCAGTCCATGAGCTTAGTGACAGAAAGCAGAAGAAAGGTGAAATCATCAAGGTATATCAATATACAAAGCCCCAATTGTTAGGCCCCACATATGACAATTGTTGCTATCTAAGACCAAGAATCGCAGAACTGCCTGAAAGTTGAAGTCATCCACTCATGAATCTGCAACACTAAGCAAACAAACACAATCTAGTGAAATGGTACCTGGTAAGCAAGAAAATTTTCTGTCCACAGCTCGGAGATGATGAAATTTGTACAAAGTGCACATAAATCCTGCAAGAGTCAATTCCATCTTAACCTCCATGGCACTGTAATGTCACACAAACCAGGTGATACTGCATAGGAGGCATTGCCACGGTGGTGGAGATAAAGGCAGAACTGGACAATAAGGTGGGCTTACTCTCTGCTCATTCTCATAGAGCACAGATAAAGCAGAAGTATACTACTGCTTAGAGTGGGCTCTTTGATACTCACCAACCTTGCCTCTGACAAAAAGATATCAAAAGGCAGTACTGCTTAACAATGCCAAATTAGAACTACAAGCTCAAGTGGATCTGAAACCAGAAAGAGAGGAATCCTTTTCACAAAAATCTTGCTTGCCAGCCTGTGAACATAGACACAGAACCATCCAGTTTGATGGATTAAGAAGCCTAGTGAGAGTGAGAGAGAGAGAGAGAGAGAGAGAGAGGAACAAACAAAGAAGCAGGAAAACAAACACAGAGATAAGCAACAGTACCTGCAGATCCAAGAAAGAGCCAGCAGCAAGGACTCGAAAGGCATTGCTGTCATCCAGCTTAGGATAATGCCCATACAAGTATGCCAATGCTGTAGCAACTGCATCCCCATTCACATTCTCATCATCAATTTGCAGTGTCACTTCATGGGCACCAGCCTCCTTCCATGGTCCCTGCAGCATGTTCCTGCATTCAATATCTCACAACATGATTGAATGCCACAGAAGATTTAGCAATAGAGCCCACCTGCTGTCTACTCCTTCTCTGACCACCCGCCAAGAGAATCAAAGAGAGGCATCATCGAGTCAGGATGATCATGCAAATTAGATACCATCAATAGCAAAACCCTAAAAATAGTTCCCAGCTGATTGTTGAATTTCAAATTGTACAATTCAAGCATTTCCCAAAGCAAAAGATCAATGCACAAGTCTGATGTCTGACAATCATGAACCCTGAAACAAAAGTTGCCGACCAATGCAAATTTCCTGACTACTGATGTTGTTTGTTTGAGATGTTTGCTTTCCTGCTGCAGTCAGAAATGAAATTGCTCTCACTTCCGGCAAAAAAGTTTTTTGACCTGAAATAGGAGCTACGAGAGAGAAGCAAGCGATGAAGATGGAATGTATGCCCCATTGCCTTCACAACAATGTCGGAAAACGCTCGTGACTTCCATCCTTCCAATTGGACGTGATCGCACAACGCGCCCAAGTTTATATCCAAACCTCGAACCTCAGGCCCGCCACTGCCGTCACCATCTGAAGCAGAAGCCGATGCGGGAGCAGCGGATACAAGAGACGACGCCGCTTGAGAAGAGTAAGCTGATGGCTGCTGGGAATGCGACGAAGGTCGCGGTCGCCCACCTCCTACATGCAAAGCTTCCATCCCGACCAGGAGCAAAACCTACCGCCAACTCTTCCTCTTCGTTGTCCCTTCCCTCTCTCGTATCCCACATTCAAAACCTCCGATTCCTCAAACAAATCTCACGCCCCATCTCCTCACTCTACTCCTCCATCACAGTCTCTCTGAGACGAGGAGAAGAACATTTCCCTCCCCTAATCTGCACGGTCTTCTCGAAGTCGCGGCGATCCAGGCGAAGCAGCCATAATCTCTACTTACAGCAGATTCAAAATTCCGAGCAATCCAGCTTTCCGTGAGCAAAACTCGCTACGACGACAGAAGAAGAAAAGTCCACTGCCATGGGCATCAAAGCCGGACATTTCTTCTTTGTCTTTTTTCTTTTTTCTTTTTTTTTCCCCCAGAACCCCAAGAAATTTTCAACCAAAAAAAGACAAACAAACCAACAAAGCCTTCATCCACACAAGCTCTTGCACGATACGAGAAGCCAATCTTTGTCAGATTTTTACAACTGCCGCTGCATCGAGTTTGCAGCACCCACCCATGTGCAAATTTTTGCAACAAATTTGTTGCAACAACGGAGCGTTTCCCTTCTTCATCTTCTTCTTGTTCCTCTGTCTTAGCAAGGTAGTCAGGCAGGAGCGTCCGTCGTGTAAATCTTCAAACCTCTAGATAAAGAGCCAGTAATATCGTAATATCTCTCCGATCCCGTGGGTTTCTTTTCGGACTCTCGGTAGACTGTAATAAGCCACCCGGAGCATGGACGGGTGACGACGTATATCGAATAAAGATACTCTTCCCCGGAGGCCCTTCCCTTCACTTTACGGACCGATGGATTTTATTTTACTCGCTGGATTCTCTTCTTCTGGACCGATAGATTTTGGTTTACTCGCTGGATTCTCTTGGAAGAAGCAAAAATCTAATGGTCAGTTCATGCATCTAAAGGTCTCAGGACTAGGATGAATAGTTAATACCCCATTCATCACTTCCAACTTGTCATGGTTGGTTGGTGTTGGATGGGGGTCATCCCCAGAACATTATTGTTTAAGGGTGAATTAAACCCATGTTCAATTTTTCCTTTTGTGCCATGGATGAGTCTTAAGCATCATTCACACCTAGTGCTAAGTCAATGTTAAATTTTCTTGGTTTATGGGTGCATATATATATATATATATAAGCAACAGTGGTGTCTATTTGTTCGGGCAGTGCTTGGAAATTTTTCCCAGTCATTGCTTGTTCCTTGTGGTGTGCTTTGTAAAAGAGGGGGGTTCGGGTAAGTTGAGAAATTTCTTGATTTGGGAATTTCGATGTGGTGTGCTTTGTAGAAGAGGGGGGCTCGGGTAAGTTGAGAAATTTCTTGATTTGGGAATTTCGATGTGGTGTGCTTTGTAGAAGAAGGGGGCTTGGATAAATTAAGAAATTTCTTGATTTGGGAATTTCGATCTCTATGACAGTTATTACTCAACTGACAAGGGGGGCAGCAGGGGGGGCCAGCACGGGTGGCAAGGGCCAACACGGGCGGGGGGGGGGGGGGCCCAGCCGGGGAGGGCCCGGCCGGGGGAACCTGGGGGGGCGCATTGTCCCCCAGGTCCACCCGGGTATATATATAGGCCCATATTTTTTTATTTA
>Ga0116231_10011556_pt1 | contig 13495 bp, 10 predicted proteins | sample S1TSphgellanicum_2_FD_89695 | JGI IMG/M metagenome (GOLD analysis project Ga0116231, IMG submission 89695) | Host-associated microbial communities from peat moss isolated from Minnesota, USA - S1T2_Fd - Sphagnum magellanicum MG | ecosystem: Host-associated > Plants > Peat moss > Unclassified... | reverse complement strand
GTTGGGATTCTCAAAATGCCGCTAAGGGTTTGCGATGGACCTTATTTCGGAAACCGATAGACTTTTGAGTCGATTCGCCAAGTCGTTGCGGCGATGGGTTTGTTGCAAATAGTTTCCGATGTAGTGTTAATCGCAAAGTGCATATAGAAGCAGTTACAATCGTAAAATGTTTACGATTGTATCAAGTTCGGGAGTTGTGAAGGACTTGTGATTGTACGGGTGCGAATGTTTTAGTATCGCAAAGGCTTAACAGTTTGCGAGGAGTTATGGTTCGCAAATGCAGGTTTTCGGAAACTTCTTTCTTTGTTGTTTGCGATGATATGTGGATCGCAAAATAGCCCCCTGTTGTTGTAGTGAGTGTTTTTAAAGGGCACCTTCATCAATCAATAACCCTCGTAGAAAAGAAAAGAGGTATTAACAATAGGAAGGAAATTATACCTATTGATAGTCATATCCACACTTCAAAACTAGTTGTAAATCCACACCCACTTCTCATGGTTCATGGTCTATGTATGTTTATGTATAGAAGATCGACATGGCAATAAGGTATTCGCTCAGTGGAAAGCATGGAAGACAAACAATAATTCCTATTTGTCATGGTCTACATATGGTTATGTATAGAGGAATGGTAGGGTTATAAGGTATTTGCTTGGTAGAAGGCATGGGAAACAAGCAATAACATGAATTCCTTATGCCATTAAACAAATGAATGTTCTATCGTTCCCCTACATAAACAAAGGACGCAATGAATGTGCCAAAACCTTGTTTATTAATAAGAGGAACATTGCATGTAAGCAATCCAACCTTTTAAAACCTTATCTTCCTACAAAATGAAAACAAGTGAATTAATCAATATTTTACGTATATTTTTGTGTGCAATGGATGAAACCATAAAGATTATCTCATACATGTGTCAAAAATAATCAATTAACATTTGAGGGGTTTCACCTTGGGTACACCAAACAATTGGAAAAAAACAATCATTCATTTTTTTTCCAATGTTAAATCAAAGGGTTCTAGTTCATGCGTTCTTGTGAATTTCACCCAAATTGACACCCTTTTGCAATAACTAGCATAAGAACTGAACCATGGAAGGTGAAAGCATGCTAAAGTACGTAATTAAATGTCTTCGATTTAGAACAAAATGAAAAATGAGATTGTTTTGGCTAGAAACAGAAGAAAGTAAATTCAGATTTTTTTTTTAATTTCATTTTCACACCATGGTGCTTTCTATTGAGTTTTATATTAGGTTGAACACAAAATTTGAATTTTTTTGGAATAATAAAAGTAATGAACAAATACTTTTGAATTTGGCTGGTCAATATGGTGTTCAAAATTATTTTTTCATTAGAAATTTTAATGAAATAAATTTGTGTGAGGTTATAACATAAACATCATTGTATATTCAAAAGAAGGAAAATAAATAAATTTTACTTTCTCTTTGGTAAAATATGTTTGACACATACTTGAAACAAATGTTACAATACAAAAATAAGGCTTCAAATGCTACTTACATTTGAAAAAATCTATTTGAAACCTATTTTTAGAATGTACATTATTAAAAATTAATTCATAATAGTGAAGAAGTTTTTTTTAAATCATCTAAATAAAAATATTAAATGTATAATAAAAATTTTAATGGGTTTTGAACCTTCTTTTTATTAGTTTGATAAGTAAACTGCCAAGGTAATTGAATTGTATACTTTACCATGCTTTCACCTTGGAACTAGTCATTTGCCAAATCATAAATTGTGAAAAAAATTCTTCACACAAAATTAAGTTCTTTAAAAAAGCAAAATGAATTTTAAGAAAATTGTTAAGTAGGTTAAAGTTTGTAATTAAATATGGATTTTAGTTAGTTGTTGAACTCCATACTTATGCAAAAGACCCTATGTAAATTTAATGTAAAACTTTGTATATATAAACAACCTTTAGCATTGGGGAGTGTGTAGCACCTACATGGAATTCAATTTGGTTTTTAAATTGAGCCTAGAGCTTTTTTAGTTGGAAAAAACATGTTCGAACCAAAATCAAAAGGTTCAAAAATTAGGAGAAACTAGGATCAACCCACACCCAAATAACTTCCAAATAAAATAAAATGTCAAAATTGAAATTGGAGGTTTGCTAAAAAAACAAGAATCGAACAACATTGGTTGAAATGTATTCATCATATAGGCCACAAAGTCACATTTGTGGTCCTAGTTGTAAATGTCATTTCACACATAGTTTCAATGTTTTATATCACTATAGTTGTTATGGAAAAAAACTTTTATGACAACAATAATGATGGACAATGGTTTTTGGGACTATAATAAGAGTGATTATCTTCAATGATACAATAGATTCAATTTTGGTTGTTAAATCAAGGAATAGAAAATTGATTTAATTATACTTGAAAACTTTTGCAAAATATTTTTAAAAATCAAATTGCATGTTCAATTTTCCTAATTATGTTGCATCATTCCAACTTTCATCATATCTCAGGACTTGGTTTACATAATTACTAAAGGCAAGTGTTACTTTGCAATGAATTGCTTATTTGTTCATTGTTGACAACCTAGTCTTCTTGTGTATTATGTTGTGAGCCAACCACATGCCATTGTGCTTGGTAAAGTGCCTTCAAAGAATTGGGGCTCACCTTACTAGCTCCCCAAATTCACAACTAGGTGGGAAGGTGAAAAAAATGAATTATACTTGACATAGTACACTACGTGATGGTATTTATGTGGATTTTCATAATGTTCAAATGAATTTGCCTTTTGGTCATGTGAATTTTGCAAGATGGTTTTCTAAATAGATAACAAGTTTTTGCACATGCCCATGATTGCCCAAATAAGGCATGAACCCCTTAGCTTTACCCGTCCATTCTTTGTGAATAATGGCTCATTTTACATGTACCCACAATTCTAAAACTCCATTTTTTTTCCTCAAAGAATTGCCATGTGTTTTGTTTTTAATTGCCAAATTTTCAACTACCCACCAAATTGGTATGATATTTCCCAACATATTTTTACACACATAAATTATATATTTAGATAAAGTATAGTGATTTCCTAAAGTATTATGGAACTCAAAAGCTTTAAAATGATTACAATCATTTTGATGTTTAAATGTTGAGGTTTTGGAATGTGAAATAATTATTAAATTTGATTAATTAACCATACAAATGTAAAGTCAAATAAGTGATGATGATGTCCAAAACTTTCACCCCCATTAGAATAGATGGCTCCACATGCTTAATACATTTGTACCCCTAATGGTTTAGGTAGACAAGTAATCCTAAAAAAAATTTTAAAACATTTAAAGCATAATACATTGATATAAATGCTCTTCAAATTTGATACATCAATAGCAACAAATCAAGAATTTAATTCTTGAAAACTCTAATTGGGTTGGTTCAAATTTTCAAGATATCCAACTTGCCTTTTTGAAAATTATTTGTCACTAAAGCTTAAAAACACATGTATGGTATTCATTCAAATTTGACTATTTACCATTTAGGCTATACTAATTTTACCAATGCAAGCATACATCATTATAAGTACAACCATCCCAAGGGGAAATAACATACACCTTATGAATGTAAAATAATGAACATTCAACACATATTGAATCAAGGCATTAAATAAAGAAGGTACATGCCATTATATCTACTTCAATCTTATGGAGATTTATAAATAAATTCGATTGAAACAACCTCATTTACTTTTCACCTAATATTTTATATTTCTTACCAATGTAAAAATGCAATCAAACCCAAATTGCTCATGCACGAAATAATAAAGAGTGCACAACAATGAACAAAATATTTGAGGGAAATGGAATATCAAATCATTCACCTCCCCATGTTCTCTTTCTATAGTCTTAAGTGCAAAGCACTTAATCATTTAAACTAGCTTTAAGTTAGTAGTTATATTATGTACGTGTGCTTAACCACTATTGTGTACCATAAGGTCTAATCTACTTTGTAAGGTTGAGGTGTTATAGGCTCAAGTGAATGCCAACCCTAGTAGTAAACCTTTTTCATCATAACCATTTGTTTTAGCCGTGTGGCAATTTAAATCATAATGATAAAGTACCAAACCTCACAAAGAAAGCCTCTTAAACAAGGATGCAACCACTTTCCATTTTAAAGGTGTCACCCAATTCTCTACATCATAGGATAGAGTTTAAAAGGAGACAACCCCTAACACTCTAAAAACATTTTGTAAAGTACTTGGGAATATGCCATAATATATTGGGAAGGCATCTTTTTTAATGTGGTACCTTTTACATACAAGACAGGAAACACATGTATCCTGTCAATTTGGATATTTGGATACCATACTTGGATATTCCTATCATGCTATTACGAATGCAAACATTATAGAAACCAATTCCAAGGGCCATTATCAATATTAGATTGATATTGAAAATCTAATTAGTTTTGGTGTTATTTGTGTAATTGATTACAAAATCATGTAATGACAATAACAAGCATATGGATGCTTTGAAACTATGGGCATGTGTAAAATAACCATGCAAGTTTTCGTAGGCTTTCTTTAAGTAACCACACAAATGTAAACCTAGATAAGTTAGGATGATGCTCCCAAGTCAATGGCTTCACATGATTAATACATCTATAACCTTAATGGCTTAGGTCGGAAGGTTCCATAGCCCTCACAATTGTTCTTTTGTGGTCCTTGAAAGTGCACATGGAATATCAAATTTGATAACCAAATGTTGCATGTGCATACATAAGTTGTGTACCATTTTAAAGAAAATCCAATAACAATGATTCATTGAAACTAATTTTGATCAAACAACTTAAAATTTTGAAGTCATCTAGTTGAATAAATCCTCCTTTGGATAGTTCCAAACAAGAATTTGTTTAGTCAATTCCCACGTAAAAAGAGAAAAGAGGAAAAGGTGTTTTTCTAGACTTGTGTCTCTTCAAAGTGTTTTTTCTTTTTCCAACACCATAGTTGCTAGAAAATTCTCAATAAATTCTATACCAAATTGCATCCCATTTTTGTTCAATTGAATTTGAATTCATTTGATTTTTTTGAAATCAATTCAATTCACTTAAAGTTGCATGTAATGTCATTCCAATCTTCATTTGAATGGAACTGTCAAAACAATAGAAAACTATTAGACAAATTGCTCTAAACCATAGAAATATGGCAAAACTTGTAACAACTTCATGGTGAAAGTTCCATTGATGTGGTGGTTGCAGTTACCCCAAAAGGGTGAAATTTTGCATTAGTTCGCTATAAAATAAACACTTGTCCACATCCATGTCACCTCATTGCCAAGTCACACCTCCAAATTGCCAACGCCACATTGCCAAATTGCCAACTCCATTTCATCCTCTGGAATGGCTGAATAGTTTCCAAATTGCCCAAAATAATTTTTTTACACGTTGCCCTATGCTTGAGATTTATTCATTTTTTGCTCAAATTTATGGCCCAAAAAAGAAGATCGTTCAATTTTCACTTGCTAACTAATTCAAAAAAGGGTTCAATTGTCTGTTTTTTAAATTGTGGGGGTAAATTCTGATCATTTTTTCATTTTTCTTCCAAGCGTTTCTAGAGTTCTTCTCACTGTATTTTCAAAACAATTAGAAAGTTTTGAGCTCAAATTTTATGTTTTTTTTTTTCTATTTTAAGTCATCACTTGAATGGATGATGGTTCAAATTGATTAACGAAATGAAATGATTTTTAATGGAAAAAACATGACCCCAAGCAATATATGTCTGAGGATGAAATTACTTTTGAAAGATGAATCTATCCCCCTATATTGGATGAATTCCATGTATGCATTATGTCCAAATGCAATGACATGAACTCTTCCTGGATGTGAAATGACCCAACTAATGTTTTGTAAATTTTAATGAATGAATGAAATAATTGGATGGAAGTTCATGTGGTTTGGAATGAAATATGTTATTGCTATGGAATATCGCCTAGACTTCTATTTCATCCCACAAAATAATTTTTTAAAAGTTTATATCTTCCACTAGAATTCATCCAAATTCCATGAATGGACATCCATCGGCACTATGGCTTTTGTTGACCACAAATTTTGCCACAATTAGATTATAGTGCAACCTAAGCCTCATGTTCCCCTATCATCAACCATGGATGAAATTTTATGAACGAAAAATTCTGGACAGTTTGATGGATGCTCTTTATTTCATCTTGATTTTTCATCCACTTTCATCCATAAAACAAATCATACTTCATGCATATTCAGCCATTGAACATGGTTGAAATTTAATGGAAGAAATGAAATTATGAATGAATTATATTTTGTGTAGGAAATATAATCATGCAGAAATTATATTTCTCCAATGAACTTATTTCACCTTAAAATATCATGAAATTTTATCACAAGAGTTATGAAGGAAGGTTCATCCATCCATCAATCTGAATTCATGAATGAGATTGCATGCATGCTCATTCATGGAATTTACATGAAATCTCATGGACAACAGAAACTTTGAATGCATTTTCATGGATGAAAGAAAACACTAGGCAATAATTCATGGATGAAACCTATTTCATTTCGAAAAAACATGAAATTTCATATGATTATTTCGTTGTTCCACAATGAATTTCATCTAGTTGAATCTGTTTGCATCAATAAAGAATTCACATCACTGCACCTTCTGTTTATTATAGTGGTACCTAGGCTGGTTAGCCACTAGCTAATTACTTTTTGGAATTGCCAAGAATTTTGAAAAATGAATGCTTGCCATGACAAAAATATGAATGAAGGTCTCAAGCACAATAGCTTCAGTTTTTAATATAATGGTCAATTTTCCATTATTATTATTATTATTATGGCGAAAAATAACTGATAAAGTGCAGAACCAGCCTAGATAACTAGGGTAGTACACTAATATTGTAACCCTTTTCTCTGAGCAATTTGGAGAGAATTCGGGTATTGCACCATTTGAAGTGGAGTTGATGAGTTGGCACTGTAACCTTGGGGACATGGAGTTGGGAATTTGGTGATGTGGATTTGGCAAACTGGTGAAGTCTATGTGGACTTAGCAACTTGGCAAAGCACAAAACTAAACTTGGCAAAATGTCCCACCAGCAATGTTCCATATAGTTTGAGACATGGGCCTAGTAGATGTCCAATTTTGCACTATTGTGTCATTAAGAGCAAAATTCTCACACCCAAACCAATGTTTTTTTCATTCAATTTTGTGATGCAGAGCCAGTGGCAAGCATCCCATAACACATTCCACCTTATTTGGCAACACATGATTACAGGATCATTAAAACATTAGCCATAGACAGAACTGTGACAACATCCTCCTTGAAAAAACTTGGGTGAATTCTAGCGAATTTTTTTTTTGGTGATTCAATTAATTTAAATTTTTGCAAAATTTGTGACCAAAAATTCGCTTCATTTTCTTGTCTTCCTTTGGCATTTTTTGACAAAAAATTCTCCCTGATCCACAAACTATTTCAGTTGGTGTTTATCACATCCAACACCGTGTTATTTATTTTCACAAGCCCACCCTTAAACGAGTGCAATATTAAACACAAATTGTGCACAGTGAGAGACAATTTAAATGCTAATAATAGTTGGTCGGATAAGATGAGTCATTTCTGAGCCATATGGAGATCACAGTACTAGTGTTTTCTTGGCGAATAATCGTCAAAAGGTTACACTAAGCAATAACAAATGAAGAAAACCATGGCATTATATGGTGTAACAAAAAAAAAATCCCTCCATAATAGTCTTAATAAATCCTAGTTGTATTCATAACATGGATGAATAGTAATATCTAACTATTGGCACCTCCAAAATATTTTGAAGACACTTACATTTTCTATGTTGTCATAAATCTAACCTAATAAATACCAAATTCAATTTTGTATCTAAAGTCCGTGCTGAAAAAATTGAATGCCTACTATTTTAAATATTATGGAAATTAAATATTATGAAATGACATTGTGACACGTAAATTGATATAGGAACATTGCTTGGCAATTATAATGTCCTATTTTTTATATGATTTTTTCTTTATATATCAAAACTCTCAAGTCTATTTCTTTAAGAAAAGCACAATGTTTCAAAATAACGATCTAATTTATGTGTTAAAATGTAGCCCCTAAACTATTGGATGCAATAGAGTTTTTTACTTTCAAACTAACACTTCTACATTCATACCATTTTACAATGTGTTATTTGTGAACATATTTGATTTTTGCTTTGAATAAAAATCGTGACTATATCCCCAAAATTCTGACCCTGCCATTAGCCTAGGCAAAAAATGGTGACAAACAGTTTTGGAAAGAGAAATTTCATACAGCCAATGGAAAGGCTCAGCATGCACTTGTGAAGGGCCCAGTTTTTTTCTTTTTGAGGGGGCAGGAGGAGAGGCATATTTTTGAAATTATGCTTTAAAATGAATAAAACTAAAGTAAATATCATGGCATGAATCTTGTGTATTTTACACCTTTGTCATACAAGCAACAAGCTCATTCTTGTGTCAACGTATACATTGTAATTTCATCAACCTTGATGTGTTGAAGCTAATGGAGCTCCTATAGGTATATAGTTCTAACCCTGTAACCTAGCATACCCCAAGTTTGGGGGTGGGGGTTTCTTAGGGTCATTTTGACATTTGTTATATCCTAATTAAATTGATGCGCATAGGCATTGAACTTCCATAAAAAGGCACAAGGTAAGGAGAATGCGCTATGAAGTAGATTGATCAAGTAGGCATTGAGCTTACATGAATTCACTTGATAAACACAAACTAGCTTAATTCAGATTTCAATCATATAGACTGCACAAGCCTAATCAAAGGGGTGGCATGTCATATGTTTGTGTTCATCCATGGAGTGTGGAACCTTCATCCCTCGTTGCACTATTCATTTCTTTGGGAATTTTGTTGTAGAACACATTCTTATTGTTTTTTATGAGGGGAACAATTTCTTTATGAGGCTAGGAGTCGTTGAGATGGCCCATTGATATGGAGCAAATAGATGGAGTAAAAACATTTTCAAAGTTTACTTTGATTTCTTGTTTCTTGATTTTTTGGCTTTGACAATGTTCACAAACATTTGTACTACCAAGTTCATTTTTGATCATTTTTGAAATGTCACTATGGGAACCTCAAACAACACACACAATGTCAAATGTATGTTTCATTTTCCATGGTTGAAAGTGTTATTGCTGATCAATTGAATGCTTTGCTTGTGATGGTGATATAAGGTAATTGTTTGCAGGCATATCCAAACATGTGGTGTGCAATTCATGTATATGCTTGGGTAACTCATAAGTTACATGTTGGAAAAACTCTAATGTGATTTGTGTGATGTAAGAAAAATTGGGTTGTTTTTATTTCATGTTGCATGTGGCATGACCAAAGTTCACCATCTTTTACCACATTTGTAGTGAACTATTTTGCTTGCTCTCCCAACTATTTTTGAAATGCACTTTGTGTAAGTGTGGCAGTCTTCACAAGCGTCCAGATTCCTTCTTATTTGGAGAGGAGTACCAAAACTATGTTGATGAGACCAAATGGAATAGCCAGTTTCTCACTATGGTGATACAAATGAAAAACCTTTTCTTCTTCTTCCACATCATGCAGAACAAGTTTCATACAAGGCACATACCCCACATCATGCATCAGCCCTGACAATCTTTGCAGTTCTGCATGAATTTCAGTCATCTGGGGGTGGTCTTGATCATCTACTATAAGTGTATGCACCTCATTCTTCACTTCAATCCAGGTGCGACTTGGCTATTTCTTCACACCTCATTCCTTCCTCTGCTGTTCAACATTCTCACAGAGATGCCTCTTGCCAGGAATAACATAGATGCTTGATAGCAATACATAACCTGCAGCATTTGATCTCTCCAATTCAAGAACCCATTTAGCAACACGTTACCCATTCTGCCATCTGCACATTACCATGAATTCTACAAGCACCAAGCAAAGCTGTCCACACAGCCACATCTGCTTCCAAACCACTTTGAATGATCTGGTGATGAACACGCTGGCCCTCTTCAAGTGCAACCACACTGGCACATGCATTGAGCACCCCCAAAAAGTTGATAGAGTTCAGCTACACACCTTCCTGTTCCATTTTTTGAAATAGCTCCAGTGCCTTCTACCCTTGACCAGAGTTCACATGTCCCAATATCATGGTGTTCCAAGTAATCACATCTCAAGATGGCATCTTGTTGAACACTCTCCAAGCATCCTCAATGCTCCCACATTTTGCATACATGTGGACCAAGCTATTCCCCACAAAGACATCACACTCACATGCACTTTAATGATCTGCTGATACATACTTGCCCTGTTCAAGTGCAACTATGCTGGCACATGGATTCAGCACCCCCACAAAAGTACTAGCGTCTGGTCACACACCCTCCTGTTGCATGTGTCCAAATAGTTCCAGTGCCTTCTGCCCTTGGCCATATTTCACATGTCCCAAGACCATGGCATTCCAAGTGACCACATTTCAAGATGACACCTTGTTGAACATTATCCAAGCATCCTCAAAGCTCCCACATTTAGCATAGATGTCAACCAAGCTGTTCCCCAGGAAGACATCAGACTCTAAACCTGCTGTCTTCCAATTCTCCTAGACCACCACATGCCTTATTGACGTGAACAAAAGTGTATTTGTCAATAGTCATTCATTCAGGTTGCATCTGTTGAAAAAGCTGCATTGCCTCGTCGGGTCACCCATACTTCACATTTTTTGTAAGCTTCTGATTCCATGAAAATATGTTCAATTGCACTGTACCTGGTGCCATTGCAGCTAGCTCTGCTACCACCCATGGTGGGTTTCGTCAGTCCTGAAGCCAAAGTGCTTCCCCTGTCTTCTTATGTTTGAAATCTAGGTACCTTTCAATCGCCTACAACCAAAAATCCAGATCAAGCAGATTAACTATTTATTTTCCACATCCTGGCATCAATGGGATCATAAGAACAGAGATAGTCACACACACAGACCTTCTCCATCCATCAGCATATTGGATTTACTTAGCCTGTCCAGCATCCCAAAATATTATCACACGCCTACAAAGGACCTGAAAAGAATTTCTGCCAAGTTTAGGCCAGGCAGGATAGCAACCGACAGATAGCACCAAGATTTACACCAAGAAGAGCTATGGCTGCATTGACATGTGAACTCTGGCAGGATTGATGTTCAATTACCTTTTCTGGTCTGTGATCCCACCATTGCGAAGGATCCAAAAAGAACTCCCGCCACAATTTCTCTCTCCGACCTCCAGGTACTGCAGAAAAACTCGCGTTCAAGTCATGTACTTTGATCGCATAAAAGCCACGACCATGTATCGCATCTTGCATAGAATGTGTCCAATCTTTCAATGTGGCTGGAAAGATATAACCATAACCAGGTCAAGATTTTTCGAGAAACAAAACACACGTACTGTAATAAGAAGGCATTAAGCACAGGGAAGCTTACAATTGTCGTGATCTCTGGGTGCCACCTCTGTTTCTATTCAGTGCACTTTGGAAAGAAGTGCGATGTCCTGAAAAAGTTGTTGACGGCTAAAGAGCAATCACGGATGCACACAGACACGTTGCGGCAAGCTCTTCCTGGTCGACCTCCCTCTTCTCCATATAGTGGTGGTGGTGGAGGAGGGGCTGCTACTTTTTTGGTCTAGAAAAGAGTCAGATCTTGCACATGACAATTGCTGCACTCATGATGAAGTAGACATGGCTGCTTCGTAAATAATTAGGAATTGCTCTCTCGCTTTCGCTCCTCAAAATCAAAAAGCATCCCAAGTAAGCCGCAAATGCAATTCCCTCTCAAGTGTCCGAAGGCGTTCTAAATGCAGTATCTCTCCCACGGCCACCTGTGCATTTGTTCGGCGAACAACTCCAGATTGAACCTCAGCTGTCCGCTCGCAGTGGCCGTAAAACCCTCCAAAACACCGGCACCATACCAAAAAAAGCTGGAGCACCAATAATATGGACTAGATAACGGAGCTCAACTTTTTCCCCTAACCGGCCTGCTCGAGGAGTCTGTTCCGGAACATAATCGGTGACTCGACGAACAGGATTTCACTTGCCCGTAACTGATGACTACATCTACATCTGGGATGAATGCCATTGTCGCTGTCACCGTAACCCTCCTGCGCAGGTGAAAAATTGTCAAAAGGTCACACTAAAAGAAAAAGGACAGCATTTTGTTGCAAAATTCTTTTTATTTAAAGAACGCTCCAGCAAATTTAGAGGCCAAATTGGGTTTTCCTATGGGCTGTCGCGACATTTATGGCTACTAGCTATTGATTTTGAAGTGTTCTCTATAGACATGTCACAGGTAATGCCAAATTTGTTTTGCAATGCTCGCCGCTTTGGGTGCATCACAAAATGGAAAAGCAATAGACTGCTATGTGCCTTGTGGTAATATTGATGCTATATAATCCAAACCCCTTTTCACACTGAAGGAAGTTTGTTCTGCATCCAAAGTATGCTTATAGGCCAGTTTACTTCTAGGGGTGGACCAGTTCTGATGAGGGTTTAATACTTGGCAGTGGGCATCAGGGCAATGTTCTGGACTCTGTCAACAAGAACTAACTTAAAGTTTTGCCTACCCAATTTTGTTTTTCAGTTTCCTACAAGACTGGTATGGAGCCTGCTGGTTTCCATGGGTCCTACTAGAGTGGGTACATTGACATGCAGTTTTCTCGAACTTTGATGGAGCCAGGATTGAATAGCATACCGACATCTCATGTTATCAAGATAATTGTTCTTTTGAAAAGAAAAAGGAGTCCAGCAGCCTAAATCTGAATTTTTCAGAATTTCAACAATAATCTTTAAGTATGCTACGTGCAGTAACAAGTTTCAAAGGTATTTTCTATTTGGATCTAGGTTCAATTTTCTAAAATTTTGACAGATTATCCTTATTGTTTTCCTTGTTTCCAACTGGATGTCATAAGAATTAATTAATGTGAAACATGAGTGGTAGGTATGATATATAGGTTTTAACATGCCAGACGTTGCAGCAGGAAGTGGTGGTAAGTGTAGTGGGTTTCTTAAAGATCAGTTGAGTTTCATAGTGACTGGTGATGAAAGCGCAAGAATAATCCTACAGGTTGTGATAGGACGAAGCATATGTTTACTGGCTTAATTTCGCCAAAAAGAGGAAGTAAAAAATTTAATTTTTTTGAAATGATGTGTTGTTTAAAGTTTTCAATCTTACTTACTTACTTACTTACAATTTAGCGTCATTAAGTGGACCAAACAACGCCCGGGCCAGAACCCAATTGATGTTAAATCTGATGAAGCAATTCAGATCTAACCGTCTAACATTGCACTAAGAATCTAGCAAGGATGCCTTGCTGCTAACAGCTCAGCAATTCAGCCAAAGGTGTGATGGCAATTAGTGGCAATGAACCTCTAAACCTCTCTCGAACACTTTGATAGGTAGGGCAAACCAACAAGAAGTGGTCCTCATCCTCAACCGCACCCAAGTTGCATAATTTGCAGTAACGTTGCTACAC
>Ga0116231_10011555_pt1 | contig 13496 bp, 16 predicted proteins | sample S1TSphgellanicum_2_FD_89695 | JGI IMG/M metagenome (GOLD analysis project Ga0116231, IMG submission 89695) | Host-associated microbial communities from peat moss isolated from Minnesota, USA - S1T2_Fd - Sphagnum magellanicum MG | ecosystem: Host-associated > Plants > Peat moss > Unclassified... | reverse complement strand
TTTTTTTTTTTTTTTTGTTTTTTTTTTTTGTTGGGGGGGGGGGGGGGGGGGGGGGGGCAGGAAGAGGGGTTTGCAAATCAGTACACTAACACAAACGAGTAAGCAAGTTTTTGCGGAATCGACGTAGCCCACTCCCATGAACTCTCATCTTCTTTGGGAGTCGAAAGAAACAAGAATCATCGTCTTTTTCCATTTCAAGGATCATCTTGTTTTCCATTCCATCGCTGTAGTCGATCTGCTGGTCGCGTCTTTCATTTATTGTTTGTGATATTATGGAGTTGCCACTCTCTCCGCAAACTGACTGCATAAGATGATGCTGATGATGATGGTGTTGGTGATGGTGATGATGATGACCCCACTACGTCTAGCTGCTGCTGCTGGTACTTCTTGCTCCTGCTGCAGCTCTAGTCGCATGGACGTACTTTTTCTATTGTGAGAGACAGTGATGAGAGCTGGAGCTGTGATCGGGTCCTGTTGCAATTAAGATCAGGATTCTGGAACAACAATAAAAAAATTTCTATGAAGAAGCTGTTGCTGCTATTGCTGCACAATTCGGTCAGACACTGCAGATCGAGCAGTTTAGACTGTTGCTATGAAGAATGTGGGTTTCGAGATGCTTCAGTTTCCGCTAAGGGACAAGAACAGATACTGCAGTAGTCTTCCTCGTAGTAGATCATCATCGTCCTGCGTCAGCCTGCTGCAGCAGCAGCACAGTGAGGAATTTGCAGCAGCTAGATCTCTCTTGCAGTGACAAGAGTACTCGTAGTAGACTAGTAGCTAGTGTGTGTGTTTTGTGAGATTCTGCGGCGAGGACTTTGTCCACTAGTATCATGAGAGATGTGTTTCAGAGTCGGTCGATCTTTGCTAAAAAAAAATTAGATAGGTAGCAGGAGGAGGAGCTTGAACAGACCTTAGACTTGAAGAAGATCTAGTGTGCAAGTTTTTGTTTCTGTCTGCGGTGCAGAACAACAACATGTGCAGCTGCTTCTGCATGTGGATGATGCTCTGAACGTTGGAGAGACTCTCGGGGATTTGTGGCAGCGAAGTTTTTCTTCTTCTTCTTCTTTTGCAGTCATGTGCTCGCAGGGGCTGATAGACGGTGATTACCAAATGAGGAAAGTGGTGGGGGGGGATAGTAGCTGTGCAAACTGCAAGTCTTACTCTCAGTTTGCAGCTCTGAGTCACGAGCTTTGCCACAAGATCGCATCCCCGACCACGCATTACATCATCCTCATGTGGTTGTTGCGGATCATTGGCTTCCTCCTCTCTCTTGCCAAGTGGTTCCTCGTCTGGTTCCTCAGTTGCTTCCTCCGCTGGTGTTTGCACTTGATCCATGGCGGCTTCAAGCGCTACCTTGGCGCCGCTTTCCTGAGCTCCATGGTAAGAAGTTCAACGTCAACACAAGATCAGTCGGCCGGAAGGCTGCTCACGTACTATTCTTCTTTCGACAAGGAGGCAAAGATGAAGAAGCTCAGTTCTCGCGCAGGCGCAGCAGCAGCTCATTGGGATGGTACCGAACCTGCTGCTGCAACCCATCAGGATCATCACGCAACGGAGTCAGAGAAAGCTTCTTCTTCTGCTGATGAACATGTCTCGCCATTGCTGTCCGTGGTTGCCGAGGACAAAAACTCGGTATGGCAAGAGAATTCACAGATCAAAGACAGGTATGTCCTCACTTGCTCACACTATCTTCATCATCGTCATCTTCTTCTTGTGGTGATCTGTCTGGGACGAGTGCTGGATGATCCGGGAAAGTGGAAAAGCTCTGAGTGAAGATCAAGCTCTCATCACCAGTTCACTCATGGCAACCGTTTCTCTTTCTTTGCAGGGAGAGGCTTGTGTATGAATACACAAAAGTCGTGGCGCCACAAGTGTCGGCCTTTCAGCTTGGGGAGATTGTGGTGCCGATCCGAGACACCAGACAGCTTGCAACTTTCCTGAAATCCAAGCTCAGAGACACATGCAAATCACAACCTAGCTCAGAAACCATGACTGCAACAATTTGCCACTTGATCCTGAACCTGGGATTGTTGTCATCATCTTCATCAGCACCAACAAAGGAGGATTCAGATACGTTGCAGAATAGATGCACGAGCAGTCTGGTGGAACTATCTGCTGCAGCTGCAACACCATCAGGATTACAACCATCTGGATCAGATAACAACCCTGAAAACAAGATGTTGCAGGGCAAGCATTTCACACACCATGCCATGATTTACATGGCAGCTGCGAAAACTCAGGGAAGGATTCATTTGGTGCTTGTGGGTTACAAAGTGGAAGGATGTTTGGGGTCCAGTGAGTTCAGGTCGAGGTACAATCCTCCGGTGACCGAGAAGGACAAGGCAGAGTGGCAGGCTTGGAATTGTGCCCATTTGAGAGCATTGAAGGAAAGCAGCATAGAAACAGCACAACATCTTCTTAGTGTCACTCCAGTTGTTGCGCAAGTGTGGTAGCTAGTGAGCTAGTGCCACCACTCTTTCTCCAGCTCATCTTGAACTGTCACCTCCTTCTCATATTGAATTTGCTGCTGCCACAGCACTTTGTGGACATGAACTGTTCATCAGCAGCACACAAAACCACTTCTTCTTACAGTAACTCAAATCGCTAAGCTCAACCAAGCTCAATCAAACTCACCAAGCTCACGCAAGCTCAACCAAGCTCACAAAGCTCAACCGAGCTCACCCAGCACAACCAAGCTCACAAAGCTCAACCAAGGCCACCAAGTAAAACCAAGCTAACCAGCTTACTGTGGCCTTTTGTTGCTTTATGGTTTTCATTATCCGAAAGCTGTGGAGGAGGTTGTGGGCAATGCTCCCATTGATACCAAGAATTGTGGAATGTGGGAATGTTGGAGTTAAGGGTATGTGATCAAATGGCTGTGAAATTAGGTTGCATGGATGGTGAAAGAGAGTTATGGCAACATGAAGACCTGGACTTGAATTTTGTAATGATTTCCAAGGGGGGAGAAGTTCTTGGAGCTCTACATGATGAAGTGGATCTTCTACTGTCGATGGTACAAAGAATGCAGTGGTATACATTCCTGGACTTGGGATTCATATCTGTATCGAAGGGGGAAGGAAAGGAGATCCAACAAATAGGGTTCAAGACAGATGATGTAGGCAAGGTACAGGCACCACATGTTTGTTTGAGAAGTTGAAAGTTCGGTTGACGCTTTCCCAAGTTTTGAATTTCCTTTCACATATACAAATTTAGCTTATAATGTGTCATGAACACAGTCTGCTCTGGCAGTGAGAACTTCTTTTCAAACCTAAAAATTGGGGTCCTTGAAAGTGCTTTAAAAACAGGTGGGAGAGAAGGTGACATGGTTAATAGGGTTCCAGACTCACGAGAGACGGAGGCAAGTCAAGGTGTAATTAGCAGATGAGATGATTTGCTTGTGTAAAAAGCTCAGACATTTTGGGTGTTTGGATGGGATTATAGTACCTTCAAGACGCCCTTTTTTTTTTGATATCTGTAATTTGGGTGTGTCTGCTGTTGCTGAACTGCAACCATAATCTGTACACAGGTTTCTCACATGGACAACAAATTATTGAAGCAATCTCTCTTCTGCCTCTTTGTTAGACACACTCTCCAGAACAAATTCTGAACGCGTTTTGCTGGTGATCGATCTCATGGTCTCTCTCATTCCCATTGAATAATGTCTTGATTCTGCAATCAAGCAAAACCTAAGTAGTAGGCAAAAGATCCCTCCTGCCATACCAACCCTAGAGATGAGGGCATTTTGTAAAACACAATGGGGTGTACCTGCGAGTTCATTGCAATAAGGTTTGCCTTGTGCTTTATGTTTGGTATGGTGCACAAGGGAGGGGAAATTCTCAAAATATGGGGCCAGCCTCAGCTACCCAGCTATGGCCTTGTCCCTTATGTTGTTAATGCCCCCACCATGGGGCTTCAGCCTATACCTCATGAGGTTTTTGGTAAGCGAGGACTGATGATCAGCACAAAATAATGTGCAAAAGGTCTAGCTGAAAAAATGGAATATCTTATTGATATTTGTTGAAAGTTCCAAACTATTTGGTTATTATTCCAGTGACAAGAATGTCAAGGAATTGGTATATGGGTGGTTTTTGATAATCTTTCATAGGCTCCTTATTGATTTTGCATAGTCCTCCAATAAATCCTGGACAACTTCAGAGACATTTTCAAATATAACTACCTTATTTTCAAGTTTAATAACTTCCTCCTAATAACTATCTCTTATTTTTATAACTATCTCACTCATTTCTTAATAATTCTTTTCCTAATAATTATCTCTTGTCCTTGTAACTATTTCACCATTTTTCTTATCCATCGACATGGATATGAAAAGACAAATTAACATGTGCCCTTTTATGTTCATGATATTTATATTAATTAAAATTAATTCTGATGTTGACATAAATAATGATGAATTATTGAAAATCATACGAAAACATAAGAAAAAAATAGAATAGTTGAATGTCACTGGTAGTGGGCAACAAGGCTTACTTCAAATTGATATTTGTTGAAAATTGAAAACCATTGAATTACTATTACAAATACACAACACAAGATGTGTTACACAAGATGTGTTTTGCACATTTATTCCTTAATTGTTGAAAATTTGAAATTTCTGAACCTTGTTTTCTAAAATGAATAAAGATTTGGCAAAGAAGTGCTAAACATTAGCCCTAGGTAGAGTGATAATCTCAAAGAGGTAAAGCTGAAAAAAAGAGAATATTGTAGTATCTTAAAGTTTTAAAAAATTCAATGATTTCAAGTCATTCATTTGTTCCACACAATTATTTAGTAAATTTCTTTTGGACTAGGTAACCCATGAGGCTAGTTTTGGTAACCAGCGGCCTCTGGGCACAACCAATCACAATGAGAATTGAGATGCCTTGTTTTCATCCACGAAGACAACAGTTACAACATTTTCATCCAAGAAGCTAGGGGTTTTATGGAGTCATTAGGCCAATGTTGGGACCGAGTGCTAACTAGAAGGTCAGCTAATGAAACTAAGGTTCAAGCTTTTGGGTTATAACTGGTGACCTGATAGCCAATCAGAGCGTCGAGAGTCTTATTAGGGTGAGTTATGTAAACTGTTGAGTTGATGGATGAAACTGCACAATGGATTGAATGAAGAGAACCGATGAAACCCTAATGAATGCCTGCCTCCCCCACCCGCAGACTTGGCTCGTTCTTCTTCCTTTTTTGTGTTTCTGGGGTCTCTTCTGAGCTGAGGTTTGGCGTTTGTGTTTCGCGCGTCTGATTCTGTGGCAATCTGCGAATCAAAAAAGGAAAAACAGAAAGTGAGGAAGTTGAGCTTTACAAACCATAGTTTCGAAAGCTTTCGGGATTTTTTTTTTATTTTATTTTTTTGGGGTGGGCCAGGGGATAAAATGGCTTTGTTGTATGGAAGGCGTTTGACAATGCCGAAGTTGCACGAGAGTTGTTTGTTGCCTGGCGGAGGAGCAGGGGCGGACGACGTAATGCCGGTGCCTCTGATGTATGGAGGAGCATCATCTTCTTTCACCTTCTGTAATGTACCTCGCATGGTGGCAGTATCGTCTCCTAAGCAACAGCATCAGGGTTTGCTACGGAAAGTCTCTTGTTCTTCTTCTTCTGCTTCGTCGGATGCCCGGTTTCCTTTTCCTCTCTTTTTGGTAAGTACGCGCATTCCATTTGGTTTGCTACCATGGTGTATGTCTCACCCGATGTGATACATACGATGTATCTAGATGTATGTATCACCTGATGAGACTCTTTTCTACTCGACAATTTCAGCATGGAACAGACATCCTCCATGACGAGCCCATGACAGCTTGCATTCATTCTTGGCTTCATATCTTGCTAGGTGGATGTTAAGTGTAGCCTCCTGTATGTGCAGCCCATTCTCTAGTGAGAGTTCACATGATGGACTTGATGGACTTATCGTCATCTCAATTTATGGAACTTAGGGTTTTGGAGTTTGCAGGAAAGAATTGGGGAACCAAGTTTGGTTTTTGCCCCTGTATGGCCCTCTATAGTTTCTTTCATTCCTTCTCCTGTATGTTTTTCTGCCTCGGACGATGAGCATCCTGCTGCCATCAGCTTGGAGAAGAAGCCAGTTTTCTTTGGGCACATCTGGAATTTTCTTGATCTGACCAGGATGCTTGTGGTGGGAGTGACAATGACCAGTCAGATCAGGAGTATGGAGGTTTTTGCTTGCTGAGATCAAGGGGTGAAAACCAAGCTTTGAGGCGACAAGCCATAAGCTCAGAGGCTGCAACTGTGCACTCAGTGAGGTCTAGTAGCAAATCATGGGGAACTGCACTGTGTCACATAGAAGCATTTTGTCATAGGTCGTAGATTTGTGTGTGGATTGCTACAGGTGTATTGAAGCTAATAGAGGATCTCATTGAGAGTTGCCTAACTCTGTATTTGGGTATGTGGAGAAAGTTGGTGGATGTCCCACAGTGGAAGATAAATATCAGGTTGGATTGCATTGCAGTGATGTTGATGCTCTTTCGGGCATTGACTGGGAGAACTTTGGGTTTGGCTTACGGCCAACTGATTTTATGTACATCATAAAGTGCAAGCGAGGAGGTGAATGGGGCAAGGGTGAGCTTCAACCCTTTGGCAACCTGGAAATTAGTCCAGCTGCTGCAGTTTTAAATTATGGACAGGTGAGATCTCTGCCCATGATGTCTTTGCCAAGAAACCTTGGTGGAAACCTTCACTCTATGGTGCTGTTTGTTCAAAGCCTCTCATAAAGCTAGGAAGTGGAGACATATGGGCTTCAGTTTCTGCCATTGCCATAGCATCCTTAAATCTTGCAAGGATTTGAGGATTGTTATTTTTGGCACGCTAGATTATAGATGGAACTGCAATTGCAGTTTAAAGAAGGCTACAGTCTCAAAAGTGATAATGCTTGGATGCTGACAGGGATTATTTGAAGGCCTGAAGGCATACAGAACTGCAGATGATACCATACTATTGTTTCGTCCAGAAGAGAATGCCATGAGATTGAATGCTGGTGCTGATCGTATGAGTATGCCAAGTCTGCCTGTTGACACCTTCTTGCATGCTGTAAAGCAAGCTGTTTTGGCAAACAGGCGCTGGGTAAGTTTTCTCCCCATGGTCCAACCTCTTTCTATTTTGCAATTATATCTGATATCCAAAAATGGTAGAGGAAGCTGAACATTGATGAGTGGCCTTGTGACAGATTCCACCTCCTGGCAAAGGCTCCCTTTACATCAGGCCCTTGTTGATGGGAAGTGGTGGTGTTCTTGGCTTGGCACCTGCACCAGAGTTCACATTTGTGATCTATGTCTCACCTGTGGGTTGCTACTTCAAGGTACATCTTGACGCACCTATTAAAACTTGACTCCTAAGGTGGCAGAGAAGAAGCTGAAGCTGCACAAATGTTCATGTTCGATGATCTAATGTTGGGCTCTGATATGTTTGGTGGTTGAATCTGGGGTGTTTTCCCTTGTTCTTATGGATTAAATGTTATGTTGAATTCTCCATCTTGCAAGCCTGCTGTTGTTAATTGTGCCACAAACCCCAGGCTCTTTCTTTCTCTCTTGTTTGTGGTGAGATATGTCTTTCCTCAGTGGGAAATATGCAGGTGTTACTATGACTGGACTAACAAGAGGACATCTGTGTTTTGGAAAGTGTGTTTACAAATGTTAACATGTGGGCAGGGAGGATTGGCCCCGATTGATTTGAAAGTGGAGTCATTTTACCACCGGGCAGCACCAGGTGGTACTGGAGGTGTGAAAACAATTGGCAATTATGCTCCTGTAAGCCTGCTATCCTCTCTTCACTTCATAATGGACTGTGGAGTTATGTTTGGCAACCATTATGATTAGGGAAATGTCTCTCAACAGGGTATTGGTGGAATCAAATTCTGGCAATGGCCACACGACCAGTTCCTAGTTTCTGATGGACATGTTAGCATAGTCAACACCTTAAGTTGTAATTCTTCTCTGTAGGAAAGGCTGCTTGATAGGCTTTGTCTTCATTCTTATAATGGACAGGTGTTAAAAACACAATTGACAGCAAAAGGCAAGGGCTACTCAGATGTACTGTATTTGGATGCTGTAGAGAACAAGTATGTGGAGGAGGTCTCTTCTTGCAATATCTTCATGGTCAAGGTTTTCTGCTACTCCCTTTCTTAGTCAGTGCTTGTTGTATTGTAGGATCACTGATCAATATATTGCTCTTATATATTCTACTAATTATGTAGATCAGACAGAGCTAGGTCCTATCATATAAATTAATGTTGCCAGATGGAGATATTGTCAAAAATCTTGCTGCTAGCTGCCTGTGCTTGAGTTGTGTTAAAGTGGGGCATGGACAAAGGGATTGGTATTGGTTCTGGGGGTTGATTGGATGTGATGGTGATATCAATCAATCACAGGACAATGTGATCTCAACACCAGAATTGAAGGGAACTATACTACCAGGCATTACAAGGAAGAGCATCATTGAACTAGCACGCAGCCGTGGTTATGAGGTATATTCCCCACAACTTATTGCTGTCAGTGAAACAGTAAGAACAGCATAAAGTTCCACAATTGAATAGAAGAGAGGTTTTGAGAACATGAAGTATATTGCATGGAGTGGTTACAAAATCTGAGCACAGAAAATTAGCAAAGCTAATATTACACAATCGAGTCTTGTCATCATGGTTTCATTCCTCCTGAACTATCATTCTGTTTACTTGATTGTGTATTGATTTTTACCTTTGTACTTGCTGTGTTGTCAAATAGGTGTTGGAGAGACCTGTCGATGTGGAGGAGCTGCTGGTTGCTGATGAAGTCTTCTGTACTGGGACTGCTGTGGTGGTGAACCCTGTTGGCAGTATCACCTATGAGTCAAGAAGGTAAATACTTGGATGCATTTGGAAAGGCACTGTATGATACTATTTTCTTGACTGCAGATAATATAAAGTATCTCAAAGCATGTGTTGGTATTTACCGTGTGTTGGTATTTGCTTTGCAACTCATCATGTCAAGGTTTTGCATGTAGGGTGAAGTACAACAATGGAGAAGTGGGCAAGGTGGCACAAGAGCTTTATGAAGCACTTACAAGTATTCAAATGGGATGTGCAGAAGACAAGATGGGGTGGATAGTACAGTTGAATTGATTTCTATTTGTGTGAGTCTGAACAAAATGGGTTGAATAGGTTGAAGCCCTGTGTGGAACAATGTCTGCAAGTTGGAAAGTAATGGAAGACTCTCTTTTCTGCGCACTAAATTTTGATTAGGTTTGCCGATGTGGGTTTGGGTGGTTAGTTCTCTTGCTTGACCATGAGGAGCAAACCATCTAGAGATCAAACTGCTAACAATGATGAAACTGAAACAACTCAAACTCCAGAAGAAGAAACCACAGATGAGCTACACTTCAAAATTGGCAAGCTTCTCAAAAAACAATCTCCTCCTACCATTGGTTTCCATGAATTTAAATAATTCAGTATAATCTAACAAGTGAAGGAGTTGACCCCTACATGATTAAATCCAAAGATGCTGTAGAGGCAGAAGTTAGAGAGGTGTTTTGGGCAACTAGGGGAAGGAGTGGCTGTTCATTTGTTGATTGTCACAATCATGATGTGTTGGATAGAATCAAGGAGGTCTATTGAATCATATATGGGAAAGATGATGCACCTAAAAGCAAGCTGATTAGCAAGGAATTTGCTAGGAAAATAGTCGCAGAAGTTGTGAAAAGGAAAGGTGAGTTGAGCTGGATTTGCTCATTAAAGCAACACCAACCAAAGGCTAAAATGGTCTTCTTGGATGGAGAAGTTCATTGAAAAGCAAGCAATACTGTACTGGGTAAGACTGGCAGAAGTGAAGATAGAAGATAGTATTGTGGGCTTAGTGAAGAGAAAAAGTTAAGCATGAAGTTGTTGAGGAAGTGGATGTTGGGACAATTGCCAAGATCAGCCCTACATTAGGACCCTTTCTATGTTGCATGGAAGCCATTACCTTGGATGGAAAAGAAGAAATTAGAGGCAGCTGAACAGATTAGTATTATGGGAATGGAATGGGAGTCCTCTAGGCTTGAGATGGTCAAGTTGAAAACTCAAAAGGAATAATTGATGGCTAAACTTGGCCAGGTCAACTTGTATTATTGGATTCCATGCACTCTACTATTGCAACTGGGGAGAAGAAGTTAGAAGACTTGCTTGTAGGTGGAGAGGGTGTTGATCCTAATGAGACAAGCACAAAGAGAATGACATTAAAGTTTTACAAGTCCACAATGAATAAAACAAAAGTGGATTATGAAGAGCTTGTTTGCAAGTCTGACATTCATGAGGGCCACATAACCAAATTGGTCTAGAAACAAGCATTGTTGGAAATGCGTTTTGATGCACTAAACTCTCAAGCCCTAATTTTTGAAGAAGGGGAAGAAAGGGGTGGCTATGAACCCTCATCAATGTGCAGTGCAGAGGATGCTGCTGAATGTAGCCTCCAGGCTTCAAGGGTAACCACCTGTTCCCTTTGTGCTTGCCCTTTTCCTCTCCATGATATTGATGTCTTTAGTTGTTGTGACCTTCACAACCCATGGTGTGCAAGTGCGGTTTAGAAAGAATTCCCATTGTAGAGACCCCCTTTGTGAAGGCCTTGTGCCCCCAAAATAGAACAAGAACTTTGGATTTTCAGAGTCTGACACTGAACTGGAAGAGAAGTATCTAGATGTGGATTGTGAACTTTCTCACTCTATGATTGCACAACAAAGGTGAGTTGTTGCCTCAACTCATCTCCTTGCCATTGGTAAGCTTTTTCCCTTGCAAATTTCAAGGTGGTTTGTGGTTTCTTCTAGTGTTGGAGTTATTATATTGTGATCATATAAAGATTTGCAACATTTGTTGTTGCATCATTCCAATTGAATGTAGATTGTGTTAAGTGTATCACAAATGACAAGATTTCTAATAGTGTATCCATGGAATTAATAGAACCTTCTAACCTAACAATACCACCTAAGAAAATGTTGGACAAGGCCATGACCAACAAGATTTGGCACAACATTAAATTTTTGTACATTATTTAGCAGGTTTCCATATTCAAAAAATTGACCAATTCAACCAAACAAGATTTAAAACAAGCTTTATTGAATCGTCTTGAACACAAGATCTAATTGGGGGCAAATTCAAATGAGGATCTTTACAAACATCCTTTAAATATGAGGGATATATATTTTTATTAATAAATAGAATATGTTAAAAACACCACAATGTTCAAATTTAGTTAGGCATTAGTTTTTTTTTTTTTTTTCCTTTTGGAGTGGACCAATTTTCAACAAGTATTCTAATATTTTGAAATACCAAAATCACAACTATTTCATATATGACCACTGATAAAATTTATTATTACAATTTTCATATGCCTAACTTCAATTTTTTAAATCAAAAAATATTTTAAAACCAAAATCACAATTGTCTTCCTTCCCCCCCCCATGACCATTGATTAACTATATTAGTACAACTATTGTATGTTTAACTCCAATTTTTAAAATCTATGGATAACTAATATATATTGTGCCAAATACAATGAGAGGTGGTGGCCTTTAATGAATATAAAGTTAAGGTATTTTGCTAGTTCGACAAAAATCATGACACTTCATGGCATTCCTTACATCCTAGGGATTATTTGTTGTATGTAAATCAACCAATAAAATACTCCAAAAAATGCATTCATTATCATCATGTTAAATAATACTAGTCGATCCCAATTACATAAACCTTTTCAAAGTCTTCACTTCCAAACACAATGTGCAATACCCCTTCAACAATATTTCCTACCCACAAATATATTTGTGCAACACCATTTTAGTTAAATTTTATGTAAATTCATGGGTTTGCCCTTGACCTCTTGCTTTGAAATATATGATTTTCATTTTTCTTTCTTAGTTTTGTTAGTATTTCACATACTCATTACATTCCAAAATAGGAAAAAATAAAACACCTTGGATAATATTTTTGGTTCACTCAAATGAACCAACACCACATCATCCAAATTTTTTTGAACAAATAATAGATGTAAAGGTAGGAAGGAATTATCCATTGTAGTTCCATGATCGTGTGTAAGCAATTCACAAAAGTGAAAGTACATTGGTGTTTAATTGCATCAACTATTAACTTTGTAGCATACATATATCAAGAGCATAACTTATGATTGTACTTGCTGCAATATTCACTTGTGATATAGATACACAAGAACTAATGATTGGAGATGTTGGGAAAGAAATAGGATTACCATATTGTCATCGTTTAGTAGATGTTCCAACTTATCCTCCACCAATGACAAATAGTGATGACCTCATGCATTTCCCATGTATTCTAGGATCCTCTTGGCTCATGTTCACATCTAGGCCTACAAGTTTCTACAATACTTCATCTACATACAACAAAATCAATATGCAAGATGGGAGATATAACAAAACCCATGTTGTCACAATATGGAAATTGCCAAAGCTTTCCATGCCACAAAACAAAATTGCCATGCATATTTTTTTCACATTTACTACCATACACATTCCTTGATCCAAAACTTTCATGTCAAACAAAAAATACAAGCAATATTGTTTGCATGTTTAGGTTTAACCTACTCATGATTAATATTGTGCATGTAAATGTAAGTAATTGTATATATGTGTAAATCTAACATTGATATTTTTCACATTTACATTTACATTGCCAACATGTATGTGCTTTTATTTACACTTACATTCACACATGGGTAGTATAAAAAGTTTAAACATACACTAACCTAGCCTTGTGTAAATTTTTAGGATCGTGTAAGAACTGTGTAAATGAATTAAGGTTAGGAGTTTGGGGAATTGCTTGTGTGTGCAGCTCCCTGTGTTTATGCTTTGTGTTGTTGCCTTGAGAGTTCAACATCTTTTTCATTGTTGCCTTTTCTAAATGAACAAGACAACCCCTTCTCCCTAATGGTCTTACTCCCCTCCATCATTTTTTTCTATTCATGGTTTTGTTGTGATGGCATTATTGTGCCCATAATGGTTGTTGTGTGTTGTCTTACTTCCTTTCATCATTTTTTATGTGCAAGGATTATGAGCAACAAAACTTAGGGGTCATTGTCATTGTTAGTTTTCATTGTTGCCTTCTTCTTCAAGTGAACAAAACAATCCCTTGCCCCTTGTGGTCTTGCACCCTTTCATCATTTCTTCTCCTCGTAGCCTTCTTGTGGTGGTGTTATTATAGATGCAGTGATTGTTGTTGTGTGTTGTCTTGTAACTCTCCTTTGTTGTTTCTCATGTGCAAGGGATAGGAGCAACGAGCTTCAAAGATTGTCATCATTGCCTTGTTCTCCATCATCACCATTTTCTTTAAGTGAATAAGGCCTTCAAAGTTCATTGTAGCCTTCTTTTGGTTTTCTTTTGTTGTTTGTTTTTTTTTTTTTTTTTTTTTTTTTTAAAGGTTTTTTTTTTTTTTTTTTTTTTTTAAATTTTTTATCATTTTGTGCTTTTTTCTTTTGTTGTTGGTTTTTTTTTTTTTTAATTTTGAT
>Ga0116231_10011553_pt1 | contig 13498 bp, 8 predicted proteins | sample S1TSphgellanicum_2_FD_89695 | JGI IMG/M metagenome (GOLD analysis project Ga0116231, IMG submission 89695) | Host-associated microbial communities from peat moss isolated from Minnesota, USA - S1T2_Fd - Sphagnum magellanicum MG | ecosystem: Host-associated > Plants > Peat moss > Unclassified... | reverse complement strand
CTAACTATGAATCATCAAAATATTAACAAATGAAGTGTGTATTAGTCTTGTGAAGGTAATTGGTTTTCAATGTTAAAATGGGGGTTTCAGGACAAGTGCTTGTGTCTTGAACATGAGTTCACACTTCTTTTTCAAACTGGCACAAGAATCAAACCATGCAACTAGTCTCTTGCTAAATCTGGATTTGAAATATAATTGAAAAAAAATATCCTTGAAAACAAGGTCAGGATTTTTAAGCACACAACCTGATTTAGGTTTTAAAAAGTTGACAAGAAAACTCAACTTCAAAGGTAAACATTTATTTTTATTAGTTATTAAATTTTGTACTTATAAAGACCCTATTTTTTATTTCTATTAAACTCTTTGTTTATACAATATCTAACATAAGAGAGTGTGTAATATGTACATAGAATTGTACTCAACATTGGCATTTAACTACAGAATTGTAGGGTTCAAAACGAGAAAAAAAAGGTTTAAACTCACACTCAAAGAACCTCCAACTTGAAAAAAAAAAATCAAAATCCAGATTGAAAGTATTCTTGAAATAGAAGAATTGAACAACACTGGTATGAACCCAGAACTTGCCAAATTTTATAAAAGGAAATGCACCCATACAGAAAGTAAAAAGGAAGAAACAACAAGAGCGGACCAAGATCCAACCAAACAAAGAGACGTCCAGACCTGGGGCATGCTAACTCATCGCCTCCTTCCTTTCATGAAGAATTGTAAATGTTTGCTTCTTTTTCCTTTTTTGTGGGAATCCCTGAGACTTTGACTTAACAACTAGTTCATTTTATGTACCTAGGGGCACTGTGAAGATTAAACTCAACCACTTTTGAACAATTCTGTCCATTTAATGCAGTTCATTTGTTCAGTTATTTAACAAAACACTATATGGAATACTTGCCTTGGAGGAACCCAAGTGGAGAGGGGGAGCCAGAAATATAACAGGTAATACTCATTGAAATACGACAATGAAGTCAAGTCATAATTTTGCACCTTGCATAATTTTAGTTACATACTGTAGCTATGAGTAATGTTCGACACTTCTTTGTCAAATATTTATCTGTTTTAAAAAACAAGGTTCGACAATTTCAAATTTAATTTTTCAAAACTTCAACAATTGAGCAATAAGCATGCAAAGTACATCTTAAGTTGTGTATTTATAATTGTAAGTTGACGGGAGTTTGATTCTCAATAGTTTCGACAAATATCAAAAAGAAAATCTTGCTAGACCTTTTGCAAATTATTTTGTTTTCAACATTAGTCATATGTAAGGTATCTAATTTAGGATTTTGCACAATTTTTTATTTCTGCCTAAACAAAAAGAAACAAAAACCATTTTGTTGCCTCTCATATGAATTTTAAACACACCGCCTTTCAAGAGAGAGTGAGGATTTCTACCATTAACTTACTTTGGGGCATTAAGTAAAATCCATATAGTGATTGATTTAACCTGAAACTATGCTAATGTCAATGAGACCTTCCAATAGAATCACACAACCCATCACACAATCACTTAGATAATGATTGTTGGGTGTAGGGGGGGTGGGAGGAGGAATTCAGTGTTTTACCTTAACTTTTACTTCCATTCAGCAATTAAAATTTATCAATTCAAAATTCCAATTATTGTTCACCTACAAACCCCAACCCTTAGCAAATTACAAGGAGTCAAGGTTTGAAAACATGTGAAGGCAATGAGGATTAGGAAAATGTGAGTGTGGGTGGTGTGAATGTGTTTAAAGTTTTCTAAGTGATGCTTGTTATATGTTGGTTTATTGCAGTGCAATTGTGCATAATAATTAAAGTCTAGGTGTCTTTTTCTTTTCTTATTGGGTTGTAATCTTTGTAAACTTAATTTTTAGGGGTTTAGGGTTTGAGAAGAGATTAGTTTCAAGTCAATGTTAGCATTTGTAAAGGGTGCAACTGGCAATGAAATTGAAATGGGCATAGTCATTTTGAGGTTTTTGTGGTGAAGATGAAGGTTTTAGCTATGGCAAATGCATTTTGGAAAGGGAAATTATTTGTTGATTGTGAGTGATAAGGCACTTGCAAAAAATTAAAGTGGATCCCATTTGAACATGGGCTAAGGTGGTTGGAGGTTTATAAGAAATTTTTGTTTGCCAAAATGAAAAGTTCACCTTTTGAATTTTAATGATCTTTGATTCCTAACTTTTTTTTTGTCCCCATTTGAACAAGTTAGGATCTTCAAATGGAGGATGTAGGTCTATTTTTTATATTTGCATTTCAAGACCTTTTAATTTTTTTTTATTTATTTATTTTTATAGATGCTTGATCTGAACATCATTTTTATTTGCATTTTTGTCCCAAAAATTTGGCACACAATAAATCTCCAATTCAAAAATTCATTCAAAAGAATGTTGGGACAATCTCACACACTTGTGGGAATGTGTTTTGAGTTTCAAAATACTCTCCCAACCTACTATCCCTTTCATGCCTTGACTTTGGTCATGAGCCCATGGCTAAGGTTGCAACATATTTTCCCCTTGAAGTTAAAAACAGTTCAATGCTTTCATTGACATTTAAAATTTTTCCCAAAGCATCATGCCTTGGACAAATCCTTTTTAATTGAGAGTAATTATCATCACAAGGCAAAATAATTAGAGGTTAATTATAGAATGAAAATGTTACACAAAAATAATATTGTTAGTGAATTATTTTCAATGCAAAATAATCAAAATTTAATTTTTGAGAGAATTCCAATAAAAATTAGTGAATTAAAAAAAAATCTTCTAGTTTAGTTAATTTAATGGGCATCTTAATAATTATCTAGTTATTAATGATAAGTACTTACTTATTGTTCCTTAATTAATGGGGAATGAAACTATTTGGGTAGTTAGTCCTTAAGGATAAGGTGATTGGCAATGAATCAATACGCCAATATGGATTTGTTTGTTTGCATTTTGTCATAAAACATTGTTGTCCCATTTTGATCATAGCAAGATAAAATGTTGAATTTTGTGTAATAATGCATTATGAATTTGTTTATTTGCATTGATGGGAGATTGACAACTACGAGATGTGATGAAATTTTGGATAGAGGCTTAGAATGTAAAAAGGAATGAGATGTGTGCAGCTTGTGAAATGGGACCTTGTGGGTTCCTTCTTCTACTTATCAAACTTTCTTCAATCACATTATCTTCTCACGTATGATGTTGCTTATGAGGTTTAAAGGAGAGACATAAAAGTCTAAAGGAGGGGGAAGATTGCACTTATGTGAAAAAGCAATCGAATGGGAGATGGAAGGTTGTGTTGCATCTTTTTTTATTGTTTGGTGTTACTTTGATTTTTGGATGCAATGTGAGTAAATGGCATTAGTTTGATATATAAAATTGTAGTTCTCAATTTAGTTTAGTTTTTTTTTTTCTTCCTTTAAAATTTGTTCTTTGGAAATTAGTAGCTTGTTGACAAGTAGTTGTAACAAGACAATAGGAATAGTCTACAAGTATTGGTGGAAAGCAACAAGCTAAGATGGATAGATTTTTATAAAGGATGGTAACTATAGGAAGGCAACAACTACAAAGGATGAAAACAACTTGTTGGTGATGTATTTTTAGTGACAAGGGTCCTATCCCAAGACTAAAAAGTAATTTCCTTTTAACCTTCCATTACTAGTTTTAATTTTTTTAAGGAAATGCATTTTCAAAAGTGTTTTTAAACTTATTGTTTAAAGGTAAGGTCACCTTCCAATCCCTTCCTAGATGTTTTTCCATGTTTTAGTTAGTTATTTATTTATTTACTCAACAACCTTCCCCTTAACATGGGATTTTAGCTATTGGGTCCATGGTCTTACAATCATTTTAAAGTTTTATATCCCCTTTGAATTTCACAAGTTCAATTGATTGCTTTATCTCATGGCTATCACATGCCAACCCTCTCCTTTACCTTTGTCAAAAGGCCTAAATTAGTTTAATTGACAAAACCCTTGTGGTTGGAACAAATGTCTTACAATCTTTCTCAATTGAATATTCAAATCAAATTTACTTTTGACCTAAGTTATGTGACATGATTTAACTCACTATTTATGCCTTATCACAATAATCAATCTTGCTAAAATGTTTTGCTTATAAATGCAAATGAAGAAATTCATAATTCACTATTACACAAATTCAACATTGTATTTTGTTATGATCAAAATGGGATAATGATGTTTTATGACAAAATTATCTCATTTTCAAAATCACCCCCATATGGTCATCATAATTTTTATTTTAACCACATTACAATCCACATTGATTATTGCCACATATATTAAGGGCTTAAATAGGATAAGGGTTAACTAAGTTAAGACCTTTTTAGGGACTACCTATGGTCTACCTATGGAACCACTAAAAGAAATACATTTGTTAGGGCTACCTAGGGCACACCTAAGGCTTATCTAAAATAGGGGTTATTAAAAGTGTACATAAATGGCTAGATAAATGGCCCAAAGGGAGCATTCAATATTAAAATGTTAACTACATGTGTGAGAAAAAAAATTTGCTTTTGGGGGTGTGGGTATCAAGTGAGGGAATTTTTTTTTTCCCGCCTTATTATTATTTAATTTTCAATTATGTACATATTTTAGATGTCATATATTTCATTATAATTTTATTTTTTGCATGCAATTTCAATACAATATATTCATTTAACTTTATTAGTTATAACAACCTTAAAATTAGAAAGGAAATACATGTTTTTCTTTCAAAAAATGGATCACTTGCACAATGAATTGGGACATGCAAGAGTAGTTGCTTCAACTTTAAGGAAGTCACTTCCAAATTTTCCCAATGGTGTGAAAAAAATGTAATGTGCAACTAATTATTGTAAAAATTATAATTTATTTGCATGTAAATAAGACGCTTATAATTCTATGAGAATATATATATAGTATTCATAAAATACATTTTAAATACTTTGAATTGTAATAAAATATTCCTTCAATATTCCATTATTTCATCACCTACCAAAGATACCTTTTAATGTTAGGAGTTTCATAAAACATACAAATATTGGAGAAGATTTTGATAAAGCTTTAGATTATAAAAGTGAATAAGATGCCTTCGTGACTTATGAAGTGTGGGGACCTTGTTGGTTCTTCATTCCATTCCACTTTAATCTATTTTCCACATTCTTCTTAGGAGAGTAGGAGAGCTTCTTGGATTTGGTATATCAAGTGGAAAGGTAATGTACTTGGATAATATGGAAAAGTTTTTTTTCCCTTTTGGAGTTTCATAGAGAATTATGAACTTTTAGTGTATTCCTTCATTCTCAATTGTATTTTGACTTGCCTTTTTGGGATGGAGAGTAGGTAGTTATTTGATGTAAAGGACTATAGTTCCTAGTGTTTTATCAAATGTTTTTCCATTGTTTAGGTAAAGTGGACTCATTGGATGGTAACTATAGCAGTATGAGAAGTGCAAATATGGAAATGTCCCAATTACATGGGATGAAGGTAGCCGCTGTCCTCATTGGGACAATGTGGTGCCAAGTAGACAATTGGCAAGATTAACCACCCTTTTGTCGTAATGTTAAAACCTAGGTTCTTGAAAACAACTATCATAAGGAAGGTAGGAATGCCTTTTGAAAGTAGTCCTAAGTATGAAACCTCTTTATTTTTTTGCTTGTCTTTCTACCTACAACCCTCTTCCTAGATTGCATTTGGGATTGCCAAGTTTATAGCTTATATAATATCCTTAAATAGCGTAAGGTAACCTTTTAAATGGGCCTTATGAAAACTTTTGATAACTCATATCTTAAATAAACCCCTCTTAAACCATGAGTACACTTAATTTGAATTTTTAAATAATCCTTGAGTATCCCCTAACCTAGGAAATCCTTAGTATAAGCTTTGTGTAATTCTCTAAATCCCTTATAATTACTTCATAACCTAGGTAGGCCCCTAGCTAGAAGGAAATAAGAAAAACCTCAAGTCTTCTTGAGTTGAGAAAAAAATTGAATTTCATGACTACTATTTTCCTTTCACACAATCCCACCTTGTATTTTGATTATATCTTCAATTTTAGTGACATTGCTCTTAAGTTTCATTATATTTATATTTATAGATAAGTAGGACACATCTAACTTTATTTTCCAACCCTAATAATATAAGATTTCAACATGAACATATCAACATTGCAAATAATAACACTTTGAGCTTATGTCTTTTGAATCTATATTTGCACAAATAAACCATATAATGACTAATGCACCTACATAACAATATCAATTACACAACAATCTCATTATGGATCAACAAAAGCATAATTTCCAAGCCTATATACTTGTATATACTAATGTTGGGTGGGTATCACAAATACCCCTAAACATCATCCATATATCACTCGAACATCCTAATTTGATCCCTTCAAGGTATCACCATGAATAATACCCTAACTAAAAATTGAACTATTGATTCTAACTTGTGTGAAAACCACATGTGAAAACTGATTTTAAAAAAATGTACCAAATTTTTTTTGAAAACTAGGTAAGGTTTGACCTTTTACCCAAGTTAGGGTCTTAGGGTTTATGCACCATAAAAAATTAGTACAAGCAAACAATGAGAAAGAAGCTATGAACATCAAACTTAATTATGTTTCTATGCAAAATGGAACAACATTTTACTTATTGGATCTTGTTGATCATTCATGGACCATGGGTTTGAACTTTGGAGGTATAGTGTTAAGTTAGCCTAATTTAATTAGGGCTAAAGAAAGGACACTTTCATCACCAAACCTACATCAAAATTTGCTTATCAAGTCTAATTTGCCTTGGGAGATGGAAGATTAAAGGGAGGGTTAATTTTGGTGGTAGGTACTTATTAATGGTAGGCCAGGTTAGATGGTAATGATGTTTGGAGAATTTATTTTAAATAATGATTTTTTTAAAAAAAATTCAAAAACCTTAAACCAAAGGTCCTTTGATTTTGAATTTTTTCAAAAAGCTAGAGCTATAGTTTCAAAAATAAATCAAATAAATAATTATTTCATTTTAATTTTTAATTAAAAAAAAAAAGTAATACCTGGTTTGTGAGAACCATCAAAGGATAATCAATTGTTTTCAAATTTCCAAGAACAGACATTGTGAGAACAAGTTTTTTTTAAAAAAAAGTTAATACCCTTGCCCAGCCTAAAAAATTGAAATTTTAAAAGAAAAAGGACTGGACCTTTTTGTACATTATTTTATGAAAATTAAACTCAGTGGGTATAATCAAATTGTGATACCTACCCAACATTAGTATGTACTAGTGTTATGTAAGTACTTGGAAAATCTGGGTACCCAAATTTGATTTTGGTTTTGGGTACTCAAAACCTAACCAAAACTAAACGTAGCCCCAAGAACCAAACAAGAACCAAAACTAAGCGTAGCCCATTTTTTACTACCTAGGCAACTAACCAGGCCCCCGGTTCCCAAGCTAGATTTTTCAAGTAACTAGAACCGGGGTCTAGTTACTTCAAATGTAGGTACCCAAAATCAATGGGTTTTTCACAAGAAAACCTGGTTCCAGTTAGTAGTTTAAAGTTAGATTATTATTTAAGGTTAGGGTTAGTTTTTAGGGTTAGGTTAAATTGTTTTCTTCCCTCTTTCGTTCTCTTTCTCTTTCATTTTTTTTTTTTTTTCCCCCCCTTCTTGTTGTTCTTAGTCTTTTGTTTTGTTTGTTCCATCAACAAATATAAAGAGAAAAAATGAAGTTTTTAAAATTGCACTATTTTTTGTTTGCTAAGGTTGAAAAACCAAGGTCATGGAGGAGCTAGATGTTGTTTTCCCCAGAAAGCCAAAATTGTATTTTGAAATTTATGCATCCACATCAGTGAATGTTCCGACTACAAGCACCATGCTAGCTACAAATTCCAAAACACATATGCAAATCAATAATGGGCAACATTGGCAAAACAACAAGACTTTTGGAAGGTTCAGAGCCGAAATGCCATAGCTTGGGCCTTTTTGTGCCCAATAGCTCATCCTCTTCGGAGGTAAGTTCAACTTCTAACCAACCCAAACATTTGAAGTGTCTTCTTTGTGGTCCTATTGCTCTAGGTGTAGGATCTAGAAAAGGCATCATCACATACAAGACAATGAATTGGATTTCCACTTTTTAGAAACATCTTGAGTTATTGCATTGGCAATTGTGGAATGAGTGGGTTGATTGGGAGAAAGATGGTCTCAATGCAAAAAAATGACCTTCTGAAAAAAGGTTTGGTTTGACACCTCTTTCACATTTCAAATTTTTTTGCTAATGTTACTCCTTATAACAAGGATGACCCTAACCAAAAACAATTTGGAAAAGATTTGGCTTTGTTCGTAGCCAAGGAATTGGTCTTATCTTTTATTAAAGCTTTGTTTTTTAAGAGGTTAGTGATGAGGCAAAATCTTTGTCTTGTTTTTCCATCTAGGTGAGCTTTGGTGAATGATATCTTGCCTAGGGTGGCAAATGGATTAAGGAAAGGTTTGTATTATCTACTTGTAAATTATGCCATTCTTGCATTGTATCATTTGATCTATAGATGTCGAAAGTCGAAGTGGATAACTTTGTGATGATCATGCATTTTTTGAATGACAAATGAAAGACCTATCACATAATAGTTGGTTTTTTTTTAAACTATAGACATTTTTGGGAATGCCATGGCCTTGCAAGTCAATGATGTGCTTGCAAAGTATGGGTTCAACCCTCAAATCATTGCATATGTAAAGGATGAAGGGGGTAATTTCAACACCATGAGAAATGCATTAACTTCTACTATTTATTATGAAGCATTGAGCTTGCAAACACCTTTTGTGGGGTCATGTTGGGGGCATGCAATGTCAAAGTGCATTCAATATGTTATAGATGATGATAAGGTTTCTACTATACTAACCTTTGTTTCCATCAAAGAAGCCTAGTCCATTTTGCAAAAAACCATAACTTGGACCAAAAAGAGCAAAAAGGGGTGGCAAGAGTGGTAAAAGGCATGTTTGGATAATGGTGTGCCAGTTCGAAAGCTCAAGACTTTGATGAAAACTAGGTTTGTGTCTCATGTCATCTTATTTTAGGAAATTTTAGACTTTAAGAACACAATTGCCTTGTGTTATGGTTGACAATAGTCATTGGCACTTCAAAATCGTGTGCCAAGCCCTCAGGTTTGGGCTATAGTTCAAGTTGCTACAAATATTTTGAGTCATGTTGTCTAGTTGTGTGTGTTGAACTAGAGTAGAGGGTACTGGGTCCTTGTTGATACCCTAGTTACAACAATTCCATTCATATGCCAAATGCAGGTTAAAAGCTTGACCCCTGATTTTGGTGAAACCCAAGACTTTGATGGTGAACTCAAAATCCTGAAAGTATATGTAATAGTTGTTATGGAACCCTTCCTTTCATTTATGCTTGGTTTTTAACCTCACAAAGCTCATAGCATGTTGGCCCTTATGTTGGATCCTTGGTACAAGGGGTTAGGGTTGGTTATCAATTACGTTGGTAAGGAACGAACTCTTTGAATTGCAAGAAAGTATGATAGACAGGTATTGTTCCCGCTCTTAGTTTATGCATACAAGGTTTTAAACCCCAATGATACATGTGAAAGTGCCCCTAATAGTTTTACATCCCAAAATTCTCAAACCATTAGTTTGTATGATTGCATGGATAGAGATGAGGACATGGTTTTATTGGTAGTCAAAGAACAATCAACACAATATAAGGTCAAGGTCACAGATGATGAATGTAAAAACCCTTTGGCATGGTGGAGAACCCAAGAGGGATATTTCTCCTATGTCTAGTTTGTTGCTGGTCAAATCTTGTAAATTGTGGGATCACATTTTGAAGTGGAGAGAATCTTCAACATTACATGTATTTACATTAATCTACATTGTTGTAGGTTGGGCACAAAGAATCTTGAAATGCCCATTAGCATCTACAAGAATTGGCCCGAAGATGCTAAGTTTGGGGGTTCTCTATCCATGAAAAAATTCATGGAGATGGAAGAAACCTAATGGACAAGAATGAAGAGGTTATTGGATCACTTGGCCTCTTGGAGGTGGATGAAAGCCAAAATAAGCTTTAGGGTTTAGGTATGTTTTATTTCTTTTTTGCATTTGATGTTTTTTCCCCTTAAGTTTTGTGTCACAATTTGTGTTTCTTGATGTATTTTAAATTGGTTTTGGTGGTTGTAGTTCTTTGGGAGTGATGGCTAGAACAAGGATGTTGTTTGTTGCCTTGTCATTGAAAGTTGAATCCCTAAACACCCAAACCTTAGAATTGAATATGATGTAACCTAGATTTTTGACAAGTTTTCTAGTTTTTTTTCTTTCTTCCTTGCTATGTCACTTTGCACTTGAAATGTTCTCATAGATATGGCAAAGGTAGGGCCTGCAAGTGCATGAGTTGAAAAAAAGCTTGAAACCAATTGACAAAAACCAATTTGGTACCAATCCATTCACTTTGATGAGTCTTAACATTTTACGTTTTAGTTTTTAGTGTTAGACTTTAGAAATAAGTTCATTCTCCTTGAAATTGACCTTCTCAAGGCTTTGTACTTTGATCCACTTAGATTTCTTTTAATAAAAATTTGTAATGTTCTTTGTTTCTTCGTTTCGTTGTTTGAAAAAAATTAGGAACTACAACCGAAACCACACATAACCAGGTAATTGAGGTTAATTAATCGACCAAAGCCAACCCCCATTTTGAAATTTGAAAATTAACCAGAACCGGTCTCTAGGATTTGAGGTAACTGGAACTGGAGGTTACTTTTAAAACCTAGGAACCACACAACCCTGGTATATACCAATCATTAATCCACAAGTTGTTTTCACATCTTTTCCCATCCAAGAAGATGTTGTAAACACAAGGCCCAGGCGTTCCTGACGCCTTATCTATTTCTGAATGAAAAAGCTCTATTTATGGGCTTGATATTGCAACCTTGTAGAAAATTGTGTTGTTCTACCATAGGATTTTTTTTTTTTTTTGATTTTGAATATGCAATAAATGTAAAAAATAGACCCTACTTTTCAGTGCCTAATGGTATGACAATGGTTAATGTCACATTTCCTGCAAGGGAGAGTTTGAGATCAAAACTTGTGTCATGAAGCAACGAGTTTGTGCAAAACATTGGTGATGAATAACACGTCAATATTTTTAATTTAAATGAAGTTTTGTCAAAAAATCAATTTTTGTATTTTTGCACCAGAATCAAAATTTCAAAATAGAATAATTATTCAGTAGCAAGATGCCAAACTTGAAAAGGTCCTATGATATTCCTTTTTTTTTAAAATGAAAAATTGCCTAATAGGCCATCCACCTATTGAATCCTTAGAAGAGATAGAAGGCTAACATATTGATAAGCATCTTGAAGGAATTATGCCTTGGACTTTATGGTTGAGGGCTTAGGTTTTGACCAATGAATGCCATCCCATGACTTGAACTTCCATGGATTGGAAGAAACTAACTTGAAAAATAGGGATGAAATTTTGTTGATGAATTATGTTGAAACATATAATGTGATGAATTATAATGGATGAAAGTGTCTTCATTTGATAAACAAATATATTTGAGCATTTTACAGAAAACACACAAATTATCAATCAATAATTGAAGAACTCCAAATGATCCATAACCATTCACATACCAATTTGGTAACATGAACCTCAATGTCACTTTTAGTCACACTTTGAGAATAGTATGAATGGTTTTGATTGTTATCAATGGCAATTCCCTTGGGTTTCTTCAAATTTGTTTTGCTTATTTATTTTTTTTCATCTTGACTTCAGAGGTATGTAGAGATCAATCTACCTTGGTTTTTTTTTCTGAGGATGGCACTTGAGTTAATGAACATAGGGTGGTGTAACCAATGATTGTTTTATGTGCTTGCTAATACGTTGGAACTATTGTGCACTTGCAAGATATGAGTTGATGCACTCCCAACCTCCTCAAGAGACTCAAATGTGAGTCTAAGATGAAAACAATAGAAAAGTAGGAAATTGGGGCACGTTCATTGGCTCACAGCACTTCGGAGGTAGAGGGGTGTACTAGAGCTTCAAGATGGGACTAGAAAGATTGACAAGCACTTCAATCACTCACACGGACTTGCATAAACCAAACAACAAGTTGGTTAGAGCATAGTTCAAGCACTTTTGATGCTAGGACGAGACACGAGCAAAATCCGAACTCACAACACTCATCATGGCCCGAATTTGGGGGAAGCCACCATTTTCCTGGTTATAGTATACTGTGTGCCTCTTCACGAGGCCCACATCCAAATGACACTTCAATCAGTTTTAATGAGTTGTTATGAGGAACATCCTTGAAAACTTATTTCACATTTTACAACTTTTGGTTACAAGATATATTTTAAGGAGCAAGTAGTTAGAGCATCTCTAGCGGTGTTCACTATGTTAGTTTGCAAAAATATTTTTTGCATCCAAGTTTAGTTATTTACTTTTTAACAACCCCACCCATAAAACTGAAACTATGACAGTAAATAGGTTGGGGAGTACCAATAGGGAACCGCCTGGACCAATCATTAAAATGGGATAATCAGAAACACTGAGTAGTAATCAGATCATATTTATTATACCCTTTTCTCCAAGTGCACACCATTGCTGCGCCTTTTAGCAGCCACTGCAACCTCTGCAATTATGCTGATCCAAAACCATTTTCCTTAGCCAAACCGGCATATTTTTCACTTTTCTTCATCCAATTTATGGTGCTGGATCACATACTGAACATTCCTGGAGTTGCTCTTAGAGGTATACGTAAAATTGAAAGAATCCACAAATATTTAATCTCATTTTTGGGATGATCTTAGTCTTTGGTATTTTGTGTAAGTGGGTAGTTGCATTCCTTTTCCTCAAATAATTACAAAGGAATGGAAAAGGTATCAAAAAGGCAGAATGCAGATTGGCTTTTGTTGGGGTTGCATACATTTCTAAGTAAAAGTTTAGTCTCTTCAATTGTGTTCACATGAAAGCTTGCCCCTTGATTGCATTCTTTGAGTGTTCAAGGGAAGAATTAAGGTTTAAAAAAAGTCACAGATAAAATACCTGTTTTGTGTGCTCCAATGCAATTGGATTTTGACAAATTCATAAGTAACCTCTTATATCAGAGATTAAAAGTGCAGAGATCCAAACACCCCCGGGCGCCCCCCTTCTCAAGTGAAGAGAAGTAAAGGATGTCATAATCAATGAGGAGAGCAGACTACTACTTTTAAGCTGCCATAGTTTCAACAATAGAGGTCTGGTCAGCTATAAAGTTAGAATGCAATACCATGGATGCAAGAGCTGTGAATGCATGCATGTCTGGAGTTAGCGTTTCATTATTGTGAGAAAGACATTCTAGCATTCTAGCAAAGACCACGGATTGGATACATTTGTTGCTCATATAAGACTTCTCCAAAACTGTCACATGTGGAAGCACCTAAGCTGCAACCTTCAAACAAGTGGAAACAATCAAGGATCACCTTCAACTCTTCAGACATATGGAAATAATCAAGGATCACAAACTTGCATCTCTATCAAGAAACCTTAGTAATTT
>Ga0116231_10011551_pt1 | contig 13500 bp, 12 predicted proteins | sample S1TSphgellanicum_2_FD_89695 | JGI IMG/M metagenome (GOLD analysis project Ga0116231, IMG submission 89695) | Host-associated microbial communities from peat moss isolated from Minnesota, USA - S1T2_Fd - Sphagnum magellanicum MG | ecosystem: Host-associated > Plants > Peat moss > Unclassified... | reverse complement strand
AAATAAATAAATAAATAAATATATATATATATATATATATATATATATATATATATATATATATATATATATATATATATATATTCAAAAAAAAATTCATTTGGTGGATCTGGATTTGTCAATTTTCAAATTTAGACTAACTATCGGATGTGTAGAATAGTTAGGAATAAAATTTTGATGTTAGGAATTGTTTTTTGCAATCACAAACTTGCTTCACAAGAGCATTTTTTGGGGGCAAAACTAAGAACTTGTGGGGGAGTAAAACCCCCCTTTTCAAAGAACTTTGCCCAATGCACCACAAGTTTCTTGACCAAACCACACCCCACATTCACCCCACCTATTACACAATAGCATCCAACCCTACACAATAGAATAAAAAGCTCCATCATTTTTGTTGTTGATGAGTGCCAAAAATAAACCCTGCAAGAACACAATGAACAAGTTTTTTCAAATGCAAGTCATCATTCATGTTTTGAAATTCCAATGATTTAGAAGCCCAAAAAACCAAAAAAAAAATGTGATCTTATTTTCTATTCATTTGTCTAGCTCTATTTACTCAAAATGATTTGATTCCTTAATCAAATCATAATTATCTTTAGCCAATAAACTTTCAACTTTCATAAAGTTTGTCAAATCCTTACGTTGTGAAAAATTGAAATGAAGATCATTGGGCAAGTTCTTCACCATGGTGATGATGTGACCTAAATTATTCACCTTCAACTTACAACATCTTAAAGTTGTTGACACACCAATAAGACCAAACACTTGTTCAATTTCAATTTGCCAACATTTGTTTAGCAAAGAAGCCAACATTTGAGAATTGACCTTCATGAATCTACCGCCAAGCTAGGGGATGAACACTGTAGTAAGAGTTATAAATAACCTCCTAAACAAAAATAACTTTTCAACAACAAGTACACATGAAGATTGTTACTAGGTGAATGACAAAGATCTAACAAGATCGAACATAATGGCCCAACATATTGTGAACTTGATGACCATCATAAGCTTGAAGAAATTACAAAAAAGTTTAATCATTTTAACAACTTCGGCTAGCATGTTGTTTTGAAAGATGAAAACTTCAACATCAAAAACATGAGCGTTATCAATACTATGTCCAATCTTGACCTCCAAAATCAGTGTCAAACTAGCAATAGGGAGAACATTAGATAATAACTAGTGCCCCTATGAATGGTCCATCACACAAGTAGTGATAATACAATTCAAAACATTGGTGAATGCTTTAGCAATTACCCATACTTGAGTTTTAATAATTCTTTGCTACAAAACAATTATTTTCTATTGCCCATAACATAGGATAATGGCTCTTCAAACGTGATCACCTTATTATCAAATATGGTTTTTATTGGGGTTTTGAGTTTTTAGGCCACAACCCCCTTTCAACACATGCATTTTCCCATTCCTACCTTCCTTTTCTAGATTTTTTGGTTCTTGTGATAGTCTTCTATAAATTGCCTTGGGCAACCTTGACACTAATATGTTTTAGACTTGTAGTCAGCTTCTCATCATTAGTAACATATTTGCAAGCTTTAAACATAATGTGATTAAAACACATACCTTCATAAACTTGTTAAAGTTTCAAAGGTTGACAATCAACAATGGAATGTAATGTTGTTGCCATAAACATTAAATTACTACCTTCATTTTTTACAAAGGCAATCACATAATGCATTAGATCCAACTTTTCAAGTAAAGTATGTAATTGACCAACTATGGAAAACCATGTGATTTCATGAACTTCAAATAAACCAACACTAACATGTATAAGGTTCCAAAAATTATTCAAATAATTAATTACTAAAGCAAATGTGTCCATTTTGCCTTTGGACATCCAAAAATCAAAACTAATAGACATAGTTTATGTTTCAACAAGGTGCGACAACACATGCAAATTCATGGTTTTTGTGACCAATGTAAGCACTTCTTCCACCAAGGTAGAATAAAAAGGAAAGATAACATGTTGACACCAATGTAAGTCCAACCTTTGCAACCAAATATTTTCACAAGTGAAAAGGGCCATGTCAATTTGTGGAATTCGGCAACCTAATTATCATGATTGAGGAAAAAGGTTGCCGAATAAAGAAAGGAATAAAAAAAATGAAAACATGAGAACATGCAAACACACAATTCAAGATGTGTGATTGTTGATTACATAACTTTATTTTTCAAGAAAGATAAATTATTGAAGATTTTTTCATCCTCCACTAAACCTAGCACATGTACCAAAGCTATTTCAACAATCTTCAAGTATTGATTAAGCTTGTAAACTAGAATGGAAGAAAATATGATTTTTAGCCACATTTGAATAATTGGGTTCACATCTTTTACTTCCTGCATCATTCCAATGTTATGACTCATTTTGAATTTGAAAAAAAATGCTTACAAATGAGCCTACCTTGAATTTAAAAATGGTGGAATCAAAACACCCCCTTTTGTTTGCTCTACAACAAAAAAATCTTGCATTGATTAAAACTAGATGGGGGAGGGAGAGACTTCACAATAGTATCCTCACCTACTCAATATTGTGGGTATACAATGCCAAAAGGTGACATAATTTTCATGTCATGAAATCTTTAAACCATATTCAATACACATGGTGAAAGCATCATTTGAACATGCATCCACTACTACAAATCATGATTTTTTTACTAAAAAAATCAATAAAATAATTCAAATTATAATATTTGTTTATTCTACTACTACAAATCGTAGTTTTTTTATTGAAAAAATTGGCAAAAAAAAGATGAAATTGTGACAATTGTTAATTTCACTAGTCATATTAAACAAATCAATTTCAACATGCCCAAATTGATTGTTAGTCAAATCAATGTATGTTTTTGTGACTTATGGTTTTTTCGACTATGTCCGTTTTATCTTGTGGACTCCATCTCCTTCTATACACACTAGCATCCCAACACACAACACACAAGTTTGTGAATGGGCTTTCTTAGGGTTGGCCAATAGCCAATGATGCACTTGCTAGTCATTGTGCTCTTGCCATAACTTACAACATTCACTTTGCCAAAATTGGAGATTCAGTAAACTAAAGCCATTGAGCCTAAACCCTTTGTTGCCACCAACAACTCACCAAACATATGTTGCACATTAAACTGAAACACAAAATGCAACGCCATTCCAACTTCTAAGAAGCTTTTTAGAAATGCCAATGTTGCTCTCACTAAATTCTAAAACCCTTGTCACCACTAGAGAGCTTTGAAGATGGGGGAGAGGGGGTTGCGGAACCTTGGAAAATTTATTTTGAAAGCAAATGGCCCCATCCAAAGGCAAAGCTTTGGTTCATGTAATGTCTATGGATGTCATGATGGAGGCAAAGGTTTGGTTCATGTAATGTTGATGGATGTCATGATGGAGGCAAAGGTTTGGTTCATGTAATGTCGATGAATGTCATGATGGAGGCAAATGACCTCTATCATGAACTAGTGATGGAGATGGCACAAAATGATGGCTTGCTTGCTATAGGTCACACAACAAAATGACATGGATATAAATGATACAAGATGACATGTCTATGATGCGTTACATGCAAGAGGGTTTATCTAAGCATGTAACGACACATCATAGACTAAATTAAAATATGAACTATAAAAATGAGGGTTTTGATCATGATATTAAAATAAGGGTCGATCTAAGCATAGAGTTGAACAACTAATTAAAATTAATATTTAATTATAAATTCCAGTCTACTTATTAACTTAAATAAAAAGGCAACTTTTTAATGTACATATCCTAATTTTTTTTTCAAATTTTTTTTTTTCACAGTTCAGATTCTGGTTCCAGTTTTTGGTTTCAGATTTAGCAAAATGATGTGAACTTGGGTAAATGATGTGAACTTGGGTTTGGGTCACAAGAAACTGAGCCTGAACCCCCAGTTTTAACCCTTCAAACCAGGTTTAACCTACAAGACTGGTTTCAGCTCAGATTCTGGTTTGGCATGTGGTTTAGGTCTGGTTTCAAGTCAGATTTTGGTTTGGTATTAGGGTTCCAGTTTTTAGGGTTTTGAGGTTTTGAAAAGCAATTTTTGGAAGGGAATTTGATTTATGTACCTTTTTGAAAAAAAATTCAGAAAGACCCAGAACCCCTGGAACCGGAGAAATTCTTGAATCCATTTATGTATGTGTTGTGTGGAACCGAAACCGTTCAAATTTTAAAATTTTTTAGAACCAGAACGGAAGGTGCTTCAAGAAAAGTAAAGAACCACCCAACAAAGATCACACCATCACCAGTTTTTTTTTATTTTTAATTTTTATAAATTTTTAAATAAAAATTATATATATTTTTTATAAATTTAAAATTTAAAATTTGATTGCTTTTTTTACCCAAAATTGGGAAATTGTGTATTTTTTCTTAATGTAAATTCAATTAGTTTTGCTAGTATTTTGGGAAATTTTCCACAAATTTTTTTATATTGGAAAATTGAGAAAAGAAAAGAAAACCTTGCCATGATTTGATTTTAAATTGGTAGATTATTTCCATATGTTGCTCATTTTAATTTAAAAATTTCCCTGTTCCATTTCATCTTGAAAAGCATCTACCTTGCTAGAAGAGGAGGGCTAAAAGCCTTTTGTTAAATGTTTTTAAAATAAAAATAAATAAATAAATAAATATATAAAATTTTCTAAATCCTTTTTTCTTCTTCTTGGTTGTTGATTTCCTCTCTTCCATTTTATTATTATTTCTTATTTATAAAATTCAAAATAATTTATACACCTTGAAATATAGGCTATAAACATGTTCAGCTTTTTTTTCTTTTTTCTTTTTTCTGTGGTCAAAACCATGTTTATGCATAAACAAAATAAAATATATATTTTAAAAAGTAAAAATAAAATGGGGCCCTCTCATTAATATCTGTCTCCTAGTTGTCAGGTTCTGTAGACTACACGTGTCGATTATAAATTGGTGAGATGGGACCTGAGGAAATTCAGGTTGTGGGAAACTATAGTAGTATCAACAGTTTACATCCAAAAAGTGAGCATTGGTCCCGTGGATTATTTATTATTGGAAAGGGCGTATACGGATGAGAAACGTGATGAAAAACCGTTAGGAATGGAAAAAATATTGCAGCCCGCACGCACGCCACCGGGATCGTGAAATCTGGCCAGAAGGGCCACGTGGCCTGAAATCCAAGCTTTTTGAAGGGACGAAACAGCAACTCGGTCCAAGTCCTGAAAGAAAAACAAAACCCTCTTGGCCTCTCATTCTTAAACCCCGTTGAAGGCGGGTATTTGATTTGCTGAATAATAACCGCCGGTTCCTTTTTTTTGAAAATTTGGAAATGAACCACACCTTGTACTGTATGGTCTTTTTTTTTTTTCTAAATTTTAATTCTTAATTTTGTGAGGTAGGTGGATTGGTGATCATCCACAAGAGGAGCAAGCCAAATTTGGCTACAGGTCAGAGAGAAAATTTGATTAAAAAAATTATTATGTTTTGGTGGCAACCTGTAGAAACCTATATTGTAAATATGGCAATTTCACAATTTTTTTCCTCAAAAGGCGGTGAGTTTGGGCACATTATTTTTCACCCAAAAAAAAAAAAAAAAACCTGGAACCAATGGTGGATTTATCAAAACTGGGGCGGCTTCATTTATTGAGGACCGTGGTTCCCGAATGCCGCTTTGTCCTCTCACGACGGCCCCTCCATTGAGGTGCCAGATCCACGCTGGTTTGTTCCCTCAATTTGACCCCTGGATATTGCTACTGTTGGGCCGCCCCTGACGTCCCTTGCCAGCGCCCCCGTGCGTGCCAGCTGCTTTCCCTTTTCATTACGCTGCCTCTGGCTTGCTGCTGGAGCGCACTGCAGAGGGGAAAGAAACAAAGAATGAAAAGCACAACAAATCTGTATAGTTTGCCGTCCGAGATCTGCTTGTACTTAGATCTCCTCGTTGTCGGTACCAGAAACAATTGCAAGCTCTCTCTCTTGTCCTGTTCATTTTTTCCCCAGTTTTTTTCTTCTCCGGCTCTCTTCTTGTTCTTCTTGTTCTTGTTCTCTCCAGGAATTGCTGTTTCCAGGGGCGGTTGAAGCGATTGAAGATGGTGTTTTCTGAGAATTTTGGCATCTTCTTGTTGTTGTTGTTGTTATGAGAGTACCGGAGACGTAAAGTGGCGCAGTTGTTGAAATTTCTCGTCTACTGATGGGGTGAAAGGGATAATATATCTCGGCGGGGATATCTCGGTGGACAAATAAAAGGGTGGAATATGGAATGGAGAATTGGTTTTGTCGCATGTCTGTGTTGTGGTAGCTGTTCGATCGGATACTGGTGACTACGAGTATTGTTGCAAAGTTTTGTTTTTGTATGTGCGAGGTTTGTGGTTTTGGCAGGGTGTGGCTTCCTTTCATTCCTGCTGTTTGTTTCTAGAGAGAGAAGATAGGTGCAATACTTAGCCACTGTTTTCAGAGGTTCCTTGCCATATTTTTTAGAGGAACAAGGCGGGGTTTGATTTGATAAAACCAACGACCATGGCCACGTACCTCGACCCGATGTATGATCTGCTGCTGAAGTACGGCGTAGCAGGAGACGACGCAGATCGTTTGCATGTCATAGAGATTGTGCTGTTCGTGTCGCTGCTGTGTTTGTGCATAATTCTGGGCCATTTGTTGGAGGAGAATCGGTGGATGAACGAATCCATTACAGCTCTACTCCTTGTGAGTGTTTGTTTCTACAGCATTATTTACTCTTCTGTCATGATCCGCAAACAAGCAGCCAGAAGATAGATGATGAACACATGTCTGCTTCAGAATGTTGCCTACATTTTTTGCTTGGATTTGATGATCATGAGATGGATTTTGGGACCTGCACGCACGCAATAGGTACAAAATTCTCGGGGAGGGATTCAAAAAAAAAAAAAGGAGTTGAACGAGATGAACCGAGAAGCTTAACTGAGTGAAAGAAAGAAATGCTGACAATCTTGTTGACTACAATAATATGATTTGTATTCTTTTTCTCTTTCTCTCTGTGTGCTGCAGGGGTTTGGCAGTGGAGTAGTAGTGTTGCTCGTAAGCAAGGGTCAAAATTCTCATATTCTGCAGTTCGACGAGGAGCTCTTCTTCATCTATCTACTTCCTCCCATCATCTTCAATGCCGGGTAATTTGCCATTTTTTTTTCCCTCCAATCCATGAACTTTGAGCAAATGTGAACCCTCCTCAAGTTGCATTAGAAGCCACCAGTAGTACACAACACAACAAATGTATGTGAAGATTGAAGCTTTACAGTAAACATGAGTTCTCTCTGCAGTCACATTTTAGGGCATTGGAGAGCACCAATGTTTCTGCAGAGCTTTTACAATTCCCATTTGGAGAGCATTATTGTTTCTGCAAACCTTTTACAACTCCCATTTGGAGAGCACTGATGTTTCTGCAAAAGCGTTACAGCTCTCTCCTTGTTGCAGTTTTGTAGCAAACTTCAAGCTAGGTCTGATGGTCATGGCACACGTGCAGGTTTCAAGTGAAGAAGAAGGAGTTTTTTCGCAATTTCATTGCAATTATGCTTTTTGGAGTAGTTGGAGTCTTCATCTCCTTTGGCATTATCTCTGCTGGTTGGTGTACATGGACCACCAGTCTGCTATGTGACATTTACATGCTCCATAGATTTGTACTTGCTTTCCTTAGAAGCCCTGGAACACTTGTACTTAGTGTGGCTTCTATTTCAATCTCTTGGACAATATGAAGATATTGCTTTTGAAGAAACAGTGAGGAGACTTTATTCTCTGCTCAGTTTTGTTGTGAGGATTCCACTCTCGTTGTAAGATTCTTGCTGGAACAGGACAAGCTTCTCACTTGTGTGTATGCAGTGGTGCATGTGAGATGAATGTTGAGTGAAAGGAAGGAAGAACCTTCAGATGTCTGCTCACGGGTGATTTGTCTCTTGCAGGGACCAGATATATGTTTACAAAGCTGGGCCTGAAGAAACTGTCAATGCGGGATTATCTTGGTGTGTACTCTCCCTTGTCCCATTCTTCAGCATGTCTCTGGACTAGAAGAACACCATAAAAAAACTGACTACTTTGTTTGCTTGCATACAGCTATTGGGACCATCTTTTCTGCAACTGACTCTGTCTGCACTCTGCAAGTAGGCCCTCTTGTCATCAAGCATCTCCTGCAGAATCCTCCTTACTTCCACAAATAATTCAGTTGCTTGCACAGTTGAACTGTGTTTTACATTGTGTGATTATGTGTCCTCCTTTTATGTGGAATGTTTTGCAGGTCCTGAACCAGGATGATACACCTCTGCTCTACAGTCTTGTGTTTGGAGAAGGAGTGGTGAATGATGCAACATCGGTGGTTCTCTTTCGGGCTGTTCAAAATTATAATTTTGATGCTTACACAGCTCTAGAAGCTCTGCAAGTTGCCCGCAATTTTCTGTATCTTTTCTTCACAAGTACTGTCTTTGGTGCCTTGGTAATTCATTTCCTTTTCACATCCCATATGTGCTATGATTGGTCTTTATTGCAGTGCTTGACCTATCTTTCATGATGTCATTCTGAGCAGTGGTTGTTAACTATGTATGGGTCTAATTTGTACTGGTATATAGTTTGCAACTGTGTACAACTGTGCTCATATCCGCTTTCTGGATTGGGTTTTGTTGCATATTGCAGGCAGGTCTTTTGAGTGCATATATTATCAAGACATTATACTTTGGCAGGTGAGTGTCTTTTCTGTTGTCACATCTCATGTTCAAATTGCAGTAATAGCAGGTTCTGACAGAGATATTATCTGTGTAAGAAAAACTTATATGACTCCAGTTTTTGGACTGTGGCATCTGGCCCTAACCTTATGTCTTTCACCTGTTCAAATGTAGGCACTCCACAGATCGGGAGATTGCAATTATGGCACTCATGGCTTATCTCTCCTACCTTATAGCAGAGGTTTGGTCCCTTTGAGCGCAAAGCCATTGTGTACTATACCATTGTCTAAGTATTATTTCAGATTATCTGCAGACATCACATTTAGGTCATTGGAGCTCACTTGATCATTGTGAATAGTCTGTGTTTTGTTCTCCAATGTCCTGTTTTCTCATTTGACTCATCTTTCTGTGTGCAGCTCTGCTACCTAAGTGGAATTCTCACGGTGTTTTTCTGTGGCATAGTCATGTCTCACTACACATGGCACAATGTCACTGAGGCGTCACGCATAACAACAAGGTAATTTTCTGTTGCTTTCTGTGTAGAACCATCTTTAGAGAAACATCTGAAAGCAATGCTTTGTTGATATTATCCTGCCCTCAATGGTGAGTGCAAAAAGTACAGGAACAGGTAGAATTGATTAGTACAACCATGTCTTATCTTGTAATGAGGACAACATTGTTGCAGGCATGCATTTGCGAGTATGTCTTTCATTGCGGAAACCTTCATCTTTCTGTATGTTGGTATGGATGCCCTGGATGTTGACAAATGGAAGATGAGCAAAACCAGGTGCAGTTTTTTGCTGACTTCCTGTGTTGATCTCTTTTGCACAGCAGTGGTGGGTAAATGTCTTATGAATCAGTGTGAATGGCATATGTGACAACTAGCAACATTCTGTAAGTGTATTCATGTTGTTGATTCTTGTTGCACAATGTAGGCAAAGGTAGGGATGTCCTGTTCAAGTTTTTACTTGGTTCATGTTTCAATGGAGTTCATGGCTGCAGCCACAGGACCAGGAGACACAAACAGTTGGTGTGAGCATTGAGAGATTTTGCATCATGTGCTATCCTAATAAGTGTGATGTCTCATTGTGAATCTGCAGCATTGGTCAATTTTTCAGCCTTTTTGGTGTTCTACTTTTCCTGACTGTGCTGGGCAGAGCAGCATTTGTTTTGCCTCTCTCTGCCCTCTCCAACTATTGCACCAAAAGTCCTAACACCAAAATCAGCCCACACCATCAGGTTCAAACTACCCACCTTTTACTGTGGATTTTGGATGGATACCTGACAGGAAGTCTGCATTCTTGTGGTCTATATGTGTGTATTTCATTGCATCCAAATGATAAATCCCAAAACCTGAAACCGATCTGTGAAGAGCTGATGTACAACTGGATCAAAGGCCTTGACAGACCTCTAATTGTACAAAGCACAGTAGTCTCTTTTGTTTTCTCATATTTATTCAGAATTTTAGGTGATGAGGGGCTGAATCAGGTTGCATTCAGAGGTCCGCCAACATTGTGTAACAGGAAGTCACTGCCAATTTTCTTAGCTACATAGAAGGCAAGGGTTGAGCTGTGCTGGGCTTTGGTTGAGGCTGGTCTGTACATGTGGATGTGATTGAATAAAGTTTGCTTTAGTGGGGAAATCTGTATTGAATGCAGAAGTATTAAATGGAACATCTAAAGTAATGTGCTAGAGGTAGTGTGAGATTTCTGTTGAAAGCTGTTTCCAAGCCTGCTTGCTATGTAAGCCTTACTTAAGGGTAAGCTGTCTGTGGAGTTCTGTAAATCCTGAAACTACTTGCAAACCTGCAGTTTACTAATATCCACAGTAATAATAAGGTGTCTACTTTGGCTGCAAACTTAGTAATCTTGTCCTCAGCTGTGATCCTATTCTGTCAGTTTTTCAAGTGGTTGAGGAGCATATTATGTTCTGGTTGCTTTTGTGAGAAGTACTGGAAAAAACGACCTTGTTTTGTAAATTTTTGTCTGTGAAAAGTATGGATGTGAATTAATTTGAGTTGCAATTTAGCTAATGTGACAGGCCTCATCTTCAACATGAGTTGAATTAACCTTGCAGGTTGTTATCTGGTGGGCTGGGTTGATGCGGGGAGCTGTATCCATAGCCCTGGCATTCAATCAGGTAACACTCTTCATTTTCCTTTTAACTCTGTGCCATGTCTTTAAGCTTTGTGGAGACAATTGTCATATGATTTTGGTGAAGAGATATATGCCCAAGTTTGTTTGATGCCTTCCTGGAATGCATTTCAAAATTTTGATGATTGTGATTGCTGTGATTGTTTCTTCCTGCAGTTCACAGAAGGTGGTCGCACCAGGAACTCAGATGAAGCTACAGTCATCACCACAACCATTACAGTTGTTCTCTTCAGTACAATTGTGAGCAGCAGCAATCCCTTGAAAATAAAAAATCATTTTTGCTCATTCAAGTCTTGTTTGTCTTCTGGGATTCCTGGCTCTTTCAATATATACCAACTGTGCAACTATACCTTTTTATTACCTGCCAAGTTGTGATGAGCACATAAGGAGGTTTTAGGGGGTGATCTCCTGATCCGTACCTCAATACCTGAAGTAATTTCTATTCTGGTGAAACTTTTGCCTATTACCTGACATCAAAGGATATGCTGTTTATGTGATGCCAGAGACACCCATTTAAATTCAGTGCATGTTCAACTCAGGCAGATTTTTGTCCAAAGGCTATAGGTTCATTGTCAGGTCAGCATCGGGAAGCTCTAGAGGTCTGAAGAGAAACCACCAAAGAAATGGGAATGATTCTGCAGTTACAAAATCAGCAAGTGAAATAGGCTGCAAATACTGACTGATATATAATTGTAGTTCACAGAGTGTGGCTAAAGGCATTTGTTATTGCAGGTATTTGGCACAGCAACCAAACCTCTGATACGCTGGTTGCTTCCTGCTCACTTTAGTTCAACGATTAGTGAAGAGTCAGACCCGCCATCTCCCAAAGACACCTCTGTGGAGTTCCATGTTCCTCTTCTCTTGGGCCTTTCAGAGGCAAATGGAGAAAACAATGAAGTTAGCTTTATGATCAATGGTCTTCCACGACCTAGTTCTTTAACTGCACTTCTGGCTGGATCAACATCAGGTATTCATCGTGCTTGGCGGCAGGTTGATGATGCTTACATGAGACCTTTGTTTGGGGGTAAAGGATTTGTTCGACAAATGTCTCGACCTGCAACCATACCTGAAAATGAAGCCCTTGAGGATTCAGATTCACAGGAGTAACATCAGATTCTGGCGAAGTCTACATTTTTTGCTCTCTCTTTCAGGCTTTTATTAATGTGAAGGTTTGGTAAAAAAAAACTCAATAGCCTCGACCGCAACTTTATGTCTTCATCCAGCAGGTTTGCTGCTTGGTCTTGATGTTGCATCGTGGTGATGGGAAGGCAATGAATGAGATGGAGAGGGTCTTGACATACTTTGTTTTTCTTAACCATATATGCAGATGATAGTTTACTGCAAATTTTGCATACAACATTGCCCAAGTCTGTAGGACAAGAAGGAGCTTACTGGCAAAGTTCTTTGCTCATAGATATCATGGTGTTCAACATGTGAAGGTAAGTCTGTAGTTGAAATCTTCTGACCCACTAGAGTAGAATGCACCATTGGGGGCGCAATCTCTAGTGTGTAATAACCACATGGGTGTGCGTTCTATTTGTGAAAGAGTACAGTGGGACCTTCAGCTGGTGCTGGCCTGCCAGTCTCGGTTATTATGTTGGGTAATGCTCTGGCAGCTGGGTATTACACCATGGTCCACAAGGTGTAATGCCATGCTGCAAGCACATGAGCTTGAACAGAAAATCGATCATGCCTACTGACTTGAGAGCCCACACTTACATGGCAGAATCAGCCATGGTGGCAGATTCAATCATTTCCTACCTTCCTACCTACCTACCTACCTACCTACCAACCAATGTTTGTTTTACTACCTGCCTATGGTCCTTAATGCCTCTCTAGCACACTAAATTAAGGATATTACCAATTTAAGGACAAAAAAAGCCTAGCTCACAAAACAAAAGACCAGTCTCTGAATTTTGCTTTACACCTTTGTCTTTATTTAAAACACACAGCCTTCAAGACACACAACAAAGAGCCAAAAAAAAGCTCTCCCCATGCTTTCCCCATTGTAATACAAACCTGAATGTGCTTTTAAAACTGAATTTTGGAGGCACTAGATTGATGAGGAGTCCTAGGCTCCAGCAAAGTGCCTCCAAGTTCTCATCCATGCAAAAGGTTGGGATAGAGATAGGTTTGTGAAACTGGGATCACTAGATAAAAAAGATGAGTTATTAGTTATTTATTACTCTCTCGCCCCCCTCACACTCCTCTTCCAAACTAGTAATGATTAATCCCAAACAAAAGTACCATAAAATGAATCTAAGTTTTTTGAAAATTTTCTAAGTTTAGGTTTTATTTATTGCTACCCCACCCAACTATTTGCTTCCTTATTTACTCACCTGCTGCCATCTAGACTTGAGCAGCAATGGCAATGGAACATCATGTGACTGTGCATTGACAAAGTGATCACCAGAACTAGGGTCTCTGGGGTGGCAAACATGTATATATATATATACTAGTTTGAACCCTGTGCCTAATGCACAGATGTGTGTATTTGACGGTACATATTACAAAATGATGCTGAATGATGTTGGTGTCCATGACATCATCCTTGATTGGTTTTTGTTTAGTTTGTTTCTAAATTTGTAAGGCACCCTTGAGACATTTTTTCTCCTCCTCAATTGCCTTTCATGTTTGTGTTTATCCTTTTTTAAAACTTGTATATTATTAAGTATAAAAACTTT
>Ga0116231_10011549_pt1 | contig 13502 bp, 12 predicted proteins | sample S1TSphgellanicum_2_FD_89695 | JGI IMG/M metagenome (GOLD analysis project Ga0116231, IMG submission 89695) | Host-associated microbial communities from peat moss isolated from Minnesota, USA - S1T2_Fd - Sphagnum magellanicum MG | ecosystem: Host-associated > Plants > Peat moss > Unclassified... | reverse complement strand
ACTCCAAGATTATTTAATGAACAATTTTGTGCATCACCCCCCCCCCCCCCTCCCCCCCCCCCCCCCCCCCCCCCCAAGCCCTATAAATAAATAGAATGTGTATACATGATTCACAAACAATTGCATAATTTACAAACATCCATTTTGATTTATAAGCAATAAAAAAAAACTCCATAAACCCATTCAACCCAAAAAAACCCCAACAAATGAATAATTTCCAAACACACATTTCCATTCGAAAACAATAAAAAAAACCCCTTTTTTAAACCCATTGGAAATCCAAGACTCTAGCAAATGAATGATTTACAAACACCCAAGGTTAGCCCAAATGAGGATATTACAAAAACATCTATTTTGGGATTGTCCAAAGGTTTTTTTTGTTTTTTCAAAAGGGCCAATCAAACATGTTGATCACAAAATTAAAAAATGTTTGGTTTTTATTTCCAATTTATTTCATTGTTGGAAAGTGGCAATCTTTTGTTGAATCAACATATTTTACCCCATGGTTTTATTTAATATTTAATTTGTCAAAATTTGATTTCCAATTTTGTGATGTAATTCAACTAGTTATAATCCACACTCACATATGTAGCCAAATATTTAACCATGTATGAAAGTAAGAAAAAAATAAGATACTTTCATAGTTCTAGCTACATGCTAAAACCAATTAAAGGAATCCCATGATTTATGTGTTACATTTAATTTACTATAAAACCAAAAGAACAAATGCTTTTAACAATTGCTACATTTTTTATTATAACTCTATTTTATATTAAAAAAGGAGAAAAACCCAAAAATGGAAAACAAGGACGAAATTTCTTTAAAAAATCCTAAATTTTAAAAATGGTTCCAAAAACTTTCAGCATTTTTTATTGAAGATTTTGTTTAAAATTCCTTCTTTTATGAGCCCACCATCCTTATCACCATGTAAGTTGCAACTCCATCTTTAACTACTGTGGTCAAACATCAATTAATAAATAACTTCAACCTTAACTTCATTAGTGGTCTAAATTAACACCTTAGGACTTTAATTGATTTAATGCTTTTGCAACCCTTGAGTGCTTCTAAAAGAAATTTTTATAACACACTAATAAATGGAAATGAAAATGAGTCCATCACCTTAAAGTCACACATTATAGCCCATTGCAATGTCCCCACCATTATAATTGTATGTTATTTATAATGGACCCATACCCTTGTTGCATTATGATTTGAAATCCCAATGAATTGGATGATGACCATATAAAACAATGGAACAACCTTTCAACCCTACTAGTTTGGGATAATAACAAATTCACTAACAAAAATACCATCTATTTCAAGGGCCTAAAGTGGACTACTTACATGTACCCTTATTCCAAAAATATGTTTGTGCATATTAAAATTTTGTTTTTCACATTATAAAATTTGCTTCAACTTTAAAATGGTAACTGCATGTATCAAACGTCTCATAAAAATGACGAACTTAGTCGTTATAATAATTATTTACATTCAAATTATGTTATGGTTTAGTTTACTTGATTTGTTCAAGCATGTGGATGCACACATCCATTAATCATGTGAAATTGTTGATGGACTAGCACGTGGTCTTTGTGGCCAACCATCAACCAAATTATCGATCATTACTAATATCTTTCAATTTTGGTAATGCTTTCTCTATGTGTAAACAATTATGTCATCAAATGGCCTAAACAATAACACAATAACGTTCACCTTGAAGATGACTTTTGCAATTAACATTGTATTTTCCTAGGTGTAATGGGACATTGCCCAATGTTGGTCCATTGTGCGACATATGGCACATGTCACAATTGTCAAGTGTAAAGGGAATGATATTTTGACAATCTGCCCTTGGGTGTGGACCAAAGCACATGAAACACTAGTGTGCGTAATAACAAGGGGTAATGTTAACTAGGATGATTTGCGTCCTTGTCTTCATTATATATGTAACACATCAAGCATTTGAGCTCATTGGGGGTGGCAAATCATCAAATGTTGATCAACAACATATAATCTTTCGTTATGAATGAAATCAACATAGTTGACTTCATCCTCAACATCAGCATTAGCGAAGGTGGCAATGGTGACATCACATGTAATTAGCGAATACAATTATTACATGGTTGTGTAACATGGATCAAATTACATCGTTAAAATTGACCATCAATTGATAAATGAAGAATGTGCCTTCAACAATTATTAATGTCCATAATCCAAATGTTTGGTTCTTTGAAAAATGGGTTTATGTGTAAATTTTTTGTTCATAAATGTGCATTATAAATGATTCGACTAACACTAGGCAAGCCATCATAAGTGAGTCGACTAAATTTTTGATGCAAAATAAAAAAGAATATAAAGGACCTTTAATGGATGACAAGACTCATAGATAAGTAATTGTACCCACATTCAATGACTTTAATGGCCACCATGACATGAACGTATCTTGAAATCCATGATTGTAGTTGTGCATGTTTGGTGTCATTATCCAAATGTGCATATAGATGAGCACAATTAACAATGATATTATCGATCCTTAATGCCAATTGTTTGACAAAATATCAAATCAAACAATAGACGATGGTTTTATCGGCACTAAAATTTGCTTCGTCCCAATCCCATTCAATGATCTATTAAATGATTTCATCATCCACATTGTACATGATCAATGGGCATGCAGTTGGCATCCTAAGGATGGAAAATGTTGTGGACATCATAATTTTCAAGTCTATATCTTGGGATGAAACGAGTGAGGTAGTCAATGTAACAAGTTACCACCCGATAGCCCACAACAACAATAATTGTTTCATGACCTGCCTAAAATCTAACAACAAAATATAGGTTTCATCCACAACAATGTAATGAAATTTCTTTAAATGGGCTAATGTGTTTGTAAATTGGATAATTTGTGGAGTTGTGGCACATTTGATTGCCGCAAACAAAATCATTAGAAGATCGTTCAATTTGATTATATCAATGTTGAAGGTTGCATGTTATAAACTATACCTCTTTGCATCAACTTCATGTCTGTTGATAAGGACAACAAGGGGCACCACCATAATGATTATGCAATTAGTGACCATTGGTGGGATCATGATCACTATAGATTTCTTTTGTTTAGTGGGCATCACCACAAATAAATCAAAATGATTTTTTTAACACCAATGTCGCTGTAAGGCCGTGTTCCCTTGATTGCCATTGTTGGCGACCCAATAGCTGAAAAATGCATAAAACGTGCACCTCGTGTGTTGGATTTCGTGGTGGTAATGATTGAGTTAAATGATCATTGTTTAGTGTTAATGATGTGGTGAATGACGCATTGAAAATAGGTGCAAAAAAAGGATGCATTGAATGATGGTCCTAATATCAATTAACTAATTACGGTTGAATGATATTCAGTGCAATTGGCGAAAGGTGTTCAATAAAACCAGGGTCAATTGTAATAAATGATGCCATACCTAGGCTACAAGCTAATATGTATACATTTGTTCAGTACTTCTAGATCTATGATCAGCCAAACATCTTACATAATGTTGTTCGATTCTGTTATAATGCACCCCAATGTTTTGTTAATGGGAAGGTCGCCAATGCAATGGCCTTACTTAATGAAACGACCAAATAAGATGATAAAATGTTTATAGTCTATAATGTCAAAATTAAAATTTTCATAATGAAGGAATGTATCTTCGAACAACTTGGAAACATCAACACTATCCATGATTTTATCTTGTTAGATTGCCCAAAGTTCCATGTGTTGTTAGGCAACAACACTTAATCCTTGTAAATTTGCAATAAAAAATTATACCAGCCAAACAAATAGAATGTATTGAATGAACAACACATTTAGTTCATTGTTTTACAAATTGCGAGTGTGTTTATTTTTTACATGACTTTTAAAAATCTTAACCAATCATATTTCACAAATCAAATGTGATTCAAAATTCTAAGTTTTATAAAATTATTTTTGAAATTTTCATTCATTGGCATAGGTCCTTGACTTTAAGCAAAACCTAATGAAGTTGGATCAAATGGATTTTTTGTTTTAATTTGACCAAAATCACTTAGGGTCATTTGGTAAGACTTTTCGTGATTGGCATGACCTTTTCCTAATAGAATAAAGAAAAGGACAAATGACTATTTTCACATTTTATTACAAGTTAACACCTTATAAACTAGCACGTTGATTATGTTTTTCTCCATGTGTTGTTGGGATTAGATACATTTTGGATCAATCAAACCATATCAAGAAGTAAAATTGTTGACAAACCCAATGAAAATAATGTTGGGCTATGTACTAAGAGAATATTTGTTCCACATTAATTTTTTCAACATTTTTTTAACAATAATTAAGATTTAATTCATTACGCAATAGTGATTTCATTAATTCATTTTTTAGTGTTTTAACACAACGAAATGGTAATTTTACACTTGAACAAATTGTGTAATTTTATATGTCTTCAAATTTAAAAATGTGAAAAGATCCTCAGAAATAGATATGTAATCATTATTGAAATAGGGCTACTAATTATGTAACTAAATTATACATACATATAATTTTATTAATTTAATTTTTTTTTTTTATGCTTTAACATTTTATCTAATGTTTTGTAAGAAACTTTAAATTATGCATATACATATTGACAATCATCTTTTGAGCTCCCCAATTTATGTTATTTTTGTAATTATTGTTTTAAAATGCCAATTGTAAAACTATCCATTCAATGATGTTTTGTAAAAAACATCGTCATGAAAACTTGCAGATCATTTCATTTTTCGATTTTTTGAATGAATTTTTTGGGATTTGAAAAAGGAGGATTTTTTTTACTTAAGACCTTTAATTACATAATTTTAAATTTTTTTGAAAAAAATTATTTAATAACAAAAACATCAAAAAGAGTTGATATTAAAATGTCATTTATGATAAGGTCCAATCATTTAAAACATGAAGAAATGACATTTCATTATTGAAAGTTTTCATGGAAAGCACTATAATATTAACTCTTTTTTATGTGTATTTCATCAACAAACAAAAAAGTAATGAGATAGTTGATGAAAATGACATTAAAAAAAATAAAAATAAGGTCCAAGTTCAAGATTTTCTTAATTTTTATTCACCAACATTGATTAATATGCACATAAAATAAAGATATATATTAAATAAATTGCAAATTTTCTACATTTCAAATGTTCACACAAATAAGTCGCATTAAACAAATATTACAATATGTAAGAGGTGTTTTAGGAACATGAAAAACACAAATCATCAAAGTCATCCAAGATTTTTTTCAAAATATAAATGATGAATACAAACTTCACATTGCAACATACATTGCAAACACAACATTATTAGTAGGTGCAATAACTATCCATTCATTATTGAGCTTATAGTAAATTCAATAGGAAATATTTGGTCATTTATTGAATTCATAATTATTGATGAAATTGATTTATTATAACATGTTTACTACAATATATTTGAAATTATAAAAATTGAAATATAAATATTTATCATTTGGCCAGATGAACATAATGTTCATGGGCAACTTTTTATAAATTTTCCATCTATAAATGATGCATCATTGCATTCATAAAACAAACTCAAAAAAATCAAGACATAATTTCTTTGTAATTTGAAAATAAATTTATTTGAAGTTCCATGGAAAATGTCAATCTTCATAGTTTCTCAAAATGAATTACATAATGTTATTAATTGTCATATGATAAAAATGAATTCAAAATCATCAAATCAAACATGTTGTACAATTCTAATTATTGATACTTACCCAAAAAATTCAATATATCATAACATACAATATACTATAATGCAAACAATGACAACAAATAAAACCAAAAATTTAGCACCATTCATAAAAATTTACAAAAGAACAAAAATCATATTCATTGATAACCTATATTTAAAAATAGGAATTGTTAATGGGACAATTGGTTATGTTAAAACTATTTCATTCTCAAAATCACATTGAATGGAACATAATAATTAGATAAGCTCACCTATTAAATTTGAATGAATTCATAAAAAAACATGAAACATTACAAGACAACACCTTCAAAGGTCTACCTAAAAATGTCATACCAATAGCATCCATAACAAAAAAAATTGCAATATGATTATCCATACAAGGATCAAGTACTTTCGAAACTATTAATAAATTACTCTTATCAACTACCATTTGTTTTAGCTTTTTATTTAATTGATTTTAAAGTTTAAGAACACACATTTGAACATTTGGTGATAGACCTTTGTCAACCACCTAACAATGTGTAACTTAATATACACAACATATATGTAACATTATCGTGTTTACGTTCCTTAAATAGGTTCATGATTTTACAAAATATTACAATACAAAACATACACAAAGTTAATTTTTTAAAATGATCATTAAAAATGATAACACCAATTGTGAAATTATACATTGAAAAAACCAATATTCCCCAAATGCCATAAGAAAGACAAACAAATACAACATTTAATGTGTAAAACTAAAAATGCAAATAGTATTTAAATAGGACAATTTAAACAATGTCACAAATCATATTGATGTCATACATTATTAATAAGAAGAATTTCAATTAACAAAAGAAGATGAAAACACAATTCTTAATCAAAATGGCTCATCGAGTGACCAACATCTAAGAATACCTATGCAAATATTATATGAAGAAACATTATAATTTTCAACATACGAACAACAATTATGCAATCATGGAAACAACAAACAAAATCATTAAAAAATTTCTTCAACATATTTTCATCAACAATTATCAAAATAAACATTAATAAAAATACACTTCCACACTTAATTCACATGGGACAATTTATGATTCAAAAATATTAGTAACAAAAACACTACTCAATAACATGATACAATTATTAGAAAAAAAATCAATTGTTGAAAAATTAATTATACTAATATAAAAATGTTATGGGCAAATAAATAATTTATCATGTGATGTTTTCATAATAGCATATGCAACGAATATAATATTTTGGATTGATCCACACAAACCCAATTATATTTTATCACAAATGTGACTACATTTTCCAAAAAATATAAATAATAATTTTTTTTTCCCTTTCCCAAAATACTCAAACCAAAATACCAACACCAATCTTACCCCATTAACAACACTTTAACAATATTAAACTAAAAAAATACACATTAACTATAACAATAACAAGGAAGATTATTTAGTCCTACCCTTTTCCAATGCAAAAAGGAGGCCTAATTTACCCAACACTCACCTGACCTCTTTTATTTATGAACTTGTTATAACAAAGTTTTGAAGACATGATAGCCAATGTTATATTCCAAAGGGTAAGTAACAAGTCAAATAACATATGCCAAAAAAGGTCTTGTAGCATGTTACATTCCCCCTACCACTTGTAACATGCCCAAATATGTATGACATGAACACAAAACATCTCTACAAATGCCAAGATGAAAAAAAGAAGTTTTTTTATGCTTTTAATCTAGATGTATTTAGTCATTACTACCCTTTGGCGAAAAAAATTACATATAATAAGATAACATGTCTTATAATTGACATATGCACATTTGTTGTTTAGGTTGGCTTCATATGCAAAAAGTGAGAATAAAAAAATCCCCATGAAAATATCAAATTTTCTATCGTCTTTATGATCATTGGTAGTGCATAGCGAAGCAGAGCCCAAATAAGTTGTTATGTGGAGTTCATGCAAAAAATTTGAATGTATTGTAAGTACAAAGTACATCAAGACTTGATAAACTAACCACTTAATGTGAAGATTGAAGTCAAGTTTGGTGTACAAACCTGGAAAACTCCTGTGTGACGGGGTGAGGGGCAGCAGCAAGGAGTGGTGGGGGACTCATTGAGCTCTTGTCATGCAAGGCAGCACACCCTCCAGTTCCACCACGCAAGTTACTTCTGAATGGAATGATCATGTGGGTATGATGAATGTACAGCGTGAACAGGTAACAGCCCTGACAAGATAGTGAATATGTTCACCTCAGATGAGAAGGTACATCAACACACATGGTTGATTCCTCTCCACTTCAACAATCCAAGCACCAACACAATCAACCGAGTGATAATCAAGAACATTGAGCTTGCTCTACAGTATCTGAAGTTCCCCTGCCTGGACAAATCTGAAGTACTGTGTCTTTCATCTGACCCCAACCTTGTGGTTCAGACATTTAGAAAGAAGATACTTCAGCATAGGATTATTGACACCTTCCAGTATGCCATGCAACTGAGAAAGAATGTGTGATGACATAAATACCAGAAACCTAGTTCTGTGCTCAAAGCTTTCAGAGCTTGAGGTGTAATAAAAGGTTGTAGTGTTTGTTGTTCAGGCTGAGCAAGATACATGCAGCTTTAAGAGAGTTTCATTTTACACAGCTGCTTCAACTCCACTATCTACTGCTTTTGGCTCGCAAACATTGCCTCGGCACAATGGGCACACGCTGCACACACCATTTCCCCTGTCAGGAGCTGGATCGTAACTGTAAACTTCACATTCTGTGTTCATGAAGCAAGATGAAGCAATCTGACAGATATGTGAGTGAAACATGTCCTCCTGCTATCACAACATTACAGATGGGTAAAGCAGGATAAGGAGAGTGCCTAGGAACTGAGTAAAGCATGACATGAGAAAAGGGCACAACCCCGCATTGAGGGAGGGCCAGGTATACAGACTTACCCATGGATCTCTGTTAACCACTTGTCGACGCAATTCTTATGATACTCATGGTTACATGGAAGTGTTCTTACGGAATCCCCTTCCTCATACTCCACCAGGCAAATATAGCACCTGAAACACAGCATGAGAAAATGTGAGTTTCTATCCCATGTTTCCTGAACCTCATATGAGTTCTGTATTCCAACCAAAAGCATGAAAGTTGATTCTCAAGTAAAATTGTCCTCTGAGTCCATCAGATGAATGTTTGAAGCCACTTCTAAGTTGATTGCATCCTGTGGTCTTGGTGGATACTTGGTTGCACCTGTGGCAACAATACACATCCACCATTCGATGGTTGCCTCAGTGACCATAAGAATTGGGATCAGTATTTCACTAAGCAGTCCTGCAGTATACAAATTGGTACCCAGAGAGAGTTCATCCACACACAAACTTCATACACAAGCTGTAATCATATGAGATTGGCAGCCCAAGAGAGTGAACTAAACAGAACATGATAAATCATTTGAAATAATCAAAATATGAAACAGACTGAAATAGGAGTTCAGTTTCACGAAGCACAGCAATTCCTTACACCAAAATGACTCTGGAACCTAGGGAAATAAGAGCAAATTGGAACAACCACAGTAAAAAGAGCTCCCCAACAAAAAGACAGGTGTTCCAGGTTTTCTAACCATGCAATGCAATGGATCTGACTCAATGAGATTATTCAACTCTACCTGGATCCAAAAGAGAATCTTGCTCTAAGAGCGGTGTATCAAGCGAGGTTCCCCAAGGAAGATCCAGTGCGCAGGTCCATTCTAACATATCAGAATAATTGGACACCACATTCCAGTCCTTTCAGAGGTGACCACCTTGCTCCTGGATGCAGACGTTTGGCAGCCCGATTCATGGCCATTAACCATTAACAACCGTTCAACCACAAAAATGAACCACTCAACTAACCTTATCACATGCAAAAATACCTCTGAACATTTGTTGTTAGCTATAGGCCAAAAATCTGGAGATGGAAGGCTTTTGTGTAAGGGCCAAATGGCACAGGCAACTTACTGGGGAGCTTCATCACAGTCATCAACAGGTTTGCAATGAGTACGAAGAGGAATGGCATCTACAACGCTGGTAGGTGCAGGGCGTGAGGCCAGTGGCACTGTTGCTGACTGGGAAAGTGCCACTGATTGTCTGTGTATCTCATCAAGAACCTGCAAAACCTAACACCCAATTAGTGCTTATCCTCAAAGTTTGCCTTCCAGTATCAAACAATGACTGTTACAGAATGACCTCACTTCCAAAAGAATGACACCTAAGCATCATCCACTAGCAGGACATAAAACAAAAGACAGAAATGAACATTAAACCGGTCAAATGTCCAATGATAACAGAGTTCCTCGTATTATACGTACACACATCTGGCCACCACTTTAGAAACCTGTTGCTGGCATGGTGTGGAACTAAGACCATTTCAGTGAAGGCCAATCACCTCAAATAAAGCTTCAGCCAACATGATGATCCGGGAGATGCTAGCTCTTGTATCTGTGTCATCACCCATGTCATGTCCTTCACATGAGCACCTGTGCCCATGGTGGTTTCCGGCACATGATCTTGCATGCCATGAGGTCCCATGCAAACCATTGCTTAATCGACGCAATGCCCATACCTGTAACATTGATCATAGAGGTGAAAGGTGAGAAACTGAAGATAATATCCAACACAAATCTGGGTCTCGATATGCACTTGACTTCCCTATGCAATTCATGTGCAGAAGAAGTAGAGGACATCACACTTTGGCCACATGCTTGGCACCACTCGACCAGAGTAAAAAATCCAACCTGAGAACGCACACGTCTTCTCCTCTCCTCCAAGTCCAAGCTCCTGCTGCCATGCAATGTTTCAGTATCTACAAGTTGTTCAACATCACCTAATGGCATGGGATTCTCCTCTAAATCAGCTAAAGCAGCCATAGTCAGCGTCGAGCTCCGACGATGAAAGGTTCCCCTTGAGAAAGCATCCCAGAGCCTTCTTCCACTACTGCGTCTTGTTTCTGGAGCTGACACCCCAGAACTCTCCCCTGAGGACAGACTGGTACGAACTAAAGTTGGGCCTGCACTCGACTGACCACGTACAAAGCTGCGCTCCCAGACATTTGACTGATCCCAAGCCTGCAATAAAGATGGGGCTGGCCATGTTGATGAATGGTCAGCATCTGTGTCACCAGATGCAGATGCAAAAAGACCTTGATTTGCAGCACCCAACACAACATCTGTTCGATGGTTTGAGTCTGATGAGTCTGACAACACAAAGGTTCCTCCCTCCAAACTGATGGATGATGGCAGCCCTGCATAGTGCCTCAGTTGTTCATTCATTCGACGTTGTTGAAGTGTTGTCTCACATGCATGATGCGACCTTTCATCAGAAAGTGGCTGCCTGCTTCCCTCTGCCTCTTCTTCACGAGTTCCTGAGGAAGTTGAGTTTCTTGCTCTCCGCACATAAACACTCGACAACTGCTGTCCCCTCAAGACTTCAGGCTGTCTGCTGCCACTTGCTTCTGATTCCACACAACGAATAGTATCATCTCCAGCTGATGGCAGGTTAACCCTATCCAACTCCATATGGCATGGGGGAGAGGATTGGGAATTGCTGGCACTGGCACCTGCAGCAGCAGCAGCAAGGTTGGATGATGACTCTGGCTCTGAGGAGCTTAGCCGTCTGCTGCTTGTGGTACCCTCACCTTCCCAGAGAATCTCTCCTCGATTGCTGGCTGTAAGCCAACTCAATTGGCCCCGCCTCCCTGGCCACATAATCTCCTCGAGGCTCAACCTCTGCAAGTCATGACGCACTCACACAACCAGGTCAGTACAACAGCAACACATCTTGAAAGCCATACATTCCAATTGAACATGGAGGCCTGAAAACAGCCAGTACCAGCATGAGAAATGCATATCATGCTGAAAGAAAACAGCCAAGCAAACTCTCCTCAATTTCCAGACAGCCTTTTACGCGTTCTACGCAAATCTGTCTGTCCACTACAAGGGCATGAGAACCGGCACACAGATTTTCCACAATTCTGTGACTACCTCACTTATTAGCCTCCTTTCTTCAAAGAAAGCAACAATACAGGCGCACATGATGCACAATACAGGCATGAAAGCTAGCCTCCCTTAAACAAAGCCCCTCGCAACGGCGGAGAAAGAAAACCCCAAAGCATCTCATTACACGCAAAATCCAAGACACAACAAGAGATCTCGATTCTCCACGAAACAAAAGAAGAACATCCAGAGAGAAACCGAGAAAGAGAGACAGAGAGAGAACCATTCATATTACCTCCGGATTACGCCGCAACGAAGGCCGTCGATCTAGTGTGTGGGCCGCGGCAATCATGACTACAGTAGCAGCAGTATCTCTCTCTCTCCTCACAGCAGCAGCACGTTCATCTGATGCACTCCGACTACTCCCGGATCCCATACTTCCTCCCTTCCCTCCTGTTACTACTACTACTACTACCACTACTACTATGCACAAACAAAACTCCTCAGGAGTCACAGAAGGGCAAAAAAAAATGGAGCTCCTCTCCTCTCCTCCTGGTCCACCACTAAACCAAAACCCCACTAACAACAACCCTGCCCTCCCCGCTTATTATTTTCCTCTTCTCCACAACTAGTCCATGGTTTTCGTCACAGTCGTTCGAGAGTGGCAATTGGATCACGCTTTATAGCTTCAGCCCCAGCTTTGCTATAGCAGCACCTTGCACGGGTATGGAAGGGGAAGGCGCAGCGAAGAGGAGGACGACGAGCTCGTCGATCGGCATTTGTCTCGTTCGTTGTTCGTCTTCTCTCTCTCGCTCCGCTCCTCTTGTCTCTCTCGCGGAAGAAGCAAAAACGAAACTTTAGTCGGCAAAAGATTATTACGCGCTCGCAAGAGTGTCCCTTCGTCTGTCCACCAATCAACGCACGTGAAAAGCGTAAAAAATTTCAAAGGGCATCAAAATCTAAGAAAAATTTAAATTAAAAAAAAAAAAAACCACCACAGAAGATTGCCCTTGTTCAAAATGTTCCTATTTAATATTTATTTATTTTAATTTAAAAAAGGAATCTAGGAAAGAAAATAGAGATTGACAACTTCTTTCTATTTTTCACATTTTAAAGAATCTAGGAAAACAAAGAAGACAAAAAAGAAAAGATTTGGGAAACTTCAACGAAGTGCATTTTTTTCTACAGTTCTTGTGGTTTTATCGACAAAAATGCTGGGAAATTGCTGGGAAAATGATTTTTTTAAAAAGGGTAAATTCGACTAATTTTTCTTTTCTTTTTTTGAAATTTTTTTGCTATTTTTTTTCCACAAGCTGGAAAAAAAAAGAATAAAAAAAAAGCAAGCCTGCTTAAAGGCCCTTTATTTTTACTTGTTGCATTTAAATTCTCTAAACTTCTTATTTTTCAAAGAAATAGACACAATATTTTATTTATTTATTTATTGATGTACACAGAGACACATATATACCAATTTTCTTAGTGTTATTTTCAAAGAAGGCAAAGATTCGAACTGATTTTGGGGCCGGAGTTTAGGGGTACGGGTTTTTTTTTTAAAAATTACTGACTTTGTCTGATGGGACCAATGAGCTTCTGGGAATTGGGTGGTATGGGGGAATGCGGAGGAAAAAGTCCAAATTGTTAACGCGTTCGCGAAGGTGCGGTATGGGGGGGGGGGGGGGGGGGGGGGGGGCTCAAAAGCCGAAAAAAGGGAGAGGCCCAGGCCGGGCCACGGAACACGGGGAAAATTTTTTTTTTAAATTTCCCAAAAAAGTTTTTGGATT
>Ga0116231_10011548_pt1 | contig 13506 bp, 8 predicted proteins | sample S1TSphgellanicum_2_FD_89695 | JGI IMG/M metagenome (GOLD analysis project Ga0116231, IMG submission 89695) | Host-associated microbial communities from peat moss isolated from Minnesota, USA - S1T2_Fd - Sphagnum magellanicum MG | ecosystem: Host-associated > Plants > Peat moss > Unclassified... | reverse complement strand
GGGAAGAGAAATTGAGGGGAAGTGACTATAACTCACTTTGCAGAAATTGGATATGTAGGATACAGTTTGGACAAAAGAGCAACCAGGTCTGCATAATGCAACAGTTGTTCAGCACATATATAACGGCCTGTTGCAGTTGCTGATTCATATGCCAGTATGTGTGCCATTGCCACATCTTTCACCCCCACACACCCAATACATGAATTTCGGAACGTCTTTGTTGTCCCTGCAAGCACCAATCCAAGTAAAATATTTCAGCAATCAACCAACATATGTTTTCCAAATAGTTTTCCTTCATTAGATGAAACACATTGTCCGGCAATGAAGATTTAGAAAATGCTTACCATTTAGAAAGTCCAAAATATATTCATTGCTGGTATTTTTGGACCCTTGTAAATTGGGTCCAATGACCATGGAGGGGTTGATGGCCACCATGTCCAAATTCTTCTCATTCACAAAATCCCATGCTGCCCTTTCTGCAAGTGTCTTAGATACGACATACCATGCCTGCAGGAGGAACCCTCATGAGCACAGATAACAAATCTAAATCATCCTGTCTGATATGTGACAGAAAAATTGGGACCAACAGTCCAGCATCATAGACCATTGAGGTCTGGCAGATCCAACCAAACCTTGGCTTCTTGGCAATAGTCTGAATCACTCCACCAGCTCTCATCAACAACACTGGTGGATTTGCGCTTTGGAGTGTAGGCGACAGCTGCCATAGATGATGTCAAGACCACCTTCTTTGTACGTGCTTTTACACAGGAAGCCAGTACATTCAGAGTTCCATTTACTGCTGGATCAATTAACTGTGCCTGCTACATAGCACCTTCGCTGTTAGAGGGTAAGCTAAGCTGACCCCAACCCCCGAATCTGCCTTTGTACTCTCATTACCAATCATGCAACAGTTGGATCTGGAAACAATTTGCAGCTTTGATGAAAATGTCTGCTATGTCTTCTTTGTGGAGTAGGAGATGACTTCCTGAGATGTGCACTCTGGCTAAATTGGAAACAAATATGTGAATATAGGAAGGAGAGACCTGTGGATCTGTCAAATTTTTTTCAAAAGCTGGAGATGCAGTGTGAAATACACCATCACAACCTTCCACGGCTTGATCAAAAGATCCTTGCTCTAAAAGGTCAGCTGATACAAGCTTCAGGTGATCACTGGCACCTGGTAACTGCAACAGGTGCTTGGATTTCTCTGCCAGCCCCCATCCATTCCACTAGTATCAACCTTATGGTAATTCTCCAGTTCTAACAGAAAAGTCCATAGCCAGTCAGTCAAGGCAAGTGTCCTATGAATCTCCAAGGCTTTGACATAAGCAAAGTTCATACTCCACACTGTATTTCTACTCATCCACTAAGAAAAGGAGGACAAAGGATACCAGTATCTGCTGACACTTTTGGAAATTTGGTATGAGGATAGAAGCAGCATAAGTGGACATCTGAAGCATTCTGAATACAAGAATGTACAGCTCAACAAGAATTCAAGTTCAACACTTCAGATATACCATGTAAAGTTTCAGTCAGAAAATTGCAGAACTGCACTTCCAAGAAGAGAACCTCAATGTTGTTGATATTCTTCATCAACAGCATCTCATTTACAACAAAGTACATCTTAGATGTGTACAACAGATAACGGGAGGAAAGACCTCACTTGCAGATGTATTTCACTCAGAGATGGAAAGGTCCAGGAAACATGCTTAGCTATGCATGCCAACCATCAAAGTGTCTTTATTTCTCTTTGCCAAAAATGGTGAACAAAACTGCCAAGGGCACCAACTGCATCTTTCCACATTGACTGTGAAGTTCAAGGTTTCTCAGTAACCCCAGCTCAATGTCCCCAGGAGGGTGAGGGGAAAGAAAATAATTGAGAGTGCAGGTCTTTCTTCCTTGAAATCAAAGTTGATAGCAAGCTTTAAGGGAGCTAAAAGTTTTGCAAGAATATGGATAGCAAACTTAGGTATCCAATCAACCACAGATAACATCAGATTAACTGGATTCATTTACAAGGAGAACACAGGATCATACATGCCCTGTAGGAGAGAGTAAAGTCTGCTCATGGATGTCTTGTTTGCTGAACAAGCGTCTCATTGCATAGTGGCTCTGCCCGTTAAATGACATCCATAAGGAGGATAATATTGCGAAATTGGAAATACATGGTGGTTAGCATGATGAAGCCCAAGTGGATGCTTCAGTGATGATGCCTGAAATGTTTCTATAGTGGACTGACTCCACATGACATTAGAATGTAGAGATACCAAACTTTTGGCCCCGTTTCTGGGTGCATCACAATGTCTGTAACTTGGAGGACACAGTCAATAAACAGATGGCCAAGATACCTTGCTATTTCAGACCCTTGTCCCTCTCGCAAACTAACTTATTATTTATGTTCATCAAGTTTTTGCAAACAACGACATTGATGGAAGGAGTAAAAGGAAACGAAATCACGAGACGTACCTGGACTGCGAATCGTGCCACGAACTGTGTAATCACGCTCCAGAAGCAGCTTCACAAGCCAAGAGGCAATGAAACCCGAAGCACCAGTGACACACACCGTTTGACCTGCCATTTGCTTACTTAAAAACGGCTTTATCGTGCTTGATTGTTCGACTACAAAAAGGAATCTGTTGCTCCAATAAAACCGGTGCACTACAGAGAATATCTGCTCCAGAAAAATCTGCGCAATACTAACTAACTTACAAATCTGTGCTCCAAAAAAGCCTGTTCAATTATAAACAATGTATGCTCCAAAAAATCTGTGCAACGACGAATAGTTTGTCTGTCCAATGATCTGTGCTTCCAGAATTTGTGCACCACTTACAAACAGAACTGTGCTCCAGAGGATATCTCTGTAGTGCAAACACGCACTTCTGTGCTCAAGAACTCTGTACGACAACTACAAATAATTTGTGTTCCAAAACGAATCCGTGCAACTACAAACACAATTTTGACAGTGGCCCACATTTACCACCCATTATTGCACAATATGTGACCCACATTTATGACACCCTCGCTGACTAATCTCCACCATGCTACACCAAGTTCCAACATGTCAATGACGTGGTGCGTACATGGCACTTGAGGACGTGATGGGAACATCATGTTGTCCGGAAGGCAAGTCCAACTGAAACAGTCCAAAAGGGAAACAAATTCCTACAAATTCCTACAGATACAAATATGCCTATAGCCAACATATCTGATGAGGACGAAACTACACCGCTATCGAAGCTCTATCCCCATAGTGTGATCAAAGAAGAAGAAGCTGACAAGGGTGAACCAAAGAAAAACCAGGTAAAACATTCAGTTGAGTAAGCCTAAGGGTCTTCAAGAGCTAAAAGCTAACACAAAGGAGGGAGGAATAGAGACCAAGCTCATTTCTGGAGTTGAGATACCCCAAGTAGAGCATCCTACCTTAGCAGAAAAAGTTGGGATTAAACCCTATACCAGAAATGACATGTTGCATATGATGGTATAAATGGAGTATGTCAGGTTGTTTGTTCCTCCTCCTGGGATGTTCGATTTAGTGCATTGCTTCCAAATTTGCTAACACCACCCATGTTAGGGGCTCATATTATTGAAGCTCAATTATGGCTCACATATTGTACAATAGTGGGTAATAAGTGTGAGCAATCAAGGATTTGGAGTGGAAAGAATTTTTAGCTTACAACATTGTTTGTTATAGTACCACCAACCCAAAAGACATGGTGCTTTGGAATTTGTGGTAGGATGTTTGGGGCTTTATGCCTTATGTCACTCACTACTATAAGCTAGAGATTGCATATTAGGATTATTTCCATTGTCATCAGATCTCTACCTCTAATAGACCTACTTTTGCAATGACATATGTGGTGCACATTTTGGACCATGTCGTAAGTTGAGCAAGTAATGATCCAAAGCGGTGGAAACAAGTGATGGACAATTGCCAAGAACTAGCATGTCTTACTAATATTGCTAATCAAACAATGATTGTCATCATTTGGTGACAATCATTTGGAGAACCATGAGTGAGCAATCCAAGTCTTCAATTCAATAAGCACATTTGGGTGTTAATGAACTATCTCTACAAACAATCATACCTAGGACATGACATTTAGTGGAGAAGCTATCCATGTGACCTTGCATTGATAAGGTTTTTCATTATTAACAATGTCTACCACAACCAATGAAAAGCCATCAAGCCAACAAATACTTTTAAAGACAACAAATTGCCTACACTAGAAAAGGACCCGAGTCTTTTAATAGCAAGATTGAGAACTTTTTAATTCCAACACACTAAAATTATGTACGCAAATCAAGTTGTCACAATACATATAAATAAATAACAATGTAAGGGAAGTGTTGTAAAAAGTTATGCAATTGTGTGAGGACATTATAACATTTAAGAGGGGGATAATGTAAGGGATGAAATGTTCAGGCATATCGACAAGGTAACACTAAAGAAAAGGGACAAGACTTGATGAAGTCCCAACAAGTTCCTAAAAGTTGGTAGTAATAACAAACAAGATGACTATAGTAAGTAGTAACATGTGACAATATGACTAGTAAACAATTATAACTATTTCTTGGAATTACCATAAGGCATATTGGTTGCATATAACTTAAAGGAATCCAAAGAGACATGATAGGGGGCTTTTGTGAAAAGAAAATTTATGTTTATTAGGAAAGGGGAAGGTGTTGTTATGTTGTGGATGTAAAAGATAGAATAAACATTGTAATTTGGACCCTATTTTGGAGGTAACTAGCCAAAGTGAACACAAATCTTCAATGGTATTATGCAGAGGCAATTTTCCTTGCATCATGGTGTCGAAAGCCAATCTCAAAAATCCCTATGCTTAAGCATCCACTCTGTTACCAACAATCAACCAAGTTTTTTTTAATCAATTTTTAGTTTTATTGAAAGGTATAAATAACCATTACAATGGATAGGGTTTTTTTTCTGTAGAAAACCTTTCTATGATGGTAACCAATCCATTAAAGTGGCTTTTTAGTTGACTTTTATGGGGTGTTGTATATTTGAGGTCCTAGAGAACTTGGGCAATGGGATGAAAAATATCAATATATAGGTTGTGTTGAAACAAATAGAGTAGTGATGATGGTGTCCAAGACCATAGCAAAATTAGGGTTTGGCATTGGCACAATGCCCTAGCCAAGAAGCTTGGTACATTGTTTGTTTATGTTTAAAAAATCGTCTCGTTCTATGAAAGCATTTTTTATAAAAGATTCTGATTTATTTTTTTTATGAACATTTATGCCATCTTTCAACTTTATTTTTTGAAATATGAAGTACATGGGTAAGTGATCTTCTAAAGTAAGATTGTTTTTTCATGATAGAGTTCTATTTTTTTCCTTTTGATCTATTTAATTTCATGTGGTTAGCTTTGTAAATTTATGATTGTCGTGTAAAAGTAAGAAATCTTTAAAAAGTGGGGCCTATTTATAATTGTGTTTCTAGTAAACCTCTTTTCTAATGAACACAAAACATCCCATGTCCCCTAGTTCATCATGTTTCATCAAATCTCATAGTTCACATCATCCATTTGCCCTTTCATTCACCATCACAAACCCATTATCCACTTCATTTCCTATGCAAACCACACATCATTCATTAATTGCCCCTATCATTATAACAAACCACAAACCACCCATTATTTATCCCTAATGGCCCCTAGCCCTTTGTGTGAATCTAGGGCCCCAACCTTACATTTTCCCAATTTCCCTAGATAACGCACATGTTGAACCCTTTCCCCTTTCCTTTTTATCAACCTCTACCATTACTCCTGATTAAACCCCCTAATGATGCACCCCCAAGCTCCTTGATGGACTTAGCTGCGAGTCCAAAGAAGAAGACAATGGAAGGAGAAAAAATTGGGGCGCGCTCCCTAGCTCACAACACTTCGGGGGTAGAAGGGTGTGTTGGAGCTCCGAGATGGGACTAGAAAAATTGACAAGCAAGTCACTTATTCACACAGACCTACACAAACCAAACAATAGGTTAGTTAATGCATAGCTAGAACCCTTTGGTGCAAGAACAAACCATGGGTAAACACAAATTCACAAGACTCACCATGGCCCAGACTTGAAGGAAGCCACCACCTTCCCCCTTATAGTAACCTCTATGCTTGGCCATGGGACCAACACCCAAATGTCATTTTGTCTCGGGACTTCCAAGTGGGAGTCCCGAAATTCCCAAAGTTGAGATTCTCACGACTTTGGGAGCCCATAACTTTGCGTGCGGACCTCCGATTGAAATGAATCTAAGTAAAGTTGTAACTCTCATCAAGAGTTTTCCAACTGTATGTCGCACGCCACCTACACGCAAGGAAATCGGAACAATTCTTGATTTTTAGTGGTTGGAAGTCAAATTGTCAATTTGACTCCCGACCTTTCTTTTGGCCATAACTTGTGTTTGAAGTGTCCAAATGGGCCATGTGTGCCCATTTTAGACATCTACATTCCAAGAAATTTCCAATGATATAAGGAACTCTTCAATCCAATGAGTTTTAACCACTATAATTTCCTTTTAAAGATTCGGGAGTCCATTGGGACTCCAACTCTCAAAATGGGAACTCACTTGGGAGTGTGGGGGTTCATTCCCTCAACTTTCTTGCACTTCCAAAAGCATGAAATGTGACTCTTTGGTTCACTTTTGGCCTGCACCTTCGCAAGCCCTTGCCTTGGTCACGAGCCCAAGGCTAGGGTTACAACACCCAACCTACCTCCATTTCCCTAACATGCCTGCAATTTCCATCTAGCGCCTCTTGCGCCACATGTGGGTGTCAATTTACCCTTAAAAGGTTAATTTGTCACCAACATTTTTACCAAACATCTAATTCATTTAATCCAAACCCATGTGACCATCCTAACCTATTACCTTCCATTACTCCCATTTTGCCTACATTAGCTTGGGCTTAGGTTTCAACATTGAATGGCCTCAGGTCCTTCCATTTAGGCTTTTGTCATCCTTAATTATACAATTGCATCCTTACAGCTTTATGATGTAATGTACAAATGGCATTTTGTTTTCTAATGGATAAGTTAACACATGACCCTTATGATGTGGTAGCTTGGCATTTGTTTCTTTTGTTACCTCAATGGTGTTTTGTTTTGCCTTTTCAGGGAAGGGCAACCAGGCATAAGGAAACATGAATTTGAGTCAAACGTTTTTTAGTAAATGATTTGGAAAACTTGTAAGAGGAATTTTTTTTACGAGCCCAAGGTTTGGCGTCAAATTCAAACTTAATGCTTCCTCCCCAACATGAATTTCCAACTCATAAACAACTTCTTCACAATTGGGTATTAGATGTGTAAAAGAATTTTTTTGAATAGATTGTGTTATAATATCATTTTTTCGTGCACCCAAGTCTTCCAACACCACTTTAATTCTCGCCACTTTACATCCTGAATCAAATGGCTTCCTCCCACTTTTCTTAGAAGACTATGAACCAAACTAAGACCTTGAACTTTTGTTTAACTTGTTCAAGCATGCATTCTAACACATGCCACATTTATTTGCAAATAGTCCTTTTGGGATGGTTTTTGAACACCTTTTGGATTGTTTTCACCTAAAAGATTCTGCAAATGAACTCCCATAATTATTTCAACTTTGTTTTCATATCACACAAGGTCACATTCCACATCGAATTGCACATGTTTTTGGGGCAATTCGCCTTTTAGCCATGACTAAACTTTCATGTGGAATTTGTCCCATTATCGTGAGGGAAACATTATATCGACTCACAATACACATATCATGCTTTCAATTTCACTATGCCTTTGCAACACATTTATCTTCACACTAATTCAAAGTAACAACCAAAGGCGGATATGAAATAGTAATCCATGGCATCAAGTGCACCTTGGACCTTCACCCCAACTAGGTTGTTTTTCAACTAGACATGGCAAATGCCTTCAATTTGGTGTCAAGAAGGGTTATATTTCAAGTATTTCATGCAATAGGTGGGGACATCACATAATTCATCCCTTTTGTTCATGCATTCTATGCATTTGAGTCTCCCATGTTTTATAGTCATTGGAATTGTGAAGGTAATGTCATGGTCATCCCATTTGCCATGGGAACCCGTCAAAGTGATCCCCTATAAAAGGCATTACTCACCTTAGTTCATTTTAACGCATTATATTTTATAATTAGGCATTTCCATCCATTGTAAGTGACATTCTCATGATAAAACCCCCCTCAATTGTATTATTTGCATATGAACATTTTAAAATTGAATTTTGTGTGATAGGTTTTTTCTATCCAACCTTAGAAATGTATGACATGGTCCCCTTCTAGCATATCATTTGACTTTGACACCTTATTTCAATTTAACACCCCATCAAAAGGAATTAGAGTCTTGGGGGTTCCATTGAATATCTCATCATTCACCTCATCCTTCATCAAAGATGTTATATTAGATGATGTTCAACATGTTGACCTTCTCCCTACATTAGGCGATGTCCAAGTAGCCTTTGGAATTCTAACTCATTTTTTCATGCAACAGCCATCTTATTTATTATTTTGTACACCTCCCTTTTCGCCTTCATAAGCTCCCTTGATTCCTTTCATTCTTCTTTCTTTCAAGTGTTTGGATGCCTTTTGGATTTAGGGTCCTTTGATAGCCTAAAAAGACCTTTAGCCCGTAATAAGCTTATCTTCCAATAATTTTTGGTAACATTAAACTCATATTGACAACCACCATCCCCCCAATAACCTATTTAGGGAGGTGGGCCATTACAGTTTCAATCATAGTTGTTAGGTTTATGGTCAATTAACATCCCTTGTTTTTTGAAACTTTAACACAAATAGACAATAATACCTTTTTTTTTTATAGTAACACCTCAAAATAATATGTGATCTTCTACCACCCCCAACATACTTGTGTTTTCCTTCTTTTGAACAATTCATTAAGCAACAAATGGTTTGATCTCAAATTTTCATTTTGAAACATTTGCACCATCATACCTTCTTAACATGTTTTCAATAGGTTACATGTGGTTCATCGTGTTCAAATTTTATCATGTTCTGGCCTTGGTGGGTGCTTGTCTTATAATTTGATAAGTCTTCCCATCATTTTGATTATCTTCTTTAAATTTTTCCATAATGTTTTGAATGCTACTTGGATTACCACATCTTTCAATTATAAGCTTCCCCCAATGTGTGTGCACACATCCCATTGATCCTATGGGTATCCACCTTTTATGTTGCACCCATGGCAACGAACACAAAAGGACCCTTCATGTAATTTGTGACACCTTTTGTCACAACCCTACTTTGAGAAAGTGTGAGGATGAAACTCACACTCCCGAAATGGGGACTTGGGAGTCCTTTGGGATTCTCAAAACTTCAAAGTTCAATTATAGGGGTCAAAACACCTCGCATTGGGGTGTTCTTTATATCACTGGAAATATATCAAAGTTTAGATGTAAAAAATGGGCTCGCATGGGCCATTTGGACATCTATAGCACACATTATGGCAAAAATAAAAGTTGGGAGTCAAATTGACAGTTTGACTTCCAACCACTAAAAGTCGGGAATCGGCCTGACTTTGATGTGTGCAAGTGGAGTGCAACACATTGTTGGAAAGCTCTCGAAGAGAGATACAAGTTTGCTTTAGACCTCATCCTAATTGGAGGTTTGAGCAAAGAGTTATGACCTCACAAAGTCCTGGGAGTCCAATCCGAGACAATTTCGGGACTCCTTTTGGGAGTCCCAGGACAAAAAGCCATTCGGATATGGGTGCCGTGGAGGGGTTCAAAGAATACTATATGGGGGAAGGTGATGGTTTCCCCCGAATTCGGCCCGTGGTGAGTCTTGTGAGTCCAAAGTTGCTTGTGGTTTATTTTAGCACTAAAGGTGCTCCAAAAAATGAATTAACCAACTTGTTGGTTGGTTTGATGTAGGTTTGAGTAAGTAACTAAAGTTTGTCACTCTTCCTAGTCCCAACCCGGATCTTTAGCACACCCGTCTACCCCTTCTAGTGTTGAAAGTTGGGAGTGTGCCCCGAATTCCTCACAATTCCGCTGTTTGAATAACTTAGGCCCATTTTGGGTCTAATTAGAAACTTGGGAGCGCATCACCTTTGCTACCATTGCATGAGATGGCAATTTCCACATGGAATGAAAATAATTATGTGCACTTCCATTAATACCACATTCAATTCCTATCGTGGTGGAATTAACATTATGTTCACCAAAAATGGAATTCACACCCTAATTGACCTTGACATAATAAATCCAACATGTGTGGATTTATTTCTCGATCTTGGACAACTCAAAGATTTGATACCTCAAATGCAATTCAAGCCAAAAAAAAAATTATTATGATTGACACCCCATTGATCAATTTTTTCTTCTAACAATTGAAATGTTTGGATGTTTACATAAACAAGTTGATGTGTTTTTACACAATTGTGCCAATGCCATTTGGAGCTTCAAATGTCCAAAAAACCTTCTTCTTTTTGTTTTGGTTATTTGCCTTAATAAAAAAAAATCATTTATGTTGCAAAGGATGCAATCATCTTCCATGGGTGGTAACAATAGGCCTAACTATTTCCCAACTTCCACCCCTTCAGGCACACTCCCCATCCCCATGACTAATTTATTATCAATAATGGCTATTCAAATGGAATTTTTTTGACATCTAGGTTGTGTCGACTTGACGTCCTTTAAATTGTCCTTTTTTTTTAATCTAATACTTTTGTACATTTTCCAACTTAATAGTGCGTTTATAAATATAATTTTGTAAGGTATCTTCTTGATCCTTACTTTGGGCCTAACTTTGGTCCTCACTATATTTACTCATCTTCCATTTTAATTTATCCATAAAGTTCATCAAAATGAAAATCATTATTTAAAACTAAAGATGAACTCCCAAAAATGGCCACCATAATTTCTTTTGTAATTAGACTATCATCTATTTAGGTTATGGTCACATAAATTAGGAGACTATTTAAATAAGGGGCTAATTAAATTAAGGCATGCCTACCTCCTTACACACCTATGGGCTACATAATTGATTACCCACTCACCCATGGGATATTTACCTACCTACCTACCTACCCACTTATTTACATAGGACAAGGATAATGAAAAGCCTACATGAAAGGTTACATAAGGCCTACCTAGGGGCCTACTTAAAAGCTACCTAAGGCCCTATCAAGAAGCTACCTAGGGGTTACCAAGGGGCTTAACCATGTTATGGGTTATTTAGGGGACTACTTAAATTACCAAGGAGGCTATTTTAGGACTACTTAAGGGCTTACCTAGGTTATGGGCTATCTAAAATAAGGGCTATCAAAAGTTTACATAATGGGTTTACATAGGTATTAGGGACCTACTTAAGTTAAAGGATAACTAAAGGTTATTTAAAAATCTACATAGGGCCTATGGTCAATCTTAGGTAGCCCCTTATGTAGGTTCTATGTAACCCTTTTTGTGCCATGAATCAACCTTATGCAGCCCACCAAACAACCTTTAGGTATCCCTTTAACTTCAAAAATCCCTATCCAACCCCATAAGTAGGTTTTATGTAATCAACCCCCCAAGTAAGCAATAAAAATATACCATAACCTAGGTAGGCCCCTAGTTGTCTCATTAGGTATGCATTAAGTAATCCCCTAAATAATCCTTAGGTATCCAATAACTTAAGTAAGCTCATAAGCGTCTCCCAAAGTAATCCTTAGGCAAGCTTTATGTAACCCCCTATGTAAGTTTTGATAACACCTAGGTAGCCATCTAGGTAGGCTCTATGTAGCCCATTAAGTAGCCTTTATAGATCCCATAACCTAGGTAGGTCTTTAGGTGTTTCCTTGGATTCCCTAGGTTGACCCTAAGTAGCTCCCTACATAGTATTTAGGTATCTCATAACCTAAATAGGCATTAAGGTGTCTCCTTAGATAGTCCATAGGTAGCCCCTTCAGTAACCTCTAGGTGTCCCATAACATAATCTGACCCTAGGTAGACATGTAAACATAGGCAAAACACAAAAGACCCGAGAATATTCAAATCATTTTGGGTTGAAGAGGAAATTTCCTCTTTTGTTATTTTTGTTGGGCACAATCACAACCTGCATTTTGATTATCATCCTTAATTTGAGTGACCCCCAAGCTTCTACTCCTTTGCAAATAACTTTAGTGGGTGCCAATTTTGGGAGATCCATTTTGGTACTACCATGAATTACTAAACCATCAAATGCCACATTGAATCTACACTAAGATACAATAACTTAGAATTTTACAATATTAATTCCAAAGGGCTACAAGGAAAAGGATTAGTCTTTTGACCACTTGGTTGATTGTTTGTATTCATTGGGCTTAGAATTTGTAGCCCTCAAGTGCAAGGCACATGTGCAAAGAATAATCGTGTTAAAAAAATGTCAAGTTATCTATAGGAACTTAACACATGGTCAAGTTGAAAATCAATACCTTTGCACACTCCATCTCTTTGGTTTCTGGGTTTTTGGGCCATTAAATATGTATTGGGTGCGGCATTCCATTGAGGGCATTATGGATGTAAGCTCTGTATAGCTGAGTGGTGGTAGCCATGGCATGCAAGCTCAATATGTGAGCTCAAAATTCTCATTTTTTGTCTCAAGTTCCTTCTACGACTTGAACTATTTCTTGGGTGCAAGGAATATTTCTTACTTATAGTGCTGTGATTGGTAGTTTACAACCATGTAGGAACTGTTTCGATGCAACAATTCATACCCCAAGATTTGCAATCACTCACAAGTGCATATAGAATTTATTTTAGCATTAGTGGTGTGCAAAATAAGATGCCAAGCACACTTTCATGAGTGCCTGACCCACTGACCCCAACCCATTATCAGAAGGTTTTACTCTACCCAATTCAAATGCTATTGGTAAGTATTGTATTTGCCATACACATTTAATTTACCCCCTCTTTCATGTTGCACTAAACCAAAAATCAGTTTTTTGTCAGGGTAAAACTCCACACTGAACATGTCAAAGGATACTGGCAAGTGCTGTGTCAGTTCTGGCTAAACCAAAATAAACAGAAACCACCATAAGTGCTTATTACTTGCATGTGATCTGAAGAAAACTATGAACACTGCCCTTCTGCATTCTGAATGAGCCATCTTACAGAAGAGATGTCTAGATTTTTGGTACAATACCTGTGAGGAAACACAGTCATGCCAACCACCCCCACTCCTTGAAGCTGGTGACTGTTTCATGAATGACCTCTTCAATGGGTTGGAAGTTGAGCCCAAGATCCTTCACTTTCTGAGCTTATAAAGTAAATACTGGAACCCTTGCTTCAGGCTCTCAGCATCCCTGGAAACCCATCCATTCACCCTCCTGAATATATAAAACTTCACTTCTGCAAAAGATATCTGGGGTTCAAAGTGGCCTCATATATGCTTAACATTCATGTTGAAATTGGCTCAAAAGCTGAATTTGTTGGTTAATGTTACAAAAGGGAAGAGAAATTGAGGGGAAGTGACTATAACTCACTTTGCAGAAATTGGATATGTAGGAT
>Ga0116231_10011547_pt1 | contig 13506 bp, 12 predicted proteins | sample S1TSphgellanicum_2_FD_89695 | JGI IMG/M metagenome (GOLD analysis project Ga0116231, IMG submission 89695) | Host-associated microbial communities from peat moss isolated from Minnesota, USA - S1T2_Fd - Sphagnum magellanicum MG | ecosystem: Host-associated > Plants > Peat moss > Unclassified... | reverse complement strand
CCACACATGAAAGTGAAGTAATTAGTACCACACACATAAGTTCACATATCTTAATGTCCAATTGATAAGTAGTTGATGTAGCATGCCTACATGGCTTATTAATAATTGCAATATTATTTGTGGTACTAATTAGAGGTAGGTTTGTTTGAAAAAATTTAGAAATTTAATATTTTCAGCATGTTAACCAGAAAATTAAGTCATCATCTCCATATTACTATTAATAACTTGTCAATTAATATTCTTTACATTTTCACAACCACCTTCATTTGAAATTCCTTATCCTCGACAACCTTCATGCAAACATCACACCTTGTTATCGCAACCTTTTGTGCACCCAAATGTTACAATGTTTGCAAGGATAATCAAAATCAAAATTTTCCTTTTAACACCAACCAACAATAATTTGCCAAAAATCTCCCATACCAAATCTACAACTTGAATAACATGTCTATTTGTTTATATATATATATTTTCATGTAATGTTCATTGCAATTGAAGGGGACTAACCAACTTGAAGATCATCAAGCTTGTGAAAATTGTAGTATTTTCCAAAATAACTTCCATTTGTTGTTGGCAAAAACATTCACAAGATTTCAAATGGATTGTTTGATATTCCTCATATAGAAATTAAACTTCAAATTATTTTGATGAGGTTGAAATGAGGATATCAATATCGAGATTGATGAACTTGGAGTTTGTCAAGTTACACATAATTAGCATTTTGGTGAAGGAAAAACAAGGACTTAATATTCAAGACCAATGAATTGAGTTTTGTGAGGTAGACATAATGCAAAAATCTACCTTGATATGTCAAAGTCATTTGTGTCTAGGAATTGTTTTCTCCCTCAAAAGTGACTTGTTAGTCATGTATGCATATTACACAAAAGCAATAAAATCACTCAATAAAATGGTACATTAGAGTCATGAGTTGCCATAATTGCTACAAACTCACACACAAATTTACATGTTTTACATAAACTCTTGTGGAATTGATTTACAACCAATGGATTTTGCACACATGAATCATTTGCAACAAAAAGTTTGCATGCAATTTTTTACTTTAAAAGTTTCACATACCTTACTTATTTGCTTATCTTGATCAATACATACACACCACACAACTTATTGATAGCTAAAACTCTATTGTCAACATTGTGTAGGGGCTTTAAATCAAAATACCAAACTTGGTCAATTTTTTCTACGAAACGAGTGCATGAACCCACACTTGATGTGCTTGATGTATGCATACATGCATGCTTACCTTAAACTAGTTTGCAAGGACCAAAAAAAGAAAAGACATCGCAACCTCATGGGAGTTGAAGTTTGGAGAACACAATTTTCAAATTGAAGAATTACAAATCAAAGGAGAGCAATGAAACTTTACCTTTGACATCATGGATTTGTATTGTGGTGAAAGTTTATGTGCACACTCAAGGTGATTATAAAAGTTGCAAAGTTCTTGAAAAGCTACAATGGACAATTAGAGGGGTGAAAAATACAAGTGGTCGTACTCATAATCATATAGTGCAATTTCATGAATATAGGGGTAGGGTTTAGGGTTAATAGGTTTGGTGATATGAGTTAAGTAATTTGTTTTGTGAATAAGTTAAATAAGTAGGGTTGCGACAGTAGGTTAAATAGTGTTATTAGTAGTGATTAGGTACCCCTATGTGTGAATGTACCATTAGATGCCCAATTTTTTCAAAAGTTCATCTTACTTTTTTCTTATGTTTCATTTCAGTTCACTTATGGCATTGAACTTAAAAAGTTGCATATTGTTCCCATCCTTGCACTAAAATGGAAAATGAAATGTCAAATGAATATAATGACCTTTGATAGCAAACAATTATGCAATTAATTGACCATAAATGTGCAACTTACTAAATGTAGGCATTCATGTTTGAAATTTTTATAATGATAAATTATCTTGAAATGATAATATCTAAATTTGCATAAATAATACTTTTACATCAAATTATAGTTCTTAAATAATGGCGGTGATTTTTGAAATTTTATGGGGGCAAAATCATCACATATCTTTTGAACAATCAATTAATTTTGAATGTTCCATGTGTCAATGGGATATTCCAAGAAATTTCTATATCCCTCACAAAATTATATTACGTACATTTTTTAGAAAAATCAACATTTCTACAAATAATATAATCAATGTCAAAGCTACCAAATTATTATAGCACATGAAATTTTTTCAAGCATGAACCATAGGTGTATTATGAGATTTTGACATACAATAAGGTTTCCATATTCAAAAGGATTATGAAAAATACCAATTGATTCCTTGTATAAGTAATTAGAATAACCCACATTCCTAGATCATGGTAAAACCCCAATTCATGTGGGTTTTTTCACACCATTACAAATGTTTTGTTTTTAGATTAAATCATGGTCACGGAGTCCAAATTTAATATTTTAATTGAGGGTTCAATATGGTCATGATGAGGCTTCACCCAAGAAGTTGAATAGTATCGATGTAGATGTTGGTTCATCTTGGTCGAGCTATGTTAGGGGTTATTTGGTCAATTAAGCAATAGAGCAATACGGAACTTACTTTAACATCATACTTCAATTGGAAAGGTTGACCAAAGTTGAATAAGGTGCATATTCCTCCCATCCTTACACTATAATGAAAAATGATGTGTCAATACAATATGGTAGCTTTGTGATAACAATAGATTTCAATTTGATTGACAATATATATAAAAGTTAAAATATGGAATCAATAGTGATTTGTATAATAACTATTATCATGAATTTACAATATCTCAATTTGGAAGGTTGGTTGATTACAATATTCTTGAAATGATAACAAATAAAGTAGGCTGCCCTATGATAACAATTTAAAACTGTGGGTCCCTTCTTAGCATGAATCAAAGTAGATTTAAAAATTCAATCAACATTATGTATATTTCAAAAACACACTCCAACAAATTGTTTTATATTTTTTGGAGCCCATATGAATAAGTTATGAATATTTGAAGTTGAAGCAATATAGGCTACCCCATAAGTGATGCATAGGACCCCTCGTAGCCAACTACAACCGACCATGTGCATGCATACAAAAAATGCATATTGAATTTAAACATTTGAACATCCTTTTAATGACACAAGATCACATATCTTATGCCGTTCATCGATTTTCCTACATCATTAAACAAAAGGCCACAATCAATAATTTGAAGGCATGAACACATTTCCTAGTAGTGCACACCCATGAGCACTTATCACTAGGGTATTATCTATTTCAATGCACATAAATTTCTTTTTGAAAGTGTTTCCGTTCCTCAAAAACTATTTATGACAATATTTTATGACCATCATCATTCGTTTAAGTGGTCTCCCCATATGTATCTAGGATTTTCTTGGCCAAATCATTGGAAAAATGTTCCATAAGACATGGTATTACATTTGTTGATGATTTAAAAGTTCATCCTATATTAATAAATAATAATTGTACGGGTTGTGTTACATGAAGTAAAAAAGACCCTTAGAAAACATTTTATATTGATAATGTGGAATTCCCTTTTTTTGTTGAAATGGTGATTTTTTGTTATCCTTTTCGATGTTTAAGGGGAAAAAATCCATAAAACAAAGAATTGAAAGATAAATTGATTATATATACAGTAGATAAGATGCCCATGGTTTTTGGGGGTTTTACAATTAGTCATAATTCTTTCATTATCATGGGAGGAAGTTTTTTGAGAATAAAAGAATGGGGGGACCTTCATTCAACTTGGGCTCCAAGTTGTTTTGCACTACCAATGACAATGAAATGATAAAAAAATGAGTTGACCTTGTGCAAATTAAGTTCCATTTTGAATGAAAATATTGAATGAAAATTGCATGCAACTTGAATTGAATTGAATTTGAATTTATTCAATTGAATTCCAATTCTTAAATTTGATTCAAATTCAATTAAATTGAATTCATGAAATCCAAAAAGAAAAATGATATGCAAATTAATGCAAAAGGTATTGAAAATCTATTCATCATTTCCATCATTCATAACTATGGTGTTGAAAAAAAACAACTTCTAAAATACATCTTCTTATGTTTTAAATTTTTTTTGACATGGAATTGTTTAACTTGAATGCCATATCAAACATTACACAAAGGCCCTTATATTTGAACTAGCATATATCGTCATTTGAATTTGGGTAGATTATATATATATATATATAAAGTAAATTGATTCTTGGTTGGGAAAATTTATTAAAATTTCATTCAATTTTTTTGAATCATCATAAAATGTTTTAAATAATGAGTGTAAATAATAGAAAATAAATGCTGAAGTTTAGTTTGGAAGCAAGAATGTACATTTATAATGGGGAAAAAGTTGGGTATGTAAGCCTAGTTATTAGGGCAAGAAAGAGGTTTGAAAAGAGAGGATAAGTTGGTAAGTATGTAGCTATCATTCCAACATGCATCATTAGTAAAAATCGGCCAAAATGTAATTAGTCTATTTGCAACTACATGTCACTATTAGTCACTTGTGACTATGTTTGGATAATTTTGCAACTATTTTTTATTTTGTTCATATTTATGACTACATTGCAATTAGTTTGTGATTATTTTGGTTTTCATCCTTCTATGTGAACAACATTTAATTTGACTTTCATCCAAGAAAAATAATTTATGACCCATTAATTTCAAATGTGACCAATTTAGTTGCAACCCTATGAATATACAAAGGTGTATTTTTTGTATTCTACATGTATAGTTGGATATATTAAGATTTACAAATGTATACTTTGAATATATATGAACGACCATATTATAAGTTTATCCAAGCTATTTTTATCATACTTTTTTAAATTAATACAAGTGACATTTATTATTGTTGTTGTTATTATTATATTATATTAATGAATTACCTTAAAATAAAAATAATAATCTTCAACATTATCTTTGGCAAAAATTTAAAAATTATTATTATTTTATTACAAAATGATGATGATGATGATATTAGTAAGATAATTACGGAAATTAAAACCATTATGCCTACTGAAATTATTATCATTATTATTAGATATTGATATTTATACTTTTACAAAAGCTATAAAATTTGACATAATAATAAAAATATGAATAACAAAATAATTAACCTAAATTAGTTCATACTTCCAATAGTAATTATATATTTTAATATTCATGTATTCATTTATAATGATTACTGAAATAACAACTAAAGATATCTAATATTATATATATATACTGAAACTATTTTCAAAGGTCTAATGTCCTCATTAAGAATTATTATTATTATTTATTAAAGAAATATTTATTATAATAAATCATAATAGTTACAACAAGTGATGTAATAATATATAATAATAAAATAGCTAACCTTGGCTACTAACTAGCTACAATAATACGTCAATTAATGTTATTATTATTGTTAAATAATAATAATAATATTTATTATTATCTATAAAAATGAAAATAATGGGAATAACTATAATAAAATAATTAACCTAGGCTAGTTACTAGTTTTATTATTAAGGTTTTAATATTTTTATATTTAAAATTTAAAATTAATAGTTAATAATTACTTAATTATTTCAGTATTAGCCAATTTATTATTTAACTTAATTAGTGCATAGATCCTTATAGTTCATATCTAATTAGAAATAAATATTTATTATTTTTATTTAACTAGTAAATAATATTTATTTATAAATAATAATAATAAAATTTAATTAAAAAAATTATGATTAATATTATAAATATTTAGTTAGTTGGCTAATTTATTGGTTAATTAATTAACATGTTTATTAATTTATCTATATTAATTATTAATCTTGTTATTTAATTAGTTACATTATTAATTAACTAGTTAGGTAGCTAGGTAATCATTTGTTTTGTTGATTATATTATTTATACAAACTAAAACAAGGATAAAAATATGGATAAATTTTTTAGTTTTAAGTAATTTGCGACTAAAAATGTTTAATCGCAAACTTCTTGCAATTAAAAAAATTATCCCATATGTTTTGGCTTTCATTCTCATCTTGAAAAAATATAAACAAAGTGTTTTGTCTTACATTTTCATATTAAAGACCATGGGCATTTGAGATGAACCAATAAAAAAAGGCTTAACCCAAAATAAAATAAAAATATTCATGTATATACACCTAACTCACCTACCTACCTACCTACCTAAATAGGTATTTAGGCTAGGTAGGTAAGTAGGTCATAATTATATAACCTAACTAGATGGTGTTCAAATCCTAACTACCTACTTATCTACCTATGTAGGTAGGTAAGCCTAAATAGGTAGGTACCTACTTACCTATCTACCTACCTACTTAGTTCAACCTACATACGTAAATATTGATTTAAATTTATTTGGGACAAATTCAATTGATATGTCATGTGGCAATTTTATATTTCACCACGTGTCACAATCTAAAACCATTCAAACATAAAAACTAAACTTCTAGATTATTTCAAAATTATAATAAAATTATTTGAAATTATTAAAAGTTGGGGCACGTGGCAAAACATCACTTGCTCCCATTGTTCACCAAAAAAATTGCATTGTTTAGTCACAAGCAACAATATGTATATGGCCAATCAAAGGATGAAGGCATATTTTGTTGACTTATTTTTTCATTCAAATTCCTTGTTGTTTATGACTAGTGTCACATGCGATTTGTCCAGTGCAACTATTAAAATTTTAGTTACAAATGTTGCCTTTATTAAAAATTAATCATAGGGACTAGTTGCAAAATGACCATTTTCTACTAGTGCATTCATATGTATATGATTGATGTTAATTTTCATCCACAAATGTAATTTCATCCATGTTGTAAAACTTCATCATTTGGTCAATTTCATCCATCATTGAATTTTATCCATGTGCTTTTTCATTGTCCATGTTGTCAACTTCATGAATATTGTGATTTTGATTAACAAATTTCATTTTCAGCCATGAATTTTCAGTACATTAGATTTCACAAACATATTATCCATGTCATATATAGTTCACTTGACATCATCCATCTATTACCTTTGTCGGCAATTTTAGTTTTAAAGTTCAATGTCATGCATGTTTGAATTTCTATCTGGATGTACTTTCATTTCATCCATGTGGTTCATTTGATGCACGAACATAGTTCCATTTTTCATAAAGTTTCAATATGGCCAACCATATACATGGTAAACTACATTTATGAATGCACGATACAATTCATTTGCATTGAAAATTTCATTCAAAAAATAATTCATCAATGTTGTCACATTTTATCCATCATGGACAATTGTATATTTGTGGTCAATTTCATCTATGAAGTTTTTTTCATACATAGGGCATATTTTTGTTGTTGATGTTTAATTGAAGTTTTTATTCATTCATCTTTTGAGTTTTATTTTCAAAAAATATTTGTGCCTTTTCACCCCCTTTCTCTTACTCCACCTCACCCCCCTAAACCCCCCCCTTCTCCCCCACATCCCCAAACCCAAAATTTTATTATAACATAAATTTAAATATATTTGAAGGGCATACAACAAATGGCAATATGGAATTCCTATCCATCAACAAGAAACTCAAGGAAACTAATTTCCTCTTTTATAAATACAAAAAAATACCACTTATCAGTATAATTATACTTTTGGATTCAATTGACATTCATGAAAATCATATAAAAGGGGAGGGATATTATGCCTATATAAATAGAAATATTATGTGTAAAATCTTTTTTATTCTTAAATATCATGAATAAGAACATAAAAACAAATGTTTGCCAAATATCACAAATGATGTCAAGTTTTTGGTCAATTTTCTAATTGAAAATGGGCAAATATCATGTTAGGTGATAACCTAGTTCAATAATTGCCCTATCAATTTTCACCCCGATCAAAACCAAACCCTAAGATCTAGATAAGGTATCGAGGCTCTTGTTTTTTTATACTTGGATAGGGTATTAGATGTTTTTTTGAGTCTAATTTTCAAGGCCAAGGTCTAGGGGTCTAAATGGTTAAAGTCTATAGTAGGGAACCTCACATAAGGATTGAACCCATGACCTTTCAAACATTTGGAAATGCCTTTATCACTAAACCATGTGCCCATGTGTGAAAAGACACATTCTAGTTTTTTCATTTAACGTTTATACATGCCAATATGTGGTACGTGTAAACTTTAAAATAAAAAGTTATTCAAATTGTTGTCCCACATAAAAACATGTGGTCTAATAATGGAACTTGAACTATTGCAACACCATTAAATGATTTTTGGTTCAAACCCAATTTGGGGATCCTACTTATACTTGGACTTTTTCAAGACTTCTAGTGTTGAAAATTGGGCTAATACCCAGGGTTCTTTCACAAAAGAGAATTTGTAACAAAAAAGAAAGAGTGTTTAACTTAAACAAACACCATGCTGCCTATTAGATCTATACACAATCTGTAGTTCCTGGGGTTCTAACTACACTTCTGATTTTTCCTTCCTAGTCATGAGCATTCGCCTACAAACACCCTGCAAATTTTTGCTCACACACACAGCTTGTGCTCATGGGCTTCCATGCTAACACATTCAACAAATCTCTGCTTTGGATCTCACTCTATTCTTCTTTCAGACAATGCCACATGAAAACAAAATGCAATTCCTTGGCCGAGCTACTAGCGCAACGGAAAAAATCAGTAACCAACCAAGAATGCTGGCAACCAGCAGATCTCCTTTACTGCCTATACATCTTCTAAGCTCCTCCACCATAGTTAGTGTTCCTCTCCTCTACTGGCTATTCTCCAAAAAAAATTGAGGACCCCCTCCATAGCTCATCTCTTCAGCACCTCCAAACCGCCTCAGCTCATAATTGCAGCTCCATTCCTCACCATAATTTGGCGCCGCCTCTACCATGTGTGATCAGCCTCCATGCTCATTCAGTAGCAGTCGCCATTTATTCCTTCCTGTACAACATCTCACACACACCCAAAGAGAGATTTCCCATGCACTTCCATGTAGTAGTAATGGAGAGACAACCGCCACAAAAAAGAAATGGCTAATAAAGCAAACTTAACTTCCAAGATCAGGAAGTGTTCACACTGGTGTGGCGACTTAATTTCGTGTTACATATGTAACCCCTTCGTTTTTGAAAAGCTGAATCCCTCAGCCCCACTTAGTCTGGTGGAATGTGATAGATCTGGAAATCTCAACGAGACCTTTCCCACTAATGTCCATTAGCATTTTGGACAATGCATAGTCGACTGCCCTCTTCAAAATCAAAATTTCCCTTCCCATCAGCATGCCCGATGAACTGATATGGACCCTCCCAACTTGCTGATAAAGCTCTTCTCTTTCCTGGTTTCTTCATCTTCACCATCGTCACCCCTACAACCAGACCTTCAAACAAATGCTTACCTTTCCGGGTGGCATAAATCTTCCTTTGCTGCTTTTGTACTTGCTCCACATTAAGCAAAACGTTTTTGTGGATGCTTGCAATGAGCTCCATTTTCTGCAGAAATTGTGTTGTAGCCACCTCCACCTCCGCACCAACATCAGTCTCAGTGGTCAGGGCGTGCAGGTAATTGTCTGCCTTGAGATGTGGTGTGCGACCAGTTAGGATCATGAAGGGTGAAAACCTTGTACTAGCCTGGATCCCACATCAGTACCCAAATAGAATCTTAGCTAGATGGTCGTCCCAACAATCCATATTGCTTGGTGTTGCAGCAAGAATAATGATGCCATGTTTGATGGTCTTAATCATGCGCTCTGCCATCCCATTGCATTGAAGCCACTGAGGTGCAGTGCGCTGATGCTAGATTCCGTAATCCTTGCATATCATCTCGAATTCTGCAGCCCATTCTCCACCATTGTCAGTGAGTATGAATCTGGGTACTCCATATCTACAGATGATGTCATCCTCCAAGAACCTGGATGTAGTCTTAGCATTATGGTCAACAACCGCCTTTGCCTCGCACCACTTGGAATAGTGGTCGATGGCCACCAAAATGTACATGTTTCCTGACTTGGTTTTAGGCAAAGGTCCTACAGTGTCAAATGCAACTCTATGGAATAAGTCACAAATGGGAATGCTCTTCAATTGCTCATCCCTAGAGCGGATACTACCCTTGCTCCTCACCAGCTGGCACTGTTGGCAGCTTCTGACCACCGCCTTAACATCTTTAGTTTTGATGATGCCAGAAGTACCTTCGACGAATCTCAGCCAACGTCCTCTGTTCCCCGAAATGCCGCAGATCTTCATGCATTTGACTTACCAAGGACATCCTTTCCTCTGGCTTGGGTACGAACAACCCTTTGAAGTGAAGCCTCTGCTCCTTCTAGCAGTAATTGCTCACCCTCAATCTGGCCCTCTTGCTCTCCTCAAGGTCCACTGAATCGAGCAGTGCATCGTTCTTCAATAATCCCAGACAGACTGCATCTTCCCAGATGTCAATGCACTTTGCATCCATTTCCTAGTCCTCCTCCTCATCAAATTCGGTAGGATTCAACTCCTGGTCCCCAAACTCAGCTAGTTCCTGAGCCTCCAAAATCAAATCCAGTTGTTGCCGTTTGTCAAAGTACTGGGGTCTCCTCCTCTTCACCACTATTCACTCACCATTGTCCTGCACAAGTTCACCCCCAACTGTAGCTTCTGCTTCACCTGAAACAACCTCCTCGGGCTGCTCTTCTCTTGATATAACGACAACTACATACAGCTGACGGCTGCCGTCATACCTACAATGGTTAATCCCAAAACAACAGGCACGGTGTTGTACCAATTCCTTATCCCCTCTCCTGATATCAAGCCATTCCTTTTCCTTGCCTGTCCGAACACAAAGAAACTCTTCATCTCCTTTAGATGCATCAGTTCGAGTACTTGTAATGTCTTGTATCTCTTCACTGAAGTCATCGTCATCAACAGCTGGTCCAACTGGATTCCTGCTCAAAGCATCGACGTTTGTATGCCTGAGTCCTGGTCGGTGTATTATCTTGAAGCTAAAATCTTGCAGCATGTCTACCCACCTTCCTCTCCTGCCATTCACATCTGACACAGTAGCCAACCATTCAAACGGCTTGTGGTCTATGCGTAGAATGAAATGATTCCTGTGCAAGTATTGCTTGAAATACATGACGCCCCAGATTAGCGCGTAGCATTCCCCTTCCATGGGGTGGAACTTCCTTTGTGCCTCTGTCAGGCTCTTGCTGGCATACGCTACCACCTTCTCAAACCTGCCTTCTTTCTGTGACAATATAGCTCCAACACCCTTGGGCGACCAATTTACATCCAGCCGGAATGTTCTTCTGAAATCTGGTCGTGTGAGCACAGGCGCGTCCACCAACGCTGCCTTCAATGCCTGGTATGCCTGTTGACAGCCCACATCCCACACCAATGCAACATCCTTCCTTGTCAACTCAAACAGAGGACCCGCCAATCTCGAATAGCCTCGAATGTACTTTCGGTAATAACCTGTCAGACCTAAGAACGACCTGACACTGGTGACTGTCTTTGGTGTTGAGAAATGCAGAACTGTTTCGATCTTCCCAGGATCTGGCCTGGTGCCCTCCTTGCTTACCACATGGCCCAGAAATGTGATGGACTTAGCAACAAAGCAACATTTGTTTGGGTTCGGTTTAAGATTTACTTCCCTGAGTTTACAAAGAACTACATTCAGATGTTGGAGATGTTCCCCCCAATTCTCACTATGTACATTGAGGTCATCAACGAATACCTTCAGAAATTTGCTACCCAAGTCCTTAAAGACTTCTGACATGGTTCGTGTGAATGCACTCGTTGCATTCTTCAGTCCAAACGGCATAACCGTCCAGTCATACAATCTAGTCTTAGTAATTAGAGCGGTCTTCTTTATGTCTTCTGGAGCCATCCGAATTTGCCAAAAACCCGACTGCAGGTCTAAGGCAGTGAACCATGATGAGTTTCCCAGTTGATCAATTACATCTTCCACGAGTGGCATCGAAAATGAATCTTGACGCGTTTGTGCGTTGAGTGGTCGATAGTCTCCACAGAAACGCCTACTCCCATCTTTCTTTACTGGCAGCGTTACCCAACAGGCATATTCAGAGTTGCTGGGCCTCATCTTACCCAAATTTACCAGAACATCTATCTACCTTTTTACTTCAGCCTCCTCCTAGTAAGACAATCGACCAGGAGATGCTCTGCAAGGTGGGAGTCCTTGTGTATCTATACAATGCTCTCCAATGGTGCAACAACCGAGTTCTCCCTTGTTCCAAACAAAGACGTCTTGGTACCGCTCTAGAATTCCCCAGATTTGCTGCCGTCTTTCATCATCCAATTCGGTGTCTGTCCTGATTCGCTAGCAGATTTCTCTCCACCTATTGTCCATTTCTTGATGGCTGGAAGATGCCAATTTCTCAGCGGGTTTGTAATCAAGGTTACCATCTTTCACCTGGACAGTCTGCAACAGCACTGGAATCGAAGAATTGTGGGTTGGGCTGGGTTGTTGCAACAACAATGGGATAGGTAAATCCTGTATGGATTCATACACAGCCTGTCTGCTTTGTTCTACATCAGAGGCCCATTTGATCCAATCTGCGTAATCATCTGAATCAGTGACCTCTTCGGCCATGAACTTGTCACCTTGCTCTTGTAGCATCAGTCGCAGCATTTCTTGCGACCCTTCTGAGTTCACCAATTCCTCCAAATCAGCATCTTCAAACTCATTCTCGCAGTCAATTTGCTTCAACTGATTAGATTTTGAATCATAGTATCCACTGCTATCAGTGTCATCATCAGAATCCGAGGTGTATACATCATCTTCCTTGGTCACAATTGTCTGACCCTGTTCTGGCATCCAGTCAGAATTTCGATTGGCGCGTGTGTCTTTCCAGGTGGTTGACGCCTCCTGCTCCGGAGCTCCCGAATTCATCTTCTGCAGCAAGTTCACCACCGTCAACGGCAACACTTCCACATTGGTCCCAGGACCATGTCTCACTTGTAGCAGACCTCGTTCCACATCCACTATTGCTCCAATTTTCATCAGAAAGTCCAATCCAAGAAGCACGTTGTAACTGTCCGTGTGCACAACCATAAAGGTCATGGCGCACTGTACGCCTCCTACCTTGACTGGTATCTCATCAATCCTTCCTAAGGCATGAATGATCACTCCCAATGCGGTCTTGTAGGTTTCAGTTCCTGTCACAAGATGCATCATGCCCAACTCTCTAACTACATCTGTAGCCATAACAGACATGGAAGCTCCAGTATCCACCAGACCTTCTACAACGTAATTGCTGATCTCTACCAACAAATGTAGAGTCTTACTTTGATGAGTCTTGTTGATGCAGATCTTCCTTAATGACGGAATTGCAGAAATTCTGACACTTGATTCTCAAGTACTTCTGAATCCCTCTTTATCCTTGCTAGTTTCACCAAACTCTCAAGGTGTTCCAGTTCTCCAGGGATCATCAGAATGGTCTCCATAGGTGAGAGGGAAATCTTTCCCTTTATGAAGTGTGAAAGAATTTTGGATCTAACTGACGTATCCCGGCCTGCACCTTCCCCTGCAGCT
>Ga0116231_10011544_pt1 | contig 13508 bp, 15 predicted proteins | sample S1TSphgellanicum_2_FD_89695 | JGI IMG/M metagenome (GOLD analysis project Ga0116231, IMG submission 89695) | Host-associated microbial communities from peat moss isolated from Minnesota, USA - S1T2_Fd - Sphagnum magellanicum MG | ecosystem: Host-associated > Plants > Peat moss > Unclassified... | reverse complement strand
GTGGTGGGGGGTGTGGTGTGTGTGTGGTTGGGGGTTGTTGGTGTGTTAGGGTGTGGGGGGTGGAGAAGATTTTTTTTCTTTTTTCCCTTGTTCCCATCATGTTCCTTATGGTTCCCATGGGATTCCCAAATTCCCAAGTTTGTTCCTCAAAACGTTCCCAATAGCTCTTACTTTTATCCCATATGGTTTTGCCCAAGGTTCATCTCTCATGTATATATAAACTGAAAAGGTGGGCTGTAGGGAGCACATTTGTTTTTATTTTGCAACTTGCGGTCCAAAGAGGTGCTTCTATTGGGGGAGTTCCCAATGTTCCAAAACAATTGGTGATAGGCCGATCAATATGGCCCCTTTAAAAAAAAAGAGAAAAAGTGTGAGCACACCCATGAAATAATTCATATGAATCACAATAGGTACCCACTTGTCCCACTTGTCAAATCTTCGCAAGCTTGAGACAAATGAGAATAGATGTAGTGTACCCAAGTTTTTATGTTGTATGTGAAGAACATTCATTATGAAAGGTGGAGAAGTTTCTATTCAATGGCAATCATGTTATGAAGAACCTTTTCAACAACTTTAGGTAAGATCCGTAACCTATTTGAGAATTCTGTAAATGACTTTTGTGGATTAGAATTGATCGAAATAGGAATTTGGATGATTTTTTTAGTTGTGAATACTTGAAGTCCCACGTATGTGTAACCAAATCACAAATTAATGTAATGGCTATGCTCCATGCCAAAGTTCTTTGTGACTAGGATAAGTTTTTGGATTCATTACCTTAGAATAATATTCTACAACAATTCATATGAGTCCAAAGGTGTCAAACTTTGGGGGTCACTTTGTTTTTCTTTTCTTTTTTTCCAAGTAAATCTCCCTAGTTTTTCATTGAAAACATTTTTTAGATCTACAACTTCATTATTTTATTTTATTTAGTTTAATTAAATCGAATCAATATGATAAAACCTGAAAAAACCCACATGAATCATGTGGTCTCAATATTGATTAATTGTCAATTATCTTGGTCATGTAGTCCCAATGATGATTAAAGGGTCCCTAACTATGCATAATAAAATGATGCACATGATTTAATGTTCCAACATAATTGCAAATGTCCTTGTCATGGATGCCAAGTCTTGATGTAATGTAGCAGAAAGAATTGGTCCATTTTGACCAAAGCCAATAGTGTTTTGTGTCCAATATGATTGAATTTTCAATCAAGAAAATCAACGTCAAAATGTAGAATTCATGATTGAAGCTTATTTACCTTTCTTCCTTAAGTCTTAAATGTAATTAGATCTATTAGCCTTGCTCTTGCCTACACATACCAAGGATAGATTATCTTTGATTACCTCTATTCAATCAATTCTTTCCTCTTGAAGCATTTCTCTAGCAACTTGAAATGGTATTTTTGGCTTGTAAAATGTGCCTACATCCGTTAGGCCTTGCCAATTTTATAGAATTGCATGGCTAGGACTTTACGATTGCTACAAGTTTCATCACCTTCATTTTTTGAAATGAGTAAGTCCTTTGATTGCAACAACATCTCCATTTTGTCAAAACCAAGGTTGGGGGATCATCTTCAATTTTTCATCTTCAATATTTTTACTACTATTATTGTAGGAAGTATGTTGATTATTGTAATGCTAGTGATAGAAGTGTTTTTGCAAACTAAATGGACATTTCGACTTCTAGTGATCGGGGAAGAAGAAGATACGGTCCTTCATTCCCCTTAGATATTTTTGTTTCCAAAGCCTAATGCAAGTGCAAACACAAGCCTTCACATTTCCTTCATAATTTGAAGCATCAACAATTCAATTCTCTATTGTTCAACATCCTTTATCATCTTCAGATTGATTTCAACAACCTTAGAGAACCAAAGGAGGAAGTCAAAGCCTTTTACACATGATGGGTCAAATTGAGAAACAAACAATGTTTGTGGTTGCATCATGGCCTCCTGACCTACCTTAAGATATTGTCATTTTATCTCAATATTGTAGAAGGTAGTTCACAAAGCAACAACACACAACACCTTCTGCCTGAGTCATGAACATTCCTCATAAGACCTATGAGGACACCAAATGAAAACAACTACATTGAAACGTAGTCTGACTTTCCCTTTAGATGAAGGGCCTTAAATAAAAGCCTTTCTTTTTTTTCCTTCTAAACCCCAACATCATGACTCATCCTCCAACGTTACGTGATAAAGTTACCCTTAAAGTCACCTTCTCTTTCACCCCCTGTCCCCTTCGCTTTCACCCCTTATCCCCTCTTTCAGTGGTATCTGCAAAGTAAGGAAATTTTATTATATCTCAGTATGAAATGTTGAAACTCAGCATTTAATGCACGGGGTTTGAAAGTAATTATAGTAGTTGTACAGGTAGGAGCAGTGAAAATATATGTAGCAGCAGTGGAGGCGCTCAGGAAAAAGGAAAGAGGGGATGAAACTCAGTTTACCACCAAAATTGATGGAAAAAAACTAGTTTGGGTCCTAGTTATTTTGTTTTTTAAAAATTTCATTCCCAGTTACGCATTTTATGCCTTATTATGCCGAAACTGGCCGTTCTCGCCCCCTAATCGCCTGGCTTTACGGAGAATTTTCATAGGTACTCCCTTGAAAACAAGGCCTTTCAAATACCGTATATTGTGAACTCCCAAATACCCATGTCTTCAGGGACCTACCCACAAAGACATAAGTATTTGCTTTTGTGAAGGCCAAAACACCAGCTTGTGCTCAGCTAAGCTAAGCTTTGGTTTCGAGGGCGCACTAGCGAGCGAAGGAACCAACCATGTCCGCTCTCGCAGCTCCTCCTCTCCAGGGAGCTTCGTCTTCCTTGATGGTCACAGTGGCAGATGCAACGAAGATCGTGCTCGCAACTGCTGGTCGTTTGTCTTCCATCACGGTTCCTTTACAACAAGCTTTAGGTTCAATTCTAGCGGAGGATCTGTGCGCTTCAGACCCGTTGCCTCCTTACCCTGCTTCTATCAAGGTTTGTGTGTCTCGCTTGATTCTTCACTGCCTTAGTCGCTTCTATGAAGGTCACTCTTCACTTTGTTTTTTCCTCTTCGAAATTTTTCTTAGTCACGTGGATTTGTGGGGCTTTTAGAACTAGCTCTCAAGTCGCTCTCGTCAGCTCAATTCTACTTGATGATGATGCATATATGGGCGTCAGAAATTGGCCGGTGATGGTGAAGCTGAAATTCGTGGTTTCTGTAGGATGGGTATGCCGTTGTTGCTGCAGATGGGGAAGGGGAGTATCCAGTGGTGGCAGAGGCGAGAGCTGGAGACGATGCTGCTGCTTTGCACCTTCAACCTGGCACTGTTGCTTATATCACAACAGGGGGTGCGTGACAGCCGTCCCTTCTCTTTGCTCTTCATCTGCTCCAAGTGTTCCGAGTGATCAGGGTTTCTTATGGGCCATGGAAAGCCTGTTCAATTCAGGAAAAAATTCTTCTATTTTCTCTAGGTTGTCATTGCCTGGATTGATTGCTTCTTTCCTCTTAGGCTACGGGGATTCTTGTCCATGTCAAAAGGAATGGCACCAGAAAGGAATTCTACCAATTGCTCTCTGTCAGTTGGATTCATTGGAAAGACATACACATCACTGCAGATGTCATGTATAAGAATATGCTGAGGGTTGGCTTCCTCTTCAAGCAGGGCCAGTGCCCAAGGGTGCGGATGCAGTGGTGCAAGTGGAGAACACTGAGGTGGTGGGAAATGATGATGGTTTGAAGAGGATTCGCATTCTGAAAGCAGCAAAGGAAGGGCAGGACATTCGGCCTGTGGTATTATTTCCAATACCATCTCCATAGCATTCTTCTCCACTAATGCAACTTTAGCACCATTTCACTAATTTACTGTTGGACCAATGGTTTCTGATTTCTTCATCTGTGGAGAACAGTCCACATGATGATGGCATAGCTTTTTGAACCCTGGCAAACAGCAAAAGGCCTGTTTATCACCTGTATTTAAAATGGGTGGATGTGTGCAGGGATTTGACATAGCACAGGGCACCACAGTCTTGAAGGCAGGAGAGAGGGTGGGTGCACCAGAAATTGGGCTACTTGCCTCCATTGGAGTTGTGTATGTGAAGGTAGACAAGATCAAGCTGACCTTGGTTTGCAAACACATGATGAAAGCATGGGTCATTCAACACATAATTCTTCCCTCTTGAGATTTCCTCTGCAGGGGCACAAGTCCTTTGGTGACACATTGCACAGTGGAGAGATGGTTTACATCTTCAGCTTCAAGCTACTAAATATTTCTTCACCAGAATGCACGACAAATGAGATCTGTAGACATTCTTTCTAAAGGGGACATTTTGCTTCATTTGGATATGGTACAGGTTTTTCGGAGACCAAAAGTGGCCATTGCTTCAACAGGTGATGAGCTTGTAGATCCAGTGGAAGGCTCAGTCCTTGGGAGAGGTCAGGTGAGGGGTCTATTACTTTCTCTGCCCAGACATTATTTGGCATGGTAGGCTCTCATAAGGTCTACCAAGCTGCATTAACCTGCAGAGTGTATCCATGTGATCTTCTTGAGAAGGAACAGAGCAATCCTCATATCTACTCTGGGCTCAGATGCTGTGCTTGCATAGTTGAGTCTTCCAACTGGTAAACTGAAGAGAGCATTGGTAGCGGATTGCAGATCAGGGACTCAAATCGTGCTATGCTTCTAGCTGCAGCAGCACAGCAGCAGTGTGAGGTGGTTGATCTGGGCATTACCCGTGATGTGGAAGCTGATGTTGCACAAATGCTGGACGCTGCCCTGGCTTCACATGCTGACATTCTGATAACTTCCGGTGGTGTGTCCATGGGTGATAAAGACTTTGTAAAGCCATTACTGGAACAACGTGGCAAGGTCTATTTTGGTAAGGTAATTTCATAAGAAAATTTGGAAGAGATTGATCAATATATCTGACTCTCTTCTGTTGAAGGTTTGTGGGTAGTCTTGTTCATTCAAGATGCTATGCAATGATATTCACAAAGGGTTTAGTTTATTCCAGAAATCCTGATGTAAGGAATCATAAGATACACATAGCCACTAGTTGTAGTTAGCAAAATTTGAAATTACATAGATAGGTACATCAGGTTTATACTGTGAATCTCTATGAGCAGGAGGCATTATATATTTGTGAATCAAAATTGGGCTGGGCTGATAGAGATGCAAATAGCAGGTGCTGATGAAGCCTGGCAAGCCCTTGACCTTTGCAACTCTTGAAGCTCGTGTGCGAGGTTCAATAGACACAAGACAAATGCTAGTTTTTGGGCTGCCAGGTAACCCAGTGAGCAGTGCAGTGACCTTTAATCTTGTTGCAGTCCCCGCTATCCGCCAGCTTGCTGGCTGGCCCAACCCAAACCTTCGGAGGTCTGTCACACTTGACCAAGCACAGTTAGATTCATCATGTTGGTTGGTGTAAGTGAATCTTGAGTGTGCTGCACTGCAATTTGACCTTATGGAAGTTGCTGAACTGTTTTTCCTGAAGTTAGTTTCTTTCACCCTTCTCAGCCTTGTGGGTTGCATGAGGTTAGATGTTTGCTATTACAGTTACCGGAATGTTGATGGCGCTGTTGTTCCAATGTGCAGAGTTCAAGCCAGGATTTTGCAACCATTAAGATTGGATCCAGACAGACCAGAGTACCATCGAGCTACAGTTTGGTGGGCAGTTAATGATGGATCAGGCAATCCTGGGTATTGTTTCTCCCATTGCCTAGTTTGATGCAAAATTCAATACCTGGCTTCCATCTGTTCTGAAAACTTTCAACCACGTGTGATATGAATGCTTGTCCAGATAAACCTTGATCATAGAACAGTTGTGTCATGGTGTGTCAGGTTTGTGGCAGAGAGCACTGGCCATCAAATCAGTAGTCGACTCTTAAGTATGAGATCTGCAAATGCGTTGCTTGAGTTTCCACAACGAACTGGAACCCTGCCGAGTGGCACAATGTTACCAGCACTTCTCATCTCAGATCTTACAGGCATGCCTTTCAATGATATGCCTATATCCTCCCATGAATCCTTGTCAGGAGAAAAAACGCAAGCAGACAAAGAGCACCATAAGCATAGTGGACATCATGGACATCATGGGCATCATGGACATCATGGACATAACCCTTCTGTAAGAGAGGGAAGTACTGAAGGTTTGACAAAAGATGAGGTCAAAGTAGCAATTCTGACTGTCAGTGACACGGTATCGTCAGGTGCTGGCCCTGATCGCAGGTGAGCTATTGACCTTAAGTCTGAAATTTCAAAGTGCCCCAAAGAGTGTGAAATGCCAAGAGGTTGCAAACACTTGATTCTGTAGTATATCTGGAGTGCCTGTGGTTGTTGGGTACTAAAGAATATGACATTAACCTACATATATGGGGTGTTTATGGTTTTTACTCTGGTCCTAGGTTCATTTGTTTTTGCAACTAGTGGTGTGATCATTCATGTTTTTGAGAAGCTCAAACTCCAAATGATAAGTTTCAGGTTGTAAACCAGGAGGTGTATACTACAAAAGGCTAGCTTAATTTTGAATACAGAAGAAGAGTCTTCAACAGGCAAAGAATTCTCATCTATGTAGTTGGAACATTAACAGAAACCAGGTTGGGTTTGTTGGTGGTTGACAGTGGGCCCAGGGCAGTGGAAGTTGTGAACAGCGTGTCTGATCGCCTAGGAGGGGCCACAGTAGTGGCAACCGCGGTTGTTCCCGACAGTGTGCCTGCTATTCAGGAAAAGCTTCTTCAGTGGAGTGATAGTGATCATTTGCATCTCATCCTCACTACTGGTCTTGCTCCCTCTCCCTCCTCCTCCTCCCTCACTAATTCCTCTCTTAATTTTGCCTCAAGGTCAAGTTTCAAAAGGCTGTGCCTATGAGAATGAGTGGTATGTTGTCTTCTAATATCTGAGGAAAACATCATAGACTCTCACAATTGTCCTCTGTGATTTTTTGATTGAGCATTGACCATTTTGTTTTGCTTTCCTGTAGTGGGTTTTTTTTCACTTTCCTGTAGGTGCTTTCGAAGTTGATAACTAATCTGCATCGTGATGGCAGGTGGGACGGGCTTCACTCCCAGAGATGTCACCCCTGAGGCAACCAGACCATTGATACAGCGAGAAACACCAGGTCTTGTGCAAGTCATGCTACAAGAGAGCCTAAAGGTTAGAGATTGTCCTTCAATTCATGGTGTCCCTTTTCACAGGGCCCAATATAAGCTCCTTAAAAGCATAGACACAGTTCTTACCATAATCTAGACAGAATTGTGAGGAATTTGAGAATCAATTCATGCCATAGCTTGATATGATCAGTTTGATTATGCAGGTTACACCTACAGCTATGCTTTCGCGGGCTGCAGCTGGGATTCGAGGTTCTACTCTGGTAAGGAAATTTCAGAATGCTCTTGATGCATCTCTGCACCTCACACATCCTAAAGCAATTAAGTTCAATTTTCCTTATCAATTGTTAATGGATATGCAGTTGATCAAATAATGCACTGTAATTGTGATGCAGATTATAAACATGCCAGGGAATCCCAATGCAGTGGCTGAATGTGTTGCAGCATTAATGCCAGCTCTACCACATGCTTTGAAGCAATTACGGGGTGACAAACGTGAAAAACATCCACGTCATGTTCCTCATGCTGCAACTCCCCCTGACGTGTGGACCTCCAGTTACCACTCATCTTTGCAACAACCTCAAAATCCTGCAGCTCCCTTAATAGACAAGCCTTGCAATTGCTCCATCCAGGATCCATGAGGCCACTCACTTCATTAAGGCATGATCCCTGTGTTTGAAATAATATCCTCTGTCAACTAATCCAGGAGTGAATCCAGTGAAATTGTGAAATGTGCCTGACACCAGTGCAACCATGAAAAGGTACATTCATGATCCAGTTTTGCTAAAGAGGTGTGATTATCCGCTTCAACTGTGTGGATGTTGCATTCATGGTTATTATGTACTTATCTACCCCCACTGTCCAGAGCTGATGAAGCTGTTTAGGCGATGGCTTCTCACTGCTATTTGTGATGAAGGTAACAACTTGATACTTTGTAAGTGACTCTTATAAGGTTATGACCCATTGTTGTGTTGTCTTTGAATTGTTGTTGTGGAGACCTCTCTGCAACTTCATAAATATATTGTGCATGCATGGTGTTCCTTTGCTGGCCATGATGGCAGTTTCTAGGATGAGGGTGGAATCCCTTTTCTAAATGATTGTAGACAACCATGACTGCTTGCCCACCTATACAGAACAAAGTTATGTTCCAGTCTTGAAGACAGTACAGAACAGTGGATCCACGTATTGAGCTTTTGCTTACAATGAGACTTATTTAATTAAGGCAGCTTTTATGTGGGTCTTGTGCATTATGGATTTGAGCACATGCTTCATATTAGCAAACTGTTTGTGCTCAGCAAGGAAATAGCTTGGCTGGCAAAATATTGTCATGGCTATCATGATGCATAACAAGATCCTGGTATTTGCTGCATTTGCTTCATGAATAGCATTTGCAAAGTGTAACATGATTGTGAATTTGGAAGTTGGTCATGTGCCTATGCTGTGACTGAGCTAAAGGGTCTGTTTCATTGCATCATGTTTGAAAGAAATCATGTTTCATTGAAAATCAGCAACTTGTGCTTCACAATTGGAAACTATTCTCAGGCCTCAATCTTTGTGTCTCTTGGAGTAGACATGAGTGAGTAGTAGTATCACAATGACACAAATCAATGAACAATGCAAAGTGTTTGGCATTGAACTAACAACATGGGTAGTGGTGCCACCTGACACTCTTCTGAAAACTCTCCTTGAATTCCATATTCGGCAGATTCTTATGTCTTCACATTCATGATTTATCTTCTTGATCATGAATTTGTCTGTGTAACCTTGTCATCAGTTTTGTAAGTTATTTCCAACCCCTTCCCACATTTGATGGGAGGTTTTTCAATTATGTGACCATTGCAATCTGGCTGTTACTAGAAACTATGTTGTACAATTCTGTCCCATGTTTCAAATTAAAATCTTATGCATTGTTGTACATACTCTGGGTTTATCCAAAGTCTACGGATGCAAGTTGTTCACATAATTCATGTCATCATGTATGTAAGTCTGTGCCATCTACTAAAATAACTACCTCTTCGGAGCTTTAGTTATCTGGCTCCTCTCCCCTACCTCACTACATCAAAAGGCAAAATGGTTATTAAATCGATAAACTTCCATCTCCTTTACCTCCATTATTCTTCCCTCTTTCTCACATTTTCAAAGTGAAGCTTCAAATTAAAATTCAAGAATTATTTACAAATTAGAGTACATTCCATAGATCCAGACCTTTTTCCCCAGCCACAGGGTTCTAGTGTATGTAGGCCCATTGCTTGGGATAATTTATGTTGCATAAGATTTCACTGGTATGTTGCATTGCCATGTGAGGTCACGTATTCAACTGCATACCATGGCATTCATAATTCGGTTATAATGAGGGACAATGGATTGATATGTAAATAATGCAAGTGATGTTATAGGGTCAAAGGTATAGGAGAAGGGTTTGAGTACAGGCCCTTCTGTTATTTGAGATCTGTGCCCGAGGCTGGCAGGTTTAAGGAACAGGTTGAAAGTCAGGGAAGGGCCTCTACTCATGTCCTTTTCTTAGGTGAAGCAGAGCTGGGACTTTTTCACTTTTTAGAAAAAGTGACAGGCTGGCTGGTACCTTCTGCTGGTCAGAAGGTCCCAGTACAGCCTGGTACCTTCCATTGTAGAAGATCTGGGACTTCACCCAAGAGAAAAGCCCCTCTTAGTTACGGAGGTAACTAACTATACATGATGCTTTTGAGCGCATCATGTCAACGATAATAAATAAATTAGATTTGCTTTTGATAATGTAAAGCAATGCACACCAATAATTGAAGACCTCCCAACACTCGATAGCTCAACCATGCTATGGTTACATAGGTAAGGGATCACCCTAATAGACCCCCACAAGGGGACATTGTCGTTCATAAAGCAAAGAATGCTGAAAAGAGGTAAGGGAGCTGAAAATACAAAGGAAAAATCCAGGCAGTGCATTTCTAACAGCGCCCATTTTTGGCAAATCACCAATCATAACATGGTTGTGTATTTCTAACACACACCTGCAATTTAGTATTGCCCAACATTATTACCTCATTTCAAGGTGAACCTATGTGTATCTGCTCAGTTAAGAGGCCTTCAATCCTTAGTCATAGGTTGAATTTTTTAACCTCTCATGCAATATGTGTAAATTACTAAATTACATATGCCTACAGTTTTAACCACTAATTTCCCAAGATGATATGCATAAACCTTTGTCACCTATGGTGCAAAGGCAATAATGCGATACATAGAGTTTGCAAAAGGAGGTAATGCACACAACATAGGGACACTAATGACATTGTGCAAGGATATGTGAATCCATCTCAAAAGGGACCAACTACATTCAACACAAAGAAGGTAAAATAATGCTACAAAGACACAAAGGATAACCCCATTTATGCAAACAGAGACATTCTCCACAACAAAGGGAAGATGGCATTCCTGAATGGTAGGTAGGCAACATGCCTATCACCACCAATCCACTACCCATACCACATAAGAAAAATCTTCAAAAATACTAAAATAATATTCAAACTGGAATATGATCAAGTAGTTCACACTTCACACCAGCTGCATGTGTATAAAAAAATTAGGTCTCTCTTCACACATACATGAGAAAAGAAAAGAGTAACAATAATAACAAGGGGTGTGTCACACTGTGACCTTGCCATTTACATTAAAAAGTATCTTAAGCCAAAAAGAAGAATTATGAAAATTCAAATATTTCCCCATACAAAAATATAATCTTCAAAAAAATCCTCTAAAAGAAACCAAAATCCTTAAAGATATCATAACTCTATAACTAATGTCAAGTTTCAACACAAGCCAAAAAATTATCATCTTTCAAAAATCCTCATATAAAAATAGACCTAGGGTCCAAAATCCAAAATGTATTTCATATCTAGGTTATAGCCAGAATTGGCTAAATCTTCCTAGGCATGATAAGCATGTTTTTTATATCTTCCTATGGATGATCACCACTTAGGCTACATTATTAAAAAAAATTCCTAAAAACAAAGAGTGATTAGCACTATATAGCTTTTGGAAATTACACTTTAAGCCACTCAATTGGGACCTTAACTTAGGCACTTTCCTTTTTTTCTTTTCATTTCTTCTTCAAGTTTACATCCAAAAAACTACCCACATCCTTCCATAGTCTGTCCCCCCCCCTTACAGGCCTTCCCAACAGAGTGCAAATCTATTTCCCGGGCTGATGACCAAAAAAGAAAACTTCAGACCGTAAAAATAATTTCTGTCTCTAGTGTTTTCAGCAGCTACCCGCTTGCCGCCCGCTCACCTTCCCGGGTTGTAAACATGCTTCACGCGAGCACGATGAGTATGTCTGCAGAGGCGGCGACGGAGTGCGAGACGATCGATGGCCGCGAGAATATGCACGACAATCTTTCATGAGCAACCGTAATTGGCGTCCGCACACCGAGCAGTGAAAGGTCAGGAGCATTTCAATTCTTGCAACATGAGATCTGAATGAAACCGATGGATTCTTCAATTTTCCATGCACGTTCTCTGGTGTAGCCTGTTTTTCTTTGTTTTCTTCTTTCTTTTTTCTTTCCCCTCCATCGCTACGCATATTTTCTCTTCAAGCTTGAGCCGCTGCTGGTCTTCGACTTCCACATTTAAAGAAGCCGTGTTGAGAAGTGTCCACAAGCGGAGGCAGTAGCTGATTTTACGACCTTAGAGACAAAATGCATCACGATGATGCATTCACTGGCATAATTTCTTCTGCAATCTTTACGTCATTTTGTGATCTCTAATCGCTTGTGGAGGTTGCGTTTTTCGTGGCAGAATTGAGACAGGATGGAGGATCCTGAGAAGAATGTTGTAGACCCGACGGTCAGACCAACTATGGAGTCCCGGATGTTCGACGCGCTTGAACGGGACTTCCAACAGGTCTCTCTTTAGCACAAATAGAAATTAGAAATCGGAGAAAGAATGAAAGAAGTACGATAAAGAGTGCTTGACAAGAGTGCTTGACGTTCACTTAAGAAAAAGAATAAGCAAAAGGAAGAGGAATGCTTCAAGCACGTCTGACCTAAATTCCCGGACAAGAACTGTTCAAACATTTTGAGGTTTTTCCAAAGGAGCTAGGAAATGTCTCATGGAAAAGGAATGATACAGAGATAATCGTCCAGTCTTGTGGGCATAGTCTTTCTTTCACCTAAACAGATTGATTTGTAATGGAGATTAGGCTTAGGGTCACTGGAGATGTTGCCTGTTTCAACAGTTGGTCTCAATGTCTCTTTGTAATAGTAAGGATTGCAGGAACAAAGTAATCCACTTTCCTGTGTTACACTTGCAGCACCTTGAAAGTGTGCATTTGTACACCCATATACTCATTGCAGAACAAACTGAGCGTTTGGTGAGGATTGAGGGATAGCACTAAGTGCTATAACAATATAGTCTTCCCCTCCAGATTCTGGTATGTTTTTCTTTAGTCATTGCTCTGTCTAGTAATGATCTGGGGCATATTGGTTACAGGTGTTGTCGGAACTCGAAGGAGACATAACCCTAAATCGATTCCGTGAAGAGTATGAGAAGCTGCACCGTGCACTCAAAAAATCTCATGGTGAAGAAGATTCCCAACTTTTCTTCTGTGATTCGGAATTATTGTCATTTCAGGATTACAGTTCATCTTCTCTTCTGCCCAAAATCCATGGTGTCTATAAGCTTTTTCCTGGCATAATAATTGCATGGACAAACATTTGGAAATCATTGTGTTAACATCTTTTGAACTGCTTCTCCGGTTTTCCCATGCTCTCTGAAAAAACCTTCTGTTTCGTTTATGCTAGACCCATTGGTAGGAGAAGAAGTGAAATTGCATGTTTATTTTAATGAAAACTCAGCTTCTGGCTGCTGCGGACCAAAAGTGTGGAATGAATTGAGGATCAGGCTCTGATGTATGCAGAGAGTGAGAAAAGGCTGATAAAAAAATGTCGAGAACTCAATGGAGAGATTCAAAAGAATGTAAAGAAGGTCACAAGTACCATGAAAATGAACCAAGACGATGCAAACACCATTGCTGCTTTAAAACTGGAACTCGACAAAGCCTGGCGGATGGTGGATGCATCTCAAGAAAAAGAGGCCAAAGCCAAAGACAACATTCAGTCAGTTACTTCACAAGCAAGCTAACTCATGTCAACTCACATTTGCATTATTGTCATACCCCTTCACTATATTTGTGTCACCAGTGGTGTGCTTAAAGGATATGTTCAGGGTGCAGGAGGCCCAACCACTACCCTATATATAGGCCTCTATGTCTTTTAGGCATAGATGCTTGCATATACAGGGACATTCTAAAATGAAATAAAAGCTCTTTCCTTCAGAAGCTTGTTGCAGCTTGAATGAGGATACTGTTGACTTTTTTGATTAGCAATGTCTCTTGAGTGCTAGCCAACATCATGTCTGAGTCTTCCCAT
>Ga0116231_10011543_pt1 | contig 13518 bp, 17 predicted proteins | sample S1TSphgellanicum_2_FD_89695 | JGI IMG/M metagenome (GOLD analysis project Ga0116231, IMG submission 89695) | Host-associated microbial communities from peat moss isolated from Minnesota, USA - S1T2_Fd - Sphagnum magellanicum MG | ecosystem: Host-associated > Plants > Peat moss > Unclassified... | reverse complement strand
CAACACCATAGGGGGTAAATGGTGATGGTGGGTACTTGGTACCGAAAGGTGTATAACAATGTGAAGGACCACCAACTCACCACTTGCAAGGTGATGGCAATGAAGGTAGTACCTCACCAAAACACATGTAATGAACATGCAACGAGAGTAACAACCAACAATGCAAATGAACAACAACATCAACACATGGGGGAATGGTTCGTGTGGGTATTTGGGAACATGACGGACACCAACAATGTGATGAACTAGCACGAATAATGCAATAAATTAACATTTATACTAGCAATGTGATGAACCAATAACAACATCAACAACACCATAAATGTGATGAACTAATAACAATACCAACAATACGATGAACCAACAACATCAATAACGCAATGCACTAATAATAAAATTAACTATGCGACAAACCAACACTAGCACCAACAACATGACAAATCACGAGCAACACCAACAATGCGAGGAAACAACAACACCAATAATGTAATGGACTAGCTACAACACCAACACTAACAACATGACACACTAGCATCAACATTAGCAACATGACGCACTAGGAATAACACCAACAACATGACAAACCAATAGTAGCAATAGTAACATGACGGACCAAAAATACCACCAACACATGACAAACTAACAATAATAATAGACAAACCATAACAACACCAACAACATGACATACCATGAAAAGTTCTAATAATGTGATGAAACACGAGCAACATTAGCAATGTGATGAACCATTAGCACAACTAACAATGTAATGAACCATCAATAACACCAACAATGTGATGCATCGGCAACACGACAAACCAACAACACTAACAATGCAACAAACTAATAATACTAGCAATGCGTCAAACCATGAACAACGCTAGGAACATGATGGGGGCAACACAAAAGAGCAATGCAAAAAAACAACACAAAGGAACAATGTGAGAAAAAATGAAACTTTTAATCATGATTAGGAATAACTAACCCCAAAGGGATTTTTATGCTAGGGGGCGTTGCCAAGACTTCCTAACTAACAACCAACTTAAACCCTACATTAACCTAATCTAACTACTAACTTGAGAATCGAGTTTTTGTACTTTCATAGAACCAACACGGTTTTCAAATGTTTTTTTAAAACAAACAATTTTCAATAATGTGATTCTCACTTGGTGAATACATGTTTGAAAAATTGGTTTGAAAACTAAGGTGCTAGTAAGAACCGCCCAACACTGGCAGCAACCATGCACAAAAGAAAAAAATAAAGAAAAAACCAAATTAAATATTCACTATCATAATCAGCTAATTAGAAAAAAAATCTCTTCAAATGTATTTACTATTTACCAGGGGTGAGTTCCTAACTTTTGATGCCTACAGGGCAGCCACATGTGCTCGCCTGCCAGGTAATATTAGCCTACGTAGGACAATCAACCCATCACGTGTACAAACCACGGGGTGCACTAATGATCCTTAGGATATTGTGACCAACCAACCAACGGTCGGTGGGATTGTTCCAGGTCTCTATGGTAGTGGGGAGTGACCCCTGGTCTGACTTTGGACGCCTACGTGACAGCCACGTGCGCTCGCCTGGCAGGCAACATAAGCCTACGTAGGAATTCGACTCCTCCATGTGTGCAACTACCGGGAGAGAAACTTAGGATACATAGGATACTGTGAGCAACCAACGGTCGGTGGAATTATGCGCAGAACTTATGGGCAGAGGGGGAGCGACCCCTGGTATAAACCTGCGGTCGCGGACGGGTTGCGGATAGCGACTAGCGTCTCGAGGGGAGATAGCAAGCGGTGGAAGGTGACGATTTGGCGGTTGGGTGATGCACCAGGCGAGGTGAGATTCACGAAGCTGGAGGTGCAAAACTGTGCTACATCTGTTGGCTGAATGTTGTAGCAAAGTGGGTATGTGAGGAAAAAATCGCAGGAGAACTGGAAGTCGAGAAGACTTCGGCTTTTGTGGTTGTGGGCTGGTGCTGGTGGTAAAGGTTTTTGTCGTATTAGGCAAGGGTTTCGTCTGTGGCGGCAAGTAGATTGGACAGGGGAGGAGAGAGAGAGAGAACACCTATTCGTGCGTCTGGAAGACCGGAGTTTAGGGTTTGGGTGTGCTGGGGGGAAAAGGGAGAGATGCAAAGTTGTGGGAAGGGGAGGAGAGGGTACAAGGAATAAGAAGTGGAAGTGACGGCGGGAGGGTCGACGACCACACAGAGAAAGGAGAGAGACGAGGGCGCGGGCGGGAAGGAATGCTACCAGCTTTACTACGTGATACAACCCCAAAGAATATTTTCGCTGAAGAAGGGGGATGTCGTGGGCAGGCCCCGATAACTTCCCTGCTACCTCCCTTGCTGATAATCTTGATAGTAAGCTCCTTCTCCTTCTCGCACATAACCCAACCCATGTAAGCAAACCCCCCACGCTTGCACGCATGCATAGAGAATACAAACAGACTACTGGATATTCATGCAAGTGGTGAGATGGTGGTTAATCTCTAAAGCAGATTGGATCAAAATTAGGGTTTTGGTTTTTTCCCATCTCATATCTTGAGGATTTTGAGTTTGTCATTTTTTTGAAATATTTTCCCTCTTTTTATGTGTTTTTTCACAGTAAGATTCTGCATCCCGCAGACAGCAGAAATAATTTTTAATTATAGTGTTTGGTTCCTAATGCTGTTAAGAGAGACATTGCATTAGCATGTAGACAACCTTCACAACCTAAGTGGAAGAGAAAGATTTAGCATGGTTTTATTCAAGCTACTGCTCTGCTGCAGTGGCTTCATGTGCTCTATTTTAGATTTGTTAACTTGTTTTTTTGTATGTTTCTCAAACCTTCTGCATTTTAAAATCAAGCATGTTGTGATACCCAGCCCACTTCTGCTCAATGTGCTTTTGTTGGGCTTTTGCAGAGAAGCTGCTTGTGATTTTGCGTGATGGAAGGAAGCTAGTTGGCATCCTGCGCTCCTTTGATCAATTTGGTACATGATGAGAACCCACAATTGTAGCTAGGAACATGGTGCATGACATTCATGTTTTCTTCTCCTTTTGTTCTCTATAATACTTATCTACACCCTTACAGTTGGGAGCTGATGAAGTCAGTGGGTAGTCAAGGCAGCTTGTCACTGCTGTTTATGATGAAGGTGATATAGTCTGACACTTTGTGAGTGGCTCCCTCTCTCATAAAGTTATGGCTGCTCTCAGTTGTTGTATTATTTTCAAATTTGTTGTTGTGGAGATTTTCTTGGCAAATTTTGTAGATATGCTTGAATGTTGCTTGATGTGGGTAAAGGGTTTGGGGGGCACTGATTGATTGTGCGGGAAACACAGCGAATGTGGTGTTGGAAAGAGCAATTGAGAGAATCATTGTGGGAGATCTTTATTGTGATCTTCCTTTGGGCTTGTACATCATACGTGGGGAGAATGTTGTCCTCATTGGTGAACTGGTAAGCACAGAACAACCTCTATGTCAGTCTACCATGAACAGGAGTTTACTCTCAACGAACAGACAAGTTCAGAGATAGATCTACTGTTGTGTTGATGGCAAAGTCCTGTCAGAACTACCCCCCAAGAAAATATGAGTAGTTTTTTTTAAGAGCTTAGGATTTGGTTTCTCAGCCTAGTCATTGATTCTTTGTGTTGGTCAATGAGGAAAGGGTGCTTGGGACTGATGATTGGGGGTGTGTATGGGTGACAACAAAGGATGTTGAAAGTGAGGAGTTGCCACCTCACATGGTTTGTGTGACACCTTCTGAAATCAAGCTGGTATAATACACACATCCCCCCTCCCCCTGTGAATATCTTTGTTTTTGCTTATGTCAAAATTTTAGGGTGGATATTTTCTAAGAGAAGGGACGGGCATTGACTGCTTTGTTTCTCAATCTCAGGCACAGAAAGCAGAGAAGGATGCCACAGAACTCAAGGGGACAATGAGAAAGCGGATGGAGTTTCTGGACCTTGATTAACCCTTATAACTAGCCAATTCATGAAGGGTTGTCCAGATAAGTGAAGAATTTTTTTTGCCTTGGTTTTTATTGGTGTTTTCTTCTTTGTAAGAAAAGAGAGAGTAAGCATAGGGAAGGGTGCCCTGTCAGCATGGCGAGTTTAAAGTGTCATGTTGACCCGCACATTTTATCGCGGATTCCCCATCCCCCAAGTCGGTGGCTTTCCACCAAAAATGATCCATATAGTGTGCCCTGAATTCTCCTTGTATCTTTCTTTGTTGATGGACAGCTCAAGTGTATCTCCATATGCACAGAGAAGGTATTCATGTTCATGTCCTTTGGGGATATATATATTTTTTGTTTGGATATAATTTTCTAGTGGGCTACAGCAGATGTACTGCATCCATTTAGTCACCAGATGTGCATCAAGGGATATGTGTTTGGGGTCCAGGTGACCCCAATGACTACCCCTCCATGTAGGCCTCTCTATGCCTCATGCTTAAGCTTGCACAGGCACAAGCTAAAATAAAATGAAATGTACTCACAAGCTCATTGCAACTTGATTTTAGGAGACTCTTGATTTTTAAAGTTTTATATTAGTTTGGTTTGTGCCAGCCAATGTCATCACGACTGAGTATTCCCATTGGTTCTTTGAATGCAACAGACTCAAAATAGATTTTTTGAATTGCTTGCTGAAATTTTAAGGATATTATTGAATACCTTATCTACACCCACATTTGGGAGCTGATGAAGTCAGTAGAGGGCTAATGGCAGCTAGCGACTGCCACTCACAATGAAGGTGATGGTCTAAGACCCTATGAGTGACAGTCACAAGGTTATGACCAGTGTTGGGTGGGTATTTGAATCTGTTAAAACTGCCAGTTCTGGTTTGTTGAGCATTTCAGAATCAAAGAACTGCCAGTTAATCAATTCTCATAGTTTTGTTGGCTCTACCCATCAGGGATAGATTACTGTATGATCCAAATTTTGAGGAATGTTGACCTGGTGTTACTGTGAACTGTGAGTTCATTTTCATCCGAACCTCATTGCAACATTCTGTATTTCAACTGTTGCTGGTTTGAATTGCCCAGAAGGTGATGAGCCATTTATGAAATGAGCCACTTGTTTTTGACTGGCAAGAAAGCCAGAGGCAGGTGCTAAACACCCATCTAGAGACTTTGTGGGTGTCAGTGTGCAGTCCTGTGTGTCATGGTTCTATTATGCTATAAGCTGCTTGGGTTTTTTTTTAAAAGTTGAATTTTGTTCTTTGTTGATGTGGTTTCTTTATTGAAAGATCCAAGAGAATGAAATTACAAGCCACATATTGTGTAGTTGCTATGCCGAACAGCAGGTTCAAACAAGATTACAAGAAAATGCAAGTTCCAGAGTTTTTGTTTATTTATTTATTTATTAACAATTTTCTGATGTAGCAGAAGAGGGGATCATCCATCTTAAGATTTAGCCAAATCTGGCTATAAACAAGATATGAAAGTAAAAACTAAAAAAAAAAAAACATCCTTCAACAGTGTTGGCTACCTACTGGGGCCTATGGTAGTACTAGAAATGGGCAAATTCTTTTTCAAAATCTGGCAAATAAAGACCCCCAAAACCACTTCTTCTAAATTCTTAAATTCACCAGGGAAAACAAAGGAAAAAAAAGACCTGTAACTCTTACCATGGTTAGGTAACTAGAACAGGAAATTAGGACCCCAAATCCTCAATTGACTGCTCTAGTTGGATAGAAATTTGCATACTTAGATGCAAAAGTTGGTATACCTAGGTGTTTAGAGATTTTGCAATACTTAGATGCAATTTTGCTTTCTTGGATCGGAAATTGGTCTGTTTTGATGAAAATTTTGTATATGCTTGGATGGGAAAATTGCTTACTTGGATTGGAAACTTGTAAGCTTGGAAGAAAATATCCATTACTTGGATGAAAAATGGTATACACTTGGACCAAAAAAAAGGCATCCTTGGATTGAAATTGGATAAAATTGGATGGAAATTAGTCTACCTGGATGGAAATCAGGTTTTCATGGATTGGTGATTACCAGCTGGGTGAAACTAGAGTGTGGAACTAGAAATGTGCAGATCCAGAATGTGTGAAACAGGTAGAGGGATCGAATCCCTGAAGCTGGCAAGCTACAAGAAAAAACAAGAACCAAAAAAAAAAAACAACAACAATATTCAACGAACAGATAACAGTTAACTGTAACTCCCATCCATGCCAGTTAACAGTAAACCCATCCATGCCAGTTAACAGTTAACCGTAACCCCATCCATGCCAGTTAACCCCATGCCTGCAGCTCCTGCGGCTGCCATGATCACTTTCTTCCTCGTCTCGCATGTTGCCCGCCATCGCTCTCTTGCGCTTCCGCCACGCTCAAATCTCCTTCCTTTTCTTGGGTGCTTCATCAACATATCTCTCTCTCTCTCTCTCTCTCTCTCTCTCTCGCTTCTTCTTTTCCTCCTCTTCCTCACAAACTTGATCGCATTATAAAATTTGCTGTTGTGAGAGGCGCTACTTTCAAATTGCAGGAGACTTTAGTTCTTTCCTTGCTAGTTGCAATAGTTGCAACGGTGAAGTTGTTGGAGCTTTAGGAGGCTCACATCTTGGTCAAGAACAAGAACAAGACCCATATTGCATTTGATTTTCTTGAGGTGTTTTTTGGGCGGGGGGGTGTTCTTTTGAAGAGGGGTTTTCTTTCTTTGTCTGGGATGCGATCAAGAAAATCAGAGAGTAGGAATTTTGTGTGGGAGCGACAACAATGGTGGTGGCGGTGGTAGGAGGAGGAGGAGGAGGAAACCAGGCGGGGAAAGGAACCAAGGGTTTGTTGCTGGAGAAGTCTGCAGACATGAGTGACAACAAGGACAAGAAAAAACCCATCTCTAGATCCTCTCGTGCTGGACTGCAGGTTTGCTTTCTATCAATTGTAGGGCACATGTGTGTATGGATGTGTATGTGTATGTATGTGTGTGAGCGTGCGTCTCTCACTCCCTCTCTCTTCTCCCTAGTCCAACAACTTCCATAAAACAAATCCTCTTGTGGTTTCTGCTTGTGTGTGTGTGTACATGACATCTAATCTCTGTTTCCACTTGTGCAGTTTCCAGTGGGGCGTATACACAGGCTACTGAAGTCACGAGTGGCAGCAAATGGAAGAGTGGGTGCAACGGCTGCAGTGTATTCAGCTGCCATTCTTGAATACCTCACAGCTGAGGTTTTGGAACTTGCAGGAAATGCCAGCAAAGATCTGAAGGTCAAGCGCATCACACCCCGCCATCTGCAGCTTGCAATTCGAGGAGATGAAGAGCTGGACACTTTGATCAAGGGCACAATTGCGGGAGGCGGGGTCATCCCACACATCCATAAATCCCTCATCAACAAATCATCAAAAAAGGATTGACACAGCTGCTGCTCGGTGACTGTCAACAAAAAATTGGGTAAAAATATGACTACCCATGAGGCTGACCATGAGGTGGAGACCTTGGAGCTCCTCCAATAGAGAGTGCACAAGATCTGGAGCTGCAGAAGACCTACATCCCGCTCATGTAGGTACTAGGAAACTCCCAAAAAAATAGCAATCCCCAAAAAATAAAATTGGCCAAGCCTTTCAGGACTTATTCATTGCCTGAACGTCAGTTGCAGATATAATAGTTACTGAAGTGATGCTATCATATCTGCATCACAAACCCTATCTGCATTTTGAAACTCTGCTGCTAGATGACAAAATTGAGCAATGATTGCAGAAGTGAATAAATTGGATTTCAGACCACATGATATAAGGGAACAAATGGAAGCAGGTATTTGCCTTCGTGTTTTGCTCAGAGTATATGGTGATTCAGGAGAGAATTGAAAGAGTTGAAAAATGATTCAATAACAAGGTTATAGAGATTTCAGATCTAACAAAATATCAGCAAACAAAATAGAAGAGAAAAGCTAACCCTATAGAATTGAGAAAACAGAACCAAAACAGTAACCAAACAATACCAAATATAATGAGTGGTTGAATAATAAGTGACAGAAACAGACATGTTCGGCAACCTTCCGCAGCAATGTGCATGGTATTGATCAACTTCCACAACATCCCCACAACATCCCCACTGACTTCATCAGCTCTCAAGCAGCAGGTGGATATGTAACAAACATACTGAGAGAAGTCTGCCAGTATGGGAAGACATAGCCATTGAGCTGGCTAGCTCAACAGAACATAACAGAGACTTGGAGAACACCAAAGAAATCAGAAGGATAGTGGAATACAAACAGAGAGAGAAAAGAAGAGAAAATTCTAAAAGGAGAAGGAAAGGAAATCTCCAAACAAAAAGAAGCTGAAAAAAACACAGACAAAAAAAACCACAGAATTTTAAAGAGCATGAACCTCTAAGGACAACAAAAACCAAATTGCAAAAATGGTCCTAATAAAGCTAAGGTATAAGCACCTAAACCCTTCAAAATAAGCATTTTGAGCAAATTAGATTTGAAGTTTGTCCTACACTCATTTTTTCCCCTTGAATACAAGACAATTTGAAACTCAACTGAAATTCAAGCCAGTTTTTTGGACATTTTATCAATTAATTATGAATTTGTAAAGAATTGTTATAGGGGCTTCTTGGATTGTGAGTAGGCTCCTCCTTCAGGGATTGTGTGTCACACGTGAAATCCTCAATGGAGGACTTTCAATATCATCAAACAAGGACCCAAATACCCTCAAAAGAGGGATATTCATATGGTCAAATGAGGATCCTAATACCGAGACCACATATGCCCAAATTGGGAGTATCTCCACCGCAGACTGGCCAATTCTCCCAAAAAAACCAAAGTTGCTAGGGAGTTTGCTGGACTTAAGCCATTCTAGAGTTGTTGTGCCCCACTACGACTGCATGCCATAAAGCCCATGAAGAAGAATTCACGCTAGAATTGCATCCAGATGAGGTCACATAGTCATCGCTACTACCACACTCCTCACAAGATTATGCATGCATCCTTCATGAGCTTTTCTTTTTGGTCATAGCCAACAATAATAGTCCACAACTCTAAAACCACGAACTTGGATCCCTCAAGGAAGGAAACAAAAACACGAAAGAACACCCAAAAAAATTGATGCATATAAGTCTGGAACACTTGTATCACCTATCACTCACGACCATAATGACCTATAACTAGTGCCAACATTCACTCCAAAAGAAAGAAAAACCAACAAACTTCAAATTGCAATTTGTGAAAGTGAGAACTCATACATAACAAGAGACATGTAGAAAGGAAAAAAAATGAAGCAAAGAGTACCTACTCAAATGGAATTGATGCAAAATGTCCCAAAAAAGCATGTTGGCTAAAGTTGCAAGCTTCTCATCAGCTACTTGCTAGCTTCTTGTAGGGACTCTACAACAATTGTGCATTATTACAATGACCAACATTCTCCTTCCCTTGCCCTTCAACCACTCTACACCTTTTGCTTCAAGTAATTAGAAACACAAAATAACACAAAAAAATAGGAAACACATCTTGCAACACTCATTAGTCAAGAACTCCACCATTGCTAAGGAGAAGAAGCATGTGAAAAAAAGAAATTTACAATTAAAGTAGCATGGCTCATGGTGACAATGACAAAGAACACATCATTACCAAAGATAAAACCCCCAAAGGGTGGGACCATGTAAAAATTGGTGATAGAAGGGTTGTATTGACAAGGTCACTAACATTTTCATCAAATTGTCATTGACGGGCATGATAGGGTACTACGATATATATGATTTTATATTGATCCTTACTTGTAAAAAAAGGAATATCTTGTTCAATTGTTTGCAACTTAATTGAAAAAAAATCATAAACAAACAAAAGAAACCTTGCATACCATTGCAAGCACCCTTCCTAAACAAAAACTTATCATGAAATCAAAACTCTTTTGAAACATGTGTCAAGATTTTAATTACAAAATATTCATTTTTTGTAGGATTTGGTTTGTGGTATGAACCCAATTCATTGTAAACAAAGTTCCAATTATTTTGTGTGCCTCAAGGTGTGGCTTCAGAGTTTCATCTTTCATGTTACAAATTGTATTATTTCCTATCAACCTTCTACCAATGAGCTTGATTTGGGGATCCCGATGTTTGCTAGGTTAGTTATGTTGTTGTGTTTCAAAATAAAATAAAATGTATTCACATGAAAACTAGAAGAATCCAAATCCAAAGCAAACCCAAAAAAATCACAAACTATTTATGTGCTTGTTTACATGTGTGTGACTTTGTTAATTTTAATATTATTAGTTGCCAATCTAGTAGTGCACAACACATCACATTAGTCAACCTTGTTCCTCTCATCATAATATGCAGTTTTTTCCTTTCATGATCGAGGAACTCATTGTTGTCATCAAAGCCCCCAAGCTACTATGTAAGATTTGATTGACATTCCACTACCACATGTCCACATCCCCCACAATTGTTGCAAAATGGTCACAAATAATTGACAATTGAAATTAATTCTTAATTATGTCTTGCAATAGTTCAACATGTAACCCCATCCCTTAAACTAACCTATCTTTTTAAATCACATGTAACTCTTAAACATCATTACATATTGAACTAGTTTGTGACCTTGTTAGTTCTCCTACCTAAAGCCTTCTAAACCAAAAAATAGACATGTTTATGTTGTAGGGGACACCTTGTTCCTTCTTTCTCACCCTTGTAATGCCCGTCCCATGTTTTTCGACCTTCATTCAAGCCTTCATTCAAAGATTTTTTGAGCTTTGTAATGAAAGAAAAAACTCACCAACACGAGAGGAAGTTTTGTTATTTGCCCATGTTAAATAGGTATGGTGTTCCCAAATTTGGGTGGTAGAGGGTTGAAGATTAATATAGGAGAGTTGATGGTCAATGAATAACCAAGGTGCTTAAAAATTGTCACAAAAATTGCCTTTCTTCAATTGTGTGTAAATGTCCATGGTTTGGTTTTCTTTTCTTCATTACACAAGTTTGTGTATTTCATGTGATAAGAACCTTGAGGAGTTTTTGATGTTATGTTTCGTATTGTGAACATCATGTTGTAATTTCCTTTCAATAAAGATTTATGTTTGCACTTGAGTAGATGTCCTATTTGTTAACTTCGTATCAGAGCTTAGGTTGTTGAATGAGAAAGTTAAAAGAGATTTAGAGTTAGAAAGTCTCTAGAACTAGAGCTTGAAAGTTTCTAGTAATATCATAGGAGTTTTTCAAGTGCAAAAGAGAAATGGGGAAAGGAAAGAATGTGAAGAAAATGAAAAGAAAAGAAAAGAGGAGAGGTGAGAAGGAGATCAACATATCAAGGGTTGTGGAAGTCAGATCTTTAAATCTAGATCTAGATCTACTGTGAAAAGATCTTGGAATGAAACTTGGAGGGATTATAAAAGATTATAAAACTCTTATATTCTCAAATTTTCAAAAGAAAAAGATATGTTTTATGAGAGTTATGAGCTTTTGAAAACTTTGTGCTAGATTTGGTTTTTTGGTCATATCTCCTTTGTTTGAGCTTTTTTGGATTTGCAGCTTTGGGATTTTATAGATCATATAGTAATATATGTGTGAGAAATTTCATGTCATTTGAATCTATATTGAGAAATATCCAAACATTTAAAGTTTTAGTTTTAGTTTTGAAGTTAGTTTCTTTTGAAAGTGATAACTTTTTGTGGTCATATTAATAGAGCTGAAATTTTGAAAAAATATAAAATACATATATCTAATGTGTCTCCCAAAATTTCAAGGAGTTTGGAGTTGCTGAGAGCGAGTTGTAAGCCATTTTGTGTTCAGGTCCTAGTTTGAGGTGATTTCAAGGAAGTAACAAGATCTCTCATTTTATGAAGTTAAATGAGCTAAAATTTTGAGAGATGGTAGTAGACATAGTTGTTCATGTTTCACCAAAATTTCAGATTGATCCAAGGTCATATGTGAGAGGTGTAGCTTTGCAAAGTTGCTATGATATAAGTTTGTTTTGAGAAGATATCAAAGCAAAGTTTTGAAGTGCAACAAATACAACTTGGGAGAACTTGAAGGAAGGAGTTTGAAGATTGGGAGGTGCAAATACATTATCAAGACCTTCATACAAAAATGTGATATGTAATCATGTACTTAATACCATACGAAATATTATATGAGATACATACCTATACGTAAAACTTATGTATAGTATAGAATTTTGTATAATATTTAAAACATACATACATACATATGCAAGGTCCATCTTGTTCAACCCTAACCCTAATCCTAATCCTAGAAACCTAAGGAAGGAAAACCCTAACCCTAATCCCAGAAACCCAAGGAAGGAATTAAAATCATTATGAAACCCCAAGAAGACATTGAGTGGTGCCTTGAGAAATGGTGGACGGTCTTTTTCAAATTGCAATTGAGAAACTAGATAAGAACAATTTCCAAGTGTGGAAATTTAGGATTATGAATTTCTTGATGGGGAAAGGCTATTGGGAATTCATAACTGGTGATGAGAAAGAATCTCCTCTCCCAGAAAACCCCACACAACAACAAATTCAAGCCAATAAAACTTGGCATGAAAAAGCAAAGAAAATCTTGTATTGGCTTTTTATGAGTGTGTCCAATTCCATGATTATGCATATTCAAAATGCAAAATCACCCAAACAAGCTTGGGATACATTGGTGAAGATGCATAGCACCAATACACAAGCCCGTAAAATGCAACTCAAGCAAGAGTTGCATAATCTATAAAAAAACAAAATGAACATCAATGACTATTCCACAAAAGTGAAAAACCTTGCAGATGTTATTGCATTTATAGGAGCCCCTGTATATGATGAAGATTTAGTGGCCGTCACCTTAAATGGACTTGGAAAAAACTATAGCCAGTTCCTTACTTCAATTGCAATTCGAGAAACATTTTCCAACTTCCAAGAGTTAATAACACTACTTATAAGCGAAGAAATGAGAATTGTTGGTACTTCCAATGGAGGATCACAAGAAAGTGTTTTCTACATAAATACCAATAGAAGTAGAGGTAGAGGTGGTAAAATTTCATTTCGAGGTTGACACGGAAGTTCGCATGGTGGACATCATCAACATGAAGGTCAAGCTCATGGAAGTGGATGAGGAAATTTTGGAGGAAGAGGAAGTCGAGGAAGTCGTGGAGGTCGTGGTGGAAGTCATCGAGGTCAACAACCAAATATCGATTCAAATTGTTACTACTACAGGAAACTTGGGCACATGGCAAATAATTATTATCAAAGGGAGCATGATGCACGAAATGGAAAACTGCAACAAGGGAATTATGCATTAACTAACAATCAAGGTGATGAACAACTATTTGTGATGTAACACATGGCAAATTCAATGATAGGAGGTGTATCAGATAACAATGTATGGTATGTGGATTCTGGAGCTTCAAACCACATGACTAGTCATGGAGAATGGTTTAGAGACACAAAGGATTTGAAGACACCAAGGTTTGTGGAAACTGGTGATGACGTTACACATCCCATCACACAAATTGGCAAGGTGCCATTGTCCATGCAAGATGGGCAAACAAAGTACCTGAAAGATGTACTTCATGTTCCAACCATAACAAAAAATTTGGTCTCCGTAGGCCAGAT
>Ga0116231_10011542_pt1 | contig 13518 bp, 11 predicted proteins | sample S1TSphgellanicum_2_FD_89695 | JGI IMG/M metagenome (GOLD analysis project Ga0116231, IMG submission 89695) | Host-associated microbial communities from peat moss isolated from Minnesota, USA - S1T2_Fd - Sphagnum magellanicum MG | ecosystem: Host-associated > Plants > Peat moss > Unclassified... | reverse complement strand
TTGCGACTAGTTTTCACATGCGACTTGTCTTAGGTGACTAAAAGGATTTTAGTTGCAAAATGTCTCTTGCGACTAAAATTTAGTCGCAAAGAGCAGTCGAAAATACATGTTTTTCTTCTAGTGCCAAAGTCCCTTCTTGCATGTCTAAACCATCCTCTCTACAAGGCCATCAGCTTGGGGATGATCCCTTGAAGTCCGGCAATGGTCAATGGGAGCATGATCAAATAGGTCTTGGAATTTTCCTTGGAATCCTGATCCTTGATCAGTAAGGCACTCAACATAAGCCCCAAACCTACTTAGGACCTATTGTAAGAAAGTTTAGCTAGTGCTGTATGATGACTTGTCCGGCAACGCAACAAGTTTAACCCACTTTGAAAAATGTTCAATCATAATCATGATGTAGACATTACCCCTCAAGGTCTATGGTAACTTTCCAACTAAATCACATGACCAACGCTAAAACATGCCCTGAATAAAAAAAGGAAAAAGCCTAAGCTACCGAGAGGAGAAGGAAGTTCTCACTCTATCACATTGTTCACACTTAGCAATGACGTCTTGAACTTGAGCATACATACCTCTCTAATGGTAGTGAGGAGCAAGAATACTATAAGTACGCTTAACTCCAAAGTGTCCAAGCTTCGAATGTACCTTCTGAATAAGACCAAGTTGTTCATGTGGTGGAAGAACCACTCTGTCGCCTTATGATAAGCATTAGACGAAGTGATTAACCCTCCATGAGTAGCGTTTGGACTGTTGTTATATGTGATCCCAACGACTTAATGTAACTTGGGGAGAATATTCCCCATGCTAAAGAAACTTTAGAGTGTCCAAGTCCTCCCATATATCCACAATGGGATGTTCAACCAAGTTACATTACAATAGTGCAAAATAACTAGATGCATAAAATACATGTATTACTAAAATCTAATCAAAATCTTGCCTGGCTTCTAAGAAATCTTCATAAATAATGAGGGGTCTTCGCGACATGGTATTCGCATTGTGATGTGTAATACCAGGTCGGTGAATAACCTTGAACTCATACTCTTGAAATATAAACACCCAACAAGCTAACTTACCAATAAGCTTATCATTGGTCATCAACCATTTAATAGGCTGATGGTCTGTATACAAAATGAATTTGGTGCCATAAATATAAGGCCTGAAATGTATGATGACCCATACAATATCAAGACACTCCCCCTTGTATGAAAAGTAGTCGCTCTTAACCTTGTTATTGCTTCGAGATGCATAGGCGATCACATATTCCTTACCTTCCACATCAAGTTGGCAAAGAATAGCACCAATACCAAGAACATTCTATTTAGTGTGTAGAATGAAGACCTTGCTAAAATCAGGTCTTCTCATAATGGGGAACTCTGAAAGCTTTTCCTTGAGTGTGTGGAAAGCTTCCTGAGCCTCTTCACTCCATGTCCAAGCAACATTTTTCTTTAACAATGCATAGAGAGGATGAACAATAATACTAAAGTCTTGGACATAAATCCTATAGTAATTACATAGTATGATGAAACTCTTCAAAGTGTGAACATTAGTAGGATTGGGCATCTCCAAAATGGCTACTACTTTGGCCCAATGAACCATAATATAATTTGGCAAAATTTTATGTCCAAGGTACACTATTGAGGTGAAAACAAACTCACACTTTTTAGGATGGATTTTCATATTTACTTTGTGGAGCCTTTTGAATAACTCCTCAAAATGAACCAAGTGCTGCATGAGTCCCTTGATATGCATTGGGACGTCCTCTATGTAGCACTTCAGGAAATTTGCCCTTTTGAAAACTTGGTCCATGACTTGTTGAAAGAAAACAGGTGCATTTTTCAATCCAAAAAGCATCACAAGCCATTCCCACAACTTGTTACTTCCATGGAATGCCCTTTTTTTGTGATCCTTCGCAGCAAGCACAATCTAGTTGAAGTTTTGCCTCATATCCACAATTGTGAAAATGTTTGAATCTCCAATGCTATCAAATAGTTCTTCAGGGATGGGCATGGGGTACCTATCCCGAGGTGTAACCAAGTTCAAAGGCCTATAATCCCCGCACATCATTTTTTCAATCCATAATCCATCTGAATCCTTATTTGCTAGCATTACTATAACGGCTGCGAAATCAAAACCTAATGGCTGAATGAGACCAGCCTCATGGAGCTCTTTGCATATTTCATCTACTAGTTCCCACTCATGCTTGTTCAACCTATGCCTCCTTCGATAGATGAGTGTTTCATCTATAAGGTCTATAGAAAATTGCATGGTCTTAAACCTTCCTACATCTTTCATTGAGAATGCGAACACATTCTCATACTTAATTAGCAAATATGTGACTTGGTCTTTCTCCTTCTTAGTGAGCTAGTTCCCCATAAGGAAAGGGTAGTTAAAAACACATGGAATGGAGTTGGAAAGTGTGTTTGAAGAACCTGGTGTATTGAGTTCTCCACTATCCAACTATGCAGATTTGTAAAAGGTTGTAATTATTTCTCTAGAAGTTGATGTATTTCCAAGTGTATCATAAACAACTTGAGTCAAATTACATGGTACCTCCTCCCCCCCAACACTAACAGTGAAATGTAGAGTGTTGAATATAAGCAAGTGTACTTAATTGAAGTGCCATGTGGTCGCATTGCCAGAACTACAAGCTAATTGAATTAGTGCTAGTGTTGTGTACATTTGAAAGAATACACAGGTTACGAACAACCATGTAAGGGAGTTTAGTTCCATGCCTCTCCCTAGTAGAACGTTACGTTCCAATTTAGTCACTTTGGTGTGACTAGTAGTGCTAGTTTGGAACCCCATAGCCCTTTCTATTTTTTTTGGGTTTAATTCATCCTAAGTGGTTGAAGCATGACAATACACTAAGCTTGGTCCATCTCCCTGAAAGGCATGTGCTCATGGGAAGGAGACAAAGGTGGGCCAAGCACCTCTCGGTTTTCCTATTATGTTCGTAGGAAACCAAGGAGGTTTCTCTTACCTTGTAATTAGTTGGTAGGAGCTTTGATAATCCAATATGTGAAAAACCTGCAGGTTGGGGTTTCTGATGGTGTATCTCAGAGCCAACTGCAGAACTAAGAGCGGTGCAAGGTTGGTTCACCAATTGCGCAACCAGTGCGCATAGGAACCGCATTGTCCTCATCGAGTAGGATCGACTCTTCAAAGTAATGCTTGACCAATGTGTAATGCTCTTGGACTTTCTCCCTCTGGTCAAGTTGAAAAGGGGTGTTTTCAATTACATAACCAAGCATAGGATAAATGGATTGAACCTAGGTGATCAATCATACCTTCCGTGAAAAGTCCGGATCTTGTGTCATTCAAACCTTCTCCAAATCCAGCCGCTGAAAATCCTTGACACTCCCAACCTAAAATGATGAAGTCCATGGGGCCAAGTAATTCCATATGTTTTTTATGAATTAGTTGTATGTCAAAGGGCAAGAAAGTGAAATTGGCCTTCCATGCAGTGGTTACAAATTGTTGTGGAAATCTGGCTATGACATCTGTCATTCTCGATGCCGCCACTTGCCTTACAATAAAATCAATGTTTACAAAGAAATACCTCCGAACCACCATCCCTGACTATAATAAGGCTTCAAAACTTGTACCAATACCACTAAAAAGCTCTAGTAATATAATCCCCTCCTTAGGTGGTGTCTAAGTGATTAGTTGATGAAATACTAGCTTAATCAGTTCGCCATGGCTCTCCATGTTCTCAAAACTAGACAAAGCTTTGACCAAGGGCTCGTGGGCTACTTTGAACCTCTGTAAAACCTTTGGTCCATGTTGAATGTTAATAGGAACTACCCTCAAGCTTTCAATAGCTTGGGTGTAAGTTGTCTCCTTTTCATCTCCTTCTATCCACTCGTGGCTAGCTTGTTGGATGTAAGAAATAATGTGTGTTCCTTTGAGCATACAATGGTGGGCCATAGGACTATGGTTCCCATGTGAATCAAAGGGTATGTATCCCAGGTGGTGCCCATCAGTCTCCCAATCCACTCGGTAGTACGCGTGTTCAAACCAGTTATCAATTGTGAAACTTGGTGGAAACAGGGCCACTTGCCCAATGAGCACATTGTAGGCGGCATTGGTGACTAAACATATGACTTGTAGGCAAAGTTCATAATATGTACCTTCATTGAAATTAAGTGCAATCAAATCCGAGCTCTCCCCGAGTACCTCCTTTACATTCCCATTAGCGGTGCGAATTTGCCACATAGATTTCCGTAGTTTAAAGTCGAGCATGCCCATCTTCTTGGTGAATTGAACTTCAAGAATCACTAGTTTGGCACCTATATCAAGAAGTACCACTTTAGGTGTATGTCCTCCCACCTAGATTGTTGACTCAATATTGTCGACAATGGCAACTCTGATGGCGATGGAAGTTCTTTCACTAGGCACCACCTTTGGAAATGAGTGAAAAAGTTTGTGGAAAGAATGGCTATCCACGATGCCTTTGCTAAATAACAAATCCACAAATGAGGTGTTTTTAGCTCATTTTTAATATGTGAATGTAAAATCAGAGGTAGGAGAGCCCACTAGTTTAGCCATGTTAAAACTTGTGACCAGATTACGAATGCCATCTACAACACGTGAGCCAATCGAATGTCTCTCCAAAATGTTAGATGGGACCCTTATAACATGTGGATCAAGGATTGGTAAAGGACCTAATGTAGTGTTCAGGGTATCCTTTAGTACTGCAATTATGTCCTTGGTGCTTAGTTTCAAATCTTAAAAACAAAACAACAATGTACTCACAAGTTTTTGCACCACTTCACGCATTTGAAATTGGCACTCCATAAGCTGATCAGTGGGAAATTGTGTGTTTTCCTAATGTACATGTACTCCTAGGACACAAAAATTTGATGCCCTAATAGCTTATGGTGTAGTAGTCTCTTCCCCCCTTGCCAACAAGGTGTGTTCTTCTTTCATGTTGAGAGGAGGAAAAGATTGTGGCATGATTGCTCGAATTCCTTTAGCTCTGGTAATAGGACTTGAACCAGATGCGAGTCCATTAGTTTGAATTACATGCCTAGTGGCAAAAACTCTGGGTGCCACACTAGCCTCTTGTGCCGCGAAGTAGGAAGGGCAAAAAGAAGTGGCAAATTCTGGTGCGAAACTAGAATTATGTGCATTGGAAAGAACATACTCCCCAACCATGGCATGGTTTGAAAGGCCATAGAACAACCTAGGAGGTCCCTCTCGTGATCCTGAACCCTATATAGATTGGGCATGACTAGTTGGTTGGGAAGACTTACCTTTTAGATTAGCAAGTTGGGCCCTCAATGATTCAAGTTCATTTTGCAAAGTTTAAACTTGAGTAGCATGGGCTTGAAGCACCCCCTCTTATCAGCATTATGTTCTTTTTTTTTAGCATTCTTATTGGAATTACCCTTGGTGGGGAAAGTTTGAGTGGAAGGCTGAGGTGCTTTGGCTTTTAGTTGAAGGGCAGCGGAAGATGCTGGCAGATTTTGCCGTGGTAATCGGAGTTGCTTCCGTTTGGAGAACTTGGCAAAACAAACAGTTTCCTGGTGTCCTTCTTTCCCACAATAATCATAAAAGAGATCCTCGGAAGGAATGTTACACTCATTAGCTTTGTGGGCAGGATTGCCATAGTAGTTGCGAGAAGGTAGGATGGGTGTAGTCGAATGCACCACTTTAGCCCTCGAAGAAGAATGTGATGATATGGTTGGCGGAGTTGGTGGAGGTTGAGGCCTTGAACGTGATGAAGGCCTCATAGTACTGGCCTCATAATGTGCATGGGCCAATTCCAGCTTTTCAAAAATGTTGTACACATCCAACAAAGTTTACGAGTCTCCAAATTCTGCAAAAACTCGTTGCAAAACCTACGCATGGAGTGTTGGAGTACCTTCCAACGAACAAAGATACCGATGGGCAACTTCCAAGTCTGTGATGCTCTGGGTATCTTCTTTAAGCTTGAAAAACCTCCTATAAAACATTTTGAAGGTTTCATCTTTCTGCCGAAAGAAGGTGGCGAGCTATAGAATTTTTTCAGAAATTTTAATCGGAAATTCCAACTCAAAAATTTAAAAGAATTCCCCCACTGGATCAACAAAAGCTAGTGCATCGATGGTGAGAAGAATGTTTGTGATAATACTAATGAGTTGTTGAGGAGAAATGTTTACTGAAGTAGGTATCAGATCTGAATTATTAGGCATAGTCCCATGATGTGAAATGGTAGCTTACAGTGTAGCTTGAGAGGCGGTGGCAATGGCTATGGCATAAGCTGGATTTGGGATCTGGGTGATGCCTAAAATCCTCGGAGAATGTTACTCATAAACATCTAATGCCTCATAGTGCACATAACGGGCCAGTTGTTTGAATACGAATACCTCGGTGTAATTAACACCATACTTGAGCTCCAATTCACAAACCACAGTTGAAAAAGTTGCCTTGAATTCCATCAAAGAAATGGTACTTGGCCTCCCACTAAACTTCTCAATTCTCCCAAAGGAACTGCTGACCTCCATGGTGTATATGGGTGTAGAGGTCATGGCTTACAACAGAATAAATGGTGATGGTGTGAAAGTTGGTGCAGTGGTAGGCGTACCCCACTAATTAACCCTTCAAAATGGACTTTAATGTACCATTGATGTAGTGTATACTGAACCAAAATTCTTAGCAGGAGTTGTATTGGATGATGGCGATGTTGTAAATGCTTGATGGTACCGTCGTGAAGATCGTGAACTTAAAGAAATCGGTTCAAATGATTGCGTGTTACTTCATAGCTTATACTTTGGTTCTGGCTAAGCGGTAGTGCTTTCATCAGTCGAGAACATGGTGTTGTCCCATGCCTCAAAATTTTGTAACAATACACAACATTAGCTACAAAGTTCTAACACAAGATACGATTTGAAAAATATGGTGCATCGACGGGGATGAATAGTGACGGACAGACGTCGATAGGCGAATGGACGAAACGAACAGACGAACAACGATGGACTTTGAACGAAATGATGACAGACTTCGAACAAAACCATGATGGACATCGAATGAAACGGTGGAATGAACTATGGCAGAACGGTGGAACGAACTACGGCAAAACGAAACGGGGAAATGGACTGCAGTAGAATGAAGCAACGGAACGAACTACAACTACGACAAACTGCATTGGTGAATGCACTGTAGAATGTCCACGTTCACAAGTTCTGCAACAATGGCGTGTAGAAGAAAAAAAAAAAAAAATTCTTCTACCTCATGTTTTTATTTATTATTATTATTATTATTATTATCATCATCTTCTTCTAGAGCTACTACAAGGGCTACTCACTACATGACTTCAAGCTCAAAAACACACAAGAATGCACAACCCAAATGCTAACTTCAAAACCCATGTAGAAAGAAAGCAAGTGTATGTGGGGTTGCATCACCTGGTGCAGATCTTATACTACAATCAAACCTTGTGTGTGTGTGTGTGCGCTCCCAAGACCTAAAGCTAGGAGTAAAACAAGCTTTGAGTTGTTCGTTTTTTCTTCCCTCTAAAGCTTCGAAACTTAAAATTTCATAGCTTGTAGCTTGTTTCCGGTGTCCCTTGTCCCTTACTTACATTGTTGTTAGTTATGGTTGTTGTTGTTCATGTTGTAGATGCAGTACAAGAATAGAAAAAGAAAAGGAAGTAGCAGCAACTAAGGAACACAAGAAACCAACATGCAAAAGAAACCCAACAAACTCAAAATGAACAAAAATTTGCCGCTTTCAACATTAAATGACAAAGATCAGTTTTTCTAGAATTAAATTGAAAAGAAGGAAAGAAAACGTAATGTATGTAAACAGTGGTCATGTAATAGCCGTTGTGAGCATCTAGAAATCTAATCTAACTATGGAGGAAGCTCTCCCTGACAAAGGAATTCTAGAAAAACTAACAAGAGAAGGGAAAAACTTGGCCTATTATACAACCATCAACAAGTTGAAACCCTAAACAAGCCATAACCCTAAAACACCTAATAGCGTACAATAACCTAAAAATGTACATTAACCTTAAAAGGCACGATTGTCATGCCCATAAGTGGCCATCATGTATGAGGCCATGCATACAGGCATGATAACAACCATGTTTTTTAAGGAACAAAGCTTAAGTTGTTCTGATGAGCAACCATGTTCTTGGTGGAAAAATAACTTTTTCTCTTTGAGGACATGATTGTTCCCTAGGAAAAAAAGTTTAAATTGCTCCTCGGGGCAACTTAAGCTCCTTTTCCCTAGGGCCATGATTGTTCCCCGAGAAAACATATGTTCCAAATTTTTTAGCAATCACAATCATCTCATAGTTTTTCTATAGGTCTGTAATCTATCATTGAAAAAGTCTCAAAGAAAGCTACAACTTTGTAGTTGGAAGCACTTCAATTAGAAGTCACATGTAAAAGTTATGTTCATACAAAGTTTCAAACACAATTGCTCCCTAAACCCTTTTACATGTGAGTTATGATTGAAGTGCTTCCAACTACAAAGTTGTAGCTCTCTTCAAAACCTTTCCAATGATAGATCACAACCTATATAAAATGAACTATGAGATGATTTTGATTGATAAAAAATTTGAAACATATGTTTCCACATGGAACTTGGGTCTTTCCTTGGGGGAAGTTCATAATTCCCTGGGGAGAAGGAGCTTAAATTGCCCCGAAGAGCAACTTAAATTTTTTTTTCCTTGGGGAACAATCATGTCCCAAGGGAGAAGGAGTTTAAGTTTCCCCAAGGAACAAATGTGTTCAAATTTTTATTTGACTATAACTTTTGCATATGAATTATGATTAAAGTTGTAGCTCTCTTTGAAACCTTTCCAATGATAGGTTATAATAACATATAAAAACAGAAATGAAATGACTTTGATTATTAACAAATTCAAAACATATGTTCCTCGAAGAACTTAAGCTTTTCCCCTAGGAAAGTACATTGTTCCCTAAGGAACACTATGATAAAATATAGGGTTTTACAATTGGGCTTGTAATTGGGTTTTCAAGTTGCAATGGACATTTACAACTCATGGTATTTATATGACCTTTAGTGCTAACAAACAAATTCTAGCAATTGTACCAAACACCTTATGTTGTATATAGTATCATATATATGGTGCAATTCACATGCAACTATATGCAACTTCTTTGCAACTAATTTCCACGTCAATTCTCACACACATTTCAATGTGATGAATGAAATGCCAATGGGATTTTTCATCCATTTATCAACGGATGACATATGTTAATACATTTTACAACTTATGTATAACTATTTTACAACTATTTTGATGAATATAATCTTTAATTATTTCATTCATCCATTTGACGAATGAATTCTATTATATTTTATAACTTATCTACAATTATTTTACAACTCGTTCAACAAATATATTCTTTCACTATTTCATTCATCCATTTGAACAATAAATTATGTTCCTATCCTTTGTAATTAATTTACAACAAAAGATGAAATGAAAATAAAAGATTTAGTGACTAATTTGCAACTAGGTGTTTAAGTTTGGATTTCAAAGCAATTGTATGGTAATTGATTTTAGTAATATTAAACAACTAAATTGCAACTTACAATGCAAATATACAAACTTCACACAATCATTATCGTGTTGTCCTAATTATTCTAGATAATGTTGAATTGCATTGGACATCACTATTTATAAACATGAAATGGATTTGAAATTTTAAATAGATTTACATTCCATGTTGAAGAATACATTACAATAAAAAATTAAAAATCATTTCTATCAAAAACAATTTGATTATGAATCTAAATATAATGCCCAAGCTATGTATAACAAACATTTTTTTCTATATAAACAAAAGGTCATATCATAAAAATGATGACCCACAATAATCAAATATTTTCATCTAAAACATTATGTTTCATAAATGAATGTTTTCTTTTATTTTTGTTGAAATGGAGCTTAAGCCATGCAATTTCTTCAATCCACTTTATTTGCTTGAAATATGCCATGTTATGATATTTAGTTCCACATGTGAAATGAAATCAGTAACATATCATAACATTATAATGTAAAAATCTAAATAATCCTTTCAACTTGAATAAAACTAATTTACAATTATATTACCATTAACATGCAACTTATTTGTTGTTAAAATGCAACATATGTAGAACATTGATACAAGTTAAACTATAATTTGTACACTTGCAAATAAAATAAAATATTATGCTTATAATTAAATAAATTGAATTACAATTTTAAATACTTTTGAAAAAATCTTACCTTGTATACATAATTTTGATATTGATGTGAAACATAATGAAAGTTTGGCCTTATAACACAAAAACAACAAAAGTCATCACAAATGTTTAAACACAAACAAGACATATGTAACATGATTATCATTAAAAAATCACCTTTCATAAATTTTTCATCATTATAAATTAAACTAAACTTTGTACAATCAACTTCCAAATAAAATGGAATATGTTTTCACATCATTTTTCTTTAATATATGTAAATAAACAAAAGACCAAGAATCACAAACCTTCAACATCCAAAAGCAAAAACCTTCAACATTTAAAACTAAAAGTAAGAACCTTCAACATCTAAGAACAAAAGTAAAAACCTTCAATATCCAAAAATAAGAGTAAGATTTTCAACATCTAAAACCAAAAGTAAAAACTTTGAACATTCAAGAGTAAAAACAATAACTTTTAACATCAAAAAGTAAAAGTAAGAACCTTAACATCTAAAAGAAACAATAAAAACCTTCAACATTCAAAAGCAAGAACAAAAACCTTCAACCTTTCTAAAAACAAAAACAAAAGCCTTCAACTCTCAAAAATAAAAACAAAAGCCTTCAACTCTCAAAAATAAAAACAAAAGCTTTCAACCTCTCTAAAAATAAGAACAAGAAACCTTCAACCTCCAAGAGCAAAAATAAAGCCTTCAACCTCTTTGAAAGTAAAAACAAGAAACTTTTAACCTCCAAAAGAAAAAAAAAAAGCTTTCAACCTCTCTAAGAATAAGAACAAAAACCTTCAACCTCTCAAAAAGCAAGAACAAAAACCTTCAACCTCCAAAATATAAAACAAAAGCCTTCAATTTCCAAGTTATTTAAATAAATAATAAAACTTATAACAACCTTTTGGTTCTAGTTCTAAACTAAACAAACAAAAATAATCTTAATTATAACACATGATATGAAAATTGCATCACCAAAAGACTAGGAAATACACAAAATGTTTGAATATATAAAGATATTTTTAAAAATTCATCTTGAATTTCTTGACAATAAACATAAGTGCATGAAGGTCATTGAAGCATTGGCGCAAATCTATTGATATATTGTCATGTGTCACTTGTTTAAAGGTTTCCTGCTCAAATTTCAAATCTTTAAATTTCAAATTTTAAGTTGAAATACAATTGCATATTAGTTGCAAACAAATTGAAATGTCATATATATTGGGCGGTGGAGATGTATACACATGGCATGATCATATGTGTTACTCAAGGTTGTACATTTGTTGCAAAATAGTTGTTGATTAGTAATCAAATTTATTTTAATTGTGATGTAGTTGTTAGATATGATTAAAATGCAACTTGTCAACAAAATGAAACATGGTTGAATACAACCATATATACAATGCGTACATTGTATTATATAAATATATATCTTACAACTAATTTGCAACTATAATACAACTCTTTGATTTTTTGACATGACATTTTATTTATTAATTATTTCCATGGGATAGTTGCAATGCAGTTGTATATTAGTTGTTTTGGAGCTCTAGTTGTAGGGTAATTTGGTTGTTATAGACATAATTTTTCATAGTGAAAGGTGCGAAGAATTTGGGCCCTTCTTCAAGGAAAATTCATTGCTCCCCAAAGGAGTTGTATTTTTCATCAAGGAATGTTTTTTACTCCATGGGGAACTTGTTTGGGATTGACACTTAATTTTCTTTTGCCCGAGGAAGTTACTTCCGAAAGGCAACTAACTTCAAAAACTATTTAAATGTTGTATGGATTTTTTCATCCATTTTGTTTGTTGGAAAAACATTGAAAAAAGGATTGAACCCTGGACCTTTGGGTTGAAAGGAGGATTCTAACCAATACATCACATTTTTTTTCTTTGAAACTATTATGTAAGAAAAATACTTACAACATTAATCATTGTGTGGGTACAATAAAAAAATATTTGAATATTTTTTTCATGTCGGGCATTGTACTATAGATGTGTCGAACCTGATGCCACATTTAATTCGTTGCACTTGTTTAGTGTTAGCCCTAATACAACCGGGTTGGTATGCCTTGTTGATTGGACAAGTAGCCAATTTTATTGCACTAAAGTGAATGTTATCATAAGCCTAAACATAGGTAGATCACGAGGTGGTAAGAGTGAGAGGTACCTTACACCCACAAGAAGCATCTTCTAGGCATAAGGTGCCTCCTCAAAAGCAAGGGGCATTACTAGGATTCTTTGCCAAAGTCCTTATCCACCTAAAGCCGGCCTCCAAATACACTAAGAAATTTCGCCAAGTGCTTTACAGTTTTGCAAGGTGATTTACATAACCCTTCAAGCTTAACTCACCCAATTACAATTTTTTTAGTGTTGAAAAGATGTCATCTAGTTGACCAGTAAGATCTTTTTTGTACCTAAATGTAAGCCATAATGTGTGACCACATTTAAAAAAATATTAACCTTGCACTGTCGACTCTACCTTGCACCACACCCTACCTTGACCCATTCCAGACTCCCATTCTCCACACTAATACTTGCTGTGTGCCTTAGCGCAAGGTTCAGAGATATCTTTGGATCAGGGCTTCAACTTCCTGAAGGTTTTTGTCTCATGTCCTCACCAATACTTTCTCCTTCAGTTTCTTTAGGATTTTGGGGATGGGTTCCTTGGTTGGTTTGCTGGTAGCTTAACCAAGCCTGTGCTTTCAGTTTCTCGAAATGGTAGCTAGATCAACAAACTGAACAAAGAAATTGCACATGGATAATCCCAATCTTTGTTTGTGAAAGGGGGGTAGAATACTGCAGTGGGTATTTCGAGAGGGCTTCATGTCTCATTAAAGATGATGTGAGACCCATCCATGTTTAATATGAAATAGTACCCATCTTGGATATCCTTCACATACTCCTTATACTAGTGTGGGCCCTGTGCCTAATGCACAGGTGTGTGCCACCTAGGATGCCACGTAGGTGCTTCAGTTACCCACTTACCTTGGGGTTAGACCCCTCTGTGGAGTCCAGCAAAATCTGGCATGGGGCCTTCTCCTTCACAATGTGAAATGCCTTGTGGCCATGGAAACTGAATTAAATTGCTAGTAGGTGCTCACCCAAGGCTTTGCTGGGAGCTAGAAGGTTTTTTTTTTTTCATTTTTCTCTCGTTCCCAATGTGTTCCCTTTACGTTCTCAATGGGTTCCCAATATGGTGCCAAGTTCCCAATGTATTCCCCAACATATTCTCCATAGCATCTCACTTTAATCCCATATGCTTTGGCAAATTGTTGTCCTCCTTTCACCCATATGGGTGGGCCAAAGGGGAGGAACTCAATAC
>Ga0116231_10011541_pt1 | contig 13519 bp, 11 predicted proteins | sample S1TSphgellanicum_2_FD_89695 | JGI IMG/M metagenome (GOLD analysis project Ga0116231, IMG submission 89695) | Host-associated microbial communities from peat moss isolated from Minnesota, USA - S1T2_Fd - Sphagnum magellanicum MG | ecosystem: Host-associated > Plants > Peat moss > Unclassified... | reverse complement strand
ACTATGGACCTTTTTTTCATTGGGATATTTTAAAATGGTTTTTCTCCCTTTTTTTTTTTAATTTTTTTTTTGTTTTTTTCAAGTTTTTTTTTTTTTTTTTTTTTTTGGTCTCGATCAAATGCAAAATTATTTGAAGCATTCCAATGTTGTGAAGCAAACATGAATATTCAAGCATAAAAGATTTCTATTCACCAACTTAAAATGCAAGGTACATGCATGTGAAAATTTCCAAGATTATAAATGTATGAGTTGATAAAATGTAAGACTTTTTGTTTCCCATTTTCATGATGCTTTATCTTCATCTCATTGCCAACCTTGTTGAATTTTTTTAATTTAATACATTCTTGACATAGTAGTTTATTTATTTTTGTGTCATTTTTTTTTGTTTTCCATATGCAATTGTACATTTCTAAAATGGGGCATGCATTTATTGACTAACTAGGGTCAAGATGTAATGCAAATAACTCCTAATATTAGAGATATCCACAAAATAACCTCACAACATTTGGGCCTCATTTCACCCCCAACCCTTCATTTCAACTTCAAACACTAATATATGCAAAGTGAGTAAATTATATTTAATTTGGCTATAAAATGTTGGAACTCAATATCTAATGCATGAATTTAAAAAATGTTAATAATTATAATAGTAATACATGTACCAATAGTGAAGATGCCTAAGAAAAAAAGGGTGAAACTTAGATTACCATTAAATTAATCTAAATTTCACTCCATTTTTTATAGCAATTAATTCTTTTACTACTTAAAAAAAATCTTAGCCCCTTTTATGACCAAACTCTACATATTGATGTTTTGTTTCTTTGACATTACAAATATTAGTTTTTTTTTCACTAAATTTTGCAAAAAAAATTGAAATTTATTTGTTGCAATTGAAAAACTCCCCAAATGTAAATACATGGTTTGAGCAGGTGGCCAAAAAATACAAGGACATTTAAATTTTTACCTTTCATATTTTGTTAATAGCCAAAATTTTACTAAATTGGTTAATGGATGATTGTTGATGCCACCTTAGATACATCACAAAATTGAAAAAAAACAAAAACATTGATGTAGGCTAGTGGTTAGGGTCTGAAAGCTTTCCATAAGAACCTAGGAATAATATTAAAACTTATTGGGAATAAAACAACTTGATGCATGATTGGCACACAACAAGCCATAATTGACATGTTTATGCAAAGCCTATTGTGATGCATGAACTTGCAAGATAATAATGTTTCAATATTGCTTAGAATCCACCTTCACAAGGGAGGCAATAGCTATGGTGTCCAAGAAAAAGGTTGGCAACAAAAAAAAATTCTTGTTTCGATATTTAAAAAAATGACGAATTTATCATAAAATTAGGAAAAAAAAAGTTGAATTTACACTAGAAAAAAAAATAAATTCCCAATTTATTTCTGAAAAAATAGTGAAATTTCCCCCCAAAAAAAACACTAGTTGGTAATAAGGATTAGTATAAAGATTTGCCGCATTTCTGGTGATAAATAAATTTCAGCCCTTAACCCACCACGTATAACTTAGGCAAATCCTTTGAACTTGGTTAACCTCATGTAGCAGCTTATGACTATAATTCTTAAAAAGTAATATCTTAATGTGAAAAATAAAAATAAAAATGCAAATAATTATGAATAATAGATAAATAGTTTTAAAAAAACCCCCAGTCATCAAAACTTTCCATCTACATGCAAAGTTCAAAAATCACATTTATGATAATTCTAAATTATTACTTTCAGACTTCTGTGCCTTAAGAGAGTAGTATGTATCACATTACTGTTATGCTGTCTTTCTTATGCAGCTTTTGTGCCACATACACATGCTTGCATGTACTATTAGTGGTATACAGACTACTCACTTATCACTCATCATAACAATCATAATGGAGTGTCCCATGTGCTCTAGTGAAGTGTGTGCTCTTTGTTAAATTGGGTCTTGAAAGTCTTTTGCACTTCCCTATAGGGTTTCTTGTAAAATAGAATTAGGTAACTAAAAACATAGCAACTACATGATGAGGGCTGCTAAGGTGGTGGGTACATTGGTACCTTCAGGTTCTTGATGGAGGTGACCTCTTAGGAGCATCTCCTGGGTAAAGTTATGTGACCTTGCCAAATTATTTCTCACATCCAAGTTTAGTTATTTGCTTTTTTTCAACCCCACCCATAAAACTAAAACTGGGACTGCAAATAGGCTCATCTTTGACCAGGGTTGGTCCGGTACATAGGTATGCACCTGGTATCAGCACTGGTATCAGAGACCCTACCAGATTGGTATGATATAACCAGCATCCTTTACATCCATAACATGCTCAATTGGTGGATGTGAACCAATTTTTCATCCATTCACCAAAGAGGATATGGATCACTTTGTGTCCACACAACGAACAAGATATAAACGGATTAACATGGTTGTCCAATCAGGACGAGACACATCACCAAGTCAGCCCTTAAAACTGATTCTTTGACCCAAAATTCCCAAGTTGATGGTCTATTGGAAACTGGTTATGAGTTAGGTTTAGATGATCCACAAAGTAGCACCCACCAGCAAAACATTTGGGATGGATGATGTGTGGATAGGAAAACACTCTGTTGGATGTATTCCTGTCTCATAGCTAACCACTGTGGTTAGCAATGTACTCACCATCCACATGTATCTCCCTACTTACAATGTATAGTAGCTTCACCCCAAGTGCTTTACTTACTTACCTACAGAGTAATCACATATATTCCCCACTTGTAGACCCTTCACACCTAGTGGTAGCATTTTGTAGTGTTTGTTGCCTAATTTTATGATGATGCCTAACCCTAAAAGGACCCTTTGAGGCCATGCATTCACACATAACCCTTGGTGCCTTGGTTTCTCTCTTCTTTTACTTATAAAAAATGTTTGCCCCTCCGCTTTGTCCATTTGCCCCCTTTGCTATGATCACTCTTGCTTTGTCACTTTTCTTTGGCACTTTTCTTCATCTCTTGTGATGTTTATTGCTCATTGCAGTCTCTCCAACTCTTTTTTTTTTCTTTCTTATGTCTATCTTGCTCCTTGCTCCTTACTATTTTGCTATTGCTCATGTTCTAATGGTGCTCACAACACATGCATTGTGCTTTGCCTTGTCGTGATGTTCAACATGGTCATTTGCCTCAACTGGCATTTGTTGTGTTTTGTTCATTTAATCATGACCCTCCTATTGCATAATGGTTTTTGTTTGTGTTGTTTTTCTCATTCTTTTGTAGCACTAATCACATATTGTTTTTTTTTTGGGGCCATTTTTTGTGTGTTCAATTTTGCTTTCTATTTCAAAAAACTCACAATGGTTCTTTTTGTATTTTCTTCCTAAAGTAATTATTAATATATATTTTTTTTGGCTTATGTTTGATTTGTTTCTTGTTGCATTGTGCAAGTGTTTTTCATTTGTTGTAGGGAATAGCTTTAGCTTAAAGTGACAACCTACTTGCTAAAAATTGTACTTTAATTTCATTCTTTTTTTTGTCATTAGTTTTTTCCTTAGAATTCTATTTATTCTATAATCACACAAGGATACTCTAATAGATTATGTTCTCACATTTTCCATCACTTTGTCAGTCGATATGATGTAATAAATGTTTTTTGCAACATATGGAGCAAGTTCATGAAGCTTTTTACACCCAAAATCATGATAAAGTCACCACTTGAGTTTAAATATAAGATAATTCTTGTACTTGTTATATTCCATGAACTTCAAATTTGATCTTCTTTGAGCTTGTCGATATTTGATCTAAGCCATTAAATGAAGTTTGAGAACACTACTTGGTTTTCTAGGTTTTCATTCACAAAATTCAATGATGATGAGTTTGTGCGGTCTTCTTAATGTGCAAGGTGCCATCGATGGCACACACATCTCAATTGTTAAAACGTTTACATATTGTAAACACTATTATTATCACAAATCATGTGTGTGTAATGTGATGATGCAAGGATTTCACACACATTTGCATTGTATAGAAATGCCCAATACCATGGTTTGTTTTAAACTAACACAAATTCTCAATACATGGGTTTCCTCGATATTTTTTTGGTGACAAAAGTTATTCACTAAATACATAGTTGATGACCCCATTCAAAAACAAGGGCCATCACATTGTTTTGGAATTGTTATACAATAATAAACATAAAATATGTTTTTTTGTTGTGGAGAATGCTTTCGAAAATGATTTAAAAAAAAATCTTACTAAGTTTGATTTACATACGGTGTTTTTTGTGCCAAATGCATTCATTGCTTGATGTTTATTACATAACTACTACAATCTCATATTGCATTTCATATTTAGAAAGACTAATGAATTTAAATAATGTAGATTGAATTTGTTACGATTTTAGAATAAATCCCATATTCAAAAATTAATGAACATGGATATGCAACTTAATCCAAAATTGAACATGGTAGATATAATCATTGATGTTATCAAGGAACAAACATGACATGTACTTGAAGGGCAAAATATATTTAGTGATGTAATGTGTAGGGAATTGAACATTTATTTTGGAAAATAGATTGTTTACACGGTTAACAAAAATATGTCTCTTAACCTTCAACCTACTACAAAATTTGATTCATATTTGATTAATTAACATTATTATATAATTTTATATTTTGAAATGTTTTCATTTTGTAGTTTGGTCTATTGCTATTTGGAATAATATTTGTTTTGATGTTCATGGAAGTTCTTTTCGAATAGGAAAGGTTCTTCATCACAATTTTTTTAGGTCACGATTGGCAATCATAATCATGTGATTATTTTTATAGGTTCATATTGTTTAAACATGGATGTCATGCACATGACATTTGTGTTTAGAAAATATTTTTACATGTACAACATGTGTGTCCAAAAATTTCAAACCTATGGAAAATAGATTTCGCATGTGTATTATTGTTAAATTAGGGCCCAAGAAATTTGTGATGCTTGCTTTTGTTATATTTGAAAAGCATCATGATATCAATTAGGCTTGTAATTGCCTGTGCCATGTTCATTTGAGTCTCATTTATTGTCTTGTCTTTGCATTGAAGTAATTTAGGCAAATGCAATGTGATTATTAAAAAGGCATTGTCGTGTGAACAATTGAGAGGTCATTCACAAATGCCCATATGTTTTCAAATTTTAATGGATATCATACCCATGGCTTACATGTTCTCTATTTATGCCATTATCATTGAGATGAATGGATTTTTCAACGTTGAATCCAATTACATTGTGGATGTTCTCTAAATCTTGCATGTGATCACAAATGTGTAGAGGATTGAATATGGGCCTTTTTCCCATGAATTACATGATCATGTCATTAGAAGGTTTTATAGAAAAATTGTGGAAAATAGTGTGCAACCTTGTCATGCAGGTTCATTGCCCAATAATCTTCATTTTGCTTTGCTTTTAACATGTGATAAAATACCTTATTCAATTTTCCAAAGCTCTATCATGCCTTTATTCTTGCACATTGAGTTGTTTTTCATGTGTTGAAAAAAATTATATTACACAACAATTTTAGGGATTTTTTCCCACTTTGCTATAGTTGTTTCAAAATAATCCCATGGGTCAACCTTGTTTTAGAGTTGCAATATGTTGTTCATCTTGCTTTGCTTTGATGAGTGCCAATATCTTTTTATGCTCCCAATTTGGCTAATTTGGTTTCCTTGTTGAACTTCAATTGATGCATTTGAACTTGCTTTGTTCTTTGTCTTTGATGGACCTCCTTTTTCATATTTCTTGATAATTACATTATAGTGAATTGAAAAAAATAGATTAACACATTTATTTTTACACTGTTTTTTTTTTGTAAATTGGAAAAAATGAAAACATGTTACATTTGAACTTTGTGGATTGTCACTACCTCCAATGATTCAATCCTTAGAATTATCAATATTGGAGGTTGTCATTCCAACTAGTTCCACAATAAGGAGTGATTTAAATTGTATTACATGTGTGTGAAGGCTAATTTTGTTCAACATTGTGAAATTCTATAAAGATATTCATGAACATTGTAAAAAAAATGTAAAGATGGAGTTGGGCATTGGTGTTGAGTGTGCACTTGAACATGCCATTGAAATTGTTGTTGTTGATGTTATAATGCACTCTTGAACTTGAACATTGCTATTTGTGTTGATATTGAGTGTTGTAGAAAGTTATTTATTTATTTATTGTATTAGCGTGTTGCCAAAAAAGCAAGCAAATGAGTTGTCAATTGTGAGCAAGGAGGTTGATGATGGTGAACATTTTGTTAACATTGAGTTATACACCCAACTTTAGGCTACCATTCTTCTTAACTTTGAGGTAACATTATATGCCACATTGGATGCCACTTCAACATTTGTGTTACAAAACATTACATGTGTGAATTGTCTTTTATAGTTCCAATTGTTAACATTCATTTATCGTCAATTTATCTTTAGGTGTGAATGATGATTTACTCTTATGATACTTACAGTAAACTCTTTCTAAACTAATATTGTGTAAACTAATATTCTCTCTAAACTAATATGCGGGCACAGGCCCGTGGCGGGCCTCATACTTAATCTAATAATTTTCCATAAACTGATATTCAATATTTTTTTTCTAGTCCCATAGCATTTTATAAACTAATACATCATACTATGGCACCAAAAAAGCGATGAAATCAGAGGAAACACCTTCGAAAGTACAAAGCTAAATGTGCTGGAAGAAGCTACACAAGGTTCCGTTACCTTCCCCAATGATCCATCACCTTCTACTAACCTCCATGACCTTCCATGCTGCTCTGGCAGGTTCCATAATGATTTTTGTTACCCCCCATATAATTTGTTTAAACTAATATCCTCCATAAACTAATATCTTCCAGCTGGTCCCAAGAATATTAGTTTAGAGAGAGTTTACTGTACCAAGTTACATAGGTACCTTTGATAGTGTGAGGAGGAAGAGGAAGTATAAGGGTTTACAAGATAGGTTACCATTAAATTGCCATATGTTGGCCAAAAAAATCATACAAACCACCATATTTCTTTATTTAATAAGCTTTGGTAGGTGCTCAACAATATCAAAGGTTGATTATTATTTTTTACTTTCAGAGCTTTGTTCATAGCCAAATAAAGGGCCTCTGACACGGCAATAGCTAAATCCAGCCCCACAAAAATGTATCCATATGTGGGCCTTACCTATTGTAAAACAGTTGCAATTGAACACTATGATGAGCTTTAATATTTGTAAATCATAGGGCAAAATAGTGACAAGAGGCACCTTGTGCATACTAGAGGCTGCTTATGCCCTTAGTAGGTCTCAAAGGCATCTTGTAGGTGTAAGGTCCATCCTTTCTATTGTAGGAGGCATTATTGAGAGATGTAAGGTGCACTCCAAATTCACTAGGAAATTTCTCCAAGTGTGTCAAAAGGTGCTCTAATGTTTTTTGGAGTGTAACAAGTGTAATGCCCAAGGGCCTTTGCCCTTCCAAACCGAATAAAATCCCCTCTACACACCCTCTCCCCCTCTTCATTTTTTTCTCTTATGTTCCCAAGTTGTTCCCAATAGTTATCATTATTTATGCTAGATATTCGCCTTTTCATGTCCATGTAAATTAGTCATGATTGATACCATGGAGAAAACCTGACCATATGGAATGAAGTGACCATATAGAGGAAATTAATGATGTTGATAACATCATAAACAATAGGGATGAACTTCATTGAACATGGATTTATGTTAGATTTTGTCGGGAAAAAAGGTTCATTGGATGGAACTTTGACATATGGATGGATGAAAATATTGTATTGGATAAGAAATCAACATAGATGAAAAAATTTCTTGTAGATGGAGTTGACAATATGGAATGATATAGCCGTATGGATGGAATTGAAATGGCTGAATTTTGTGACATGGATGAAACGATATCATGTGGATGAATTTGAAGACATTAATGGATTTGATTGCATGGATGGAGCTGGAACATGTGGTTGAGACTCAATATATGGCTGAAAATGGATGAAATGGCTTGTATGAAGTAGATGGATGAAATTAAACATAAGGATGAAACTTGATGACACAATCAACATTATGATAATGAAGAAAACATGAGCACTTATATGAAACAATTGAAGTATACCACAAGGATGAAACTTCATGACATGGATGATGTTGTGTTCTTGGATGAAATGATCACATGAATGCAATAAATCACAAGGATGGAACTATGTGAACATGCCTATCACCAAAACTTTTCCACCTTTTCCTTCTTCCATTTTCTCCCTCCCCACCCATTTTTCCTATCTCCCAACCTCATATCTCTTCTTTACTACTTGGCCAACCACGTCTTCCTTTTCCATTCGAAAGTGGCCCTTGGTGATGCCCCTTTCAAAATCTGAAATCTGACCATATGGATGAACCTTAACTACATGGATGATTAAACATATGGATCAAACATGAAAAGAAGGATGCAATTGATGAAATGGGTTTCAAGACCTAGATGAAACAAACAGATGGAGGGAAAGGATGAATGCAAGGAAGTGGATGGATGGGATGAACTCTCCACATGATGAAGTTGATAGCATGCAAATGAAACAACAATGTAGATGAAATTTATGAGACAATTGAATTGACTCTTCGAATTTATTTGATGACACAAATGGAATAGATTGGACATGGATGAAATGAAAACTCATGGATGAATTGTTTTTGCAATATGGGGTTGATAACACCAATTAACTAACATAACTAAGTAACTAACTGACTGGAAACAATTATGGGGACCACAATGGATGGATGGGTGGGGAGTTTTGCCTCTTCCTTTCATCCCATGTAGGACAAAGAGGGTATATTATCAGGGCACCAACCAGATCTGTGTGTGGTAGTGTGCCCACTACCCACATTCATTTTCTTCCATTCATTCATTCACTCACTCACTAGCCCCTTATATTTCAATCAGGGTGGTGTCTTTTTTTAGCACCAACTAACTTATTTTGTAGAAGAAGTAGACTTATATGCATGGGTGGTGTACACTTGGTTCTTGTGTGTTTCTTTTGTGCAAGTTCCATAGATGAAGAGGGAAGACAAAATTTTGAAGATTTTGAAATATTTCCCACCCCCCACTAAAAAGAAGTTGGAATTCAAAGATATCTTGAATTCCAAAGGTTGGAATGATGAACCCATCTTGTGTTATTTTAGGGTTTAGAATTTAGGAGGTGGGTTGCATTGGTCTCATGAGACATTTTTATTTGTTGTGTGACATTGGAAATCTATATTTTAAGAGAGGTGTTTGTTTGTTTGTTTGTTTAGGTGCAATGGGTTGTAATCCAATACAAATCATGGGGCCTTTGGATCCATGTTCAATACCACGAGAAAGGTGTCGATAATGTGGTGTTCACAATTTTCAGACCAATTGTATAAAAGTTATTGAATTTAGAGTGATTTTTGTCTTGAAAAATTAATTACAAATTTAAAACGACCTTTTCAGAATTGAGTTTTTTGGAAAGTCATTTTTTTAGTAATATGGTCTTGAAGATGTTTGTCTTAGAATTTATTTTCTGTTGTATTTTTTCATAAGTTTTTTCACAATGGAGTTTTCAATAAAGTCTTATCATTTAAAGCCTTGAAGATATTTTCTACCAAAAAAATTGTATACTTTAAGCTTCAAAATGGTTTGTCTTAAAATCTCTTAATATCTATACATTGTACTATAGGGGTAGCATCAGCAAATGTTTGTTGTATAATTAATTAATTTTGAGGATTTCATTTTGAAAATAAAATTTCCTCAAATATTCCAAGAGATTTTTCACTTTTCTTTTTAAAAACATCTTTGAAAAGAAGAATTTGAAATAATCATGATTTAAAAAAAAAAAAGTAATTTGTGCCAAGGTCCTATGGCATTAAGATAGATGTTTCTAAAAATTACATAAGAACTTAACAATTAAGCTCCACTTTTTACCAAAATAGTATTGAGATGGGTGACCTTATTAGAGGTTTAATGTACTTTGGGACAACAACACCAGGGCTCTTCAATCATTTATGAAACAAACTTGAAACATATAGAGAAAAAAGAAGAAGAATGGAGAAAGTGTTCAATTATCATATTATGGGGTTGGTAGAAGATATTGTATTTGGTGAGCTAAATCTATCAAGGTTTGGAAAATCACCACGAGCAACCTAGAAATGAAACAAATCATGCTCAAGGTAATAATAGGTAGTTAACTTGACTTTCTCCCCCAAGAGAGCAAAAGAATGCACAAAGATCTATTTGACAATGCTATCATACTAATGAGTTGATGATGGCCTAACATGGCAAGCAAAGATTGGAGCTTCAAAGGGGAGCACCTAGAGCTTGTCCAAATTTATGTTTATGTGCTTGCTTTTCTCGATTGTTGTCACCTTTCTCTCGTCTTTCCTCCTTGTCCCACTTGTGTAGTAACATTGACGGCTTGAATTTAGGGCTTTGTTTTCATGCTTGGACAAGAAGGATCCAAGTTCTATATTTGGGAAATGTTGAGCAAATTGTGATTGGAAACAAGTTTCTCCAATAGCTACTTGCCATTGGCCCAATGCAGATATGGCGGCTGTGGCACATGGCATCCCCCCCCCCACCCCCCCCCAAACCCACCCTCACTTTGTTGTCTGGAAGCCAATACACTCATCACTCTCCCCAAACAAACAGCCACTTACATAGTATGTCAAAAAAGAGGTCTACACGAGGGTGCCCCTGACCCACACAACACAAAAGTGTTAAAAAATTGTTTTTTTGTAGCTGAAATTGTCAGTTGAAAGCTTATAAGCTACTTAGCAAGGACTTTGCTTCTTTGTGGGCTCAAAATAGCAGGCCGTTGAACTACTTGCACATATATTGCAAATAGCTTTACAACAATGATATGATATGCACCGTGGCATTTCATATACATAGTTTAGTGGTGTGGTCTTGTGGTTGTATCAAAAAACTTTACCTTGGGTGAACCCTAAATTCTTCCCGTCTAAATTATTTTCATTTTGTGAGGGACTTTGCAAATTTGGGTGCCTCATTTCTCATTATCTTTTCGCTATTTCCAAGAGCCGATTAAAAATTAAATAAAATTAAACTCCCAAATGATGAGATCCCACCTTTTCCTCATCATTGGGAACAGATTATTCAAGGATTTGGGGATATTTAATCTTGGGTACCTTATTGATGGTTTCTATTAATTAATTGTTGGGGTGCTTCCCAAAGTCTTATGTGTGCCAATGAGTCATTTTGATTGGTCCATCTTTCTGAAACTTTTGACAAATCCTGCAATGATAGTCACCGCAATATGTACTTGGGGTACCTGATTATAGTTTTTCTTTATATTTAAGAAAGAAGATGTTACGCCCCTAAGTATGAAACCCTAATGCCCTTAACCCACAATTTAAATGGCAAACCATAGGTAACAAAGATGCTCACGAAATGGCCAATAGGCCATAACTAATGCACCACATATTCGTATTGGTTATATATATATATATATCTCCAAACATTTTTTTAAGGTTTCACATATTGGGTCTCCATGGTTGGTTGTCATATTTTCAATTTGCACCTAGTAAGGATTAGGGTTCGAACTTTCTGAAATTCCTTTCTTTGTTTGGCAGTACTGGTGGGGTGTTACGTTTGGATATGTTTATCACAAATCTTCTTCACATGGGTGTTGCATACTTTTCTAGTCCTATGTTGTGGAGATGGTCCTCTAGGGTTGACTATCATGTTGTGCTTGCCACATGACTTTTTGATTGATTTCTAAGTAGCTTTGTAGTAGTGAGTTTCCTTTCTTTCCCCTTTGCAATTCTCTCATTCCCAAGCAAATTCAATCTCCTTCATTGCTTCCCAATATGAGCAACAACTAATATGGGTGAAAGAAAGACCCCTAGAATTCGTCCTTCCCATGTGTTACATTCCACACATCAAAACTCTTCAATGTAGTCCTCTTGTAGTATGTATGGGGTTCGGACTTCGACGTTGTGAATTTGGGTTTGTCATTGAATCCAAGAGGAGGACCAATATGTTCTCTTCCAACGAGGATGAGGTTTGCTTGGGGTTGCAAGTTGCCAAAAGTCTCTTGGAAGAACCATATAGAGAAATTGTTGTATTGGAATGCAATCCCCACCTAATGAATTTGTGGAATTTATACTTGGTCTTAACAATTTTTAAGTTCCTTCATGTTCAATACTTTCAATGTTTTAAAACCAATAGGTTTATGTGTTGGGGTGTTTTGGTTACGTAGTAAAAACATCAAAGCATTATTAAATTCTTTTACTTTCATATATGGTCTGTAGCCATATTTGGCTAAATCTTCTTGTGGATGATCACCAATTTTGGCTACATCACAAATTTTTAAAAAAAAACTACTGACCATATATAGATGATACAATTTGAGGTCATATTTTGTAAATTTTGTTTAAAACTTTAAAGAAAACAGAAAATTGTGAATGGGGGAACCCTTGACAAACCCCCAAGTGACATTTTGCAGCTTTAGAAATTATTAGGGTTTGCACTTTGTGGCACAAATGTCTACTACCCGTAGTTAATTTGCTTTGGGTCTTGTATGGACATAAGGGACTTTCAAGAAAGCGAGCTTAGGTATTTGGAGAGAATTCCACACTATTTTGTATAAATTCCAGGTTTTTCCGTGTAATTGGGAGGTTCTCTCTTTTTTGGAACCTAGAACGGGAACATAAGGGTAGGGTGTATGTATACCCTAAATCAAACCCTAAATCAATATGTATACCCTAAAACTACAGTTCTCAAAAATCAAAGAATCTAGCTCCAAACCTTTGAGAAAATCATTGAACCGAGGTTGCGACTCAACCAGTGCTTCACCAAATCAAAGAATTGGGTCAAAAGGACCTACCCTGAATGGTTAATTCTTTGCCCAACCTTTTATGAGAATTGGCCAATTCTTTGAATGTTTTCAAAAACCCTAAAACCGGAGGTTCTTATGATTTTGAAATTATTAAAGAATTGGAATTCCAAAAAAATTCAAACAAGAAAAAAAGAAAACTGGAGGTTCTTTAAATTCTAAAATTAAAGAAAACCCGGAATTGGAGGTTTTTTACAAAATTTGAGAACTCAACACTGGATAAATTGCGGTTTCTAGTTATTTAACAAAAGAATTGAAATTAATTTTAATATTTAAAAAAAGGTGATGATTGGCATCTAAGGTTACACTATTTGTGTTCACATCAATTATTATTTTAATAACAAAAAGATAAGAGCCACTTAGGACCCCTCCCCGCCCCCTTTCCTTTATATGTGTTAACTTTAGATTTGATTTTGTACTGGACAATTTTTTTTGTGTTTGGTCCAGAGACTCGATTACCCAAAAAAAAGATCTGAGCTGGCACGCACGGCATGTGAAAATGCTGCGGTCACATGGAGATGGTGTCCACACAGTGGACTGAAAATCTCTGCCACGTCGGTTGTATCGTCCAGGCAGGCAGCACACACGAGGCTGGCGGATTATGGCTATCAGAGCGGAGTTTGGGACCTGGTTTTTTTTTTTGGGGGGGGGGGGAGGGGGTTT
>Ga0116231_10011540_pt1 | contig 13520 bp, 8 predicted proteins | sample S1TSphgellanicum_2_FD_89695 | JGI IMG/M metagenome (GOLD analysis project Ga0116231, IMG submission 89695) | Host-associated microbial communities from peat moss isolated from Minnesota, USA - S1T2_Fd - Sphagnum magellanicum MG | ecosystem: Host-associated > Plants > Peat moss > Unclassified... | reverse complement strand
CGGCCTGCGAAGGGCAACGACAAGGGCAAGGTCGAAGGCCTGGTGGGTTATGCGCGACGGAACTTTATGGTGCCGATCCCGCGCTTCGCCAGCTGGGATGCGTTCAAGACGCATCTCGAAGCCGCGTGCCGCAAGCGTCGCGAGCGCACGCTGCGCGGACATAAGGAGACCATCGCCGAGCGCTTCGAGCGTGACCGTGCGGCACTTTTGACGCTGCCAGCATCGCCTTATGACGCCCGCGAGAAGGTCGCGGCGCGGGTCAGCTCCTTGGCGCTGGTGCGCTATCGCGGCAACGACTACTCCGTGCCGACCCGGCACGGACACCTTAAGGTGCTGGTACGTGGATATGTTCACGAGGTGACCATCGCCTGCGGCAGCGAGATCGTCGCGAAGCATCCACGCAGCTATGAACGCGAGACCGTGGTCTACGATCCGCTGCACTATCTGGCGCTGCTCGAACAGAAGACGCGAGCGCTCGACCAGGCCGCGCCGCTTCAAGGCTGGCAGTTGCCGGCGTGCTTCGCCACGTTGCGCCGCCTGCTCGAAGCAAGGCTGAAGCACGGCGGCCGAGAGTATGTGCAGGTGCTGCGGTTGCTGGAGACCTTCAAGCTGGAAGAACTCATGCAGGCCATCGAAGACGCGCTTGCCTTCGGCACCATCGGCTTCCACGCGGTCAAGCATCTGCTCCTGTGCCGTATCGAACGAAGACCGCCAAGGCTCGACATGGAGAACTATCCGCACCTTCCCCTGGCCCAGGTCCGCACCACCCAGCCCGCCGATTACATGAGCTTATTGGGCACGCCTTCGAACACAGGAGCGAGCGCATGAGCGATACCGCCGCACCCATCGAGACGCCGCAGTTACTGCTCGACCATCACCTGAAGGCGCTGCGCCTGCCAACTATGCTGCGCGAGTACGATCGCGTGGCCCGGCAGTGCGCCGCCGAGGACCTCGACTATCCCCGTTATCTGCTGCGCATGGCCGAACTGGAACTGCTCGACCGCGAACGCCGCGCCACCGAGCGACGCATCAAGCAGGCGAAGTTCCCCATCACCAAGAGCCTGGACAGCTTCGACTTCCTCGCGATGCCGACGCTCAACAAGGCGATGGTGCTGGAACTGGCGCGGTGCGAGTTCCTCACGCGCCGCGAGAACGTGCTGCTGCTCGGCAACAGCGATCCTGCAACATTCTGCACCTCCTCGCTACATGATTGAAAACACTGGCTCTTGGGTAATCCGTCTTTCGGCCGACGGGGCGACTATTTACTGCATAGTCCTTCATGTCTCCGCAAACATCGGTAGATCTTCGACAGATGTTGCCCGTAATGGCCGCGCCCGCCGCTTGATCTGTTCGATTTCCATCAAAACTGCCTGGGATGCGATGGCCTCCGCAGATATCTCCCATGGTGCGCAAGGCACGACCTGAGTCGCTGGTATCTTTCCGGCATCAATCAGTCGCCGCACGATCTTATGGCTCACGGCTAAGCGCATGGCTGCTTCTTCCATGGTGAGACGGCTTCGCTCGCACTGCGTAGCCGTAAACGCGGGTAGCTGATGATAGCTGCGCACCGTGCGGATGTTTCCCTCGCGCCACGTATTTCCCGCGCCCGTCTTCAGTCCAAGCCGATTCAGGGTAGCGGCTATCTGGTCATCAGGGAACTTGCCAGCCATGCGTTGGATGATCTCGATCGCTTCCAGGCTGGTACACCGGCTGTGCTTGCCAGTGGCATTCTTCTTGATGCGGAGTTCCGAGTGCTGACCACCGGTCCAGTGAATCAACAAAACGATCTGCTGGTTCTCTTGATCCACATCGGCGACGATCTCCGCGATCAGGATGCGAACGATACGCTGCTTCAAACGCATGTCGGTGGCCGGCAGATTCCAAACGGCGGCGAGATCGGAGGCCAGATTTTGCAGCGTGTCTCTATCCGGAATGCGCACTGTGTCGTTGCAGACTTCTTCTTGACGCAGGCGCAGCTCCAACTCCGCCACAGTTTGCAGGGCTGCGTTCCATCTCGTCTCCAACTCGGCGGCGACGAGACGATTGTCGGGATCGACGGCTTCATAGCGGCGTACAGCCAGGTGGGCCTCATAGCGCGCCTGCTCCAGTTCCAACGACCAAGCATGACGCCGCTGTTGTTGCTGCTCGGCAACCCGTGTTGCGGCTTCGAGCGCCGCGTCGACAGCATTGCCTTCCACCGCCTTCAGGATCTCCGCCGCCACGGCGCGGTCTGGCCCCAGCCCGCCAAACGAAATACACCAGTCCTCGCCATGGTTGATTTGTGCGCCACGACAGTGGTAGCGCGGCACATCGTCATTTGTGCCGCTATAAGCAACATGCAGCATCCGCCCGCAACGGCGACAGCGCAGAAGACCCGCAAGAAGACTCCGCCCTCCGCGTCCAGCCTTCGGCTCCATACGCGATTTCATGTGTGCATTATCGCCCAGCATTGCCTGATTGCCCTCGAACTGCTCCCAGGAGATATACCCGGCATGGTGATTGCGAAGCAAAACCATCCATGTCTCGATCGGCTTGAAGTGCCCCTCGGACTTTCGCGCGCGACCATCGATCACCCTGGTCCTCGATTCCGTTTTGCCGAATGCGTAAGCGCCCGCGTACATCGGATTTCGCAACACCCTCCAGATGGTGTTGTAAACCGGCAGCCTCCATGTGATCTCCTGTCCAGGTCCCTCGTCCATCTTCGGCAGGATGATCTTTTCACGGCGAAACCACAGTAGCGCCTGCCGTGCGCTGCCCAACTCTGCGGCCTTGGCAAAGATCAGTTCAACAGCTTGCTGCACTCGCCGGTCGGGATCGACTTCGATCTTGCCGCTCAGGGTCCATCGATAGCCTACCGGCAATCGGAACTGCAACTCTCCGCGCTTTGCCTTTTGGCGAATCGCCTCCAACGAACGCTGCCGCAACAGGTTCAATTCAAATTCGCTCATCGTGCCTTTGAGTCCCAATAGCAGCCGGTCGTTGAGAAGACACGGATCGTAGATTCCATCGGGATCGATGACCACCGTTCGCACCAGTCCACAGAGTTCGATGAGATGGTGCCAGTCACGGCCATTGCGGGCCAGGCGCGATGCTTCGATGCAGAGCACAGCTCCCACTTCTCCCGAGCAGACCTCCGCCACAAGACGTTCGAAGCCGGGCCGCTCCACTTTGCCGGAACCGGAACGTCCGAGATCCTCATCGATGACCTGCACCTCATGAAATCCAAGTTGGCGGGCATGATCGGCCAGACCATATTGCCGGCGTTGGCTCTCCAGGTTGTGAACGACCTGCCCCGGAGACGACTGTCTAATATAAACAACAGCACGGCGCTTGAGCAGTTCAATCGTTAGCTTCGGATGCATCCTCGACCTCCATGGGCTTAATGGTTGCTGCGTTGAGCAGCAGGTCGGCGAGTGCGGCGGTCAGGTCGCGTTGCCTCTCCACTGGCAGGATGATCGGGGCGCGATGGCGGAACAGCAGTTCCATCTGCGCCAGCTCCAGGCTCTTCTTGAATCGCATGCGAGTTCTCCCTGGGCGTTCCTTCCGGGAACGCGCTCGCATCAAGAGAATCAGAACGCACACTCGCCAGCAACGTCCGTAACTCACCCAGACAAGCAGCCGATGGCATCGGTGACCCGAGTGGACACGCCGAACAAATCGCCGGGTCGGTCATCCATGCTGGAAAACCGCCGACGGTTCCATCGGGAAACTCTCCAAAGAGGTACTCGCCAGACGGAAGCTGCACGCGTCTTCGTACGCGCAGATCCTGCCCACGCAGAGGATGCCACTGGTAGTAAATCCTGATCTTCTCCGAACAATGGGCATTATGTTTCGGTATCGCCCGGCACCGGTAAGACCCACATCGCGCTGGCGCTTGGTCTCGCAGCATGCCAGCAGGGACACCGCGTTCGCTTCACTACCGCCGCCGCTCTGGTTCACGAGCTCATCGAGGCCCGAGACGAGAGGAAGCTGCTGCGCTTCCAGAAGCAGATCGCCAGCTACGAGCTGCTCATCGTCGACGAACTCGGCTTCGTGCCCCTCTCAAAGACAGGTGCCGAGCTGCTCTTCGAGATGCTCAGCCAGCGCTACGAGCGCGGCTCGACGATGCTCACCTCGAACCTGCCCTTCGCCGAATGGACCGAGGTCCTTGGCTCCGAACGCCTCACCGGAGCCCTGCTCGACCGGCTAACCCACCACGTCCACATCCTCGAGATGAACGGCGACAGCTTCCGCCTCAAACAGAGCCGCAGAAAACGGATTACCAACTCCTAGCCCCACCCAAAACCCACTCGCGGGGGGGGGAGAGCCTCTCTCGCTACGCTCCAGAGGCCCTCCCCCCCGCAGTCCCCAACACCCTTCGCAGACTCAGAGATGGCTCCCTTTTACTCCGCCCCCCTGGTCTACTTTTAGTCCGCCCTTGACACCTGCATGGTTCCGGGAGTACCTTCTATCGCTCGGACGCCATCGGTGGCGCAGTGAACTTCATCACTCAACAGCCGTCACGGTCTGAGGTTGCCATTAGAGTTGGAGGCGGCACGTTCAATGCGACCGAGCAGCATCTGCGTGCAGATTGGGTCAACCAGAGTCATGGCTTCCGTAAGGCCGAAAAACTAACCAGCAGCAGTTTGAACCAAAGCTTCCCGACCATCAGGTCCTATCAATCTGGATCATCGGGCCGGATCGGGCAATGCGCTCCGGCATTTGTGGCATTCTTGGCAACCCTGGCAATGTGTTTTCAGTAAGTTACTGAGCCGATGAGCGGAGTGAGTTCACGAATCCCCCCACTCTCCGCCATTCATTCTAAGGAACTTAAGGCGTACCAAACACTTTCATCGGGCGACTATGGGTCAATCAAGCATAAAATCCTGATTCATGGCGCTCAATCTTCACGTTGTCACCGGCGCGAGTGCGTGGGCGCACATGCAGAAGAATCACGATCCGGTGATTTCGAAGAGCGTAAGAAGGGCTCGAAGCATTGCGCTTGCCCCATATTTGCGTCAGGCTCACTTGACGGGGAGTTCCGCCGCCAGACTACGGGCGAATGGGAATCGGCTCCTGCCAAAGCAGTTTAGAAGCACCTCTCATCGAGCGAGTCGGTAGACCTCTGACCCTGCAAGAAGGAATGCTCCAGTCCCGAAGACGTAGCTGGACGAGGGACCGAATGCCCCAGGAGCGGCACCTACCGGCTGAATCGAGCCAAAACGGCCATCCTCGTAGATGTGTCCGAGCAGACCTTTCCACGCCTTTGCAACAACAGGTTCATACTTTCCACGGTCGAGAATGCCTGAATTAATCCCATAGGCGAAACCATAGGTAGAGAACGAGGAGCCGGAGTTTTCCGGGAGCTTGTAAGCGCTCTCGTCTAGCAGGCCTGCTCTCCAAAGCCCGTCGGCCCCTTGGAGAGTGGCCAACTTCTCCGCTAGCTCGCGAAACTGCTCGACATAGCGGGACCTTGACGGATAGTCCGCAGGCATCTCCGATAAGACCCTCGCCAATCCAGCGAAGACCCAGCCGTTGCCACGTGACCAGAAGACCCTGCTGCCGTTGGCCTCCCGCGACTTGAAGAAGGAGCTGTCGCGGAAGAAGAGATGATCTTCCGGACTATAGAGCTGCTGCGACGTGATCCACCATTCATGGTCCATGAAATCGAGGTAAGCCTTGTCCCCAGTCTCCCGCGACATCCTGGCAAACAGAGACGGCGCCATGAAGAGAGCGTCGCACCACCACCAAAGTGGCTTGTCCGGTGTGTCGGGGAGCTTCATGACGGCATCGAGACGGGCTTTCGTGGGAACGATCATAGCCGGGTCATGATAGGCCCGGTAGAGTTCGAGATAAGTCTGGCCGACGGCTTCGTCATCCGCGTGGTCCAGCCGGGGCCCGAGTTCCCAATGAAATTTCTTTCCAGTCTCGCGCATTGCCTCCTTGTACGCTTTGCCATTGGTGGCATCGGGGACTGACATGTACCCGATGTATAAGGTGGCAAAAGTCCAGTCTTGAGAGAAGCCCGGCTGGGCCGTCTTCAACTGCCAGTCCCCCACCTTTTGTATGGCATGGGCAACATCCTTTTTCTTCAGTTCTGGAGATAGGTCATGGGCCAGAGGCGGCTCGGAGTCCAATGAGCCCCCAACCCAGAGGCTCATCTCGTTCCTGGTCATCTGACCATGCATGTTAGGTGTCAGGAGAATCAGGAGCAAGATGAACGCGGCAGAGCTTAGGGCGGGTTTAAGAGCGGCGGGGTCGAATTTGGATCTTGAGTAACAAATACGGGGAGCGACACCCTCGCTACGCGGCTGGAAGGAACGTACTTCATCTGCCATCAGGTTGTCTTCCTATCTAAGTTTTGGCTTGTTTTGGGGAGCATGCGCTTGGGCACACTTAGGCAGTAGAAGCAAGCTGCGCCCGCCGTGGATGACCGACGCAGCCTCAATAGATAGGAATTGCTCAGAAGGTCAATCTTGCACCGAGTTGAAGGAGCCGCGGAGTAGCGGCGGAGGTAATGTGCCCATTCAGAGAGGAAGAAAGACTTGCGGCTGGAGTATTCAGACTCACCATGTTGAATGCGTTTGTGGCTTCCGCCCGGAGTTGGAATGTGATTCCGCGCTCGAACTTAATGTCACGAAACAAGCCAAGATCTACGTCCCGGTAACCTGGTGCCCGCAAGTAGTCGCGGGGCGCAGTCCCGTCAGCACCGCCCGGGCCGATTCCCAAGCCAGGACCGTTAGGCGTGAATGCTGCTGGGTTGAACCACTCAGCAGCCGCAGCGAAGCGGTTTCTATGCGGATCGAGGAACGGGCTCACGCCCGGGACCAGATTCGGCCGATTAGCATTTTCGCTGTCGAAGTTGCGATTGCTCCCGGTCATCTCGGTGAACGGTGGTCCGCTCTGCAGCGAGAGGATCGGGGAGATGGTCCAGCCGTTCAGCGCGTTCTTCATCAGGAAACTCGAACCCTTGTAATAGTCAAGCGTCCATACAGCCGAGAAGCTTCCAACATTGCGGCGGTCTGTGTCCGAGGGGCCCCGCTCCTCCTTCAGATTGTCAAAGTCCTGTGCGGTCCCGAGTCCGACACCGTCTGGATTGACGCTCTCAAGATTATGGCTCCAGACATAGAAACCATTCAGCAGCAGGTTATGCGTCAGCGGCCGGCTCGCTGATATCTGCAACGAGTGATACGAGGCAGTCTGATTGGATTCGAGATAAGCGACCTGTCCGAGTGTGTGATTGTTGCCGTAGGGACGACGCGCATCGATGCTCGTCTGCGATGTGCTTGCTCCGGGGGCATAGGGCGCATAGTTGGCGTCCCGGAAGAACGGCATGTGACGCGTGAGCGTTCCGACATAGGCTGCGAGACCGCTGACATGGAATGGAAGTTGACGCTGAACGGCCGCGTTCATCTGGTACACGAGAGGCCACTGGTAGCCTTCCGAAATGGTTTCTGCGCTCGCATCCGTCAGAAAGCGAGGCTTCGACGGGCTGAAGACGTAAGGGAATGGATCACCGGTCGGGAACGATGCCGGATTTCCGTAAACATTGGTGAGAGACGTGATGGAGTTGAAAGTCTGCCGAACGGCGAACGGCTGCGCGTTCGCAGGTTGATTCCACTCGTTGGCCGCCACGCTGCCGTAGAAGACGCCGGCTCCCGCACGAACTGCCGTTTTCCCGTCTCCAAATGGATCCCAGGCGACTCCAAGGCGCGGCGACACATGATGGTAAGGGGTGCTTGCGATGCCACGGGGAACACCGCTGTCCCCGGGAAACAGTAGTCCCAGGGGAGCCGAAGAAACCTTTGTCGACTGCACGCCGGGCGAGAACGTCGCAGTAAGATTTTGCGACTCGACGGGAGCCTGTTGAATGTCATAACGCAGGCCCAGGCTGAGGGTCAGGCGAGGCAGGACTTTATAGGTATCCTGGGCGAAGAGGGCATAGTAACCAGTGCTCGTCACGGAATGGTAGGGAGTGTCCTGCTCCATCGTGTTTACCTGTCCGGTGACGAAGTCCGCCAGGGCGTTTCCTGTCGTCGTCGGTGCCGAGGCTGCGAAGGTAAAGATACCGAAGTTGTCGAGATTACCGGCGATCGGGTCCTTTTCGAAGGAGAACTCGCCGCCGATGTCCAGCGAGTGCTTGCCCTTGGTCTTGCTCACCATGTCACGGACGGAAAGGAACGTTGTATCGCTGACCGGTCCAGCCAAGCCTCCGCCAGCACTAAAGTATCCAGAGACGGAGATATCTGGCAGCGTCTTCGGGCCCTGCGTGGTGAAGCTGGATCCGAGGTCGTCGATGCCAACCGTGGGCAGGTTTGTTCGGCCGCCAACCACACGGGTGAAGGTGATCCATGCCTGGTTTGCCGTGGTCGGATTGATCGTATGCACGTCGCTGAGGTTCAGGATCTGTTGCGTTCCGAACGACTGCGTTGTCGCGTAGGGGATATTTCCGCCAGCATACGCATTCTGCACCGTGCGCAGATAGAAATAGCTCGCCGCAATATGGTCCCGGTCGGACAAGCTTTGGTCGTATTTGGCAAGGTACTCATTTTGGGTCGTCGGCCCGGTGAAGAAGCCGGAATAAGAGTTATTTGTTGTGTTGGTCGGGAGAGGCACATAGGAGCTGATCAGCTTACTGGCCGTCGGATCGAGCAGGCTCGACGGGATGCAGTTCAACGTCGCGATCTGGCAATTTGGAGAGCTGTTGGTTCCATCCACCTGAGTCTTGGTGCCCGGCAGGTAGATCGGGGTCGCCACAGCGGTGAAGTCCCCTGAACGCTCCGCCGCGCTCGGAAGAATCCCGCCGGTGAGCTGTGACCCGATCACCTGACGCAACCCGGCGTAGCTGAAGAAGAAGAACGCTTTGTCATGCACAATCGGGCCGCCGACCGTGCCGCCGAAGTTGTTGCGGTGAGGCCACGCGCAATGATCCTGAACCTTCTGATTTGCCACTGCTTTTGTCATGCAGCCAACATCGCCGCGTACCGCGAGGTCGACCTGGGCTCCCCGTGACCTTCCCGCGGCGGATTGAGTCTCGGACCCAATTCAGATCGACGCAGGGTCTCTGTCCTTCACCCAAGCGGACGAGGTTCAACCGTGAAATTTCTTGCAGGACAACTCCGGAGGGTTCTAACGGTTTGAATTGGCGATGTATCCATTACTCCCTTCAGAATGTTCAGCTTGCAAGCGATGTGTCATTTGATTGAATCGGGTTTGCCGGTGTGCTGAACAGGCGGGTATGATCCTAAGGGGACAAAATGCTGCCGATTTCCAAGCAACGAAATCCGCCCCAACAATCGATGCCCGACCGCGGCACCGTCCTCGCAGAGTTGCGCAGCATTCTTTCCAGCGTCCACTTTTGCAACAGCAAACGATATCCCGCGTTCCTTCAGTATGTCGTGCAGCACACCCTGGACGGGGAAGCGGATTCTCTCAAGGAGAGGACAATCGGGGTGGAGGTGTTCGAGAGACCAGCCACGTACGACACAAGCGCGGACACCGTCGTTCGCTTCACTGCCGGCGAAGTGCGCAAGCGTCTGTCAGCTTATTACCACGATGTCGGGCAATCATCCCGCATGAGAATCAGTCTTCCGCAGGGATCCTATGTTCCGGAGTTCACCTGCGAGCCGCCCGAGCCTGTCCACGATGAAGTTCCTCCTGTGGAGGCTGAACGCTACGGCGCGCTCCAGTCGGAGGAACAAAGCGCGATCGACAGGTCCGGGTCAACTTTATCGCCGGCGGTCAGCAGTGTCCCGATGAACATCCAGTTCGAACCTGCGAATCCCGAACGCCTGGTGATCTCGAATTCGCCAACGAGGGGCATGCGGCTCTTCGTTGTTCTGGCCTTCGTAGTGATCCTTTGCCTGATCGCACTCGGAGCCTGGAGATTATGGCCGGTCCATGCGGAGTCCTCCCTCGACTCTTTTTGGCGGCCCGTTCTCAAGGACCGGGGCACGATCCTGCTGTGTGCGGGAGGGAACGTGTTTGCTTCGAGCCCCACGCCCAGTTTTGTCACTGCAGACAAAGCCACCGAGTATCCCTATTTCTCTTTGCAGACAGCAACCTCGATTACGCGGCTGAGCAGCTTTATACAACGGAACGGAGCCACCCCGGAATTCGAGTTTGCCGCCTCGACACCTCTCCCGGACCTCCACTCTCACCCGATCATCTTGCTCAACGCGTACAACAACCAATGGACGCTGCGTCTCGTGGAGCACCTGCGATTCCGGTTTTCCCCGGATACCGGATCGGTCCCAGATCAGTCCATCGTTGACGGAGCCTCGCCCGGCACGCGTTGGAAACGTGATCTCTCGGTCCCGTACTCCAACACGGAGGACTACGCGCTTATGGCGCGTTTCTGGGACACAACGACGGACAACTGGGTCCTTGTGCTGGCCGGTCTAGGCAGAAACGGGACCGAAGCTGCCTCTCAGTTCGCGACAGACCCCCATTACGTGCAGCTCCTGGGGGATCGAGTCGGCAAAGCGTTGGCGAACAAGAACATCGAAGTCGTTCTCAAGGTGACCGTGATCGACGGAAAAACGGGACCGCCCTCGATTATTGCGACTCAGGTTTGGTGAACCGCCGCATATTGGGTCCGGTGCCGACGCTCGGGACGAGCACAAATGCTGCTAACCGAAACAGCGGCCCCTCGGCTGTGATTGGTTTGATCGTCCGCTCGGCCAATGTTGACTGGCCCTGGACGACTTGCCGACCCCTGAATCTGAATGCAGGTCAACCCTCCCTGCAACCCATCAATCTTGAATGGTATCGTTATTCTGCCGGAGCGAGTTCACAGCCGGCCATTCAGTCCGGATATTTGCGAAGTGTCCGTGAAGGGGGCAAATCGTCCTTGCGAGATAAGGAAGAACGTAAGCCGACCATCATCGATGTCGCGAAAGAAGCGCGCATGGGCGTGATGACGGTATCGCGGGTGATCAACGATCATCCAGGCGTGCGACCGAAGACCAAGTCCAGAGTGATGGCCGCCATCAACCGGGTTGGCTATCGGCCGAACGAGGCTGCCCGTATTCTCAAGGGGGCGCGGCGCAAGACAATCGCGTTGGTCGTGCCCGATCTCTCCGACTTTTTCGCGACCAGCTTTCACGCAATCCAGGCTGTGGCAATGCAGCATGGCTACCAGACGATCGTTGTAGCCACTGGAAGAAGCGCCCTGGTTGAGAGTGAACAGATCGAAGCAATGAGCAGCCAGCAGATTGCGGGCCTGCTTATGGTGACCTCCGGAGGGAACGTCGGGCAGTTGCAGAAGATGCAGTCCGTTGGGGTCCCGGTTATCGCGCTTGACCGTCCTATCCGAGGCATCGACGCGGACGTGGTATTGATTGAGAATCGCGAAGGGGCGGAGCGAGGTGTCGAGCATCTGATAGGGCACAAATTCAAGAGGATCGCGTGTGTTGGGTTCGATGCGGGGGCTTATACAGTGGCGGAGCGGCTCGACGGATACCGGCGGATAGTCCTCGCGGCGGGACTGAAGCCGATCATCTTCGAAACGATCAACTCGCTTGACGAGATGAAGGAGCTTGTGACGCTCTGGTCCCAGAGAGATGACAGGCCGGATGCGGTCTTCACTCTGCAGCGCATCTCTTCCATCCGGCTGGTGCAGGCGCTCCATGGGTGCAGCATTCGTGTGCCGGAGGACATCGCGGTAGTGGGCTTCGACGACTTTGAGCTTGCTGATGTATTGAGCACGCCGCTCACGGTTGTTGCGCAGTCGCCCTCGGAGATGGGACGGCGGGCCGCGACGCTGCTGTTCCAACAGATTGAGGCGAGCCGCACTTCGGAAGCAAGAGAAGTGCCAATCAAACTCGTGCTACCGACCAGATTAATTGTCCGCGCCTCCTGCGGCTGCGTTGGGAAGAGCTAAGGGAACGACGTGCCTCCGATTGAATGGTATTGTTATCTGTTTTAGGGGACAAACTCTTCTGCCTCAGCTTTGGAGGGACTCAGTGGTTCCAAGCTTGTCGCGCCGTACATTCCACCTTCTGGCCTTATCGGCCGGCGTCGCGGAGGCTGTCCCGAACCCCCTCTTTGCGCTGCAGCCTGAAGTGGAGTTCGTGCATCCGGGTATGCTGCACTGCCAGGCCGACTTGGCCCGGATGACGGATGCGTTTCGGCAGAAGTCGGAGCCGATCTGGAGTGGCTACAAGCGCATGAGCGAGCATCCCTGCTCTAAGTTGACCTATGCCCCGGGAGGTGCTTCGGAGGAGATCGGCCGCAATCCTAACGTGCGGTTCGGCATGTTCGATCTCGATGCAAACGCGGCGTATCAGTGTTCGCTTATGTGGGCGATCACAGGAGACGGGGCCTATGCGGCACTGGCAATCGGGATTCTCAACGACTGGTCGAAGACGCTGGAGCGAATCACCGGTGCCGATGCGGTACTATGCGCGTCGCTGGGCGGCTTCAAGATGGCCAACGCAGCGGAAGTGCTTCGGCATACGGAATCGGGCTGGGCCGCAGCCGATGCCGAGCAGTTCGGAGTGCTGCTGAAGACAGTGTTTCTGCCCGTGATCAAAGACTTCGCGGCGTTCGCGAATGGCAACTGGGACACGGCATCTATCAAGTTAATGCTGGCGATCGCCATCTATGGGAATGATCGAGCCCTATTTGACCGAGCGGTGAACTACTACCGTCATGGTTGCGGCGATGGCCAATTGGCACACTACATCTATTCGAACGGGCAGTGTCAGGAGAGCGGACGCGACCAGCAGCACACGCAGTTGGGACTGACGCATATGGGCGATGCCTGCGAGATGGCGTGGCACCAGGGATTAGACCTCTACGGCGAGCTCGACAACCGATTGCTACTCGGGGTTGAGTACACGGCAAAGTATTGCCTGGGTGAAGACGTTCCTTTTGTGCCGGACATCGATCAGACAGGCAAATACCGGCACAAGGTGATCTCAGAGCGGAGCGCGCTGCGTCCGGGATACGAACAAATCTATAACCATTACACGCAGCGGCGGGGGCTGGCTGCTCCATGGACGGCGAAGGCCGCGGAAAAGCTGCGTCCTGAAGGGCCGCCTTTCGAGGCCGATGCCACTGGCTTTGGAACGCTGCTCTACAGCAGGCTGCGAGGAGCGGACGTTGCCGGCCCGGTGGGGACGACGGTTATGCATGCGCGGAGTGTCGCAGATGGGATCGAAGTGGATTTTGTCCCGCTTACTGGAGTTACGCGGTACGACGTTATGCGAGCGGACCGAAAAGAAGGCCCTTATCGAACGGCTCGCCGAGGTCTGGCCTCGACCGTATATCGCGATCACTCCGGGCGAGCCGGCCAACTCTACTTCTACCGCGTTGGGGGGTCGCTGCCTGTGGCGCAGATGGCTGGGCTCCCAGAGATTTGGCGATCTTGTGATGGGTCGGCGAGCTTCGATGGAAGCGCCTGGAGTTTGAGAGCAGGCAATCAGCTTATGTTCGTGGAGACGGAGGCTGTTGGAGGCTTGGTGGCGAGAATGCTTCCGCCTGTGGCCTCTTCGGGAACTCGGATAGGACTTTGCGTGGAGGGCGAGCCGGTACTG
>Ga0116231_10011539_pt1 | contig 13520 bp, 4 predicted proteins | sample S1TSphgellanicum_2_FD_89695 | JGI IMG/M metagenome (GOLD analysis project Ga0116231, IMG submission 89695) | Host-associated microbial communities from peat moss isolated from Minnesota, USA - S1T2_Fd - Sphagnum magellanicum MG | ecosystem: Host-associated > Plants > Peat moss > Unclassified... | reverse complement strand
AGTCAAACTTTTGCCACACTGCCATTTAGCATGGCTCCAGAGGATGTCGATACAGAAATTGAAACTGACAATACAGTGCGTGACATGTATACACTTTTGAATACAATGCATGACCTTCAGCAACGGCTACAGGAGAAAAATCAAACATTGCATGAGCAAAATGAGATGCTGACGAAGAAAGATCAAACCCTGCAAGAGCAAAATGAGATGCTAGCGAAGAAAGATCAAACCCTGCGAGAGCAAAATCAAACAATTCAAAAGCTTCTTGCGAGACAAGGAAGATTTAAGGGGCAAAATTGTGTTGTCCAATGAACCTGCATTGTCAATAGCTGTTGTGGATATATATATTACTGGGTACTGGACTTTTTCTGTCAGAGGCTCGTGCAGGATTAAGATCCAAGTGGTCAGGTGATGGTGCCAGATTAGTACTTTGTAGTGTGGCCCTTTTTTGGATGCAAAGAAGTGACTCATGAGAAAGCTAGACTTGTGAAAAGATGTATGTCAGCTTGTGGGCATCAGGTAGTGGGACTGGGCTGTGATCCTACTCGCTCTTGTCATGGGTGTGCTTCTTTGCTCTTGTAAATTGAAACATAACCATGGATGTTATGGTAGTGTCCTTCCACATATACTAATCTCATCACTATGCTCTTAAGCATCATCAAGAGCTGCAGATCATGAAAAGTTGTCAATCTTGATCTTCTACTCATGTTCAGAAATGTATAACCCCTGGAGGTCATCCTCTCTTCATGACAAAGGGTGTTCAGTTGACCGCACTCATTCCTGTATTGGTTGACTTTGATTCTCAGTATCATGATCTAGTGGATTTGCACTTCAAACTTGGTGCATTTGGATACTTTCCAGCATTTATTTCAAGTAGCTGCCAGGGCATGATCTCATTAAGTTTCTCAACACTTCAACAAGTAAACATGGCCAGATTTGTCAGCAGTAACCATTTTTCAGTCATGGGAATCCATTTGGTGGAGAATAAGCCTCATTTGACTTCAGCTTTCAAATGGTTTCTTCAATTTGTTGTCATGGACAACAATAATACTTGCCATCTGAATCAATTACAATAAACTTTTCTGGTGTAAAACAGTCCAGAACACTGTTGTACTTGTGACTCACAAAGCTCAAACCAAAGATCATCACATTCTGTCTCCAATTTCTAGGATGCAAAACGAAAATTCTAGTACAGATTACTCAGAGGCTGCCATCTCATTTATATTGTAAATTGTGCCTTTTGGTGAAAAATTCTTCAATGTCAATGAACCACTAGTAGCCCGGACATGCACCATTGGTGGGAAGAGGCAGCCTATTGGATTGATGTATAGGGAGGGGTTACTTCGGAAAGGGGCTATTTGAGGAGGTAAGAACTTCTAAATTCAGTAAATTTGGAGTACCCTATCTCCAACACTTCCGAACTATATATACAGTATGATTTCATAAACAAAATCCACCAATGGCCTTACATCATCTGTTGAATCATTTACATTTTCCAGAGCATATATTGAAAGAATACATTTTCTCCTGGCCAGTGTCACAAGCTCCTCCTGCACACAAAATTTGAATGAATCCATCAAATTGTACTTCCTGTTCACACATAATTTGGTCCCTCACCTTATCTGTGGCTGCATTTAAGCTTACTGCAAGAGCACCATCTGAAGTTTGGCAAAATGTTCTAATCTGGGGCACAACTCCTGAGGTTGAAATGGTTACTTTCAATGGACTCAAATGCAATCCCTGTCTGTTTGTCATAATCTCCGCAGATGTAATCATATTATTGATATTGGAAGGGCTCCCATATCCATGAACATCACATTTGTCACTTCACCTCACCCTAATTCTTGGCTGCACATTCTTTCTGCAGTCACAAGCTGCTCTACTATGTGAGCCATACTAAGATTTCCTTTCAAACCCATTTTCGTGGTGTAACAAAACTGGTTCACAGCACATCCTATCCAGCTTGAAACACAAACAGTGATGTGATTTCTAGGTTCTGGAATCTAAACAGTCTCAATCTGAGCACCAAATTCCTCAACAAAGAACACAATCTTTTGCATCCCATCTCATGTCTCGCGTGATGGATATCTTGCTGCACAAGAGCATGGAAGTTGGCATGCTTTTCCTGCACAACTCAGAATTCTCTGTTCAGCCCCTAAATCTTGGTTTTGGTTGACCAAATCTTCAGTGTCAACAAGCTGTATGCACGTGCAGATATAGTACTGACCATTTCCTTGTAGCATCAAATGGGTTAACTTCAAGACATTCTTCAAGAGAAGCTGTTCCACTAAACCGCTCCCACCATAAGATCCATCCCACTCTGAAGGAGTAGACATGAGAACACTAAAATGTTCTCTGAAGGATATCCACAAATGTAAGGTCCCCTGTCAATACACTCGGAAATTTCTCCACTTCTGGGAATGTCCCGATTATGGTAATGAATTTGCAAGGCCATTGTTGGCTGAAATGACAAAAACCCCAAAGAAAGAAAGAAAGAAAGAAAAACTGAGAATGTCCTGGATCACAAAGTTCCAGACATTCAGAAACAAAAGAATAATCAAACTATTCAGCCGAAATGACAAAGACCCCAAAGAAAAGATGGAAATAAAAACTGAAAACTTCCTGCACCACAAAACCAGATTTTAAGAAACAAAAGCATATCAAAATAGTAGTTCATTTCTGAACGGGGAGAGTTTCACTATTCAAAAGTGATGAACCCTACTAAAGTTGTCAACAGTGGGATTCGAACCCACGCCCTTTCGGACCAGTACCTGAAACTGGCGCCTTAGACCAACTCGGCCATATTGACACACTTGGTGGGAGTGATTTACATGTGATATTTATACCTTCTAACGGAAGGATAACAAATATAGTCACAATGTATCTGTGAGTCACGGCCATGCCACACTCTCTCTCTCTGCACTAAGTAGCACCTCTTCTGAAGCTTGTAGCTTCCTTGTCCATTAGTAAGCCATCCATGTTTTCACCAGGTCTCCTATTGTCTCTAGGCCTTTGAGCTTTCTTTAACCCAAAGTCGGAGTCCTTCAAGTCATCTGCGTTTTCTTCGTGGATCATATGGTCACAAAATACAATAAGTTTGATGTTTCTCTACTTTGACTAGTTGTGTCACAGAAAGAAAAAGTAATGCAATATAATTGTTTGAGTCCTTCATAAAAGATGGCTCTCAAAATGGGCTTTCTAGTTATTGTTATATTTGGAGGTTTGAGTATTATACAGATGTATTTTGACTGAATTTGTATAAGTATGCAGTATATTAGTATGAAGTGAAAAAAGAAATGGATCCTTTCACCAGCTCCAAGAGTATCATCCAGTTGTCCCACCAGAAGATCCTCAAAGCATAGAATGTGAAGGTTGGAATTGGGGAATTTCAACACTCTCAAAAGCACTTCCAAGGTTTTTTTCTTTGTATTTGAAAGCCCCTCCTGGTGTGCAAGGTTTATTATGCATCAGTTGAAGAACCCTTCCACTGATCACAAGCAGACTTTTTGCCGTTCACATAAAAAAGCTTTCTTGCTTTAAGCTGGGGAGCACCCAATTCTGAGGACCTCCGCTAGTTTTCAAACCTACACCATTAGGCTACCACCCTCAAGAGCGTGACCATCAAATTATGAGAGGCCCTCATGAACAGGCCATCCCCCAATACATAACATCAAAGCAAGACATCGTCTACTATGTAAGGAAGGAATGCATTTCAGCAGGAGATTTGATGTTTGGTTGTCATTTCCCAAGCCATTCTCACAAACCAGGAGGGCATCCGCAAGAATGAAGGAATGAAGATTATGAAACAAATGCTAGCCTGTAGTAGCCCTTGATTTCTGCCTAAGAGTGATATCCCTTAGTCATAACCTCATTGGCCTCATGTAACAACATATATACAAATGGAGTGAGTGTTGCAAAGTGAGCATGGGTTGGTTGGTTTTGAACCTACTGGAGTACCTTGGTGGCTTCAGCACAAAATACATATTTTTAATAAATGTGAAGTTTTTCAAAAATATCTTTGTCAAAGAAAATTTCTTAAAGGAAAACGAAGAATCTTTTGGAATCTTGTGGAATATTCTTTTTTGGGAATGGAATCCTTGAAAGTAATTAATTAATTGACAGACATGTGCACCAAGGTACTACAGGGTCTTGTATTTGGTCCCTAGTTTTTGTTTTGATGCCCAATTTGTTTCACTTTGTGGATAGCCTGAAACTGGGCATGAGATGAAAAACAGAGTGCCTAACAATGGTCCAAACAGAGGATGACTTTAAGTATAACTTTATTGGGTCCATATTTTAAAAGGATTTGTGTCACCTTTTGGAGTTTAGGCTTGAACATCTGTTTATTTCTGAATCATCCCCTTTTACTAAGTCTAGACTCTAGAGGCCCAGCAACACTGACAGAAATGCGATAGTCTGCGTTCGATATTTTGTTCAATACTCTGAACAAATCTGCCAAAATATTCGGAGTACAATCTTCAGTTCAAGCACTACTAAGACCTTTCTAGTTGATGAACTAGACCCTAAACCCAACACGAACTAAAACTTAAGCAATGCAGTCAGTGCTAACAACTGACTGCATTGTTTAAGTTTTAACTCATTGGCAAGGAAGGATTGTTCGCTTCAATTCAGGCTTGTAAGAACCAGACTTCAACTGAGAAAAATTTCAAAATTACTTATGTGGTACCGCTCATCCCATGGGATCCCCTGGCTAACTTCAGTTTTGCTTCTAGACCTTAACCCCTATAAGTCAGGTCAATGCGAATTTACACTGAAAAGCAGCCCATATTGGCCCTGTACGATCCTTAGGGGTTAAGCTTGAGCTAGAATGCTAGTTCAGGAGAAGACAGGTGATCCTTTGAAGTTGCATTGTCAAGATCCAGCTCCAAAATCAAATGCCCTAATTTGGTTGTACCATGGGATCTCCTAGAGAATGGCATTGGTCTTCAATTGATTCCCTTGGAAATGTGCCTTTGTTTTTGGATCTTCTACAAACATGGATTGTGGGAGAAGGATTTAACAATCTACTCTTTGCCATTTTCATTCAGCAATTGGATTTGGGAGAGGACTGCTCCAAACTAATCATCAATCAACTATGGCACAACTCTCGTCCTTGAAAGGTTATGTCACTCATTTGGTTGATCTTGTTGGATCTTGGCTGTGTTGTATGGGTCTAGATCCCATATGTCAAATCTTTCAATAGCACACCATTGAAACCAATTAGCATTGCCTCATGGATTGTCCCATTGTGGCCACTATGTGGGATGCATCTTGTACGGTTTGGAGCAGATGGGCTGCCCCTTGCAAACTCACTAAGTCGTGGACTCATATTGGGTGACATCATTGGTTCAAATGAAGAGGGTCCTCCTTCTATCTTTAGTGTTCACACAAGTGGTTTTTCATATGAAAAACAACCATGTTAGACATTCTTCACCATTTCTTTTCCCTACATTTGGTCTAAGCAATGTCAAATGTGACTTGAAGGCAATTGTTATAGTAACAAGATTGTTAAACAAACATGGACCTCAACCATTGAGGTGGGCATGGCTTCTTAGCATGCAATGTGCAAACCATAAACACATGAGTGATGTTAGTAAGTAGCTTCAAGTGGAGAATAATTTTCATTTCAAGTGGTGTCACAAGGACATTTTTGATTGGGGAGAAATTGTTGGGATCAACTAACTCATTGCTTCTAAGAAGTCAATTACAATGTCCATAGTACAATACCACATAATATAGGTACATTTTATAAAATATTCCTAGCACTCCCACAAGGGTTTTAGTATTCTAAGATTATATTTCATCCTAGTCTCTAAAAAAAACTCATTAATAATTCATTGTGCATTCATTGAAGTTTTCCTCTCCTTTTCTTAGGGTTTTTCATGTGTTGTCCGCACAGTCTGCACTATCATTCAAAATGCAGATCCTTTCTTGGTGTAAAAGTTTTTTAAGAGTTTTTCATCTTCTCAGAATATTTTTTATGAATTTAATTGCAACGAATTTTATTCCATCTCCAAGATTGAACAACAAAATAGATGTTTGACTAGCATTCTGTTCTTTTTTGTTACAACTTTATGTTTATGTTATTTTTTTATATAATACATTTTTTTCAAAATGGATGTTCCAGATCTGGAATTTTGATTGCAATATTAGAACTTGTATTTGTTTGACAAATTTCTTGGAAACTTATAATTTTGACATTTACTTGACAATTTGTATTGTGCATTAAGTTGCTTTTGTGAAAAAACTTTGAAAACTTTATGGTAGAATTCCCCCTTTATAATGGATCACAAGAGATGTGACAAAAATCTATGTGGATGGTTAGATGTTGTAAATCAAGTGTTGTAAATGGACGTTGAATTGCAAAACATGGCTAAGAATCAGAAAGGTTGCTTGAAATAGCTTGAAGTAAAGCCACTCCTGTTGCACCAAAAACTATCGCTTCTCATGCATGGCTAAAGGTTATGAATATTATGGATTTTCTTAAGCATCTTGTATTAAGATCAGAAAGTGAATAGCTAGTTCCCACTTAAATCATGAATGTAGAAACATTGTTTACTCTACCAAATATAACTATGGAAAGTACTTGTGCAAAAGGTTGCACAAACATACCTAGTTTTGTCAAGTGCATTCTCTTTTGTAAGAGCCAATTTTTGGGTAAGCACTATTTAGGTTGATAAGTTTTATTGCTTCAAAAATAATGCGCTGATACAATTTTATTAAAATTTGCACAGGTCCTTTCATTATGTGTTATACATTGTTAAAATCCAAAATAAGAAATGATGACAACAAAAATATGATATACAAATGTCAAAAGCATGTCAATGTGTCTATAACTAATGATTTCATTGCTTAAAGGACTCCTAAAAACTCTTCACATATATTTATTCATGACATATTTATGGAAACATAAAGTTGCAATTTGTGTACAACAATCTTTATATGGTTATGTGACCATGCTTTTGCAATAAAAACATGTGAGGGGTCTTTTTTTGTTGTTGGCCCATATTTTTAATTTTGGTGTTTGTTTTCCCTAATTACCTTGGAACTTGGGTTAACCATTGTTGGAAAGAAGTAGTAAATGATGGAGGTTTTTAAATTTTTAAATATATTTGTCACAAAATTATATATATCATAGAATATGAAAAATTAGATGTATATTTAAAAAGTGGGATTGTAGGTGGTATTTTTGCATGAAACTTTGGGTGGTGAATGATATTGATACGAATTAAATACCAAATTTTGTCGCTATTGACAAGTTCTTCAAATTTATTTAATGCATGTCACTCACCAAACATGTTTTTTTTTAAATATGTAATCCATAAATGCATTATGATTCATTTTCTTTTTTAAAACTACCTTGAAAAGAAAGAATAACACATAAATGAAGGGGGGATTGTGTTTTTTCCCATTTAACATTTTTTATGAATGTGACATGGAACAAAAAGTATGGGTGTCTTATTATCACAAAATAGCTCCAAATTAAATGTGATATACAATGTATATACTATATACAAATCATTTTAGATTTTGATAATTGGATCAAAATTAAAATGGTTGCAAATTGAAATGATTGTAAGTCATTTTACATAAACCATTTGTTTACATTTTAACATTGGGTTGGGATGGAACAATTTGAAATATTTGCATACAATTGTATATTGCAAAATATACTTGTAGATATGTTAAGGGTAGAAATATACTTAGATTAACTAATCCTATGGGTCTCTTAATAATTAAATAGTTACTAATGCTATATATACTTAGTGTCTTTTAATTTATTTGAAGGATGAAGCCATTAGGTTAGCTAGTCCATGGGAATGGGTGATTGGTAATTGTTCACCAATCAATTAGGAGGGATTTGTGAAAGGATTAGGATAAAGGGTCTACTTTTATGGGTGGAATGTTATATAATTTATGGAGGACTTGGGGATTATGAGATGGATTTCCATCATTCTTGTATGATGAGCTTATGGAGGAATGGACAAGAGAGAAATTGTATAAAGAAAGAAAGAGTAATGCAAGAAGGTGTGTGAAGGTTATGGGACTTGATGTGTTTTTGTTTTATTTTATTTTTCTTTCTCTTTTGCCTTATTTTCCCTTTACAATGATAGTAGTTCCTTTTAGTTTGATGTAAAATACTATAACTTTCATATTGGTTTATTTTATTTCCTGGTTATTTTTAGAACTTGTTATCTAGAATGCAGTAGCTTTGTTAGAAGGTAGTTACAACAAGATGATAAGAACAATCTATAGGTAGTTTGGTGGAAAACAATAATTACAACAAAGTGGATGAACATGTGAAATGGTAGTTATGGTTAGAGGAGGTGCTCTCAAGTGACTAAAAGTAATTACTTTTTAACCCCTTTCTTTTTTTTCCTTATTCTAAAATTTTTGTTGATTCTAGATTGATGGGAGGACTACCTTCTTGAAGGAAGTTCTCTTACTAGCTTATGTTTACCTTCTGAGTAGTTTACTTTCTAACTCAACAACCTATTATCTTGATAGTAATAGGATTGCCAAGTGCATGATTATACAAGATATTATGATTATTTTTAACATTTCACAACTTTTGCCTAAAATGGGGTAACCTTAATATAATTTTACCTTACACCTAGATTATATGTTTTTTTACCCACATAAAGAGTTGAAAAATAGTTTAATGTAGAATTTAAACTTCACATCAAAAACTTTTTTGTAATAGATCTATTTTTTAATGTTTGTATTTAATTGCCATTTATAGAATAAATTTAGTTTATAAGTTAAAAATTAAAAATTAAGTGAATCAAAAGTTCATTCTCTAGGAAAACATTCAATGATTTAATTATACCATCTCAATTACACAACCAAATGATCACAATGATACAAGGAAATTGATTTTATAAACAACACAAACAAAACAAATGATTTAATTATAATAATGGTTTGCACAATTTCCACACAATTGTCTTTACAATTATTCCTTCAACAATAACACATGTCCATGAATTCCATGAATTTCATCAACAAAAGATCAATTTTGAACCTAATGATCAAAATATGTCAAATGAAAATATCATAACTAAATGGAAAGTCTATAAAACTCCACACAATCCTATTCTTTTACTCTCCCACAATGGTCAAGGCTTCATGTTCAATGACAAAGAAAATGATCATACAATTTTATATTTATACTACTTTTGAAAAAGTAGCCTTCACAACCACCAACCTTCATTAGATGAAAGTCATACAAAAGAGATTTAAATTGTTCATCTATCTCTTTTGTCATATCCTAATTACCACCATAATAACCTTAAATGTCACCATCCCAAAACAAAAAATAAATTAGTAATTCCTACACCATCATAAAGAATCAAATAAAATTTCTATAGTTCATTGGCATGTTATAAACAATTTAGTTTTACATGCCATTTTTTCTTATTATAAATAACTATTGGGTTCTTCCCCATTCCATTTACCTAAGTACCATGTACTTGGTAGTTAAGGCCATTTAAGCTATTCACTATACAACTTATGAGTCTCCTTTTTGTTATTATGAGATTGATTGTCTTTCAATACATCCTTTTCTTGAAATCATTTCAAGAAATTGATTTATATAAAGACCTAATAATAGACACGTTGTTTCCTCCCTAATTCAAATGACATCATCACTACCTTTTCCATTCAAGAATATGGACATATCATCTCCACCATCATTATCAAGTGCTTTACATTACCAAAAACACATAACCATTACAACTTTCCTAATTCAACCCATAAGCACCCACAATCTCCAAAGGATTCTAGTTTGATTTACATCACTAATTGAAACACACACACACACACACACACACACAAACAAGCATCACATAAAGAAGTTTTTGCTGTTATTAGCTTGGCTAATCACATCTTGTTAAGGCAAATGTCCCATGCACAATGTTCACAAGTTTGTTACATTTACAATTAGTTTGCTCTTATTAGTTATACCTTGTTTTCATGCTAGCTTACAAAACTTTAGCATATCAATGTTGTATCGTTGGTTTGTCACATTCAACTTAATAAAACATCTATTCATATGCATTCTCAACATGCATTCAACTTTTACAACATTAACCAACTTGCTTATCTTGTTTATCTACCATTTACACTACGTAATTATCATTACCTATCACATGTTTCTCAACAATGAAAGCATCATCTCGTCATTAGAAACTAATGCTCCTCCTAATGACAATTGTTCATGTAATGATATAAACTTATTGATGTGTTTTATCATATTTTCATCTTCTTTCATTTTTACTGTTTAAAGTTCATCTTTTAAATATATGATCTTCAGTATTACATTTTTGTATTCAAACACATTCATTAACTCTACCCTTAATTCTATTGAATATCCTTTGATTGTACATGTGAGATGACATTATTTTCTAAACAATTATTAATAAATGTAAAAGTAAGTGTATCTTGTTCTTCCCACTTAATAATGTTGCTTGGCCCAACTTAATAATGTTAAAACTTGAGTCTCAGTAATTATCTATGTTGAAGTTGGGGATAAAAGCTTTAATTATTTGTGAATTCAACTATGGCTAGAATCCTTCTTTTTTGTGTGTTTTCAACTATGCTTCCATACATGATAATAATTCCCATCCAATTTTGTAATATGGATTATATCTAATTTAGTTGATTGAGCCATTATGTTCTTATTTCAAAGATTTCACAATGCAATTTTCACCATATAATTTTTTTTCAAATTTTCAAAAAAGATGCATGAATTATTGTTCAAGGCACTAACAATCATGCTTTCATCTTGATTTCAGCAACTTGATAAAGCTTTAGAAAATCTATAATCAAAATCAATTCTAGATTTTAGAATTTTTCTTGAACATAGACTACATTCGATTGCTTCATTATGTTCAATTCCAAATTGGTAATTATATGATTAAAAAATCATCAATTTTTTGTACTAAAGATTCTAACTTTTTTTTTTAAAAAATCATGTAAAGAAATTGAATTAGTTCCACATCATTTGTAATATTCATGTAATTTTATCTTTGTCAATTTCTTACATAATTTTATTATCATTATAAAGACATATTTTGGAGCAATTACAATTTTTAAAAAAAATTCAAAATAAAACTTAAATTCACCTTGTTTTGATACCATGTTGGAATCTACTAACTCATTGCTTCTCAAAGGAACAAGAAGAAGATTGTTTTTATTGAATGGGTAGAACAATATGTTATATTTTTACAATTCTTACTATGATAGTAAAAAGACTTGTCTTATGAGACGTTCATTATAATATGTCCATAGTGTAATATCATAGAATAATATGGGTACTCTTTATAATATAAACCTAATAAAAAGCACCATCAATTGGTGTCTTTTTTCATCATTATATTTTTAAAATTCTTTTGATTTGTAATTTGGAGTTGTTTTTGGTCCCTTCATTTTTAGGATTTTTGTTAAAGAGGGAAGAGACTTCACATCAATGTAGGATTTATGGGGTAAAATTTTGGCTTGAACTTAGAACGAATGTGTGAGTTATAGTTGGAAGCCAAATTGTCTTTTCTAGGTTCCATGTTTTTAATCCAATTTCTTTGCACTCAATTACTAATCATCTGATGTGGTTAGACATTCAACCATAGTAATTTTTTATGATCCAAGTACTATAATTTGTTATTGATGGGTTCAAATGACATTTTTTGCCCAATGATTAAATGTTGTTGTTGAAGGATTATAGTAACAAAATTATGTTTGAGAAGCCATGCACATTCAACAAATATAACAATGAACATGTGCATAAGAAATAATACATGCTCTCATATTATGGGTTATTTTTAAATGATTATCATACCTACCTACATGTACATTTAGTTGGCAACCCTAAATGTAAGCACCTATATCAAATGAAATTCATTGACACCTTGAAACCCTTCACACATCACCATGCAAACTTCAATTTAACCTTAGTTGATTTATCATGTTATTATATACTATGAATGGCACCTAAGGCCATATAGCACATGTATATCACTTTTTTTTGTATTGAAGTAATTATGAAAAATAACATATTGTAATACCTTTACCATTTTGGCATAAATTAATTTTTTTTTGTTTTGTCAAAGTTTGAAAAATTATTGATCATTTGCGCCGAAATTCCATTGTCAAGGTTTGAACACCAAACCCTCATTGTTAGGGTTTGAACCCCATACCTTCAAATATAGGGTCTTAATATTGTAGCAATCTAAACACATTGACTATTCTGAAGCACTAAATACAATGTTTTTATTATTGTCTATAACAATTACCTACGGAAATTTTTAGAATTAAAAAATCAAGTGTCAAAGTTAAGATTTAAAATTTAATTATTGGTAGTTTGTTGCTGAAATGGTAAAGGTGTTACAGTAGGAAACCCATGTATTTATTCCAAAAATAACATTGGATTTTAGGAGATTTGGAAATGCAATTTATTTCTAAAATGTTTAACATAAATTTAGCATGGTGTTTTACTTATTAAGTATTTTTTTCTAACCATTTTGATTAAATGCCAAGAGGTTGCCACCATGGACCTTTCCTTTAACCATTGTTTGTTGTCTATCCAATTATCAATAAGATTGAAGTCTTCAACATTCAAATCACAATTTAACATCTATAAGAAAATCCACCAAAACAACATTACCATGACATCTACAAGTCGTACTTACTTTACACACCCACAACCACCTTCTCCTTTGTTTTAAGGTGAAAGCGTAAGTAAGGGGACCATTTAGATTACTAGAATCACAATTTTTTTAGATTGTAAAAAAAATATTCAACATTAAAAATATCAAAATCTTAATTACTCATGTTAAAATATACTTTAGGGGAACCATATTAAAGAATATGGATGATTTTTTAAAAAAAATGGACCCATAATGAACTTTTGAAATGATGACATTACATTTGTCACAAAAATAAAATGAAAAATGTGAATTCAAAAAATATGTCATAATAATATCAAAATAAAAATGACCTTCATCAAATGAAGAATTTAAAAATAAGATGCATTGAAACATTATCAGTTCAAGAAATTATGATTTTAAGTTTTTTTAAATGCCATGTTGTTTGTCATTGTTGAGCATTTACTTCATCTTTGAAATTTCCAATACATGTTTTGATTGAACATCTCACAAAACCCCACCCCCAACCCTAATTTCAAGCTCTACACGCACAAAAATCAATAATAAAATAACCCAAACATATGCACATGAAAGGTTGGAGTGTTTCTTTTCTTCTTACTATCCTCAAAACACTACACACAAAACTTCTACCTTCCTACTCCTTTTCTTTTCTCGTTTTCCTTCCCATTTTCTCAAAATTGGTAATTTTTTTCTCTCCTTATTTATAATAAAAACCCCACCCATGTTACTTGTAAAAGCTTCAATTTCCTCTCTCCATCACTATATTCATAGCTCCTTTCTTCCTCCAAAAATTCCCCATCACCATTTCTTTTTCACTTTCATAAAAAATTGGAGAAATTAAATAACCTCCACCAAAGT